>Ga0209212_1001603_pt1 | contig 35794 bp, 44 predicted proteins | sample RifGroC2_FD_183996 | JGI IMG/M metagenome (GOLD analysis project Ga0209212, IMG submission 183996) | Groundwater microbial communities from Rifle, Colorado, USA - Groundwater C2 (SPAdes) (version 2) | ecosystem: Environmental > Aquatic > Deep subsurface > Groundwater | place: Rifle, Colorado...
CTCCACGGATGCGTCGTGCCTTCACGGTTTACCTTGCCGGGCACAACCGCCCGATGCACGAACTCCTTTCACCCCGGCCCAAAGATATCCGAGCGGAGTTTGAGAGTGATTTTGTAGGAATGACCAATAGGGAAGTTTCGATCGAACTGCTTGAAGATGTTCGGGAGAGGTTATTCCGTGAACTGCCGGTTTCCCTTGACGCGGCCGAACGCAGTTTTTTGACCTCGGTTAACCGTTGTGAGCCGGACTGGGGAATTCTCGGATTAACCGGATTAGAAAAGCTTCCGGCAATTAAATGGAAGTTGTTGAACCTTGGCAAGCTCGCCAAAGCCAATCCGAAAAAGTACGCGGTGATTGTGAAATCATTGGAAGAAAAGTTCCGTGGGGCAGCATAGCCATGTGCGGACGTTTTACTCTGATATTACCCCCTGAGCTCCTCGCCGGCATCTTCGGTCTTGCCGAGTTGCCGCGGATCGAACCGCGGTACAACATCGCCCCATCGCAGCAGGTCGCCGCAATACGGACCCTTGCCGACAACGAGCATCGAGAATTTGCCATGTTGAAATGGGGACTCATTCCTTCTTGGGCAAAAGACCCATCCCTCGGCCACAAGATGATAAACGCCCGGTCGGAATCGGTCCACGAAAAGCCAGCTTTTCGCCAGGCGATCCGTTACCACCGCTGCATCATTCCCTGCTCAGGGTTTTTCGAGTGGTAAGACGAGGGGGGCAAGAAGGCCCCTCTCCATATCCGTCTCAAAGATGGGTCACCTATCTGTTTTGCCGGCCTCTGGGACCAATGGAAATCTCCAGAGGGGGAAGTCATGGAGTCGTGCAGCATTCTGACTACTTCGTCGAACAAACTCATCGAGCCGCTCCATGAGAGGATGCCGGTGATCCTCCATCCGCAGGAATTTACGCTCTGGCTCGACCGGACAATCACCGATCCGGAGCAGCTGAAGCCTCTTTACCAACCGTACCCTGCCGATCTTATGGAAATGTGGCCGGTCTCGCCGATTGTCAACTCCCCGCGCAACGATTCTCCCGTGATCAGCGACAATTAAACCTCCCGTTCGGCGACAATTATTATTCCCGGAATTCTTAGGGGATTATAAACTCCGACCATCTTTGGAGAAAGGATGGCGGATGGTCACCGATCAACAGGTAAGGAGGTTATTCAAGCTGATGCAAACGGAACCCACAGGCTACCTTGCCGCTGCAAAAGCCGGCATGGACGAGAAGACAGCCCGCAAGTACACGAGGGCGGGCAAACTGCCAAGCGAGCTCACGATTGAGCACACCTGGCGCACCAGGACCGACCCCTTTGAGGCGCACTGGGAGGAAGTCCGCGAGAAACTGTCTGACAACCCGGGCTTTGAGGCGAAGACCCTCTTCGAGGATCTCCAGCGTCGCTTCCCGGACACCTTCCAAGATGGACAGCTACGCACGCTGCAGCGTCGGGTGAAACGCTGGCGTGCCCTGGAAGGCCCTTCGAAAGAAACGTTCTTCCCCCAACTCCACCGCCCCGGCGAGCTGGCCCAGTCTGACTACACGCATATGGGGAAGCTCGGCATCACCATCGGGAAACAGCCGTTCGACCACCTCATCTATCACTTCGTGCTCACCTACTCCAACTGGGAAACCGGCAGCATCTGCTACTCGGAGAGCTTCGAGAGCCTCAGCGAAGGACTGCAGGCGGCGCTGTGGGAACTCGGCGGCGTACCGCAGACCCACCAGACGGACCGGCTGACTGCGGCGGTGCACAACGCCCTGCATCAGGAGGAATTCACCCAGCGCTATCAGGCTCTTCTCAGACACTACGGCCTCACCGGTCGCAAGTCGCAGGCCGCAAGCCCCAACGAGAACGGCGACGTGGAACAGCGCAACCACCGCTTGAAGAAGGCTGTTCAGCAGGCTCTTCTGCTGCGCGGCAGCTTCGACTTCGACACCATCGAGCAATACCGGCTCTTTTTGGACAACCTCTTCGCGAGGCTCAACCGCGGCCGGCGGGAGCGTTTTCTTGAGGAACAACGCGTACTGCGCAGTCTGCCGGAAAGGCGGCTGGAAAGCTGTACGCGCCTTGAGGCCACGGTAAGCGGCGCCAGCACCATCCGGGTCAACAACAACGTGTACTCGGTCGAAAGCCGCCTGATCGGCGAGACGATGCAGATACGGCTCTTTGCCGACCACCTCGATGTTTATTACGCGCAGAAGCGGGTGGACACGCTGCCGCGCCTGCGCGGCAAGTGCCGGCACCTCATCAACTACCGGCATGTCATCGATCAGTTGCAGCGCAAGCCAGGTGCCTTCGAGAACTACAGGTACCGGGAGGAGATGTTCCCCGGCAGTTGCTTCCGGCTCGCCTACGACGAGCTCATGGAGCGCCACACGCAGCAAGTGGCCGCCCGTGAGTACCTGAAGATATTGGCCATGGCCGCGAAGGAAAGCGAAGCCGGCGTTGCAGCGGCGCTGGCAGAGTTGTGCGGGCGGCAACCGGTCACGGCGGAGGCCGTTGAGATGCTGGTTCGCACCCAGCAGCTTTCCACGCCTGTCACCGATGTGGGAATCGCCACGGTCGATCTTGCCAACTACGACCGTCTCCTTTCCATGGACGAGGTGACCTATGCAAACTGAAAAGGAGAAATCCGGTCGCCTGCACCGCTACCTGACCGATCTGCGCCTCCCCACCATCCGGCGCTGCTATCAGGAGATCGCCATCGCCGCCCGTCGCGACGACTGGGAGCACGAAAGCTATCTCCTTGAGCTGGTCGAGCGGGAGCAGGAAGAACGCCGTAATGCCAGGACAGCGCGCCTTCTCAAGGATTCAAAACTGCCGTTTGAGAAAGAGCTCAAGAGCTTCAACCGGAAGCGACTGCCTCGCAAGGTGGATGCGCAGATGACCCAGCTCCTTAAGGGGAAGTTCCTGGATCATAAGGAAAACGTGCTGGCCTTCGGCAATCCTGGCAGCGGGAAGACCCACCTGCTCTGCGCGGTTGCACGGGAACTGGTTCACCAGGGCCGGCAGGTGCGCTTTACCCCGTGCAATCTCCTGGTGCAGGAGCTTCTGATCGCCAAGAGGGATCTGAAGCTGGCGCGGGTCCTCAAGCAGTACGCGAAGTACGAGGCGCTGATCATCGACGACATCGGCTACGTCCAGCAGAGCCGGGAAGAAATGGAGGTGCTCTTCACACTGCTTGCAGACCGTTATGAACGCGGCAGCGTGATGCTCACCAGCAACCTCCCCTTCTCGAAATGGGAGCAGATCTTTAAGGACCCGATGACCACGGCGGCGGCCATTGACCGACTGGTGCATCACAGTGTCATCCTGGAACTGAACATCCCAAGTTACCGGTTGGAGGAATCCCAAAAGGCCCGGGCTCAAGCAGAGCCCCCACAAGACCCGCAATGAAAGGAAACACAATGGAAATGACGGTGTATAACCCCCAGAAAGGGCGCCTCGAAACTCTTGACGTCGAACTCACCGAAGACGGTATGACCGACTTCTACAGCCGCCGCAGTGGCAGCGTAACTATGATCGCTGACTGGAAGGGAGGCTTGCTCATCAAGTCGGGGTATGACTACCCGATGTACATCTACGACGTCTCGCGGGCAGACATCGGATTCAGCCGCAAGAAGGCCGAGCAGTTGAAGCGGCAGTACCTGTAGACGAAAACGAGGGCGGCTGAAGGGCTGCATCGCAAACTCGCAGCCGCCCCTGTTCCTTCATCCCAAAACGGGAATTTTAATTTCACCTGGGTAAACCCCCGGCTCTGCCGGGGGACTCACAAAGTTTGACAATTCCGGGAGTATGCAGTTGCCTTTGCAGGCTCACGAATATGCGGTGCTTACGCCGTGCTGTCTGGCTGTCTCGGGTTTGGACTTTGACTCACCCTGTCACCGGCGATCTGAAAGTGCGTCTTCTTCGGCGGCCTGAAAATGTATCTTCTTCGGTTTTGATGTCGTTTTCTTAATCCTCTAACATTTCCTCGATTCTTCTATTTTCTTCGCCGGTTACCTCGCTTTCCTTCTCTTCTTCACCGTTGTGCAGCATTATGCCCCGGGAGGTTCCGGGTCATGAAACTCACCTTTGAACGGCGCTGCCCCTGCTGCGAGTGTCTCTTCTTCCCCAATCGTCGCAACGCCAAGAAACAGCTCTACTGCTGCAAGCCTGCGTGCCGTAAAGCCAGTAAAGCTGCGAGCCAGCGCACCTGGACCTCGAAAAACCCTGATTACTTTAAGGGTGAAGACCACGTCAACCGGGTACGCGACTGGCGTAAGGCGAACCCGGTACGGGGCCGGAGCACGACTCCAGGCGCAGTGTTACAAGATCACTGCATCGATATTCCTTCGCAGGATCGAGCCGTTACAGCACATAGCCCTTTGCTGCCACCTGCCGCACCGCCTGTGTTACAAGATTTCGTCCTTACGCAACATCCCGTTTTAATAGGACTAATAGCGCACCTGACCGGTGCGGTGTTACAAGATGACATAGCCAAGGCGGCCCGTCGTCTGGAACAATTGGGGAACGATGTCATAGGCTCGAATTCCATCTCAGGAGGCTATCATGACCCCAAAGACCCCGATCTGTCCCGACCGCATCCGCAGCATCCCCGACCAGTTCAGCTGGGTGGACCACCGCCTGGTACGTGACCGCTACCTCGACCGGGTGACCCACAAGGCGGCGGCACTGTACCTCTTCCTGGTCACCGTTGCCGACGTAAAAGGGCTCAGCTTCTACTCGGACCGGACGCTGTGCGAGCGGTTGGCGATGAGCGATGACTCCCTCGATTCGGCTCGCGCTGAATTGTGTCAGGCGGGACTCGTCGCCTGGCGCAGCCCGATCTATCAGGTGCTCTCGCTGGCGCCGTCCCCCGCGACCAAAGGGTGCGCCCGTCCGCAGTCGGTCGGCGAGATCCTGCAAAGGATCGCCGGAGGTGCGCGGTGATCGACTACGAAACATTCTGCCGCATCAAGCAGTTGCACGAGCGCAAGGGACTGCGGGCCGCCCAGATCGCCCGCGAAACGAATCTGGATAAGAGAACCGTGAGGAGGTACCTCAAGACCGAGAAGTTCACCCCCCGCGAGGCGGTGCAACGCCCGGCCAAGATCGACCCCTTCAAACCGTCGGTGGTCAAGATGTTGGAATCCTATCCCTATTCCGCAGCTCAGATCCTGCTGCGTCTCAGGGAGGAGGGGTTCGGCGGAGGCTACACCGCCGTCAAGGAGTTCGTCCGCAAGGTCCGCCCCAAGAGAGTGAAGGCTTTCCTCACGTTGGCCTTCGCGCCAGGCGAATGCGCCCAGGTCGACTGGGGCTCCTTCGGCACGGTACGGGTCGGAGAAAGCGTACGCCGCCTGAGCTTCTTCGTCATGGTGCTCTGCCACAGCCGCCAGATGTACGTGGAGTTCACCGTCTCCCAGGCCATGGAGCACTTCCTCGCCTGCCACGTCAATGCCTTCCAGGCCTTCGGAGGGGTCCCATCCCGGATCATGATCGACAACCTCAAGTGCGGCGTACTGCGGCATGCGGCGGGGGAGGAGCCGGTCTATAACCAACGCTATCTCGACTTCGCAAGGCACTTCGGCTTTACGGTCACCGCCTGCGCCGTCGCCAAGGGAAACGAGAAGGGACGGGTGGAGAACGGCGTCGGCTACGTGAAGAAGAACTTCCTGGCCGGGGCCGATCTCCCCGAATTCTCCGCCATCAACGGCGCCGCCCGCATCTGGCTCGACACCGTAGCCAACGTCCGTATCCACGGCGCCACCCGCCAAAGACCGGCGGACCTGCTGCTCGAAGAGCTTCCCCACCTGCTGCCGCTGCCGCAGTGCGGCTACGACGTGGGGGCCGTCTCCGCGGTGCGCGTCTCCTCACAGTTCCGGGTGGCGCTCGATTCCAACCGCTACTCGGTCCCTGCCAGGTTCGCGGGGTACACCCTCACCATGAAGGCGTACACCGACAGGCTCTGTCTCTACCATGAGGACAAACTGGTGGCTCGGCATGCCCGCAGCTACGAGCGAAATCGCGACTTCGAGGATCCGGACCACCCCCGGGAACTGATCGCCCAGCGCAAGAAGTCACGGGACCAGCAGCTCTTCAAGCGTTTCCTGGCCCTGTGCGGCGGGGCCACCGATTACTACCGCGAACTCGACAAGCGCCACCTGAACAGCGGCCACCACGTCAGAAAGATCGTAGCCCTCGCCGAGATCCACGGAGAAGACGCAGTGGCCGAAGCCATCACCGACGCCTTGAAGCTCTCAGCAATCGGCAGCGACTACATCGCCAACATCCTGGAGAGCCGGGCGAGGAAGCTCCCCGAGCCGGGGGCACTGCATCTCACCCGCAGGAGCGATCTGCTGGATCTCGCCGTGGAGCCGCCGGACCTCTCCATTTACGACACCAAAACCGCACGCATGGAGGAGACGCCGTGAGCGACGAAAAAGATACCGAAAGCCTGGAAGCGAAGCTGAGCCTGCTCGGCCTGACCTTCATGGCGCAAAACCATTCCCTTCTGGCCACGAAGGCTGCCCGTGACGGGGTAGGTCACGTCGATTACCTGTCGAGCCTGGTTCAGGGGGAGATAGATCTGCGCCACGACCGCGCCACCGGTCGCAGGGTGAAGGGTGCCCGCTTCCCGGTGATAAAGACCATGGATCAGTTCAGCTGGAGCTGGCCCAAGAAGATCAACAAGATGGCGGTGCAGAACCTGTTCCGCCTCAAGTTCCTGGAGGATCGCTCCAACGTCATCCTGTTGGGAACCGTGGGACTGGGCAAGACCCACATCGCCACGGCCCTGGGCTATGCCGCCTGCCTGTCAGGAAAGTCCGTTCTCTTCACCACCGCCGTGGACACCATCAACACCCTTGCGGCGGCACAGGCCGCCAACCGGCTCAAGAGTGAGCTCAAGAAGTATCTGGGGCCGTCGCTGCTGATCCTGGACGAACTGGGTTATCTTCCCATCGACAAGCACGGCGCGGACCTGCTGTTCCAGGTCATCAGCCAGAGATACGAGAGGGGATCAACCATCATCACATCCAACCGCGCCTTCAAACAGTGGCCCGAGATCTTCAACAACGACTCGACCCTGACCTCCGCCATACTTGATCGTCTGCTGCACCACGCGGAGACCCAGGTCATAGAGGGCAAGAGTTATCGAATGAAGGACCATCTGGAGGGGTAACGGCATCACTACAGCGGCGTTCGGCACCCGATAATGCGACGGGAGGGCCGGGCGCCGCGCTACATTTTTAACCCGCCGGTTTTAGTGCAGGTTCGCGAAGCCGGCCACAACTCACCCGATTGCGTAAAGGCCCCTTTGAGGGGCCAGCAATCGTAATGCCCCCACCTCTGGTGGGGGATACTTACTGTCGTTGAGCGGGAATAGTAGTTGACGTTGATCACTCCCGAATGTATCAAGCCGGTTGTCCCGTGATTTGATGGACGGATCGGCCCCGTGAACGCGTTATCCGAAGGAGGTCTGAAATGTCCGATACATGGATTACTGACATAACCCATTTCCTGGACGAGGATGGAGGAATCGTATCAGAGCCGCCTCAGGCTAGAAAATTCGGGGAATATCTCGCCGCAATCATTGTTATGGCGTCGTTCCCCGATCCGGAGTATCCGCCAGAGTATCAAGTTAAGTGCCGCCGCCGTCCAAATCGTAAACCATGTTTGGAGGGGATCGCCGGTTTTGTCGATCCAGAAACAGATGATGTTGTCTGGATATGCCCGGTTTGTGGAGACCGAGGATTAATCAGCAACTGGCGGGGAACTATATGGGATATGAGTGCTGTGGGTGAGACCCACTGAGGCGCCAGGCCAAAGGGGCTATCAAGCCGTTCGGGGTTCATACTGCCGCCTTTCGCCGTAGAATGGTGACAACTTTGCCGGTTGCTTCCCCGGCAATGATCGATTTTAGCTTCCGATCCCAAGCCTCCAATGCCTGTTGCTTTTCCTGGTCGTATCCGTGGCGGTTATAGGTGCGGATGATGCCTTGCTTAACGTGGTTTAGAACGGCATCAATAATCTCGTCCATGAATCCCATGCTGCCCATAAACGTTGCAGCGGTCCGCCGCAGGTCGTGCGGGGTGAACTGATCAACCTCCAGCTTATTCACCGTCTGCTTTTTACCGCTCTTCCCGATAATTACAAAGGCAAGATTTCTCCTGACTGCGACCGGTAAGGCATGGGAGTCTATGGGCTGGTCTTTGTTTTTGTGCGGGCAGGGGAATATATACCCTCTTGGCACTTTCTCTCCGGTCTCCTCATTGATAACGGTCACCCCACCTATCAGCTCTAACGCGGTGTCGGTGAGATATACGCGATGTTCCTGACCGTTCTTGGCGCGATTCGCCGGTATAGTCCACCAACGGCCTTCTGTGTCTATCTCGCTTGTGTGCATTCCTGTCACCTCTCCCGGCCTTTGAGCCGTTACGAGTACCAGTTTAAGCGTCCTCTTGATCTCGTCGCTCATGGCGGCATTGTCGAGGCTTCCCCAAAGTGTTTTGATTTCAGTTTCACTAAGTGTGCGGTTCCGGCTGTTGTTTGGTGCGAGGGCCTTGACCCCGGTAAATGGGGTGTGCTGCAAAATATCTCGCTCGACTGCAAAGTTGAACATCTTGCGGGTGATCTTCAAGACCTGGTTGCTCATGGCCGGAGTTCCACGGTCGATGATGCTTTCCAGTAACAGGGTGACATCTCGCTTTTTGATGTCTTCGGCTTTGCGCTTGCCCCAGATCTTGACGATCTCTCTGTTTAGCAACTGCTCGTCAGCTTCCCAGGATTTTTTGAATCGCTTTGCGTGGCGCTCGATGTACTCCCCGCAGAGATCCTCAACCGTTGGAGCCTTGCGCCGATCTTCATTTGCTTGGTCGGCCAGCTTAGCGGGATCGTTCCCCTGCTCGTATAAGTCGACGGCCGCACGGTACTTCTTTCGAGCTTCCGCCAAGCTTATGCTTGGATAGTGACCCAGATTCATAAACCGTCGCTTTCCGTCAACGCGGTAAATGAAAAACCAGGTCTTAACCCCGGAAGGCAAAACCCTGATCCCGAAACCGTTTGCTTCTCTATGGTCACTTATCTTGTCAGATGGTTTCAGGCTCTCGATGAACCTATCGCTAAATTTCATGAATCCCCCCGTGTGATCTCGTATGGTCTCTCATGTGGTCTGCAGTGGCCCGTGTGGTCTCTCGTGTGGTCTCGTGTGGTCGCATTATCCCTCGTGTTTCATGTGGCCTCACTGCGTGATAATTACACGACAACTATAGGTGTGTCAATGTAAAAATTATAAATAACAGGTGGTTATGATTGCATTTCTGATACAATTTGAAACGCGCGGAAATATTTTGAAAGGGGAGGGGGTCTGTTTACGATGGGTTATACGATTACTCCTAAGGAAGGGGTCGGACGTTCGAATCGTCTCGGGGACGCCAAAAATACAAGGGGTTAGGCTTGATTGCCTGGCCCCTTTTTGTTTGCCTGCATTGCGTGTGTAACCTCTGGTGTAACCACTTGTAGCCGTGCGCATGGTTCTGCAACAAAGTGCGAGCGGTTTTAACTCTAAAAAATTCAATAATTTCGCTGACATGAATAGGCCGCAACTCTCCTGAGTCAGCGGCCTATTGCCCCTTCGATGCGTATGGTTTTTCTCCAACTTGCAATGCAGTCACCTTCAGGTGAAGTTTTTAAGGATCTAGAACTCCTTTCTCTTATAAGTTACTTAAGCTACAGCTTCCTGAAAAGCCCACCCGCAAGCTTTCCGAGATCGAACGCCTGTCGGTCCCAGATCTTACTTCCGGCTCTTTTAGGATTTTCTTTGTAGTACTGGTTCCGCTCGGCAAAGTGTCTTGCAATGGCGTTCTGCATTTCAGTGGCCGACGCATAGTTACTGTTCCAAATCACTGCCCGTTTCATTCCGCTGAAGACAGCTTCTATGACATTGAGAAACTGCGAATTGACAGGTAGGGGAACTACAAGAACTTTTGGCCCCTGTCCCGCTCTATTGTGTTGATCTATCCATTCCTGCAGCAGTTTGGAATGATGCACGGAAATCGCATCCCACGTGAAGTAAATGTTTCGGTATGAGGAATACCTTACGACTAGAGATTGCATCAAAGTGATCAGAGAGCTACTGCTCTTATCACCCGTGAATATCCAAAACACCTGGTTTAGGACCGCGTCAAGAGCGGCAACAAATTGCACCCTGCCTTTACTTTTCTGCCGCTCCGGAATTGTAGTGGTTTCCCCAGGTGCCATTAAAAATTTTCCGCCGTACTTCTTTACCCGATAGGGACCTACCTCATCCACGAAGAAAAAAGCCTCGTCCGTGTCCAGCCGTTCTAGAACACTCAATACCTTTTCAATCTTCTCCTTATAGTGAAGATCAGGGCTGGTTAGCACTTTGCGAGCACGCCTCCAGCTATAGCCGGTACTTTTGATCACGTGCTTTATTACCTCTCCTGTAAGACTGTCATCGTATAGGCTCTTGTAAGCTTGAGCGATGGTCGAATAAGTCCAGGTGGTGCGGTTAATGTTAAAGAGGGAGGGTGGCTTGTGGAGGATGTCAATTATCCTGGTTCTCCTAGTTTCCCGTGCGAGTTCTCTTTCCGGAGACAGCTTTTTAGGCTCAAGAAAAGCCAGACGGTTTTTGTTAAATTCGCTGAGCCATCGGTAAATAGTCCGCTCTTTTGAACTGGTCTCCGTTCCGATATCTAGCAAGCTCCGACCTTCGTTCATCATTAATAACGCAACAACTCTCGCACTGTATTTCCTCGGATTCCGCTCCAAGTGTTGCTCCAGGCTTTTCCTCTCTTCCCTCGTCAAGGGTGAGTTGAGCCTGATCGGTGTTCGTCTCACAGATAACGCATAGATCCCCTTAATCGCCTTTGCGCATGACTTCTTTGTAGCTGAAGGAATCAGCTGACTGTTCTCGATCACTTTTACCAGGCTGGCCAGACAGGCTAAAGGATTATGCACTGGAAGATGCACCCGTACCGTAATTACCTGTTCGGACTTTTTTTTCCGGGGTGACGCCGCAGTTTGAAATTCGAGGGAGTCGCCCCTCCATTTGCTCGACCCGTTATAGGGGATAAGACCCTCAATACCTCTTTGCTTGTAGGCCTTTAGCCAGTTGTACAACGTCCTTTCTGGGATATTATTCAGCCGACAGAATTTCTTAGTGGCCTGGTACCTTCCGAACTTCTCCCCTTGCTCCTTTGCCTCGTTGGGAAGGAATGTATCCAGATACTCCTTTAGAAGAAAAAGACGTGTCTCAGCCCGTACTCTTTGAAAATCGGGCAGATCTTTTATCTTATCCAGCTCCACACAATATCGGATTCGCGGATCCATGTTTCCCTCCTGAGTGTACCCCAGGAGGGATTATAGACCCGTCAGTTTCTGATTCAACTATATGGGCCACAACAGAGCCATCTGGTTAGAGGCTGGACATCATATAATGGCCCAGCCCATTATAAACATCTATGTCTACCTTGCCCCTCGTTTCGATTCTCTTTACTTTTGCAACCCCCGCGCTGTTAATCTCGACCTTGATGGTCCCGTTAACCTGGAACAGATCTGAGAGCTTCGCCCAGTTTGAGGGATTTTCAAGGTCCATAGCTCGTAGGTCGCTCCCATTGGTGCCATGCCGCTTAGATGGACGTGACAATGGAGCAGGTGGCGCATAACTAGGCATGACAAGGGGGTGCCAAGGTATCTGCGGCCCCCATTGCTCTGTGCCTCCTTTGGCGTTGTCAGTACTACCTCCCTTTGGAGGGTTCTCAGCCACCAAGTTCGGCATCACCTTGTGGAGCAAGTCCCTGAGCTTTTCTGCCATAGTTATGATTTTGGCCTCTATCCAATCCATAACCGATGTAAATACATCTTTGATGCCGGCCCAGAGGCTCACAAAGAACTGTTTTATAGGTCCCCAGTACTTGTAAATCAAAAAGGCTGCAGTAGCGATGGCTGTTACAGTAAGGCCAATTGGGTTAGTCAGGAATATTGCTGATAATGTTCTTATCGCGGTGCCTACTAAAGGAAACGCCTTAGTTCCAAGAGATATCAGGGCGGAAGCAAAATTAAAGATCGAAAGGACTAGTTTGCCTGCAAATATTGCAACCAATGCACGAGCTAGAACCTTAACCCCCCCTGCTTGGTCAGCAAGCCATTTGACAGCCTTCCCTACTGAGACAATTACAGGAATCACCACCGTAGCGATGTCTTGTGTTGCTCTAGCCAGTTCCAGCAACTGCCCACCAACCCGCTTAGCAAGGTCTTCCAATTCTCCATTTGCAGCCATTTTATCAATGAGCGCTAAAAGCTTTTCGAGCTTACCTTTAATAAAATCAAAGGCGCCGTTCTGCATGACCATCATCTTGAATCGAGTCCACTGGTCGGCAAGATTGGACATCATGCCTTTATAGGTTTTGGACATCTTTTCCATGGCTCCGGCGTAACGCTCGTTCCAGATCGCGGCCAAGGTCTCGCGGATCTGCTCGCGGTTGTCACTTTTGACCACCTTGTATTTAGTTTTGCCCTCCCTATCTGAATACTCGTAACGTGTCCGGCCTCCTTTACTTTGAGCCTTGATACCAAACTCCTTAAGCCGCTCATTCTCACCGGTAATCGCATCCGCTATGGCCTCCACTGCCATATTCAGAGGCTTCCCCATAGCCGATGCTGTGTCACCAAGTGTTGCTAACAGTCCATCGGTTGGGTTTATCCCATATGCCCTCAGTTTTACAAATGCCTCCATGACCTGGTCTAGCTCATACGGAGTCTTAGCCGCAAAGTTAGACACCCAGTCCATTGATTTTTGGGCTTTTTGAGAGCTGCCTTCTACGGTTTCAAGGACTGTACGAAACTGTTCGAATTGGGATGCAGTATCCACTAACTGCGTCTTGAGAAGCCAACCGGCCCCGCCGCCAATCAGGGCGATTTTTGCACTGAGCTTGCCTGCCTCTCTGCTAACGTTGCCAATGTTCTCCCCAACCTTTTTAGTGGCCACCTGAACGCCCGCAAGCCTGGCTTTGGTCTTTTGCGAAAATGAGCCCAGAGAGTTCTCGATCTTCTTTGCGGTGCTCGACACTTTATCGATCAACTCAATGATCATGCTAGTCTTGATAGTACTCATTGATCCTCCTTGCCTGCTGATGCCACATCAGCAATTCAGCAAACTCCATCCCCCACAATTCCGACGCTGGAAAGTGGAAAGCGTAGGCAACATCGCCCATTACTTCTCGCCAGTTTGCGGGGATTTCTCGAAAAAAGAGCTCACCATTTCACCAAGTGCACCGAAGTCTTCAGCATCCATTTTGTCAACCAGATAGCTCGGCACCTCGGAACCTTTTTTGCTCCGCGCCACCTTTTGAATAAGCACTGCAATCTTCTCGATGTCCCCAGTTACTGAATCAAGAGCCTTCATGTCTTTGACCGTAGGCCGCTTAAGCGTCAATTCATCATAAACTTCGCCGTCGTTGTCGGTTAGCGGGTACAGAAGGTTGTAAATCATTTCTTCGCTCCTTTGGCATTTTTGAGAAAGTTGATGACGAGAGGGCGTTGAAGCATTTTGACCATAGACTGCCCCCGTGCAGATATCATTAGAGCAAGTTTTATTACCTGTGAATCTTTGTGAGTTACCATAAGCCTGGAGCCTCCCTACATGCTGTATTCAGCTGTCCTAACCATATCGTGTGCAGCAAGCGTGCTCACCCCTCCTGGCGAGCACGCTTGCTGCGCTAACTTTCACTTTTTACCAGCCCGTCCCGGTCCATCTCGGCTCCAAGTTGGTGGCCACCCCCAGGGCTTTGATTCTTTCCCTTTCCGCAGCGGCGGCCGCGTATTTTGCGTCCTGCTGTCGATTCAGAAACACTCTGAGTAAACGGTATTCCGGATTCTGCGGATGGTCGTACTTCTTGTGCGAATCCAGGTTGAAGAGCGGCAAGGCCAATTCGTTGTGATAACCCACAATGCCTCTCTTGCGGTCATGGTTGCGGAACCTGATCATGACATCGTTAAGTGCCATCAGCTGTTTGTGGCAATCCGCCACGACCTGAATCGCTTCTATGTACTCGGTGCCGACCCGCTCTGCCTCGGCCATCAAGAAGCTATCGGTGATGGACGGCGTTTGGGTTTGCAGCGCTGCAAGCTCCTCTTTGGCGGCTTGAAGCTTTTTCTGAAGCCCGGCAATGGTCTGTTTGGCGTTGGATGCTATGCTGGCCGACCGGGTGGTGTTCTGGTCCAGTTCCTCTTTTGCTGCCGAGATTTGCAAATCCAGAGAATGGAGGTCTTCCTGGGCACCAAATCCAAGGACGATATCTGCAAGGAGGGTCTCCCGCTTGGTCAACAGCTCAGGCACGTTCGTTGTAAAGCTATTCGCCTCGGATATAGCCCTTTGCTGCTGTTCAATCACTCCGTGAAGATATGCAACCTTTCTTTCACCTTCGGTAACCTCGGTTTGATGCGCTAAAACCCTTTCCAGTGCCGCCTTTGCTTGTTGTTCTTCTATCCTCATTGGTATCCTTGCTCCTTTGTCCCGGCTAAAACCGGGTTGTTAACTGCCCGCTGTCAGTATTTAAAGCTGTACAACTGCCCATCAGTGTCCGGCAACTCCGTGACCGATCGTTCCTTCATTATCCTAGTCATAGCGTCAGGCAAACTGAGTGATCTGCCGGCATTCTTCTCTCGCTCCATAAGCCTTGTTGCTTCGAGTGCTAACATGCCTGCCAGTTCATGACCCTTCACAGTTTTAATGTTGGTGTAATTCGATTCCGAAAAGTTACAATTGTCGGCGGTCGAAGCAGAAATGGAAAACCTCTCCCCGTCCGTCCCCGGCGCCTCGCTGAAATTGATCTCCTGGCTGACGGCTGTTAACGCGTCAGAAAATCGCATAGATCTTCCAGCTGCCGCCTCGGCGGAGACCAGATCGCTAATTCTTCTGGCCAGTACATCAGTTGCCTCTTTACTGCCAATAATCCTTGTGTTCACGGTGTTGATCCCCCCTGGTGTGAAAGTTCCGATCCCTTTCGGAACTTTAAATAGCTGCTCGTCGTCTTCGCTGTCTCCGCTGTAGAAGTAGGTTACAGATGCCATGTTCTTTCTCCCTGGTTTACATCCTCTACCGATTTCGTTTCGTCTTGGCCGCTTGCGAGTTTTCCCTCATTATCTTGATGATGGTGTAAACCTGCCTCGTGGTGATGTTGTAGATTGCCGCCAGTTCCTGATGACTTGCGCCGCCTTGGAACTGCTTGTAGATGGCAGCGTTGCGATCCAAAAGGATCTTCTTCAGCATCGTTGGAATGTAGATGCCGCTGCTACCGGAGAACTGCAGTTCCAGGTGCTCCCCCACCTTCACGGCGATTTCCGTAGCGGCTTTTATTTCGTGATCACGAAGTTGCTCCGCGATCCGGAAGACGAGGTCTCCCATAAATGCTCCACCAAACCCGATATCGTTGGTAGCCTCTTTCTTCTCCCTCTGTTTCCTCAGGATATGGCGCACCTGATAAGCGGAGAGGTGATACCTCGCGGCACACTCGTTAACATTGGCGCCGCTGTCCACTTCACTAAGAATCTTCGCGTTTCTAACACGCAAACAGGCGCCCTTCTTGATGTAGACGGCGGTACCGCCATAGCACTTTGTCACCTGTTCCGTTATTGCCCGTTCGATGGAAATGGCAAACTCCTTGGTGACATGGTTGAGGCAGAGCGCCTTGATGATTTCGAACCTGAGAGCTGTCGCCGTTCCTGGACGACCTATGCCAGCGCGTGACTTCTCCTTATTTGCCTCACTGCTACTTCTGCCCATTCTTTCCCTCCTTCCCTGTTAATGTACGGCCTGATTGCTCCACCTTGCTGGGTCTATTGAATTCATACCCCGGAGAGGTGCGCCAACCACATGTAAAGCATCGGTGGGCATCCTCATCTCTTTCACCGAACTGCTCTTCTATGTCCCGCATCATGTACCCGCCGCAACGCCGACAGGACCCGGTATAGACGGCAAACTGCCTCACCCTCTTTGAGATTGCCGGTTTCCGCCTGGTGCGGGGGAGTGCTTCAGTCTCTTGCTGAAGCAGCTTGTACTCCGGAAGCAACTCCAGCAGCTCCTCATCGAGGATGTCTTCGTCGATAACTGAGGCATCGTGACCGGCATATTTTCCAGCGGTCTCTTCTTCCGGTAGTCCGTCGGCATCAAGAAGTTCTTCCAGGGCGTGTTGCAGGGAGTGATTTAGGATGGTGGCGGAGAACTGCACCTGGTCATGAAGACCGTTGCAGCCTTCGCAGAAGGTGCCCGCGCCTGGCATCACCCCTTCCTTCCAGAGTGCCCTTGCAATGTCAGGGGCACTACTCGCACGACAGGCTTCACAAGCCTTAACTGAAATCCAAGCACTAAGTCGCCGGCAGTATGATGTGTTAAGCTCCAACCACTTATTAGCGTCTGCGGACATGTGCATCTAACACTCCAAGCTGCTGCTTCTATCAGTCACTTGTTCCTCCTCTATGGGAGAGGACCCGAGTTCTTCTGACACGATGCTCGCAAGACATACGAATTCAGTATGGAGCCCCTCACAAAGCCGTTTTTGGATTGCGAAAATTTCACAAGGCTCAAAGTGGTTCAGCTTGAAATACTCCGGGCCCACTTGCTCAAAAAGAATTTCCATCATATGGCTCAGGCTCTGCATCTCAATCATGCGAGACTCAATGTCTCGTATGAGCAAGTCCACGTCTTCAATTCGTGATGTAACCATTCCCCCCTCCCTCCTGGGCCGCTCAGATGCAGAGTCTCTTCCTAGTCGCGAGATAGTGTTAAATAAGGCTTTAATCCCCTCGTTGTTGGCCTTTTCTGCCCCACGGCCTCCCTTCTATGGTGGGTAGGGGTAAAAGCCCTTTATATGGCCATTTCTACGGAATAGCTGAAATTCGTGTATCAAGCTCTGAGTAAACGCTCAGTAGGCCTTTCATCGTAATGTTGCATTGGATGAACATGCCAAAGAAGTCGAGCTGCTTGCCGCTACCACGGTGAGAATGTTCGGCCGCCAGCTCAAAAGCCTCTAGTGTCGAAGAGAAAGCCGCGAGGCGCTCTCCAAGGTCATGATTCAGCTCTTGTATATCCTTCTGAATTTCCATCACGATAGTGTCTCCTTTGCCGTTACAAACCCTAATGTTGCGATAGTCTATAAGTACTGTGACTCCACATGACCTTGCCAGTGTTGGGGTCAAATACTTGCCTCACCCGCTGGATCATAGGCGCTTTGGGGCCCGTATATTTGGACTGCAGGAACCGATAACGTATTGGTTGCCCGGCATTACCCGGCCGGCTCTCTCTTGAGGCCCTCAGGTATCCCGCCTTGTGCAAATACTTGAGGTATTCCTTCACCGTTGATTCGCTCACCGGTACTATTTCAGTGCTGGCATGTAGCGCGACATCACGGATAGAAAACTCCTTCAGTATTGGAAGAACCGTCCAGATCTGCTCGCGTCCCTTGCCCTGCAGATTGTCGCTGCCGTCCCTGTTCACCTTGGGCACATCCACTCCAACATCTCGTACCAGGACGTAGCGCGACTCGGCATCGAGTTGCAGATAGCCGGCCGCAGTGAGACCTGCGAGGTAGACGGTGGTTGTGCTGCGGCTGCAGCCAGTCTCTCTGCGCACCTCGTCGTACCTGAATATCTTGAGTCTGCGAATTGCAGCCCAGAGTGCATCACGGGATGCTAGCGGAGACCGTTGGTCGATTGGTTTTTGGGACATCAGCCCCTCCGCGCCGGCGCGTCGCCGGTATAAAGGGGGCGGTTGCCCCAATCGGCAAGGGTGATAATAGAAAGTCCCTTCGTCAGGGCTTCTTCCTGCACCAAGTCGAGGTTCACACACACTCGGCGCACGCTCCCCCTAGCTACCGAATGTACATGGGCAAGCAAGTCAGGGGCTATCTTTGCGCGGTCGCAGTAGAAGCTCGCCAGGGTGGAAACGTCCTCTAAATCGGCGGGCTGAGCGGCTGTCCAGTCCAGGATGCGACCGTGGAAGCGTTCCCACTTTTTGAGCTTTTTCGGTAAAGACTCCTCCCCGATCAGCATCATCGGCGAGCCGTTGCTCCCCTCATAAATATCCTGGACGATTGCAACCACTGACTTATCAACGAGGTAATCCATCTCGTCGATGATTAGGCAGCGCCCTGAATGCTCGAGTTGGTCACACACCTGATCCAACATTGCGTTCACCGTCTTTTCAGCAGGAATTCCCATCCTCTTCAGGATCATCTCCAGCAGGCTTTTTCGGGTTGTGGTGCTCCTACACTCCACATAATAGGCCCCGTAGCGGGTGGCAAGATAGGATGCCGCGCTGGTTTTGCCGAATCCGCTGGGGCCACTGAAAACAACAATGTGTGGCAGGTGCGAGGGTGCGTTGGTTGCCCGGTGCAACGCCCTTGCAGCTAGGGCTACATTCCCGAGTGCTGCGATCGTCTTGACTTCAGTTTCTACTTGCTGCATACTTCCTCCTGGTGTAAAAGATGTGAGGTTTTCCTCGGAAAGGGTCGTGTCGCGAGCACGGCCTTTTTTCATTTAGTCATTGAACCCAAATCCGTCTCTACCATCAGGAACCCCTGGCATTCGGAGCTTCTCTCGTAGCTCACCACGAAGCTGTAATCCTGTTCCGTGATTGTGACGCCGGCCATCAACTCCTCTTTTAACCCTTTCCATCGTTTGTAGCGCTGCCTTGCCGTCTCCTGGGCCAATCCTACGATGTTGGTTTTTGCGCGGCGATCCAACTCGGCTTGTATTTGAGCCTTCATCGCGATGTGCTCGGGCGACGGGGGAGGAGTTGACGGAACCGGTCCGTTATCGCGGATGTCCAGGGCGCGTGCCGCCTCCTCAAGAGCTGGTGTGGTGAAGTCAATGGGCCGCTTTGGAAACTCCGTCACATTGGCGCTCTCTGCACGAAGCTTCGCCTCGCGGTGCTCAAGGATCTCGAAGGCAAGATCTTTCGTCTTAAGTTTTCGCGCCTTCACCCTGAGCTCTTTTGTTCCTTCCTGAATCAGCTGTTTTTGCTTGGCTTTAAGGTGGCTGGCAGCCTCGGCCCTGCTTATGCCGTACCAGGAAGGATCTTCTGCCCAGCATAGGAATTCTCCAGACTCCCGGTAGATGACGGCATGCCCAAGATCGGCAAGGTCCGGTTTGACCAGGACGCGCTCGCCCTCATGACCAGCAAACCCGGGAGAGCTATAATCGAGGATTGCTGCGCCGTAGGTGACTCGGATTCCCTTCTTCGTGATGTACCGCAAGCCTCCATCTTCCGGGGCAGGCATAAGGAGGAGATCAAGGGCCCGCTCGTTGCCTATTTTTTTAACCGGTTCCCTCCAGCTACGCACCATCGCTGCCGGAGTTTTCCCTCCCAGTCCCTCATGGGTGTCCTGCATGTACATGGCATCGGTCCAGCGGTCCAGGATCTTCTGGAAGTCCACTGAGGTGAGTTTGACCTCGACGGTCTCTCCCTTGGTCATGAGCCTCTTCGCAAAGCTTTTGCGTGCCTCGATGGCTTTGCGGTCTGCGACGTTGTGGCCGATGTAGCCGGGCAAGAGTTCCACAATGCCGTGGCTCATGGTCTGAAGCACGCGCTCAATGTGAGGCTTTTCTTCAGGGCAGAAGGGCTTGCAGATCTTGTGGTAGATGTCCAGCGCATCGAAAGTGGCAACTAACAAGTTCGCAGTGTAGTCGGCGCCATTATCGGTTTTTGCAACATCGGGTTGTCCCCACTCAAGAAAGCAACGCCTGAAAAGGGCCTGTACAGCTGCCGCTTTGCTGGTTGGGCTGACCAAGAAGCGTGCCCTGCGCGGCCATACGTCGATGATGCCTATGACGGTGTGACGACCATCCAGGAGCATGATGTCGCCGGGGGTGGAGTCTGCCTCCCAGACCTGGTTCAGCTTAAGGATCTCTTCGCTTGCATCCCCGACGGCGAACATGTACTTATTTTTCCACTCGTCAGGGTTAGTGAGGAAGAGATAGCGACTGGCGTTGATTTTCTTCCACTTCTTGACGTATCGAATGATGGACCAAACAGAAGGGATTTCCTCTCCGGCGAATCTTGCCTCCATGGCGGTATGAAGTTTTTTGCCGCTGATGTGCGGATGGTCGCAGATGCAGGCTTCGACGAAGTCACGCTGGTCCTTGCTTAGGGATGACTCCATTTTGCTTATATACTTGTCAGCCAAGCCATATAGACCGTCAGATTCGAAGGAATCTCGCCAGGAAGTTATGGTGCGGTAGCAGAGTGAGGTCTCTCCTTTGCGGGCCAGCTCCTCCACTACCCATTTTTCGAGCTGCAGTTTTCCTGTCTTGAAGATTCTCAGAAACGTTTGCACGCCGCAGGTTGACCAAGTCTTACGACCCTCCTTCACCCTTCCTTTGTATCCGCCTCCTTTAAGAAACTCTTCGCAGGCACGAAGCAGCTCATATTTTGCCTTGGCCGCTGTCTGGCGAGGAAGGGGAAGGGCGTTGAACTGCTGCAGACAGCGTTCAGTGTGTGTCCGGTCCTCCTCGGCAGATCGAGCTACTTCCTCTTTCTGTTCTCGGGCTGCTTTGACGCCTGCTTTGGCTACTTTACTGACCGCATGAAGGGCAAAAGCTTCTCTCAAAGGATTCGGGAAGCCAGGGATTGAGGAGAGGAGATAGTGACGAGTCACACCTCCTCGGCCGCCTGCCGCCTTTTCCTCCCGATAGGGGACATTGTGGCGTATGCAATAGCGGTCGACTCCGGTCCGGTGACTTGGGAACTGCCGCTTCCGGATGTCCCCGGCGTCAAGCAGCTTCCTAGCCTCTGTTGCTATGCTCTCTGCAGTTGCGTAGATCCCCATGCAATAACTCTCTTAGCTCATATGGAGGAGCAAGCTGATATCTAAGGCGGCCCTGGAGCCGAGTGGGTATGGAACAGAGATGGTTACAGGCGAACCTACATTCATCGCTTACCCTCCAGCTCTTGCAAAAACAGTTGGCGTTTCCGTTTTGCTGCCTGCAACTCTTTGGTTTGTTCGTCCAGTTTCTGTATTTCCGCCCGCAAGGCATCAGGGCCAGGGAGGGTGAACACCCCTGCAGCTTCAGCCTGGATCCGGATCAACTCAATGTCACCGGTTGCGACACAGAACGCAGAATAGAACCGGCCAGGCATCTCGTGCGGGTGACTGTCAGATGTCCAGTTATAGATCATGCCGACAGTGACCTTCTCTCCGGTGAGGTCGCTGAGTTCGTCCGCAAGGGTTTCCCTGCTTTTGGGGGCATTCCGGATAGCCGCTTTGATCGCCGAGTTGATTCGGGCGGACATCGCAAGGCGCGCCGGTTGGAGCGACAGCCGTTCTTGTTGCTCCTGGCGCAAGAGGTCAAGTAGGCTCAACTGGTTTGGGTCCGAGACCAAACTTTGTTTGTGTTTAGTCATTGTCGCGCCTCAGGAAATCGTATATAGTCGCTGTGCCCTCGGCTCTCATGCTGCTTTGCTCCACAGGCTGTTGTAGTCCTCGCCTAGTAGCTGTGCGATATAGCGCTGTACTCGCTCGGATTTTTGATGGCCGTTGATGACCACCGAGACGGTGGTTCGAGAAAGGTCCAATGCCTCTGCTATGTCTTTATGCTTTATTCCGCGCTCGACCAGCATGGCTCTGATTTTCCGATTCATGTTTTCCTCCTGGAGCCTTTGGTTCCGATGGGCGGGGCTTGAGTAGCCTTGCCAATTGTTCTGCAAACCTCATGACCCTGAGCTAGAGCAGGGTTTCCAAAACGTTTGTCGTTGGGGGACATAGCAGCCTCCTTTTTTCGGGGCCGCGTCTAAACTTTTATTTACGGTGTCACCATACCTACCAGAATTATGGAAGTCAACCATAAAAACGGTCAATATTGCCTCGCTCAAACTTTTTTTCTGGTAGATGTGCCGGCTTCAGGATAAAAAACTTTATAAAATGGAGGGTTAGTGTCATTGCGCAAACTTTTTGGAAGTTAGTGCAATGATGCTCAAACTTCAGGGAAGTTAGTGCTATGAGCAGCTTAACCGAGCGTTTAAAAATGATTCGTGAGTCGTTGGGGGTAAGTAAACGAGAGATGTCTAGAAAACTGGACATCGCTGGTGGCTCCTGGCAAGCATATGAAGAGGGTAACACTGTCCCAGGAGGCAAGGTGCTTGAGGCACTGGCCCAAGAAGGGTACGACATCAATTGGCTGTTGACTGGGAATGGGGAGATGCTCAGCCGGTGGCACTGGACAAACATCGTCGCGGTCGAGCCATCTAGCACTCTCGCGCAAACTGTCAGCTCTTCGGCCGATATTGACGAAGATTTACTAGCTGCTGTGGTTGAGGCGGTTGAAGAGTACCTTGACCAGATAAATGGGCATCTTCCTCCGGCAAAGATGGGCCAACTGGTGGCTGCTCTCTATAAATTGTTTAGCGCTGAGGAAGAGAAGAAAGTTGATAAAGCGACAGTGATTAGTTTGGTCAAGCTTGCGGCCTAAGGGGGGGGGATGGGAGATAACGAGGCGATAAAAGCAAAAGTGATTAATTTGTTAAAATCAGCAGAGCGTAAAACACCTCTACAGAGTGCTACTTCCAAAGCCCCCCAGAGCATTGTTGGCAATGGAAATATCCAAGCAGGTCGCGATGTAAATATAAATAAGAGGGAGGTCATCCGAAACGAATTCACGCCAGGGCCGGAGCACATTACTCCCGCTCAGGCAAGGAAAATTCAAAAACTGGTAGAGAAGGCTGCAGAGATCGAGGAGAAGGCAGGCGCAGATCGGGGCAAGGTATTCGCTAAGTGGTGGAAACGGGTAAAAGATCAGTATGGCGTACCGACCTACCTTGCCATTCCGGCTCACCTTGGGGACCACGCTATTGGGTGGCTGACACAGCAGGTCGCCATAATGCGCCCTAAGCTCAGGCGAACAGATAACGCGTCCTGGCGAAACAGCTTGTATACCCCAATCTGGGCTAAAGCCAGGGCGTTGGGGAAATCAAAAGGTGAGGTCTACGCAATTGCCGAAGAGAGGCTAGGCGTGAAAGTCTCATCCTTGACGAAACTCGGAGAGCAAAACTTGAAGAAATTGTACAACATACTGATGGCGATGGACTAATGACTGGTCAAGCGATCAAAGGGAATGGCAATATCCAAGCTGGTAGAGATGTGACGATCAATGCCATAGTATCCGGCATCAAAGTTATCGCAGATATAGATAAGGCTATCGAGGAGACCCACAGCTATTGCGACAACTTAGAGTGGCGCAAAGGACGCATTGATGGAAGGATTTTCCTTGCTCTGGGCTCAGGAATCGCATTCGTGGTAGCTGCTAATTTGAGCGGCCCGGTCTCCTGGTTGCTTTACATGCTATTCGTTGTTTTGATATTCTTGGGCAGAAAAGTGCACATTGCTATCGGAAGGATTGACGCTGAGATGGCAGGAGCCAGGTTGCTTCTAACTGAGCTATACAAGATGAAGATCACCCACCAGATAGACACTCACAGTTAGTGCAAAACCAGCCGCACTACCCAAAGGCAAAGCGGTTTTGTGGCAAAATGTCCTGCGGAGCAGGTCCATGGGTTTGGCACTTCAAAATCCCCGTAAAATCGAGATGATCCCACGTTGTCCCACGTTTTCCTAGATCATCCCACATCATAACCTTCATAGGACATACCCTCCACTTCACCACACCACTAAAGTGGTGGCAATCGCTGAATCACCTCAAGTTCCCGACCCTCCAACCTAGCATGTCATTTGGCCTCGCTTGCCCCTCCAAAAGAAGCTGTTTTCCTTTCGGGAAATACCCCTTGTATTCTCGCCAGTGATAACTATAATTGTGACCTGATGATAACCTAGCCCTGAAGGTGTGTTCATGCCTCTAGAAACGCTGCTAAACCTCGACGGCGAAATTTACCCGATGGCGAAGGGATATTGGGTGAAATTTGAGGCAAGGAAGATCGTGGCGACTCCTGAACGACCTCACGGCCTCTCATACTCGATAACCCTTCACGACCGGAACAACACGCGGATCTTAGGCTATGATAACGCCCACGCCGTGAAACTGAAGAGAAAGGGCTTTAGTGCGAGGAAAATCAGTTGGGACCATGTGCATAAAATGGAAAAGGTGACGGAGTACGAGTTCACATCGGCCGGGCAGCTCCTGGAGGATTTTTGGCGAGAAGTTAATGTTTTAACAGGCTTTAAATAAATGAAGAGTCCAGAAAGAAACGGACTATAGGGAAAAGTCTATGAAAAAATTGCTACACATCGGAATCATGTCTAGAAAAGAGTATATGGCAAGGACTATCGCAATTGCTAAGGGCGATTATGTGCCCAAAGCCAATGAGCCAAAGATCTGGTTTGAATCCACTAAGTCAATGGCTGAGGTCCTAAGTAACGACAATAGGGACTTGCTGACTCTAATTCATAATGCAAAGCCACAATCGTTAAAGGACTTAGAAGTTTTGTCCGGGAGAAAGAGTAGTAATCTTTCCAGAACCTTAAAGACGATGGAGCGGTTTGGAATCGTAACGCTTGTGAAAGAGAAAAAGCACTTGAAACCAATAGTAAATGCGACTGACGTTAGAGTCGAATTTGGGCTGACACACCAGTAAATGTTTTCGGCAAAGACTTGATTACCAACTTGACCAGAAAACTCAAGAGGGATCAAGCTATGCTGGAGCGTGTGGTTCAGATGGAGGCGCCGCCAGTGCGCCGCGCCTGGGCCTGGTATGACTTGGGAAGGGTGCTCAGGTGGTCGAAGGCCCCGATTTTCGAAATTCGTCGCGCCTTCAGCGAGGCCTGCCGGCTGCAGCCCGACGAAAGGCGTTTTTGCGAGGTCCTGTAGAAGCAGGGGGACATGTATAAGATTATAAGATTCTCAGCACCTCCGGGCGCGTAACTTGTTGTATTTTTGGTCGGTCTGAGAGATATGGATGACAGAGGTAGCCCTCGCGAAGTTGTTCCAGATATCTCAACCAGCAGTCGCCAAAGCAGTTTCACGTGGTGAAAAGCTGGCCGATGAAATGGCTGGCAACTACAAGGGGTGTTTGGACAGTAACTTATAATCTAATACGTGTCCCTCTCTGCCCCCGGTCGCCGCCTCTTCAGAAGTGGGCTCCCCCTTGCAGATCTGGAGCAGGTAAGGACCGCCGTTACGGACGTGGTGACCGGCTATTACAACGGCTCCGGATTTTCCTTTCACATACGTGACGGTCAGGTATATGGGTACTTTGAAGCCGGCTACCGTCCTGCCGGCACGTCTCGGCGCCTTTGCCTTGTACGGCAGGGCCACGTTGTGCAGTAAGGTGGGGTCTTTCTTGTGCACGGCCCGAACGACCATGTACTTCACAGCGGTATCAAGATGAAGCTGGGCCAAACCCCTCTCGGATTGACGCTCCGCCTTCTTGGCGGAATCCCCCCGGTCGGCCGCAACCCCGACTTCCTTTAAACAGGCCACGTGCGCCTTGAACTCTGGCGCACCCGCCACCCACTCGGCCCAGTTGTCCTTCCAGAAGGTATGGGCCTCCAAGGACTCGGCAAATCCAAGAAGAGTCGCATTGAATTCCGCGTGGCTCTGCCTCCGAAGGTTGATTTCAAGGATGTCGTATTCTTCTATCATAGGATTCACCTCCGCTCGAAGAGACTTGAATCTTGGCAATCTTTAACCTATCTCGTATTCCCAAGGAGTCAAGGGGCCGAACGTTGATTTTCCAGGACCATAGGCGTCAGGCGTGGTCTTCGATTTCTGCCGTGGCGGCGGAGCGCATGGAAAGGGTGTATAATTTTCTTTACCACCGAACTCTAGAGGGGATCTCTATATGAAGCTCGTTAAGAAGGCGTTGAAAGAGAGCGAGGAGCGCTTCCGCTCCCTGGTAATGGCCACTTCGGACATTGTCTATCGCATGAGTCCCGATTGGAGCGAGATGCGCCAGCTCCAGGGCAAAAATTTTATCCCCGACACGGAGGGGCCAAAGCGAAATTGGTTGCAGGAATATATTCACCCGGATGATCAGCAGCAGGTAAAAGAGGCGATCAAAGAGGCCATCCGGACCAAGAGTATTTTTGAATTGGAACACCGGGTGATACGCGTGGACGGCACGTTGGGGTGGACATTCTCGCGTGCTATACCGATGCTGGATGCGGAAGGCGAAATATACGAATGGTTTGGTGCCGCGAGTGATATCACCGGGCGCAAGCAGGTGGAGGAAGAACTAAAAAAACTGAACCAAAATCTTGAAAGCGTGGTTGCCGAGCGGACTGCCGAGCTAGAGGCCATCAACGTGGAGTTGGAGGCCTTCAACTATTCGGCGGCCCATGACCTACGCCAACCATTGAACCAAATCGCCATTTATTCCAAGATATTCGAAATGCATTGCGGCGACAAGGTATCGGACGAATGTTTAAGTTACATCAAGGGGATCTACGAAAGCAATTTGCGAATGAATCGCCTCATCGAGGCTTTGCTCAATTTCGCACGCCTGGGGCGCTGCGAACCAAACCGACAGCCTGTCGATCTGTGGGCAATGGCGAATGACGTGGCCATGGAGCTGAAACAAAATGAGCCTGATCGGAAGGTTGATTTTAGAATCGCCCGAGGGATTACGGCCCATGTGGACGCGGACCTGCTGCGGGTGGTTTTGGATAACCTCCTTGGCAACGCTTGGAAGTACACCAGCGACCGGGAGCAGGCAGTCATCGAGTTCGGCTCGGCTGAGACCGACGGGAAGCCGGTTTATTACGTCCGGGACAACGGGATTGGTTTTGACAAGGCGGCAGCAGACAAACTGTTTGCCCCATTCCAACGCCTCCCTGGTGCCGAGGCATTCAGAGGCTTCGGCATCGGCCTGGCCACAGTGGATCGGGTCATTCGACGCCATGGCGGCAGTATTTGGGCTGAGGGGGAACCGGACAAGGGAGCGACCTTTTATTTCACTCTTGGCGATAACAGCCCCTCGGCACAAACGGCTTAACGTGCGCTATTAATCTGTTCCTCAACCACTCTCTCCGGTTCATTCTCGTGGTATCGCTCTCCCGCTTCAGCCGTGTAGCACTTTCATGGCGGTTTCAGGGGCGCGGTCGAAGATCGTCAACAGTGCCGCCGCGGCACCGGTAGGTTTGCGCCGGTGCTGCTCCCAGTTCTGCAGAGTCTTCAGCTTCACCCCGATCATCGCCGCGAACATTCCCTGCGAGAGTCCCGTCTTCTCCCGTACGGCCTTCACGTCTGGCGGCTCGATTCTGAATACCCGTGAAGCTTCCATTTCCCCTTTGGCTATCGCCACAGCCTCTCGCATGCTCTGGTGCAACTGATCAAAAAGCTCTTTATCCATGATGTTCCAACTCCTTAACTAACGTCTCCCGAATGGCGAAGCGGAGAACGCCTCCTAGCCCCCTGCAAGGGCGAGATGGGTCATGCTGCATTTCTGAACATGTCGTAAGGCTGGATCAGGATTTCTGCAGGTATGCCAAGTTCTCTGTGCAGGTTCCGGATCATCTCCATTGTCAGTGGACGCTTTCGATTCAGTACCTCGGACACCCTCGCGCGACTGCCGATGTAAGGTTCCAGGTCTCGCCGCGACAGGCCCCTGCTTTCGACGTGATAGAGAATCGCGTCGATGGGGTCCGGCATCGGGATGCTGTAATGCTTATCTTCGTAGGCTTCTACCAGAGTTGTTAATACTTCCAGCTTGTCTCCTTCCGGTGTGTCCGGAACGGCATTAAACAGACGTTCGATCTCTTGCAATGCTGCCTCATAATCCACTTCGTTTTTAATGGGTTTGATTTCCATATCCGGTTCTCCGTTCATACCGTTGTAGCGTCAACCTTGTCATACTCCGCATGCGTTCCGACGAAGCGGATGTACAGGATGCCGTGGCTATACTGGACGGCCACGATGAGGCGGTAATTGTTCCCTTTGATATTGAACACAATCCTGTTGTTGGCCAGAAAACTGGCGTTCCGGTAGACGTTCTTGATATCCGAGGGAGTACGCCACCGTGCGCGCTTTGCATCGTCATGCCAGGCTTGTAATGGTTGCCTTGCGTCAGGGTGCCGGTCCCAAAATTCTCGCAGCATCTTGCGTGAGATGATTCGCATTGCAGAAATATACCCTGCTCCCATGCTGGGATCAAGGGCTATTTTTTGCACTACCCGGCTGCGCCGTGACCAAGGATACGAAGTGACATGCTGCCGGAAACGGCTGGTTGTCGGCAGCCATCCCGCCGCCCAGCCCGGATCAGCCCTTTCGTCTTTGTAAGTGCTATATTAGTCCTAAAGCAGTATAGGGCCAATGAAAAGCGGGGAGGGGAAGATATGAGTGATACAGCAAGGAAAAATCGCGCGGCCGGCGCTATCATGGGGGCCTTCATTGGTGACGCCCTCGGGCTTGGACCGCACTGGTACTACGATTTAAACGAATTGCGCCGCGACTATGGCGAGTGGATCACGGACTATACCGATCCCCGGCCGGACCGTTATCACGCCGGCCTTAAGGCGGGCCAGCTCTCGCAGGCGGGCTTTATCCTGAAGATTTTGCTTTCCTCGCTGGTTGAGTGTGGAGCATACGATGAGGCGGATTTCTGCCGTCGGATGGATCGGGACCTGCTGCCGCTTTTGGACGGCACCCCGATAAACGGACCGGGCGGCTATACCAGCCAATCGATACGGGAACTTTGGCGCCGCAGGGTGGAACAGGGGCTTCCTTGGGGAGAGACCGGTGGTCACGCCGATACCACGGAGGCTGTGGAACGGACCCTGGCGCTGGCCGTGCGCTATGCAGGCAGTCCCGGAGAACTTGCGGACAGCATCACGCGCAACACCGTGCTAACCCAAACGGACCACACCGTCGTCTCCATGACCGTGGCGTATGGCGCTGTCCTTGGGATGCTGGTGCAGGGACATCCTTTGGATGAGCGGATTTCCGAAAAGCTGATGAGGTTGGTGAAAAAGGGGGAGCTTCCCTTTCACGCCGTCACTGCAGACAATCTCAAGCCGCCTCGTCCCGGCGATCCCGATCCGCCGAGAAGCGGCAAGTTCGCTTCGCCCGACGCGCTGCTCACCCCGTCCTACCAGGCTGTCGCCGCCTCCGATCCGGACATCCGCATCGAACCGGCCTGGAAGGTGTCGCTGGTCTACGGCATGCCCTGCGCCATCTACCATATGTTGCCGGCGGCCTACTACCTCGCGGCCCGCTTCAGGGACGATTTCGAGGCGGCGGTGCTGCACGCCGTGAACGGGGGAGGGCAGAATCAGGCGCGCGCGATTCTGGTGGGAGCCTTGGTGGGCGCGCAGGTGGGACTGTCCGGGATTCCCAGACGTTTCCTGGACGGGCTTGAGGAGTCGACAACGCTTTGCCGGCTGGCTGAGGAGCTGGCCCTGACTGCAGACCCGCAGTGATATAATTAAAACCGGGTGGTAAGAAAAACGGACTCTTGAGAGGAGGATGAAATGGCCGGGAGCAAATCCATACTAATTGAAATAATGGCTACGAGGCTGCCACCTGTAGAACGCAAGAAGTTCATTGAGTGGTCAAATGATGTTACTAATGAAGGCTTTGACGAAGGTTTGAAAACATTCTTCACAATAGAAGAGTTACAGGAAGTAGTTGGAGAATACGCTATTGAACAAATACAAGACCTTGAAATGCATTGTAATATCAAAATTGCAGCAACTATAGATGTGCACGGTAAAATTTATCAGTACCGTCAGGGCGACATGTTAGATCGGTAAATAGCTTGCTCCCGTACTGGGAGCAAGGAGAATTCATACGGTTCAGGGTGAGTAAGTGACATGAGCTGACTTTCCCCCCTCCCTGCCTCCCCCCTCCGGGGGGAGGAGAGTTGTGCTTCAGTTCAGCACCTGCCGAAGCAGTCCTGCTGCGGTGACGCCGATGATGACGGTGGGGAGCATCGGCAGGCAGGTTGCGGCTGCCACGGTGAGCGCCAGGGCGATCAGGTCGGCGGGACGGCCGGATACGAAGGCGGGTGCGATTACCGAGATCAGGACGCAGCCCGGGACGGACTCCAAGACGGCCATGGCCCGGGGACTGAGCTTGCGATTGCGCAGGGCGACGTAGCCCAGGGTGCGGGTCAGGTAGGTCGCAGAGGCCATGAGCAGGATGGCGACCACGTTGCGCAGGTCGATAGCGGTGTCGATCATTGCTGTTCCCCTTTTCCCGCCCACAGAAAGGCCGCCACGATCCCGGATACGGCCCCGGCTGCCACGTACCACCCTCCGGGAACCACGAGATAGGTCAGGGCCGCGACCACCAGGCTGACCAGCCAGGGACGCGCGGCCCGGGCGCCGTGCCACATACCCTTCAGCAACACCAGGAAAACGGCGGGGAAGGCCAAGTCGAAGCCGTAAACCTCGGCATCGCCTATCACCGGACCGATGGCGGCGCCCAGCGCGGTGAACACCACCCAGGTGCTGTACATGCCGGCGCAAACCGCCAGGTAATAGGGGAGGCTGAAACAGGCGGCAATCCCTGCCGCCCCCCTGCGGCGGGCATCGGCCATGCCCAGGGCCCAACTCTCGTCGCACATGAAAAAGAGGGCGACGCAGGCCCTCCTCTTGGGCAGGTGCTTGATATACGGGGAGAGCGCGGCCCCCATCAGCAGGTGACGGCTGTTCACCAGAAAGGTCATGGTGGCGATCAGAACCAGATGCGGCGGCGAGCTCCAGAGCTTCACCGCTGCGAACTCGGAGCCTCCCGCGAAATTGAGGCCGGTCATGAGGGGAACTTCCGCGACGCTCAGCCCTTTCTGCGCCGCCTGCGCTCCCAGGACCAGTGCGAACGGGATCACCCCAAGCAGCACCGGAAATGATGCCACCACCCCCCGCCATGCCTCTGATTGCACCGTTGTCCCCGCTTCGCCCAGGGGAGTTGCTTCTACATTGCTCATCATATCTCCGGACCGACCGCAAGCAGCATGCAGGGCACTGTATATCTAATTCCGAAATAGGTACAGATACAGAGGGCGTTATTTGTGGCCATTACAGTTTCAGGCCGCAGCGGCTCCTGGCTTGGTAAAACCTTGCCAAGTCGGCTCTTTGTGGTTAGGATGGTCACTCTGTGACAGGCAGGACAGGTTCACTCCCTTTTCACTACAGTAATAAGCAGGTCGCACCGATGTAAGCCTGTATCACCGATTTAAGCCAGTCAAGTCCGGAGTTGTGTTCATGGCATCATCCAGCCAGATAGCTTCGCAAGGCTCCATCCTGATCGTAGAGGACAACGCTCTTATCCGCTGCTTCCTCGTGGAGGCACTGCGCAAGAGATACCCCGCGCTGACGCTTTACGAGGCGGACAACGGCAACAGCGGCTTTGAGCTTTTTTGCCAGCTCAGACCGGAAATCGTCCTGACCGACATGGTGATGCCGGAGCTCGATGGCATGGGGATGGTGCGGAAAATTCGGGAGGTGGCCCCGCGGAACCAGATCGTCGTGCTTACCGCGCACAGCGAGACCGACCTGCTGCTGGACTGCATCAGGATAGGGGTGAGCCGCTACCTGCTTAAGCCTATCGTCCACGAGTTCCTCTTCGACGCGGTCGACGACTGCCTGCGCCGCATCGAGCTGGAGAAAAAGGTCGAGTGGCAGCAGGAGGAACTGCGCCGTCACCGGGACCACCTCGACCTCCTGGTCAAAGAGCGCACTGCCGAGCTGGAACTGCGTAACGACCGGCTCGAAGTGGAGATCTCAGAGCGCAAGCGGGCCGAGGAACTGCTGCGGGTCGCCGAGGAGGCACGCAAGGCCACGGTGGAGGTCCTGCAGATCTGCAACAGGGCTGAGAGTGCCCTGGCGCTGGCTCGGGAATTGGCGCGCTTCTTCCAACAGCTCACCGGCTGCGACGCGGTCGGCCTGCGCCTTAAGGAGGGTGAGGACTGCCCCTACTACGAATCGAGGGGGTTCTCGCGCGACTTCCTTTTGGCGGAGAGCACCCTCTGCGCCACAGACCAGTTGGGCGAAATCGTGCGCGACAGCGCAGGCAGGGTGCAGTTCGCCTGCCTGTGCGGTCTGGTCCTGGAGGCGCGCGCCGCCATGGCTCCCTGCTTCTGCACCCCCGAGGGGAGCGTCTGGACCAACTCCACTGCTGAACTGGCCAGCAAGCTCGGCTCCGGTATGGGGCCGCGGCTCCGCTACCGCTGTCTGGAGGAGGGGTACCAGTCGGTCGCCCTGATCCCGCTCCGCTCACAGGGGGAGATCTTCGGGCTGCTCCAGTTGAACAGTTTCGCTTCCGGGCTCTTCGACCTGGACAGGATAGCTTTCCTGGAGGGGCTGGCGAACTACGCCGCCATCGCTTTGGCCAAGCGCAAGACCGACGAGGCGCTGCGCAGAAGCGAGCTGGCGCTTTCCGAGGCCCAGAAGATCGGCCGCATCGGAAGCTATCTTTACGACCTGCCGCGCGATCGCTGGTCCAGCTCGCACACCTTGGACGAGCTCTACGGCATCACCAAGGAGTACGACCGCAGCATGGCGGGGTGGGGCGGGTTACTCCACCCCGCCCAGCGCCACGAGCTACTGGGCCACCTGCGCGACTGCATCGCGCAGAGACGGCGCTTCGACCGCGAATTCCGGATCGTGCGCCCCCGGGATGGCGCGGAGCGCTGGCTGCACGGCGTGGGAGAGGTGGAGTACGGGGGTGACGGGAGCCCGATGCGCATGGTGGGAACGGTGCAGGATATCACCGAGCGCAGGAGTGCCGAGGACGAGATCCTCAGGTACGCCCGGCGCCTGATCGAGGTGGAGGAGGAACTCAGGAAGAGAATCGCCATGGAACTGCACGACGACATCGCGCAGGACCTGACGGCCCTGGGACTCAACCTCTCCTTCATCGGCAGCTCCCTCCTGGAAGGAGCGGAGGGGGCCTTGGGCGAGAGACTGACCGAGTCCCGCACGCTCACCAAGGAGATCGGCCGCAGGGTACGCAACCTCATGACGGACCTGCGCCCGGTTCAACTGGAGGAGTATGGCCTGGCAGCTTCGGTGCGCGGGCACTCGGAACTGTACTCCCTTAGGACCGGTATCGCGGTTGTGGTTCTGGCGGATCAGGAGTTCCCGAGGCTGCCGGTCTTGCAGGAAATCTCCCTGTTCCGCATCGTCCAGGAGGCGCTCACCAATGTGGCCAAGCATGCCGAGGCGACCAGGGTCGTGGTGGTGATGCGGCGCGATGCCGACACCCTTAGGCTTTCCATAGCCGATGACGGCAAGGGCTTCCCCCTCCGCTCGGCTGCCTCGCCCGGTGACGGCTGGGGCTGGGGGGTGGCCAACATGCGGGAGCGCACCGAAATGATCGGAGGGGTGTTCGGCATCGATTCGCTCTCCGGTGCGGGGACCACCATCACGGTCGAGTTGAGGGAGGGTAGATGAGCGTCCGGATAGTGATCGCAGACGACCACGACATGATCAGAAAGGGTCTGCGGATGACCTTGGAGATCCACGAGGAGCTGACGGTAGTGGGCGAGGCCGCCAACGGCCGGGAGGCGCTGGCGCAGGCGGAGGCGCTCGCTCCCGATGTGGTCATCATGGACATCTCCATGCCGGAGCTAAACGGCATCGAGGCGACCCGGCTCATCTGCCAGCGGCTGCCGGGGGTCAAGGTGCTGATCTTCTCCATGCACTACTCCAGCGAGCACTGCTTCCGCGCCCTCAGTTCAGGCGCCCGGGGCTACATCCTGAAAGAGTCGGCGGGGGAGGAGATCGTCACGGCGGTCCGCTCCGTCATGAGGGGGCGTCATTATTTCGGCGCCGGGGTGGAAAACCCTCTGGAGAAGAGCGGCAGCGCCGCGAGAAAGAGCCCCCTGGAGCGTCTGAGCCAGCGCGAGCGCGAGATCTTCCAGCTTGTGGTGGAGGGAAAATCGAGCGCAGAGATCGCCAGGATGCTGACCCTTTCCTCGAAAAGCATCGACACCTACAGATGCCGGCTCATGCAGAAGTTGGGTATCAACAACCTCCCCGCCCTGGTCCACTTCGCGCTGCAGCACGGCATCACCCCCGCCAAGTAGCCCCTTGCCACTGCCCGGTTAAAAGCGGTGACGCCAGGGGCCGGGCACTTACATTGCCGCACTCCCCCGTCAAGAATTCCTGACAGACTACCGCTTCGCCTTGTGCTACTGCTATGCGATGCTGCCGGCCATTTGCGGCCGGCGCAGTCAGCCTGCCGGCATGCCTGTCTTCGCTGCTGTCTGGCCATGAGCTTTCCGGAGGGTAGGAGCATGGGATCGAGGGATGTAGCCCTGTCTAAATGCGCGATGCTGATCGTCGAGGATGATTCCGACGCCAGGGGTGCCCTGCGGCATCTGCTGGCCCAGATTTACCCGCTGCTTGACTTGCGCGACGCGACCAACGGCCGGGCCGGGCTCGAGCTCTTCCGGCAGCTCAGGCCGGAAATCGTCCTGACCGACATCAAGATGCCGGAGACCGACGGCATTCAGATGGCCCAGGAGATCCTGAAGCTCGCCCCCCGCACCCAGGTGATCGTGGTCACCGCCCACAGCGACACCAAACTGCTTCTGGACAGCATCAGGGTCGGGATCACCCATTACCTCTTGAAGCCGATCGAAAGCGAGAAGCTGTTGGAGGCGGTCGACGATTGCTTGAGCCGTATCATGCTGGAAAGGACGGTGACGGCCCAGCAGGAGGAGCTTAGGGAGAGCGAGGCGCGCTACCGGGGGCTTTTCAGTTCGCTGCAGGAGGGCTTTTCCCTGCACGAGGTGGTGTGCGACGTAACCGGCGTGGAGTACCGCGTCCTTGAGGTGAACCCCGCCTTCGAGAGGATGGTGGGGAAGTCGCGAGGGGAATTGACCGGCAGGGGCATAAGCGAAGTGTTGCCGGGTCTCAAGGAGCAGTGGCTCAATGCCCTGGCCGAGGTGGCCGCGACGGGGGCGCCGACCACCCTGGAATACCATGGGTGCGGCTCGGAGCGCTATTTCGAGGCGCAGGTCTACAGCCCGGCCCGGGGGCAGATCGCCATACTCTATCTCGATGTCAGCGAGCGCAGGAAGCTGCAGGTGGAACGGGAGAAGAGCGAGCGCCTGGAGTCGCTTGGGGTCCTGGCGGGAGGGATCGCCCACGATTTCAACAACATCCTGATGGCCATAGCCGGCAACGTCTCCATCGCCATGATGCAACTGGAACCGGGGCACCAGGCCGTAGCCAGACTGGAGGAGAGCGAGAAGGCGGTGGCCAAGGCAGCCGGGCTGACCCGCCAGTTCCTCACCTTCGCCCGCGGCGGCGAGCCGGTGAAGAAACCGCTGGCGACCGGCAACCTGATCCGCGAGGCGGTCTCGCTTTTCCTGAGTGGCACCAACTGCAAGGCGCAACTGAACCTGTGCGAGCCTCTCTGGTGCCTGCACGCCGACTCGGGGCAGATGCACCAGGCGCTGCACAACCTGATCGTCAACGCCCTGCAGTCCATGCCGGAGGGGGGACTGCTCGAGATCAGCGCCGCCAACGAGACCATCGCCAGCGGCGGGGAGGGGGGGCTTCCCCCCGGGCGCTATCTGAAGATCGTCATCGCCGACCAGGGGCAGGGGATCCCGTCGGAACTGCTGCCCAGGATCTTCGATCCCTACTTCACCACCAAGAGCTCCGGCTCGGGCCTTGGGCTCGCCTCGGTCTTTTCCATCGTGAAACGGCACCGGGGGGCGATCAGCGCCTGCTCGCCGCCGGGAGGGGGGGCGAGCTTCGAGCTCCTTTTGCCGGCTTCGGAACAGGGGTGCGACGAGGAGACCGAGGCGGGTTTGCCCATGCCTGTGGCCGCCTCGGGCATGGCGGTTTTGGTCATGGACGACGAGGAGAGCATCCGCGCCATCGCC
>Ga0209212_1001604_pt1 | contig 35790 bp, 36 predicted proteins | sample RifGroC2_FD_183996 | JGI IMG/M metagenome (GOLD analysis project Ga0209212, IMG submission 183996) | Groundwater microbial communities from Rifle, Colorado, USA - Groundwater C2 (SPAdes) (version 2) | ecosystem: Environmental > Aquatic > Deep subsurface > Groundwater | place: Rifle, Colorado...
ATGATGTGGTTATAAAAGGCGGCGATGTTTCAAGATCAATGCAGCTCTTTTTATACATAAACGACAAGCACGTATGTGATTATATAGCGGATGGGTTAATTATTTCTACTCCTACAGGATCAACAGCATATACACTTTCTGCGGGAGGACCTGTTGTCGTGCCTGAATTGGAAGCTTTTGTAATTGTACCGATATGCCCACACACGCTGACGACAAGACCTATTGTAATTCCTGCTTATGAAAACATCACAGTAAAAATAAACAGCGAAGAAGAATCTGTTTATGTGACTTCTGACGGGCAGGAAAACGTGAAAATTTCCGGTAATGACGCAATTAGCGTACAAAAATACGAGCACAAAGCACTTTTAATACAAATAGAAGACGAAGATGAAGGCGGTTTTTACGGAATATTAAGGAAAAAACTCCACTGGGGAGTTTCTCCAAGTTCTTGAAATACAATTGTCATTGCGAGGATAGCCTGTCCTGAGGAACGTAGTGACGTGAGGATGGCAATCTAATAATATGTTAAAATCTTGCTTTAATTCCAGGTGAATCCGTCTTCTTTCATTCTTTCGATGACTTTATAAAGGTCGTTATCCTCGGCGACAATAGAAAGTCTGAAAAATCCTTCGCCGTTCTCGCCGAATCCTGTTCCGGGAACTATTACAACGCCGGAAGTTTCAAGAACTTTCTGGCAAAATTCCTCGGAATCTTTAAATCTTGACGGCACAGGCAGCCATAAATAAAATGTAGCTTTAGGAATAATCAAACTATCCATATCCCATCCAAGCTCTTTAAAGCCTTTTACAAGAATTTCCTGCTTTTTTTGGTACATTACATTAGCTTTTTTTATGTATTCATCACCTTCATCAGAAACAAGAATTTCAGCGCCCGCTTTCTGTAGCGCTTTAAATATACCCGTATCAACTGTTGATTTCATTTTTCCAAGGATTCCAACAGCGTCTTTATTTCCGCAAGCCCAGCCAATACGCCATCCGGTCATACTGTAAGGCTTACTTAAGCTGTGAAATTCTATTGCGATATCTTTTGCGCCTTCAAATTCAAATATACTGGCAGGAGGCTCTTGATCACCAAAATACATGTCAGCATAAGCCGCATCACTCACCAATAAAATATTTCTTTGTCTGCAAAAAGCGACGACTTCCTTCAAATATTCTCTGGTTGCAGTTGCTCCAAGCGGATTATTAGGGTAATTTATTACGACAGCTTTAACTTTAGAAGGAGAAAACCCTTCGTTTTCAAGATTTTTTATTAATTCGTTAAGATTAGGCATAAAGTTATTGCCATAATTTAAGGGAATTGAATAAGCTTTTCCGCCTACAACCTTGATTTGCTCTTTAAAAGAAGCATATCCCGGGTCAGGAATCATAATGATGTCCTGTTCTTTTTCATTTAAAGTCGGATTTATGAGGCATCTAAAAATATGCGCAAGCCCTTCTTTTGAACCTATCAAAGAAAATATTTCGGTGTTAGGGTCTAAATTCACACTGAATCTTTTTTTCATTCTGGATGCAATAGCTTCAAGAAAATACATTTCGCCTTTTGGTACGGAATACGAATGGATGCCCGGCTCATTAAGGCAGTTTTTAAGCGCGTTTATTACGAATTCAGGAGGAGCTTGGGTTGGAGCGCCGATGCTAAGATTTATCGGAGTTCTGTTTTTAGCTTTAAGTTCAGGAGTCAGTCGTATCATTTCTTGTTTTATTCTAAACATAATATATGTTTCAAGGGTTTTAACATAGTCAGAATACAGACTTTTAATGTCGATACCGGCTTGCATATAATAATCCTCTCATTTATTATTTGTCATTCCGAGCGAAACGAGGAATCGCAAGATTTTGTATAATTATAAGATTGCCACGTCGGACTTTCAGTCCTCCTCGCAATGACAACCAAAACTACATATAACATGATTCTATATGGAAGTAAAAATTTTGCCAACATTGAATTTTAAAAAACTTAAAGAACTTCTATAGTAAATTCATCAGTTATTTCATCTTCCGATACAACTCTTAATTGGGTTATAACTTGCTCAAACAGATAAAATACCGGCAATCTCAATTCGGGCTTGACTATTATTGCAATATTGGAAATATCAGACTCACTATTCTTAATTTTTTCAGAAACAAATTTTACAAATTCTTTTATATCGTGATTTTGAACAAAAGATTTGCCTTTGTTCTTCTTATCTATTGATTTCTTAAGTTTTGTATTTTGTTCCACAGAAGGAATTATTCCATAAATATAATTATTAGAATCCGCAATATCACTACAAATTTGTCTGCCCATAAGAATTCTCAAGTTATCCACAAGCTGATCATTATTATATTCAGCTTTCAACAGGTCATTGAGCTTTTCAAAAACAAAAACAATATCTTTTATAGACACCTTTTCGCGTATCAATTTTGCAAAAATATAACGCAAATCGCCAAGAGAAACCGCGCCTTGTATTAGTTCTTCGGCAAGGAAAAGGTTTTCTTCACCTAAAAGACTTATATAGTTAAGGATTTCTCCATAAGACAGAATCTCTTCAACATATTTGCATACAACAAATTCAAGATGTTTAGCGATAACCTGTGCTACTGTTAGTCCTTTATCCCAATAGCTTTTTGTCTTCCCTTCTTCTATCCAGAAAACTTTTTGTCCTGTAACAGAATCAATAGAATCTATCGCGCCTCTTGGTTTTTTTTCAATATTTGCCTGCCCCGGAATAAACATTCTGTATCCCGGATAAGCAATGCCTGAAAGAGCTTTTAGTTTCCTGACGTTTATGCTGTATTGATCTTCAGCCATTTCGTCGGAGCTTATAAACCTTATCGCAGGAATTACGTAGCCCAGTTTGTCAGTCAATTCCTGTCTTAATCGGACACTTTCTATTATAAGTTCACCATTTTTTTCGTTGTCAATTAAATCAACCAACTCCTCACTTACAACTACAGTAAGTACATCCTGATTTATTCTCTCGTACATATTAGCCGGAGATAGCATTTCGGAAAATTTATTTTTAAGCGTATTGCGTTCAGAGAGTTTTTTGGAAATTTCCTGATTAAGTCCTTCTCTGTCAATATCAATAGAATTTGAGTCCAGAAGCTGTTTTATCTCATTTACTCTTTCATTTTTTTGTCTGAGTTCGTCCTGCAAAGATTTTGCCTGTTCAGAAGGAGCGTTTTTATAATGAAAAAGCTTTTCCATTCTTGACTTAAAATGTCCTACCTGAGCAATATCATCATCTTCTTCATAAGAATCCTCCGCCTGTCTTGAAAAGATGCAATTATACTGAAATCCTTCTTCTGCTTCAACTTCATTCAGTGAATATAATTCCCATCCATCAATAGCCATTGAATTTAACAGTTCCTCGAGTCCATCGGTATCTTCACTGGAACAACTTTTAACCACATATTCCAATCTTGATTCATCAAACATTATAACTATCCTCTTTTTGTCATTCTCAGCGAGCAAAGCGAGCGTGAGAATCTGCTACAATTTTATATTTTTATTTTAGCCGACTTTTGTACATTTTAAATTTAAATTTCATGTAAAGTTAAGTAACGATAAATGCATTTTTTGAATAAAGTATCCTTATATATACTTTATATATATAAGGGTGTCTTTTATAGTAGTGTGTGTAAAGTAATTTTAAAGGTAAGGTGTAGATATGAGTTGTATTCCCGGATTTGATTTTTCATATGCATATAATCAAAATGCATATAACCAAAATTCTTATAATTCATATGCGTATAATCAAAATTTATTTTCATCGAATACTTATAACCAAAATGTAAATTATCAAACATCTACAACCAGACAAGCCAATTTTTTTGATAATTTTCGCAATATACTTCTTGGTGATGTAGGTACAAATTCAACAGTAGGAAGTGCTCAACATATTCTTGATACATCATTTGCAAAAGCGCATTTGAATTTTGGGGTATTTAATCCGGATAATTCAACAGCAAATCTTACTAAAAAAACTCTTCAAACAGCAAGCACTCCAACAATTAATAAACCTTCAGAAGTTCATACAGATAAAGTAATTTTTTCAGAAAGTGAAAGAATTTTCCTTAATAATATATTCGGCGACAAAAATAGTGATAAAGCCAATTGGTCACGTTTTGTAGGATTTTCAGAAATTGCTGATACAGATAAAGATGGCAAAGTTACAGAAGAAGAAAAAGATGCAGCTTTTGAATCTCTTGCTACTTCTAACAATGCTAAAAAAGATTTTAAAAATTTGGTAAATAAAGACATAAATACAACCTGGAGAGAATTAAGAGACGTCGATAAAGAAATGGGAACCGATGATGATTTACATTTAAGCACAGACGAATTTTCAAAAAAAATTGGTCAAGATCTTGCAAATGCTATAAATTTTGATGGCAAATCAGGCAATAAAAATATCGACTTCTGGGAATTCAGAAAATTTAAACAAATTGCAGATACAGATAAAGACGGAAACCTCACCGAAGAGGAATATGCAAAAATAAAAGATGATTTTACAAGCGGCAAATTAACTGCTGAAGAACTTACAAATGACGTAACCAGCAGCAGAGCAAGATCGACCAAACTTGCCGGTAAATATACAGAATTTTATTCCGATGAATTTAGGGGCGATGATACTGAACAAATTAAAGCTCTTTTAGAAACTACAGGCGATTTTGCCTTAACAGACTATATGGCTTTTTCAAAATTGGCTGATAAAAATGGTGATAACATAGTGGATCCGCTTGAAAGACAAGCTGCTATGCTTAAACTTGAAAATGATGAAGCTGCTAAAGAATCTTTAAAAGATTATGGACAACAAGTTACAAATCAAGTTGATCTTTATAAAAGTTTGGATTCCAATGACGATGGCAAAGTATCTGAAGCTGAATTAGCTGCAGGAATGACCCAAAAAATAGGTGACAGCTCTTTAGCAACATCATTTGCAAAAGATTTTGTTGCAACACTTAGACAAAACAGTAAAAATATATCCTTGCAATCAGTTATGTCCTTTTTGAATTATGCAAATGTAAATAAAGATTCAGATTCTACATCTGATGAATTAAAATCATCAATAGAAAAATTCATGAACCCTGAAGACAGGGATGACAAACGTGGAGAAAGAGCTAAAGTCCTTTCCCATAACTGGGCTCTTGGCACTACAACAAAAGCTTTTAAAGTAATGACAACAGGTCATGCATAACTTTCATTAAAATATTAACAGCTTAATGCCCTGATTTTTTGAAAAATCAGGGCATTAGTTATTTAATCTAAAATACTGTCTTTGATATAATTTTAAAATGGAAGTAAGATTAACAGCTGTAAAAAGCTTAATAAAAATTCTTGAGCAAAATAAGACTTCTGACGAAGTTATAAATTCTTATGCGGATAAAGTCAGCAGTATTGCGGAATTAATAAACCTTACGGCGGGAACAGTTAAATTTAAACTTACTCTGGATTTTTTTATCGAAAATATTTCTTCCAGACTGCTGAAAAGACTTTCTCCTCCTGTGAAAAATATTTTAAGAGCCGCTATTTTTGAACTTGAATACTTAAAAAAACCTGATTATGCGGTTATAAACAGTTATGTGAAAATTTCAAAACTATATGACAAAAAGTCAGCAGGCTTTGTTAACGGGGTTTTAAGAAATTTTTTGAGAAAAAGAAATGAAATTAATTTTCCATCTATAGAAGAAAACCCTGTCAAGGCAATAAGCATAAAGTTTTCTCATCCGGCATGGTTTGTTGAAAAGTGGATAAAAACCTACGGCGTTGATAAAACAATTAAAATATGCGAATTTAACAACAAAATTCCTGTAATCTCAATAAGAATAAACTCTTTAAAAGCATCAAAATCTGAAGTAATAGATTTATTCCAACAAAACAATGTTGAATTTGAGGAAAGTCTTATTTCTGATGAATGTTTGATATTTAAAAATCCGGGAAATATAAAAAACTTGGCGGGTTTTAAAGAAGGCTACTGGGCTGTGCAAGGGGAATCATCTTCGCTTGTGGCAAAAATTCTTGATCCACACGATAAAGAAAGAATTTTGGATCTTTGCGCCGCGCCTGGTGGAAAGACTGCCCACATCGCAGGTTTAATGGGAAATTCCGGCGAAATTGTTGCTGTTGATATAAGCAAAGACAGAATAAAAAAAATCGAAGAAAACTGTGAGAGATTGGGAATAACCTGTGTAAAAACTGTTGTTTCAGACGCATCAACGTTTTTTGACGACTGCCGCTTTGATAAAATCCTGATAGACGCTCCCTGCTCAAACACGGGAGTGTTTTCTAAAAGACCTGATGCAAGGTGGAAAAGGACACAGGAAGATATAAAAAAACTCACAGAAATTCAACTTAAAATCCTGCAAAATGCTTCCGGTCTTCTTAAAGAAGGCGGGACACTGGTTTACAGTACTTGCAGCATTGAACCTGAAGAAAATATTTTATTGGTTCGGGAATTTTTGAAAAATAACAAAGATTTTGTTTTTGAGGATATATCAGGATTTCTTCCACACCAGAAAGAATCTCATGACGGTTATATTCAAATCCTGCAATCAACGCATAATACAGATGGATTTTTTATAGCCAAATTCAAAAAATTAAAATAAAAAACATTAAATAATTGTTACATTCAAATAACTAACAATAACAATGCTTTTGCGAATGATCAGTATAAATTACAAAACAAGCAGGTTAATTAATTTCTTGTTCTGACTTTATATAGTTGAAAACAAAAAGCAGAGCGCTTATAATCGTATTTGAATTTTATTTATTTAATTAACAAACAGTCTCGGGGAATTTAAATGTTTTTAAGTGAAAAAACAAAAAATATCAATATAAGCCAGAAAGAGCTCTTTATCGAGTCTGTATTTGCTAATGTCAATGAATTTAATAATATTCTAATATTTGAAGCCCGCTAATAACAATAGTGCGGCTTTTTTGTTAATAATTTTAAACAAAATCTAAATCTATTGAGGAAAACTAAAATGCAACATACAAAAAATCATCGAAAATCAGTAAATCAAAACATTTTAAAAATCATTCTTAACATATTCTAAGTTCCAACAGCTTTATTATAAAGGTCGATTAATTGAGTATATTAAACATTACAAACAGAATATTCACGCCTTCAACACTGTCAAACCTCGACAGTAGTTCTTCTTTACTTCCGCTGGTGGTAAAAGACGGAGCTAACACAGCAGGAAGAACAATAATAGCAAATAAAACGGGCGGAGAGCATGAAGGCAGAGAAAAATTCATTGAAGAAGCAGGGACAGCAGCTCTATGGTTGGGAGGAATCCCTTTATCCAGAAAGATTTTTGACAAAACAATTTTTAAAATGGCAGGCTTAAATCCTGAAATAAGTTTTAAAAAGATTATTAACAAAGGTTCGCAGCAATTAACAGAATTAGAATTAAAAAAATTATCGCCAAATGCTTCATTATCTTTAACAGGTGAACAATTAGCTAAAAGATATAAGCATTTTCATGTAGCTAAATTTTTAGTTTCAACGCTTGTGCCGTTTACATTACTTACTGCGGTTCTTCCAAAGTTAAATCAGCAGCTTTCCAGAAAAATTATTCTAAAAAGAGCCTTAAAAGAAAAAGAATCAGGTACTAAACCCGATATTACTGATAAAAATATAAGTTTTAAATCTCAAAATCTGAAAAAACTTGAAGAAACCTTCCTTCAAAACACGACAAGACCTATAAGCTTTGCAGGAAATAAAAAATCAAACCAAAATCCTGCATTTACCGGAATTGAAACCCTTATCGGAAAAGCCGGAAGCGGCATTCTCGGAGCTACTGCCGGTGCAGAAGTTAATGCCGTTGATAATATGCTTTTGCTTGACCTCGGAATCAGTGGAAACAGAGTTGCATTTGTCCCGAGAAATAATCAGGAGCGGGCTGAATATGCTCTTAAAGAAGGCGGGATACTTTTCTTCTTTTTCTTTGCGCAAAAAATTATAAAAAATCAATTTGATAAGTTGTCAAACAAATTAAAAGTTCCTGTTGATCTTGATTTCAAAACACTTTCGTCAGACAGTTTTCAAAATAAAATGCAGGAAATATACAAAGCTCCTGCAAAACAAGAAAATTTGAAACAATTAACCCAATTTACTGAAGGAACTGCCGCTGAAAAACTTGAAGAAAATGCTTTTAGCTTTATCAAAAATAACCATAAAAACCACAAATTTTTAACATTACAAGCAGCAAAAGAGCTTGGGGTAATTAAAACAACCGCAAAAGACGAGTTAAATCCCGCTAAATATATAGAAATTAAAGATGTTGAAAAATTAAGTAAAGATATGGGAAATTTCGCAAATGCAATGCTGGATAGCGGATTAAAGCCCGAAGCATTTATAAATAAAACCAAAAAAGTAAAAGCAGGATTTTTAGCGGCAAACCTCGCTATATGCAGTGTGGCTCTTGGCTATGTTTTACCGAAAATCCAGTATGTTTTCAGAGAAAAAGTCTATGGAAGCAAAGAATTCCCCGGAATAAAAGCATATACCGAAGAAGCAAAACATCTTTCCAAAAAATAAAACTGCGTCATTGCGAGGGCTTTAGCCCGTGGCAATTTCAGTCCTTTATTTAAAACATTGAATGGTCTGTTTTGCAATATAGTAACCGACAAAAACAAGGAAAATTCCTGCAATATTGCTGATTAAAATATTTGCGGCAACCAGTTTTATTTCACCGGCGCGGAACATGTTAAAATTTTCCAGTGCAAAACTTGAAAAAGTAGTAAAACCACCTAATAAGCCTGTAATAAGAAAAAGCTTAAGGTTTTTCGGCTCGTCAAAAGTGTCTAAAATTGCCCAGATGAGCCCTATCACAAAACATCCGATGAGGTTCGCAAAAATCGTTCCCCATGGGAAATTAATATCAAGAAATTTATAAGTAATTGCAATAACTCCAAACCTTAATACAGACCCTAAAGCCCCGCCCAAGGCTACAAGCAATATTCCAATCATTTTATTTACCCGCCATTAATGTTTCTCTCAATCGTCCATTGTGTTTTTTCAGAATTTCTATAGCTTCATTATACGACAAATTAAGCATGGACATAACTATTGCAGGTTTTACCCGATAATTTGATTTATCAAGAAAATTCTGCGCCTTTTCGTAAGTTATATCTGCAATCTCGGAAACAATCCTTGCTGCCCTGTCCTTTAGTTTGGTGTTTGTAGGCTGAACATCTACCATGAAATTCTCGTAAGTCTTCCCAATTTTAACCATAGAAGCCGTAGTAAGCATGTTTAAAACTAATTTTTGTGCTGTGCCGGATTTCATTCTGGTCGAGCCTGTTATGACTTCTTCTCCAACTTCAGGACAAATAAAAACATCGGACAATTCTTTTATTTTTGCTTCTGTATTGCCGGTGATTCCTATGGTTTTTATGTTTAACTCTTTTGCTTTGCTTAAAACACCCTGAACATAAGGAGCATTACCGCTGGCAGAAATTCCGACAACTATATCATTTGAATTTGCGCCCGAATCAATTAAATCTTTTTCTCCGCCTTCGAAAGAGTCTTCCGCTCCTTCAACCGCTGTTTTTAAAGCTTTATCTCCACCTGCAATATAACCTCTGACCATTTCGGAAGAAACTCCGAAAGTCGGCGGACATTCAGAAGCATCGAGAACTCCCAGTCTTCCGCTTGTTCCTGCCCCAAAATACAAAAGGCTTCCTCCTTGCAAAAAGGCTTTAGAAATTATATCAACAGCCTGTGCTATTTTTTCAAGTTCTTTTTCAACCGCAGCAGCCACCTTAAAATCTTCTTTATTAATAATTTCCACAATTTCTCTTGTAGAAACAATGTCTATATTTATTGAAGCAGGGTTTCGTTTTTCTGTAAGTATGATTTTATTCATAAATAACCGTTCATAATTTTAACTATTATTAATATTTTAAATTAAATAGTTTATTAATCATCTTATATGAATTTTTGTAAATAATTATAAATAATTTTGTTAATTTTGTTAATTCATAAACGTTATATATTTAGCTTAAATTTTTATTTAACAATATAAAAAGGTTGCTATATGTTAAACGTAAATAACTATTTTAATATTAAAACTTCTCATAAGTACATTATTGCCGGCAAACTCAAAACAAGCAATGTTTCAACAAATTGCGACAATTTAAACATACCCGAAAGATATTCAACCAACCTCCAAATTTATCCGAAACCATTTATTTTAACTTTTAGCAGCAACACGCAAATAAACAAAAATTTAAGTACAAAAATTGATGAAGCTTTTTCAACCGAAGATGCTTCAGAATTTATCCGATATACCAACAGGCATTTGCCGACAATAAAAAACATTCCGCCTGTTATAACAGAAGAAAATAAAGAAAATAAAGACTTTCCTGTTTCATTAATTCAAATTAACAATAAAAAACCGTCATTAAACAACAAAATAAGTGTTGATAAACATGGTCATATTCAAATAGCCGAAAACGGGGAAAAGTTGTTTATCACCAAAGAAGAACTTATAAAAAGCGGTACTATGGATGAAGAAGCCGCACATATTATAGGCAATGGCATAAGAGGTTTTGATCCGGGCAATCAGGATGATTGGGTAAAAACAAAGTTGGGAAAAACATGGCCTACTTCTCCTGATACAAGAGATCTCAACGGAGTTGCCAGACCCTTTGTAGATAAAAAGAATAAAGCAATTCTTTTTACTTCTCCAAATACTGTCGGCGAAAATTACGGCGTAAACCCGAGAGGAATTGCCGCAATAAATCCTGATTCATCAGTTATAATTGCTTATCAACAAACAAATAATAATTCTGAAATAGATTTTTCTGCTTGGTCAATAGCTCCATTTAAAGTCCCTGAAGGGAAAAAAGCTATTGCCATATTTCCTAATAACAATGAAGAAAATTTGTCTGATATAAACAATAATCTCAAATGGTCGATTAAAGATGATTTAATTTTACTAAATCCGTCTAAAGATGGTGATATGGCAGGATTTATAAGCAAAAAAGCAGATTGGGCAATATTTGCAGTTGAAGGTTCTGACAAAGCTTATTTAATGAGAAGTATCTACAACGGAAAAGACAGCAATCAAGACAAATTTAAAGCATTTTGTCTTGGCGGAGAAAATTCTAATTATTTAGAACTGGAATTTATGTCGCCAAGAGTTAAACAAAATGAAAAAAGCACTATTGCTTATAAAATCGAACCGGTTTTTTTATCAAACTATGGATTGACTGAATTTTCCGCCGAAAAAATCGAGGATGAATCGATAGACTTAGCTAATAAAATAAAACAGAAAATCCAAAAATAATTAACTTAAATCGTTAAATTTTTTCATATCCTTTATTTTTGATATATACTATTAGGGACAAATAATGAGAGAACTATAGAAAAGAAGTAAAGGAAATTTAGAAAAAAATGGTAGATTCAATTCAAAAGTATTCGCTTATGATTGGCGAAAGAGAAGTGGAATTTGAAACAGGCAAGTTGGCAAAATCAGCCGCAGCTTCTGTTACAGTAAAATGCGGAGACACTGTTATAATAGTGTCAACAGTATGCACAGATAAACCAAGACCGGGAATCGATTTTTTCCCGTTATTAGTTGATTACGAAGAAAAATTATACTGCATGGGCAAAATCCCCGGAAGCTTTACCAGAAAAGAAGGAAGAGCTACAGATAAACAAATATTAATAAGCAGACTTATAGATAGACCTATTAGACCTTTATTCCCTAAAGGCTATAGAAATGATGTGCAGATAGTTGCAGCAACACTTAGTTCTGATGAGCAAGTCCAACCTGATACTCTGGTTGTGCTTGGTTCTTCCCTTGCGCTTACATTGGCTGAAAAAATTCCTTTTGAAGGTCCTATCGGTGCTGTAAGAGTCGGTGAAGTGGATGGACAATTCATAGTTAATCCAACTTTCCAACAATCTCTAAAAAGTGACCTTGATATAGTTGTTGCGGGAACAGAAGATTCTGTGATAATGGTTGAAGCAGGATGTAACTTCGTTCCTGAAGAAAAAATTCTTCAAGCTGTAGAACTTGCACAACAAGAAATCAAAAAACAAGTTCTTGCTCAAAAAGCTTTTGCTGAGCAATGTGGAGTTATTAAACAAGCTTTTGTTAATCCTTTCGACACCTCAGAACTTAAAGCGCTTGTTTATGAATCAGCAAAAGACAAAGTTTTTGAAGCGTATCACCAGTTTGACAGAGAAACAAGAAGATCTATTCTTGACGCTGCAAAAGCTGAAATAAAAGAAAAAGTAGCAACTCTTGCTGAAGATCACCCTATTAAAACACTTCTTGCAGAATCAGGACTTGATTTTGTGGGAGAAGAATTCAAATCTCTCGAAAAGAAAATAATGAGAGCGATGATTGTTGACGAACAAGTTAGAGCTGACGGCAGAAAAACCAATGAAATTAGACCTATAAGCTCTGAAGTAGGAATTCTTCCCAGAACTCACGGAACAGGACTATTTACAAGAGGACAAACACAGGTTCTTTCCGTCGCTACACTTGCAGGACCAGGGCTTGCTCAAACTCTTGAAGGTATAGATCCTCAAAAAGATAAAAGATATATGCACAGTTACAACTTCCCCGGCTACTCTGTAGGCGAAGTTAAGCCTCAAAGAGGCGCAGGAAGACGTGAAATAGGACACGGCGCACTTGCAGAAAGAGCTTTGCTCCCTGCATTACCTTCAAAAGAAGATTTCCCTTATGTAATAAGAGTTGTTTCAGAAGTTCTTGAATCAAACGGTTCAACAAGTATGGCAAGCACCTGCGGAAGTACACTTGCGTTAATGGATGCAGGCGTTCCTCTTAAAAGAATCGTTGCAGGTGTTGCAATGGGACTTGTTAAAGAAGGCGACAAAGCTGTTGTATTAACTGACATTCAGGGCATCGAAGATTTCCTCGGAGATATGGATTTTAAAGTTACAGGTGACAAAGACGGCATCACAGCCCTTCAAATGGATATGAAAATTACCGGAATTGACTTTAATCTATTGAAAAAAGCCATCGATGACGCAAGAGAAGGAAGATTATTCATTCTCGGCAAAATGATGGAAACCATTTCAGCTCCGAAAGACGATCTTTCCAAGTGGGCGCCGAGAATAGAAACAGTTATGGTTGATCCTGATACCATTGGCGGACTTATCGGTCCCGGCGGTAAAACAATTAAAGGAATTATTGAAGAAACAGGCGCGGATATTAATATTCAGGATGACGGAACTGTTACCATTACTTCTTCCGAAGCTGATATGATGCGTTTAACTATTTCAAGAATCAAAGGTCTTACTTTCAAAGTTCAAGAAGGTATGGTTATCAAAGGAAAAGTTACAAGAATCCTTCCGATAGGCGCTTTTGTAGAAATGGCTCCCGGAAAAGACGGACTTGTTCACATTTCCAAACTTGCTAACCAAAGAGTAAACAGAGTCGAAGATGTTGTAAACCTTGGAGATGAAGTTTATATTAAAATTATCGGCATCGATGACAGAGGAAGAGTAAATCTTTCCATCAAAGACGTAACCGAAGAAGACAAAGAAAAAGCTATTTGCAATTAAAGACTTTTTGTCATTGCGAAATAAGAAACATCTTTAATATTATTGATTAAACAAACGAAGCAATCTTCCTGATGCCAACGCGCAACTTTAGAAGATTGCTTCGTTACTTTAATTATTATGTTTTATAAGCGGTTCTTGCCTCGCAATGACAATTCCTCTATAATTTTATACATGAACAACATTTTAGTTAGAAAAATGATACCAAAAGACATTGAACAGATTATGGAAATAGAATCTTCTATTTTTGGCGAGTATCATTGGACCCCACAATCTTTCATAAGCGAAATCGAAAACGACCTCGGAAATTATTTTTCTGCGGTAGATACTAGTACAGATCAAATAATCGGCTACGGCGGTTTCTGGTTGATTTTTGATGAAGCACATATTACAACCATAGCAATAAGACCAAATCTTAGAAATAAAGGTTTGGGCGAGATATTACTTCAAAAATTGATAGATGTCGGCTACGCAAAAAATGCAAAATGGTTTACACTTGAAGTTAGAGCCGGCAATATACCCGCACAAAACCTTTATTATAAATACGGGTTTAAAAGTCTTGGATTACGCAAAAAATATTATCAGGACAACGATGAAGACGCTTTGATAATGTGGACGGAAAACATCTGGGACACAAAATTCTCATCTTTATTCAAAGATTTGAAAGAAAAATTAAAACTGAAAACTACTGCGTAATATAAAATTAAAATGGATTATGAACAGCAGAATTATAAAAAACATTAAAAATACTAAATTTATAAAGAGATTTCCCGACTTAAATCTGGGATCTCTTGTTGTAATAGTGTTTTGTTCGTTTTTAATTATTATCTCCACTTTTACGCCAATGCCGCAACTAATCCTTGCTATTCCTCAAGAAGCCCTTATCAATCCTTCGGAATTTTTTGCAAAAGCTAATTCAATAGGAAAAATCACAAGTATTTTTTATTATATCCCTCAAATACCCGTGGTATTAATGGTTGCGGCAATTCTCGGACCTCGTCTTGGTATATTGTCAATAATTTTATATATTGCGGCAGGATTGGCAGGACTTCCTGTATTTGCCGGGGGCGGAGGCATAAATTATTACGTGCAGCACGGTTTTGGATACATTTTGGGGTTCATTCCAGGAATATACACAGCAGGTAATATTCTTTACGGCAAAACAAAATTGTTTACCGCTTTTAGAGCTTCAATTATAGGAGTAACAGCCGTTCATCTTATAGGAATTATTTATTTATCGACCGTTCTTTTTATAAAACATGAATCAATTTTTACTGTTTTTGGGTGGATATGGCAATTAAGCGGAATGCAGTTTTTCTATGACATAATTTTTGCCTTGCTTGCAATACTTATAGGGAGATTTTTACGAAAAATCCTCTGGGTTGCCATGGACTAGCGCTTTGTTAACTAAGTTTTGTAGGTTATGTTTTTTCTGTCGCTTGTCCTCGAAACTGCGTTTCTGCGGAGGCTCCTACAAAAACATAACCTACTTCAACCGGACAAAATTAACTTAACAATCTACTAGTGTTCAGATTCATTAATTTAATGTATTAAATAGCGCACATAGTATGACAAATAGCTATTGCAATCGCGTCTATAGTATCATCCAGCTTAGGAATTTTTTGCTCATCCCCCAATAAAATCTTTACCATTTCCTTGACTTCTTTTTTCTCAGACCGTCCATAACCTGTTATAGTTTGTTTTACCACAAGCGGAGTGTATTCATAGACAGGAATATTAAACATTTCCAGAGTCATGAGAATTACTCCTCTAGCCTCGGCAACAGGAATAATTGTTTTAGCGTTTTTAAAATAAAAAAGCTGTTCTACCGCTGCAATGTCAGGCTTATAAGTTTTCAACAGCTGCGAAAGATCATTATGAATTTCCAGCAATCTTTCTGAATGGCTGAGATTTTTATTAGTCTGGATAGACCCGCAATTAATCAAAATATTTTGATTATCAACTCTTTCAGGGAATGAATCCATAAAACAATAGCCAACTATAGCCATGCCGGGATCAATTCCAATTATACGCATTATAACAATTCAACTCCGAGTTCTTTTAACATTTCAGCAAGTTTGAATACAGAAATTCCTACAATATTAAAATAACAGCCTTTGACAGATTTAACAAATATACTGCCAATTCCTTGTATTGCATAAGCGCCTGCTTTGTCCATCGGCTCTCCTGTTTCTATATAAGCGTTTATCTCTTCATCAGAAAGCTGTTTAAAAGTTACATCACTTACAACCGAGTCTTTAAAGACTTTTCCTGTTTCTGTATCAATAACAGCAATAGCGGAAATAACCTGATGTGTATTTCCGCTGAGCATTTTAAGCATGTTAAAAGCGTCTTTTTTATCTTTTGGCTTGCCTAAAACCTTATTATCAATAAGAACAACCGTATCAGATCCTATTATAATAGCAGGATAGATAATTTTTTTCGCAATATCAGCAGCTTTTTCAGCAGCCAGATTTTCAATCAATTCCGGTGAAAAAGACTCATTTTCTATATTTTCTTCTACATCTGAAGGAATTACTTCAAACGTTAATCCGATTAATTTAAGAAGTTCTTTTCTTCTCGGCGAAGCCGAAGCAAGAATAATTTTTTTGTTCATAATAAACACCCGCACAAAAATTCTTCTTAAAGCATAAAATACATAAAAAAATACTGCAACTATGCAGTATTTTTTATTTTAAAATTATTTTTAATTTTTATGCTCGACTGGCAGCCTGTTTTAAATTTCCGCCGACTCTCATTTTTGTACTTACCATTACAAGAGCTCTTTGTACTTCTGCAACGTCTTTTTGCAATTCCCAGTATCTTTCTGTAGACATTGCCAATCTGCTAACATCTTCTGTAACATTATTAACTTTTTCCGCCGAATATTTTTTTGCCAACATCTGATCTATATAATCTTGTGGTCCGATTGCCATAATTTTTCTCCCGCTAATATTGTTAGGAATAAATACCTCTTATATATTTAAAGTTTATATAAACAAAATAATTGCCTTTTTTATGGGCAATTATTACGAGGTGTAAATATTATTTTGAAAAACTATCAACTTTTATTCTTGATGAATCTTATATGAATAGATTAAATTAAATTTTTAAAAAAAAATGAGGAAAAATAATTATGATGATTTCACTAAAACCTTATCAACAAAAAGTAGTTAAAAGTATGGAAAATGGTTTTAAATACGGCGAAGCCCAGAAAAAAGCAGTCGAATACACAAAATATAATAATGCTGAAAGAGTCAGAATCAGTGATACTAAAGATCTTGGAAAACCTGTAAGCCAACTTGGAGCTGTACTTCAGGAAATGGTGCAGGAATTAAAAGGACGCATTCCTAAAAAATAAGCGGTTAAAATCTAATGATTATTGTCTTAAACAGGAAGTAATATTTGTAACATTTTCGATCTGCGGTTTTTTGTTTATCCTTAAACTATCCGCACTGGCTTTGGAAAGATCTATAAAAGGTCCTGCAAAAATTCCTAAAAACACTGTCGCTAAAACTGTTAAAACAAGAACACTTTGCAAAGATAAAGAAATTTTTATCTCATTATTTTGTTTTGCAAATTTACCTACAGGTCTTACATACATTGCTCTTATAACTTTCACATAATAAAAAACAGCAAAAACTGTATTAACTAAAGCAATTATCAAAAGAGGCATAAATTCATATCCTGCAAAAAGAACGGCTTTAAACAAATAAAACTTTGCAAAAAATCCTGCCGTAATAGGAATACCCGCTAGCGATAATAAGCAGATCGACAAACATAAAGCAAAATATCTGTTTTTGTGCGCCAAGCCGTTATAATCATCTATAGAATCCATGCCTGTCTGGCTTGCAAAAATTTGAACAGCCGCCCATGTGCCTAAATTCATAAATAAATACACTATCAAGTAAAATATCATGCCGGAAATTCCTTCTGTTGTAAGAACAGCAAGTCCCAGCAAAACATATCCGGCTTGAGCAATTGAACTATACGCAAGTAAACGTTTTATATTCTTTTGTCCGACTGCCATTAAATTTCCTGCTGTCATTGTAATTACCGAGATTACAGCAATTACAACAGTAAAAATAGAAATATCCGCGTAAATAAGTGTCATAAACCTTATCAAAGCCGCAAACGCCGCTATTTTTGAAACAACAGACAAATAAGCTGCTACAGGAATAGGCGCTCCCTGATAAACATCGGGTGCCCATGTATGAAAAGGCACAGCGGAGAGTTTGTATCCAAATCCCGCCACAACAAAAATAAAGCTTATAATTAAAGCCATACTGACTTCATAATGTGATAAAGCATAAACTATATCGTCAATATTGGTTTGTCCTGTAACCCCGTAAAGGAATGAAAAACCGTAAAGCATTACAGCAGTTGAAGCAGCCCCAATTACGAGGTATTTTAACGCGGCTTCGTTGCTGAGTTTATCCAGCTTTGTATAACCGCAAAGCGCGAAGCTGGAAATACTTAATGTTTCAATTGCTACAAAAAGCATTATAAGATCATTCGCGCCTGTTAAAAGCATTGCTCCTAAAGTCGCCATAAGAATTAAAGTATAAAATTCGCCGATACTGTTGCCAAAATTGCAAACATATCTTTTCGATAACAAAACCGTAAAAATCGCGCCCAGTAAAATAAGTATTCTAAACAAAATAGTAAAACTGTTTGAAATAAAAGCGCCAAAAAACGCTGAATTTTCTTGAGAATAAGGCAAAAATACAAAAGAAAACAATATGAATATAAGTCCTGTTATGGCAGCAACAAAAACCAAATTCTGGTCATCATCCTTAAAACTAAAGGTTAGAATTAAACATATAATAATTAAAATCGCCAACAACATTTCTGGGAGAAGGGCGCTTGCTATATCAAACAATAAATTCATTTTAAACTCCTGATTGTAGTTGAATTATATTAAATTCACTATATTATTAACTGTTGGGACAAAAATACCTGTTAATCCCTGCGGATAAAAACCAAAAACAACTATAACAAGTATTAATGATAGTAATATAACGACTTCATGCGGTGTGGCATCGTGAAAATTTTTCCATCTTGGGAGAATATTTCCGTAAAAAACCTTCTGGAACATCCATAACAAATATGCAGCGGTAAGAATTATCCCAAAAATACCGACAGCCGTTAATATTCGTATTGAAACAGGCAAATACCAGCCAAATGCGGAAAATCCGTCAAATGCATAAGACGTAAATGCCCCGTAAAAAGCCAGTGTTTCCGCCGCAAATCCTATTAACAAGGGCAACCCTAAACTTGCAAGGACAATCATAAGAGAAAAATACATTATTCTCGGAGCATTTTGTCCAATTCCTCCAAGCATAGGGATTTCTCTTGTGTGTGTTCTCAAGTAAATAACACCCACTATCATAAACAAACCTGCGCTAATTATGCCGTGAGCAACCATTTGGAGAACAGCTCCAGAAATTCCGGCGGCGTTCAACGCGCCCAATCCGACTAAAACAATGCCCATATGACTTACACTGCTGTATGCAATAAGTTTTTTGAGGTCAGTCTGAACAAGAGCTATACAAGCCGTGTAAATTATATTTATTACACCTAAAATAATAAGCATTGGCGCTAAAACTTTTACCGCCTCGGGCAAAATTTGCAAATTCATTCTTATTAGTCCATATCCGCCCATTTTAAGCAAAATTCCCGCTAAAAGCATGCTTACAGGGGTAGGTGCGTCAACATGCGCATCAGGAAGCCATGTATGCAGCGGTACTATTGGAAGTTTTACGGCAAAAGCGGCAAAAAATCCAAAGAAGGCAAGTATAGAAAATATTATAGGATAGCTGTAATCTTTTATAGCTGTATAAACTCCGAGATCGAAAGTCAAAATTCCTGTCTGCGAATAGTGATAAAACACAATTGCAAGTATTGAAGCCAGCATGAAGATACTTCCCGTAAACGTATACAGGATAAATTTTATTGCGGAATATTCTTTTCTGCCTGTTCCCCAGATTGAAATAAGGAAATACATAGGAATTAACTCGATTTCCCAGAACAAAAAGAACAGAAATAAGTCTTTTGCGGTAAAAACACCTAAAATAGCTGCTTCTAATACAAATATCATTGAATAATAGAGTTTATGTCTTTTTGTAATACTGTATTTACTTGCGATAAGGGAAATTAGAACCAAAAAAGTTGTTAAAACAAGCAACGTAATAGATATTCCGTCAACTCCGAACGCAAAATCTATTCCTAATGGAGCGATCCAATCTTTACCGCCTGGAAGTTTTAATATATTTTCAAATTGAAATCCCGTCTGTGACGGATTAAAAAACGCTATAAAAAACAATGAATATATAAAAACCAGCCCTGCCCAACCTTTGGCAAATCTTCTTATTTTTACTTCATTCTGTGGAAACCACGGACCAAATATAATTATTGCGCCTATAATTGGCAGTAAAACCAGTAATATTAAAGACATCACTAACCTTTCTTATAACAACCAGTAAATAGTAAATACGAATGTTAAAAATATCAACCCCCCAAAGAGAATTGTAGCGTATGTTTGAACATTTCCAGTCTGGAACAGTCTGAGTATCCAACCGCAAAAATGCACCCAGAGTGCCGCCAGATTTACGATTCCATCGACAATAAACTTATCAAATGCTGACATAAATTCAGAAACAGGCAAAACAACATAATCAATAAACTTATAATAAGTTTTATTGATGTACCAGAGGTTTGCGGAAAAATCATAAACAGGTTTGATTTTCTGTATAAAGTTGTCCAGATTTATTTTAAGCATGTTCCTGTATTTTTCTACATATAAGACCATTGCAAGCCCGACACCCAACAATGAAACTATTAAAGATACCGCAGGGATTAATAAACTTTCGTTATGAGAAACTGTTTCTTCTGTTACTCTCATAAAAGCGTCAAATGACGGCAATCCGAACTTTCCGCAAAGCGCAAAACCAATTATCGCAGAAGGAATTGCAAGAATTATCAACGGTAAAGTGATTGTCTTTGAAGCATTGTGAGGATGTTCATGCCCTCTATATTCGCCTTCAAAAGTAAGGAAATAAGTTCTGAACATATAAAAAGCAGTCATACCGGCAACAGCCATTGCAATTACAAGTAAAACTATCTGATTATGCTCAAGAAGCCCTGTAAAAATTTCTTCTTTTGACCAGAATCCGCTCAGAAAAATTCCTGAAATTGCCAAACATCCAATCAAATAAGTATATGCGACAGCCGGCATGTGTTTTCTCAAGCCGCCCATGTATTTCATGTCCTGCTGGTCGTTCAGTCCATGAATTACAGCGCCCGAACAGAGAAACAACATAGCTTTAAAATACGCGTGAGTCATAAGATGGAAAAGTCCGGCAGTATAAGCTCCTGCACCCATTGCCATTACCATAAATCCGAGTTGGCTGCAAGTTGAATATGCTAAGGCTTTTTTAATATCCTGCTGTGTTATAGCAATTGTAGCAGCCATTAATGCGGTAATTGCACCCGTCCAAGCAATAACAGTCATAGCGTCATGCGAAAGTTCAAAAATAGGATACACTCTTGCTATCAAATAAACACCCGCTGCAACCATTGTAGCAGCGTGGATTAAAGCGCTAATCGGAGTTGGACCTTCCATTGCATCAGGAAGCCAGGTATGCAGCGGAAACTGCGCACTTTTTGCCACCGGGCCGAGAAATATTAAAAGAGCAATAACCGTATACAAGAACGGATTTGTAGAATCAAAAACATATTTTGCCGCATCAGGCATAGCTGTAAAACTCAGAAAAATATCGCTATTACTAGCCCACCAACCGATTGAGAAATACAAAAACATTAAAATCCCGATAAGTAATCCGCAATCGCCAATTCTGTTCATAATAAAAGCTTTAGTCGCAGCAGCCGCTGCTGAAGGTCTTTTGAACCAGAAACCGATAAGCAAATAACTGGATACCCCTACGAGTTCCCAGAAAATATAGGTTTGGAAAAGATTTGAGCTTAAAACTAATCCGAGCATCGAAAAATTAAACAGGTTTAGATAAGCGAAAAACCTGTGGTATCCTTCATCTTTGTTCATGTATTCGTGGGAATATATTTGAATAAGCAAACTTACGCTTGTAACAACCATAAGCATCATTGCAGCAAGTCTGTCTACAATAATTCCGACAGATAATTTGATATTACCCGCTTCCAGCCAGTTAAAATTCTGAACATAAGGAGTGGTATTGTCAAAAGTCCACGCTAATATAAAACTTGAGCAAATAAGTCCAATAAAAGTACTTGAAATAGTAAGCCACAATGTAAATTTTTTGTTTTCATAAACAAATAAATTTTGACCAAATATAATAATCAGAAAAACCCATAAGGGTAATAATGCGATTAAACCGGCATTTTCGACAAAAAACTCCATTATATTTTAACACTCCTAAAAATTTTTCTATTTTTATCCTTTAAGTTCTTTCATTTCTTCCGTATCAACTGTAGGTTTATTTCTATAGAGCGAAAGAAGAATGGCAAGCCCTAAGGCGGCTTCCGCAGCAGCAACAGCCATTATAAATATTGCAAAAACTTGCCCCTGTAAATTATTGATATCATTATAATTTGCAAACGCGACAAAATTTATATTTATCGCGCATAGTAAAATCTCTATGGACATAAGCACACGGATAATATTTCTTGAAATAATCAATCCCAGTATGCCTATGCAGAATAAAATAGCCCCTAATATTAAATAATGAGTTAATCCCACATTAAAAATCTTTAAAATAACTTCTATGTTCATATTAATCTTCCTCGATTAGTCGTGTTGTAGGGTTGATAAGATTATCTCTGTCTTTTTTTGCCATAACTACTGCCCCTAGAATTGCAGCCAGCAATAATAAAGACAAAATTTCAAACGGTAAAACATATTTTGTAAACAGCGCTTTGCCGATAATTCCTGTGGTTCCTTGCGTTTGCAAAGTTTCTATTGTTTCTATAGAAGGCAATGTAGTTGAAAATATGCTGCTTTCCCTTGCTAAAGACTTGAATCCGTTTGTTACAGTGAATAAAATCGTAACAAAAAAGACTCCTGCTATGGCAAAAGCAAACAATGTCCTCGGCGCGAAAGCAATCCAGAGTTTTTTCTCGGAAACCCTTCCGGTAAGCATAATTGCAAAAATCATAATAATTGTTATGCCGACCGCATAAATCATTATTTGAGATATAGCAACAAAATCCGCGTTTAATAATACAAAAATCCCTGCTACTGAAATGAAAGCCAGAATCATTGATACTGCGGAGTACACGATTCTTGGCAAAAACACAACGCTCAGAGCTGCAATTACAAGCACAAAAGCTATAGCATAGAAAAATAAATTATAAATTATGTCCATAACAACTTAAAACCTCAACACCGTTTTTATTAATCAACTGTCCCGTTCTTTTTTATCTCTCCAATTTGCTGATTCTTCAGGAGAAAGCATCAATTTATCTTTGTCAAACACCAGAGATTCTCTGGAATAATCCGCAAGTTCGTATTCATCTGTCATTATAAGCGCATCTTTAGGACAAGCCTGTGTACAATTACCGCAGAATATACATCTTCCTATATCAATCGTGAATTTATTAACTACCGGTTTATTATTTTCATCTTTAGAGGATTCAATCTGAATTAAATCGCCGCATGGGCAAACTTTTGTACAGGACATACAGCCTACACAATTCAAATTTCCTTCTTGATTAGTAGTAAGCGCAAGTTTACCTCTTATTCTTGAAGAAAGTATAGGTTTTTTTTCAGGATATTCCAATGTAATAGCAGGTCTGAACGCATGTTTAAGTATGGTAAACATACCTCTTGCTATTTCAATTATTCCGCTTACAGTTTTATTAACTATTTTTTTCATAATTATTATCCGTTCATTAGTGTTGAAAAGTATTTAAACACAGCGACAATCGTCAAATTAACCAGAGAAAGAGGTAAAAGGAATTTCCATGCGAAAGACATTAACTGGTCAGCTCTTAACCTTGGCAAAGTAGCCCTAATCCATATAATAATAAAGATTACAAAATATGTTTTTGCTATAAGCCAGAACCCCTGTTCAATATGCATAAAAATATAGAGAATATTCTGGTTATGTATGATGTTTTGGAATAAAGTTACTGACAGGTAATCGCTAAATGGCGATAAATACCCGCCTAAAAACAGCGTAACTATTAAAACACTCATTATAAACATCGCCGCATATTCTGCTAGAAAGAATAGAGCGAACTTCATGCCGGAATATTCTGTGTTGTAACCGCTTACCAGTTCACTTTCAGCTTCCGGCAAATCAAAAGGAATTCTGTTAACTTCAGCGATTGAACATATAAAAAACACCACAAAGCCTATAAAAGCAGGTATTATGTTCCAGCTAAAGACATTCCAGCTAAAAAACGCTCCGTCAGAAAACCCTCCGGCCTGCGCTATTACAATATCAGAAAGGTTCAGTGTTCCCGCAAGAACTGCTATACTTAACACGGCAATCACAAGAGGAATCTCATAGCTTATAGCCTGAGCCGCCGAGCGCATTCCCCCAAGCAGCGAATACTTGTTATTGCTTGCCCAACCGGCAAGAACTATGCCTACAGTAGTGATTGAAGAAAGAGCAAAAACCAGAAACAATCCCGCCGCAAGGTTAATAGCAACAAATTTTTCGGTAAACGGCATCAATCCATATATAATCATTATCGGAGCAAACACTATCATTGGCGCAAGAGTGAAAAGAATCTTATTTGTGTCTTTAGACATAATATCTTCTTTGCAAAGAAGCTTAATAGCATCCGCAATGGTTTGGAAAAAACCGAAAGGTCCGACTCTGTTTGGTCCTTTTCTTACGGTAAGCCACGCGAGAACTTTTCTTTCCATCAAAACAAGGAATATTACAACTAAAATCAATAAAATAGCCACAAAAATAAACGGAATCACAGGCCATGTAATTTCTGCCAAAACCGTTGGTATTCCCAGTTTATTAAATATTTCTATGTAAATATCGTGCATTATCTATCCTTTTTGTTTTAGATTGCCACGTCGAGGCTAAAGTTGCCCCCTCCTTTTTTGATATTTAATCAAAAAAGCGGGTACCCTTCGCAATGACAGGGAGTTATCGGTCAACTTCTGGAAGCACAACGTCAAGACTTCCAAAAATCGGCATTAAATCAGAATAATTCTTGCCTTTTATCAGTTCCGGCAACAACTGAACCGAAGAGAATGAAGGTGTTCTCCATTTTACTCTGTAAGGCTTGTTTGTTCCATCGCTTACCACATAGCAAGTTATAACCCCTCTTGGCGCTTCAATCATCGAGATTACTTCACCTACAGGAGGTTTAAACACTGCCGCATTTAATTTTTTTCCCACAAGCTGCACGTCAAAACCGCAAAATTCACAGTCTTCTTTTTTGCAGCCGCAGTTTACGCTTTTAACTTTTAATCTTTCCGGCGTTCCACCCGGAATTTGTTTTAAGGCTTGCTCAATAATTTTGACAGATTCGCGCATTTCAGCGATTCTTACCATGTATCTGTCGTAACTGTCGCCATTTTCAGCAAGATGCGTCTTGAAATCAATTTCATCATAAACAGAATAAGGATTTGTTTTTCTTAAATCAAAATCAATCCCTGATCCCCTGATATTTGCTCCTGTAATTGCATAATCGGCAGCCATTTTTTGAGTTAAAACTCCAACACCTTTTGTTCTTTCCATAAATATAGGATTTTTAGTGATGATTGCTTCGTATTCATCAAACATTTTTGGCATTGATTTGCATAAATCAACGGCTTTTGTCATCCAACCCTCTGGCAAGTCTTTTTTTACCCCGCCAAATGTATAAAAATTGTACATCATTCGCTGTCCGGTGAGTTCTTCAAAGAGTTTGACGATATCTTCTCTTTCTCTAAACGCATAAAACATAGGAGTTGTAGCTCCTAAATCCAATAAAAAAGCTGTAAGCCACATTAAATGAGAAGTGATTCTGTTAAATTCCATTGTGATAAGCCTGATATATTCGGCTCTTTTAGGAACTTTAAGTCCGGCTATTGATTCTACGGCATAACAAAATGCCGCAGAGCAAAAGAAACTTGATAAATAGTCTACTCTGTCAACCATCGGCAAATACTGGAAATAATTCCTGCTTTCGGCAAGTTTTTCCAGTCCTCTGTGCAAATACCCGATTACAGGTTTTGTATCTTTAATTATTTCGCCCTCAAGAGTCATTACAAGCCTTAAAACCCCATGAGTGCTGGGGTGTTGAGGTCCGACATTTATGATCATTTCTTTATTTAAAGTGCTTTCTAATGCCATTATCTTTCGTTCCAACTTAATCTTTTATCATTATTAACATAATCTTTTCTTAAAGGATGACCAATCCAGTCTTTCGGGAGCAAAATTCTTTCTAAATTCGGATGGTTATTAAAATTTATTCCTAATAAATCATAAGTTTCTCTTTCATGCCAGTCAGCCGCGGAATATAATCCGTTTAAGCTTTCTACAGCAGGATTTTCTTTATCCAGTCTGACTTTTAAAATCAGTTTTTTATTGAAAACAGTTGAATATAAATGGTAAACGACTTCAAAACAATCAGCCTTATCAACTCCGCTAACGGAGAGCAGCATATTGAATTGTGTATTTATATGCATTTTAAGGTATGTAGCAAGCTCAATCAGCTTATTTTTTGATACATCAATTACTTCGATATCATCAGAAGTTTTATCAAGGTGTTTTACCTCGAATTTTTCGTCAATTATTATATTATTAACTGTTTCAGTCACGATTTTCTCCGTTATTTATTATAAGGTATTAGATTGCCACGTCAGCACTTCGTGCTTCCTCGCAATGACAATTACTATATCCCATTTTTTGAACACCCCAATGAATAATTTCAAACTCTGGATTAGGCAGTACAACTTCACAATTTTCATCATCAGAAAGCATAACCCTAGGCTTATGTGCTTCCAAATATTTTTGTCTATCCAATATAGTCTCTGTTTTTATTTGTTTTTGAAGTTTTATTATTGCATCAAGAAGCGCTTCCGGCCTTGGAGGACATCCAGGCAAATACACGTCAACAGGAACCAGTCTATCTACTCCTCTAACCACAGAATAAGAGTCATTTTCAAACATTCCGCCTGTTATTGTGCAAGCACCCATGGCGATTACATATTTAGGTTCGGGCATTTGCTCGTAAAGACGAATTAAAGCAGGTGCCATTTTGTGTGTAATAGTTCCCGCAGTAATCATTAAATCAGCCTGACGCGGTGTAGCTCTAAAGACTTCCGAGCCGAATCTTGCTATATCAAAAGTAGCCGCACTGGCTGAAATCATTTCAATTCCGCAACATGCAGGCGCATAAGTCAAAGGCCAAAGAGAATTAGACCTTCCCCAGTTATATATAAAATCTACCGCTGTTATAATTATCTGCATTGTTTATTCCTATATTATTGCCATTTTAAAGCATCTTTTTTCCAGGCGTACACAAGCCCAACCACCAATATTCCTATAAAAATCAAAGCTTCTACAAGTGCAAACAGACCTAATTTATTATAACTCACAGCCCATGGAAAAAGAAAAACAGCTTCGATATCAAATATTAAAAACAACAAAGCGTAAAGATAATATTTTAAATCAAACTGAATTCTCGAATCACCGAAAGGCTTCATTCCGCATTCATAAGTCTTTTCTTTATTTATTCCCGGAGCTTTTGGCTGAACCAGAAACGACATAATCAAAGCAGCCGCCGCAAACGCGAAAGAAAATAATATAAATGCTATTAAAATTCCATATCCCGATATGTACATTTTTTATCTTGTGTCCTCACTCTTGGCATAATTTCAGTTTTCGGAATCTATATTTATTAGATAATTGAAGATTCATGCCGAAAACAAATTTTTGTTGAAACATCTTACCCATTTTCTTCGTTTATAAAATTTATATCTTAAACAATGTTGTAAAACAATTAGGTTAAACAAAATGTTAAGTTTTTAGTTTTTAATTATCCGGACGATTAATTTTTACTTTTGTTCAAAATTCAGACAATTTTTTAGCTTCACATGTTTTATAGATGTAGTTAAAAGATTTATGGAATTAAAAATGAGCGCAATTACTTTAACAAATTACACAAAACCGTATAAGCCCTCTTTTACAGGCAGAAAAATTCCTGCGTTTAAAACATACGGTGTTACCCAGACTTTTGAAAAAGAAATAACAGAAGGATTAACTGAATATCCAAAAACAATTTTTAATAAGATTAAGAAAAAATTCAATCCTAATACAAGACTTGCACCTAAAGCTTCTGATGCTTTTCCGGATAGTCCTTATTTACAAAATCAGGTAAAAACCGAATTATGCCCCGGAACTCAAATGACACATGACCAATGTTTAACTGCTTCTTCTATAGTTGCAACACGTAATGATGGCACAGTTGTTGAATTTTTATTATTTTGCGAAAAACCCGAATTATCAAAAGGAGCAACTAAAGGAGCTGTTGGACATGAATTAACACATAAAGCTGCTAGGTTGTTAAATGTAGATATTTCTCAATTGGATGGGTTTAAAGATGCTGTTAGAAAAGATTTAAACAAATTATCTGAAAGAAAAACGCAATCCATTAAAATATATAATCAATATGATGATTATACTTCTAAAAATGTAAAATATCTCACTCAAAACAGCACACCAGAAAATTTAGATCCATATGGATTAGGTGAAATTTTTGCTGAAAGTGGAGCATATTTAACTACAGGTAACGGTGTTGAAATATCTAACAAGAAAAAATCAAAGTTTATGGGTACATTTTTCCCTGAATCTGTCGCATATGTTAGAAAATACTTTTATTTACTGGGAATGAAATAATTTATTCTAAATTATTTCTGATTTTTTCAAAAATCGCTTCAACCTCGGAAAGTTTTGTGCATCTGACTAAATCGGCTCTGTAAGTTGTAGCATCCCTTATCCCTGTAACATAACACGCAAAAAATTTCCGCATAAACTTGATGCCATTTAGCTCATTTCTCATGTGTTCAACTTCTTTTTTGCAGTGAAGCAGGGCGATTTCAAGTTTTTCTTTTATATCAGGTTCGGGCTGTAATTCTCCTGTTAAAATAAACTTTTCGATTCTTCCGATTAATCCCGGATCCCCCATAATTCCTCGACCGACAGCTATGCCGTCGCAACCTGAAATTTCAAGGCATTCTTTGGCTTTTTGAGGTGAATCAATATCACCGTTGCCTATAACAGGAATTTTTACCGCCTGTTTGACTTCTCCTATCTCTTCCCAGTTAGCTTTTCCGGAATACATCTGTGATTTTGTCCGCCCGTGAACAATTATCCCGTCAGCTCCGCAGTCTTCAATCATCTTTGCAAATTCTATATAATTTTTAGAATTAAAATCCCATCCTAATCGACATTTTACTGTAACAGGAATACTCACGGCATTTCTGACTGCTTTAATAATTTCTGAAGCCAGTTTTATATCTGTCATAAGCTTTACGCCATCACCATTTTTAACAATTTTAGGAGCGGGGCATCCCATATTTATATCGATAATTTGCGCAAAAGGCTCGAGTTTCCTTGCTCCTTCCGCCATTAATTCAGGTTTATGCCCGGAAATTTGAAAAGACAAAGGATTTTCAATTTTGTCGTGCAGGAGAATTTTTTGCTCTTTGTTAAATTTAAGTGCTTCCGAACTAAGCATTTCCGACATCAACAAACAATCTTTGGAAAACATTCTTATCATTTGCCTAAGAACAGTATCTGTAATTCCAGCCATAGGCGCAGCTATGACCTTGCTTTTTAGCTGAAGATTACCTATTTTTAGGTTACCTGCTGATTCTTCAATATATGAAGTATTATTCATAATATTTATTTCCTATTCTTACTTTTGTGACGTGGAAAATTTCGCAAGATCCTCCTGAAATACCGACAAAACCCTTATCAGTACGAGAAAGACTTGAATTCCAATCAACCATTCCTTTTGAATGAACAAAAACCAGAGAACCTTCCAGATATACTTTTTCATTAAGTTTCAGTGACATTAATGCATTTTGTATATTTATGTTTGCAGGAATAAGATGATTATGGGAATAATTATCCTTATATTCTTCTTTAGAAAGTGGAATTGTTTCCATACCGGAATCCCAATACATAATTCTTCCAGCAGAATGAAAATTCCTGTATTTATTATATTCCGGCAATGCCATTTTTCCCCAGGCTAAACCGACATCAATAGGGCTAATATCAGAAGTTTTATCAGAAAGAGCCGTATTTTTAGCTATAACAATGCCTGCAATTTTATAATTTGCCATTGGATAAAGAATATAATTTTTATTATTGACACCTGTTAGGTGTATATCTTTACAGCCGGAATGAAGCGCATGCACATAACAAAAAACATTCAAAATTGACTGTTCAGGGGCTTTTAAAACGTTTATTTCTTTTTGAGGGTTATCAAAATTATTTGAATATTCAAAAGTAAAATATTTATAAGCAAAATTAAAAAGAAAAGCTATATAAAATAAAGCCAGAAGACCAGATACAGTACAAATAAATATTAAACTTAAATTACGCTTATTTAACCGGGAAAAAATTTTATGTTTTTTCTTGAAAATAGCTTTTAATTTGATTACATATTCCGCAGAAAAGTTTTTTTGATTTTTTCTACTTGTTATAAATCTTTTATAAATAACTTTTTTTTTAATTTTCATTTTATAAATTTTAAAATATTAAATCTGTTTAATTCTGTCTTTTGCATATTTTACGTATTGATCGGTTTTATCTCTGGAAGTGCCAACAAAAAAATTGTACCATTTCTTGGCTTCAGGATAATTTTTAAGTGTATCATAATCAACAGCAATGGCATAATATGCATAAGACATGTCAGGCTTGTATTTTACAGCCAATTTATAATCTGCAATGGCTAATTGATATTTTTTAAGGGCATCATAAACCATTCCGCGGTAATAATAAATATTTCCATTATTTTTGTCTTTCATAGAAAGTGTGTTAAAGGTTAGTAGAGCCTCACTGTATTTACCTTTGTTGTATTCATTAATACCCTTTTGCAATGCACCGTCTTTAATTGCTTGATTAGAAGAATTTAATGCCTGTCTAATATCATCGTTTGCAGGATCCAGAACAAGAGCTTTTTGATAAGCCTTAGATGCATCCTGATTTTTTCTCTGCGCAGAATAAACTGTTCCCAGATAATAAAAAGCTGTTGAGTTTGTTTTATCAATTTGTGTAGCTTTTATATACGCATTAGCAGCCTCATTCAACCTTTTAGATGCCTGATAAGCCGCTCCAAGATTGACATAAAGGTCAGCATCCGGCTCACTTATCTGAATTATACTTAAATATTCTTTTATAGCTTCGTCATATTTTTTCTGGTTATGCTTTTTAAGGGCATTCTGATATCTTGTCGTTACAGTTTCAGAAGTAAGAGAAGCCAGCAAATCTTTCAGCTTTTGGTTTTTAGGTGCTACTTTAAGCCCGCCTTGAAGTGCAGAAACAGCATTAGAAGGCTGATTTTGCTCTTTATATATGACTGCTATATTTAAATATGCATCCGTAAACTTTGGATCTAGGGCAATTGTCTTTTTATAATATTCAAGAGCCTCATCTAGTCTTTTTAAAGAGTGCAAATGAAATCCGTATTTGTATTGAGCAAAAGCATCTGTAGGATTATTATCGGCAAAAGTTTTAAATATAGCCGACACATCCTGATCATTAGGGAATTTTTTTATAGTGTCAAAAAGAGCTTCTTTAGCGTTATCATTTCCTGAATCCCTGCTTAAGACAAATTGAAATTCTTTAACGGCATCATCAAGCTGTCCCATATCTCTTAAAGCCGTTCCTTTATAATAATGCGCCAATAAATTCTCGGGATTAACTTGAAGAATAGTATTATAAGCATTTATAGCTGTAGTATATTCTTTTTTCGCCTGAAATAACGTTCCAATATTTAATCTTGTTGTTATATCATTTGGATTTATGGCTTCGGCAAATTGATATTCCTTTAAAGCCCCCTCAAAATCACCTTTTTTCTGGAGAATAACTCCAAGATTCATATGAGCGGAAGCATCTTGAGGATTTTCCTGAAGTTTTTTCACCCATAAATCTTCCATATCTTGCAAAACTTCTATTTTATCTTCTTTTTTTGCTGTTTTAAGTGCTATATCATATTCTTTTATGGCATTTTCATTATCACCGGAGTTGTTCAATGCTCTTGCAAGCTTTAAATGAAGATCCGTATTATTTGCATTATAAGCAACAGCCTTCCTGTAATACTTTACGGCATTTTTTTCATTTTGAAGAATAGAAGACACATCGCCAATAGCAATATAAACAGGAAAATCTGTTTGATTTCCCTCCAGTGATTCATAAAATTCAACTGATGCTTCCCTGAATTTTCCTTGCCCTCTTAGTTCTCTTGCCATTTTTAATCTCGAAGACTTAGCGGTGCTTATTTGTTCGGCTTTAAGCAGATTATCGAGGTCTGCTTTTGCTATGCCAAGATTTTCAGCCGCCAAGTCAGAATTTGGAATATTATTGTCATATTTCAAAATATAAATAGCATTTCTGTAGTCATTCGCTGATTTATTAAAATCTTTCAATTGACTATAAAAATAGGTTCCTCTATTTATATAAGATGCCGCGAGATTAATTCTGGTATCAACTCTATCAGGAGTAAGACTTAAAGCTTTCTCAAACGCATCAATAGCTTTTGTATATTGATTAGAATTTAAAAAATCCAGTCCATTTTTATAATAAACGTCGCTTTCATCTGTATACTGCTTATAAACATTTGCATTGGGATTCATCGGAAAATCAATATCCGGTATTTGACAATAAGCCGCTTTATTTATAGCTAAAAAAGCGAATAAAATTGACGATAAAATTTTAATTTTTACATTCATATATTTGCTCATAAATATAGAGAACCTCCTAAATTCAAAAGCTGCCTTGTTAAATCCCGCATCTCCTTGCCAGGCAAGCAGTTTCGGATTTAACCACAGTCCTTGATAAATATATTAACATAAACCACTAAAAATGAATGAGTTAGGCAAAATTGCAAAAAACAAAAAGACCGGAGTAACCGGTCTTGCTATTTCATCACTAGACATACTATTTATAAAGATTTTGGCAATTTATTTTAACTATTCTGTTTTTGTTTGTTCCGGCAGAGGCGGAATTTTTAAATTCAAAATTGCATTAACAGCCCCTGCAGATGCATTTGCTATAAGCGCTTCTTCTTTTTGGCTTGATAAACCGGTAAGAGCTGTGAGATTTAATCCGGGAGCTCCATTATTACCAAATGATTGAAATCCAAACAAATCACCGACAGCACCAGCCTGTTGATTGGTTTGTCCTGTGCCAAAAATACTGTCATTAGCCGCTAATAAATTAGGAAGTCCGTTATTAGTACCAAAAATACTATCTTGTGCTGTTGTGCTCTTATTAGAAAGAGCAAATAATGCGTTCATTTCAGCGTCAAACTTTGTGTACATCATTGCCGACGTTGCGCCAATGCTCATAAGATCTCCTCCTCATTTTATTTCTTTGCAAATTTGCAAGAAATTCCATAACACATAAAATTTTAATAATTAATTAAAGACCCCGCTAATATATATAAACCTTTTTTATTTTTTGAAATTCAAAATTATTAATAATCTTAAAATTTGTTAACATTTCATTTTTTACAAAGTTAACAAATTTTCAAATTTTCAATTTATCTGATAAAATTCTTTTTATTCTATAAATGAGAACCGGCGAAAATTGAAAAAGAAAAAAAATTTAGATATTTTAAAAACATTCGAGATTTTCAACATGGAAGCCTTAAGCATACTTAAGGATAAATTTCTTGAAATCGTAATGATTGAAACAGAAAATATTTTTTCTGCACACAGAAATAACCTTTTTAATATAGATTTTAAAAAAGATGATTCTGTTCAAATAACTGTTATCAATGACAAAAAAACTTATGATCTGTTGTCAAATACATGGAAAAGACATAATTCGAGAAAGAAGATTAATGGCATAAAAAATGAAAAGAATAACTCAAGCGACGTTTATAACCAGCTCAACATGTCTTAAAAACTGCCCTGATTTTAACCTGCCGGAAATTGCCCTGATAGGTCGTTCAAACGTAGGCAAATCTTCTTTCATAAATACTTTAACAAACAGAAAAAAACTGGCAAAAACCAGTAACACTCCCGGAAAAACAAGATTAATAAATTTCTTTAACATAAACGAAGAGTTAATCATAGCCGATTTACCGGGATACGGCTATGCAAAAATTTCAAAAACAGAGCAACAAAAATGGAGCAAAATTCTTGAAGAATATCTTAAAGACAGAGAACCTTTAAAAGCGGTAATTCAATTCATAGACGCAAGGCATGACGTGCAGAATAATGACTATCAAATGAGGGAATGGCTTGATTTTCACAAGATTTATATTATTACGCTGGCAACAAAAACTGATACTCTTTCGAAAAACGAAGCCTTCAGGGCTATTCAAAACATCTCAAAAACTCTAAACACAGAGGTTATAGAATTTTCATCGAAAACAGGCATTGGAAAAGATAAGATTTTGGCAGTTTTTACAGGCATTATTAAGGATTCTGATTAACTTTCTGTTTTTCATGAGCAATAAGCGCCTGAGCATCTGATTCATCAATCTTTCCATAAAAAGTATTATCAATTGCTATAATGGGAGAAATTTCGCATAAACCCACGCATTCAACCACTTCCAGTTTGAATTTGCTGTCTTCTGTAGTACTGCCCGGAATAATTTCCAACTCATCGCATGCGGTTTCGAGTATTTTGTCAGAACCGCAAAGTTGACAGACCATTCCCCCACAAACTCTTATTACATGCTGCTTTACAGGCACAATTTCAAATTCGTTATGTAATTCTATTATTTTTCTGATTTTATTTTCTGGAATATCAAGATGTTCCGTAATACAAACAAGGTCTTCTTCTGTAATACAGCCGAATTTGTTTTTTATATCGCTTAATAAAGGGAATATATCATTTTTTTTGTCTTTATATTTAAGAAAAATTGACAATAAATCCAGACTAACTATCTTGCATTTGCAAGGAAATCTTTTGTTTAAATTTTTCAGTGCTTTCATATTATAAAAATCCCAAATTTATTTGAGGATTGACCTAATTCAAATTAACACGGCAGGCTATAAAATTGATTCTCTAAAACTCCTAATTTGTTTACTTAATATTAATTAATATTTTATGAAGGTCGAATACAAAATAATATTAAGGGGAAACGCCCTCTGTATTGTTTTTCCAATATGATAAAGTTTCTTGATTATCTGCATCATCTATGATATTTTTCATATTAATAAAATAGGCAGTCTGGTTAGTTTAGTTTAGAGAGAGATTATAAAAAATTGAAATTGCAGACAAATCCCCAAAAATCGGTTAAAAAAGCTGTTAATTTAGGCAGACACGTACTCGCAGAACTTTATAACTGCGATTCTAACGTTTTGAACAACGTTAACTTAATTGAAAAATTCATGGTGGAGGCTGCTGTTGAATGCGGCGCAACCGTAGTTGAAAAAAACTTTCATATGTTCAGTCCGTACGGTGTAAGCGGTGTTGTAATAATATCAGAGTCGCATCTTGCCGTTCATACTTGGCCGGAATATGGATATGCAGCGGTTGATTTATTTACATGCGGTGATACATGCGATCCATTAGTGGCTTATGAATATTTGAAACAGAAATTTCATGCGGCTTCCTCCTCATACAGCGAATTAAAACGCGGCATGCTAAACGTTGAAGACGATAAAATAATTGAAACACCTTTTCAAATTAAAGCGCAGATGTAATACCTTGTTATTTCGAGGTACTATTACGCGTAATATGGCTTTAGATTGCCACGTCGGCTCTTCGAGCCTTCTCGCAATGACATAGGATAATATAAAAATTGACAGATATATGGTATACGGAAAAATATAATAACAATCTTGGGTTAACCTTTAAAATTAAGGGTACTTTGCATTGCGAACAGTCTGGTTTTCAAAAAGTTGAAGTTATAGAAACAGAAGCTTACGGAAAAATGCTTTTGCTTGACGGGCTTGTGATGACAACGGAAAAAGACGAATTTTTCTACCACGAAATGATTTCTCATATTCCCATGCTCGCTCATCCTAACCCTGAAAGAGTTCTTGTAGTTGGTGGCGGAGATGGCGGCACTGTCAGGGAAGTTTTGAAGCATCCTTCCGTCAA
>Ga0209212_1001606_pt1 | contig 35769 bp, 31 predicted proteins | sample RifGroC2_FD_183996 | JGI IMG/M metagenome (GOLD analysis project Ga0209212, IMG submission 183996) | Groundwater microbial communities from Rifle, Colorado, USA - Groundwater C2 (SPAdes) (version 2) | ecosystem: Environmental > Aquatic > Deep subsurface > Groundwater | place: Rifle, Colorado...
TTTGGTGCCTTCGGGATTATTTACAAGTTCATCAGGGTGCATTTCCCAGCTTTCCCAGATAAAACCAATACGCACGGGAGCTATTGTCGTAATCCAATCCAGGAAATTTTCGTCAAATCTACTGTGAACTATCTCCAGCCAAACTTGATCAAAGTATTTTCCTGTGCAGAGTTCACGTGCGTGGCTGAGCCATGATGTCTGCTCGGAAGAAGTCGTTTCATAAAGGGCAGGAATTGTCAGATATTCCACCCCGTTGGCAGCAAATCCTTCTTCAAAACCATAATTTCCTGAGTAAGGGAAATGGCTTGCATTTTGCCATGTCTTGAATTCTAAAGGAATATATAATACTCTTAAGCTGGCGCTATTTTTAACAGGCATAGGCACTACAAGACTCCTTAATAATGCTTCATTTTAGGAGAGGTATTAACCAATCCCCAAATCTCTTTGTGATAAAGTTGGATTTTTAATTGGCCACCATATATCAAGTTTCGGATCATTCCATACCAGGGTAAATTGATTGGCGCGGTTATAGTAGGTGCTTTGTTTATAGCAGAATATTGCTTGTTCACTTAAAACGAGATGACCGATGCCAAAATTTGGAGGCACCAGGACTTGAAAACAATTTTTTTCTGACAAGGTAAAGGATTCCCATTGGCGATACTGGGGAGAATTTTTATCCCAATTGACCACGACTAAATAAAACTTTCCATATAAACAGGAAATCAATTTCCATGTCTCACTGTCACCGTGTATCCCACGCAAGACATGTTTTGATGAAATAGAAATGTCATCCTGGACGAATTTCACTTTTATGCCGGCATTTGTGTAAAGTTGTTCATTGTACAATTCCACATACGTTCCCCTGAAATCTTCAAAAATAGTAGGGGGCTTAATTGTCAAAACCCCCGTAAGTTTGGATTGATTAACTTCCATATTTGTTCTCCAATGTTTTATCCTCCATGTCTTTAACAGCCACTATAGTAGCTGCAAGTGTTTTCAATCTGTTTATCAATTCTTGGGTTCCTTCCTTAGATGCTATTAAAAAACAGGTGTTTACAATATCTTCCAACGAAGCTAATGCAGTGCTTGACATACCTTGCAGAAAATGATAAACACCTTCCGTTTCCGTTGTCGTTGTCGTTAATAAATTGTTTAGTATATTTGCGATTTCGCGCAATTGATATTTTGCCAAAATTCCTTTATTAAGAACATCACGTATATATTGGTTTTCTAACAATATATGCAACTGTAATTTAAACAGTAGTCCAGGAAGTCCTGCCTGCATCGGCTGTAGTACCTGTTCATTTCGGATTGATTCAATAGCTTCTTTATAACGTCTCAGGTCAGACAGAGCAACAGCCCTCACATAGTGTAAATTGGGAAAAGTTAAGGCTGATTTGATTATTATATCCGTAAATTCAAGTAATTCATTTGATAGGCATTTATCGTTTAAATAATTACAAGCATCTATGACAACTTTACTCAAAAAATTGATATCGGGTTCATAGCTGAGGGCACGTTTAAGCATGGTTTTGGCATCTTCAAATGCATTTGCATTGGATAATAAGGAGCTTATCATCATTAAATGAAAGCCCGCATAAGCACGACAGCGAAGAGCCTTTATTAAATTAGCCATTTCTGGAAGAAAATAAGGAGATAACAGAAAGCAAGTGACATTATTTATATCAAACGCTTCCGAAGCAACACTTACGTGATCAAATGACCTCATAAATTTATTTATCCTGCTATCTAAAACTTTTTGAGTACCTGATAGTTGCTGAGAAGCACCTGAAGATTTCGCCACTTTCTCAGGGAAGTATCTAATCTTAAACTTAATTCCCACCTTACCATAGTAGATGTACATTTTACAGTCCTCCCCATGCGCATAGTCCTCAAAGATACCTGCCATTCTCAAAGCCGATGTTCTGAAAAAACTACCACAGTAATTCGGACGAAGTTCCCCGCATAAAAAGCTTTCTAAATTCCATGTAAGTATGTTTTCGTAAGGATTGGTTGCCATGTCATTTTCTTCGATACCGTCATAAAGAACATCCCCATATATTGCTGCCAGTTCTGGATGAAGAGCCAATTTTTCCACACCCCACGAAACTGTTCCTGGCATTAATTCTTCATCCGACCGGCAAAGTGTAATTATATCTCCTGTACAGTGTCGAAGGCCTTGTAAGAAAGCTTCGCCAGCATCCTTGTCGCTTTCAGAATATAATTTTATAAATGGGTAAGAAGAAGCATATTTTTCAACTATAGTTAATGTTTCATCGGTAGATTGTCTATCCTGAATAACAAGTTCTATACTAGGATAGTCCTGCTTAACAATGCTTTCAATACAACGACTTATAATTTTGCCGTTGTTTTTACTCAAGGTCAACACTGACACTAAAGGACGTTTTCTTTGGAGAAAAGCATTTTCAAGTGATGGATACAATGCATGTATTGTTTTTTGATTTTTAGCTTTCAAAGATGAAGATGGTAATTTTGATAACCTTTGAAGTGTGTCTGGAAATGTCCAAACGATATCTGCATTCTGATTGTCGAGGTGTGATACTTTTCCGAAGTGCGAATTTGCGCATTCCAATTCATTTTCTTTCAGGGCTATCGCGCCAAGAAAATAGTGCGCCTCACTGCAAGTAGGATAAATTGTTAATATTTCATTAAAAATATTTTGTGCGTCGTGGGAGGCGTTCCTGAATAAGTTTATTCCTAAGTTTAATTTTTCTTCAATTTTTTTGTTTGTTGCTTTGTAGGTTTTTACCTCATCCCGAAAATCTGTTCCAAGACCTTCTGCTGCTTGATTAAATAAATCAACCGCATAGTCATACAGTTCCGCATCCAGTTGATTATAGCGAAGTATCGTAGCAATGGTCTCTTGAGGCAACTTGTCCTTTGGGGGATGATTTCCTCCGATATGCTGGCGGGTGTAGAAAGGAGATTTCCATCCAAATACCTTACTCATAAAAACAATACTTTCATCAAACAGGTCTTGTATCCCAATAATGAAAATATGTTCTTTAATTATCTTCTTGGCTTCTTCCAGCAGTTCCTTTCCAGCCGTACCATAAGGAACTTCTAGTTTTGCAGCAGTCAATTTAACTTGTCCATTTTCAATATGCCAATTATACCCATCACACCCATTAATGACATAATCCTTTAGCGACATTTTACTTGCCCAAGGGTACCAACCACTCCCACTCTTCAATTTTATATTGTTATAATATTCAGATATTATCTTATCTACAGGCTCTCTAAATAATGTCATATATACATAAGGGCGTTTTATATGTTCATGCAAACCAAATGGTAGGTGTCCAGGTGTAATCCATCCCACTTTATTTAAGTCACCGGTAGGTATATTAGGCACCCACCCTGCAAATGCTGATGGATCAGCAGAAAATTCTCTGCCACCAAGCCCAAGCCATCGGTATTGATGTATTAATTCATTATTGTTTTCTTCTTGCAGAATTTTGTAAATTGTCGAACCCGCAGTGCGAGGGTGGTGCAAGAAAATCAAACAATAATCGATCGGAATATTATAGGTATTTAATTTCATGAGTAAGCCAAAAATTTCCAGAATTATTTATCTTTAAATTTCAAATACAGTTTCTGGAGCTTGACTGTACATTGAGCAAAGTTCTGCTTTGACAACGTCCTCTACCAAATAATTAGGTATTTGTTTCTGATTTATAAGACACTCCCTTAAATGCGTACCACTTAACTCAGCATGAACAGTGCTATCATGAGTACAGTTAACAGTAATTGCGTTGCAGGTATCACAATAGTAGGCATTATTAAATGGTAATATTTTTATGCCAATGTTCAATGTATCAAATAAACGCTGGGACGCATCATGGTCGTAGAAATTTCCTACACCTGTATGGTCCCGACCAACAATAAAATGGCTGCAGCCAAAATTTTTACGACAAATTGCCGTAAAAACAGCTTCACGTGGTCCGCTATAGCGAGAATAGGTATCAAAAGGCGCCAAAATAGCGCCATAAGGTTTGTAACAACCACTACGAATTAATTGGTCATAACAGGCAATGATTGCCCTGGCGGAAAAGTCTGCCTTTTTCTTTTTCCCAATAACGGGAGAAATGAATATCGCATCCGCCTCAACCTGTTCTAACGCGCTCTTCTGAATATATTGATGTCCACGGTGGGTGACATTCCGTGTATGAAAACCAACTACGCAATGCCAGTTTCGTTCATTGAAAATATCACGGGTTTGATGAGGGGTAAGCATGTAATGTGCCTGCGATCTGTGTTTGGTAATCTTTTTACTAAACATAAATACGTCCCCTGCAATTATATATTCACCGCTTGTGAGAAAACGGAAAACCCCGGGGTGTTGCTGATTCGCAGTACCAAACCATTGTATGGCAATTTTTGTCATATCATCTAATTTCTGTATGGATCTAACTTCTATAAGACCTCGGAGACTTCCTTCCATATCTCGAATGGTAACCGGTCCACTCGTAGGAAGATTAACAAGTTTGTCTTTTGGGATTTGAAACAAAATAGGTAATGTCCAAACGGTTCCATTTGGTAACATGTATTCAAAAAGCGTTGACCTCAATTCCACAATGTCCATAAAACCTCTCAAAGGAGAATAGGCGCCTTCTGCTATTCGCTCTAGGTCAGAAATCAACTCGTAATCAACGCTTAAAGATGGGAGGGATTCAAACTCATCATAATCATAACTATCAATTATCTGTCGAACGAGAACCCCTCCATGTGGTTCATTTATTCTCCCTCTCGGTAGGTTTACAAAATCTTCGATGTTTTTCATTTTACCTGTTTTGTAAGCATGCGTCTCCTCAATAATTCTACCCATGAGCCGCACACATTCCACAGGATATCTGCCTATTGCTGTTTCTGCTGCAAGGACTAGTCCATCAGCGCCACAATTCAACGTTGCAACAATATCGTGAATTTCTGCACGAGTTGGCTTAGAGTTAATTATCATATTTTCCATTAAGTTTGTTGCCACATATACAGGTGTATTTTGTTGTCGAGCATGTTCAATAATATAATTTTGCGCAAATATTATTTTTTCGAGTGGAACATCACGTGAAAGGTCGCCTCTGTCAATAAGGACTGCATCGCTTTTATTGCAAATTATTTCTATATTTTTCATGCCTAGTCTGCTTTCTATTTTGGATATAATGTCGACCGGATAGTCAAATAATTGGCGCAATATTTCAATGTCGTCACCATTAGCCGCAAAAGAAAAAGCAATTGTCTTTATTCCCATCCGTTTAGCCAGATTAAATGCATAAAAGTCCTTTTCTGTAAATGCAGGGAGATGTATTTCGCGATCAACGCTGACACCCTTGTTTGAACCAATTTTCCCCTTAGACAGAACCCTGCAAACCAAGGTATCACCAACTTCATCGATAATCTGCAATAACGCTGAGTGGAAATCAATTTTTAAGATATCACCGATACGCAATATTTTATTAGGCTGGTCAATAGAAAGAAGAATCTGTTTACAATTTGTAATGGACATATTTTTGGGAAGAAGTTCAACATTTTCACCTTCTTCAATTAAGATTTCATCACAGGAAATGGTTCCAGTACGAAGTTGTGCCCCCTCCGTGTCCAAACAAACTAAACTGTTATCTGTCCAGCTTTTCAGTAAAGAAATGCTCTCTTCGATTTTCTCCCATGGAGTGTGGGAGAGATTGATACGAAAAATATCAACACCCGCTTGTTCCATTTTGCAAATTAATCTTTCTTCAAATGACGCAGGACCAACCGTCGCAATAATCTTTTTACCGCCTATCATTCAATGCCCTCGTTGTTCTGACAGCCACAATAGTAGCTGCAAGTGTTTTCAATCTGTTAATCAATTTTTGCGATCTTTCCTCAGATGCTACTGAAAGGCATGCGTTTACGATATCTTCCAATGAAGCTAATGCAGCGCTGGACATACCTTGCAGAAAATGATATTTACCTTCTATTTCCGTTGTCGTTAATAAATTGTTTAAGATATTTGCAACTTCGCGCAATTGATATTTTGCCAAAATTCCCTTATCAAGAACATCGCGTATAAATTGGTTTTCTAACAATATATGCAACTGTAATTTAAACAGTAGTCCTGGAAGTCCTGCATGCATTGGCTGTAGTACCTGTTCCTTTCGGATTGATTCAATAGCTTCTTTATAATATCCCAGGTCAGACAGAGCGACAGTCCTTGCATAGTGTAAATTGGGAAAAGTTAAGGCTGATTTGATTATTATATCCGTAAATTCAAGTAATTCATTTGATAGGCATTTATAGTTTAGATAATTACAAGCATCTATAACAACTTTACTCAAAAAATTGATATCAGGTTCATAGCTGAGGGCGCGTTTAAGCATGGTTTTGGCGTCTTCAAAGGCATTCGCGTTGGATAATAAGGAGTGTATTGGTGATAAATGAAAGCCTGCATAAGCACGACGACGAAGAGCCTTGATTGAATCAGGCGTTTCCGGAGCATTACTTACGTGATCAAAGGATCTCACAAGTTCAGGTATCATGCTAAACAACACCTTTGGTGTTGACGACTGCTGGTTTTTATGAATAGAAAACTTTGCCACAAAATCCGGTATATACAAAATAGGATATTTAATTCCAACCATGGCATAGTAATCATACATGATGCAACCCTTCGGGTCGGTTTTAGAATTATAATAACTATGAACATGCTCAAAGAACCCGGCATCTTTCAGCTTTGAAGTCCTGAAGAAACTCGAACAATAATTAGGCATTATTTCCCAGCAGAGAAATTTAGTCAAATCCCACTGAGGCGCTGGATTTGGTGTCCCTTTCGGGATATTTCCATCGATGTCTGTAGCATATACATCGCCATAAATTGCAGCTACTTCAGGATTCTTCTCCAGATTGATTACGCCCCACAAAACGGTGTGCGGGAAATATTCTTCATCAGCCCAACATAACCCTACAATGTCTCCCGTACATCTGTAAAGGCCTTTGAAATAGGCCTCGGAAGGCCCTGCGGAATCTGGCTCAGAGACTAGTTTGATGCGGTCATCCTTGTACTCCTTGATTATATCCAGAGTTCGGTCTGTAGAGGCGCCATCCTGAATAATATATTCAATATTTGTATAATACTGAGATAGCACGCTTTCTATGCAGCGCCTTATAGTCTGTTCGCTATTTCTGCATATAGTTATGACAGAAACTAAAGGTAACGCATGATTAAGTTGTTTAATAATACCGACACTAGTCTCTTTGTTGATAACCAATTTGGACGTAACTGATGATTTACTAGTTATTGTAAAATCGCTGTCTTTTGTTTTTTGCATTTTGAAAGTTCTTTTTTAAACTTCATGCTATTTGTATAATGAATTTTACATTACACTTATCAGTAATTCCTAGATTCCGTGACGTTGGCGCTGAATACAGCTTTATTTGATTTTACTCATATTCTAACCACTATTGATTATAATACCTTTATAACTAAAAAAGGATTTTCTTTGGTTTCCATACAACATATGAATGTGGATCATCGTAGAAACCGAATTGCTGATGATGAACTTTGATAATTTCCATTTTCCCTTGAGATTCCAGGCTTCTCAACTGGGTGAGATATGCGTTAAGATAATTTCGTTTTGTATGGAATTTTAGGGCAAGATAATCCAACAAATGAGTTGAGTCGTATAATTCATTTAGCCCTTCGACGTTTATACAAATGGCTGGAGATCTTTCCAAAATGAATTCGAGAAACTTATTGTATTCTGAACCGATTTGTTCTAATGCCCCAAAAGTAAAGACGGCACTATTGTTCTCGATATGAATATTCTTATCCGGATTAAAAAAATCAAAATTATATCCTTTGATTTTATATCCGAAATGCTTTTCCAATAATTGAATAATCTGCTGAGATGAAGATGCCCAGTCAAAGCCGTACAGCCTTTTCTGAGGATAAAGGGTTGCTAAATATGCAAGATTATGAGCCGTACCACAACCAAATTCACAAATAGAACCAACGTCTTGGAAATAGCTCTGAAATAACCAACTTCTAAAAACGTGCGTTACAGAAGCAACAAAGTCAGGAGATACAGGCAAAATAAAATCCCGATTCACACGCACCGGGATATCTTTATTGTGATATTTTGGAACCAGGCTTTTGAGATCGAAATCCGATTTAATAAAATCATCCAAATTTTCCTTCCACCCGTCTTCCCAATCGGATTTTCTATGAGGACCGGCCACTGATAGCTCAGAATAATCAATTTTCTTAAGGGTTTTAAGAATGAACTGATCACGATCTTCACTGGTGAGTTTTTGATACCTGAAATCAAGCGCTTTGATAATCTGACCACATTTTATCGTAACTTCATCCTCAGTTGTTCCAAACAACTTAGCATAGTCATTTGTTGTCAGTGTAGGCATAACTTTTTACCTTAGACTTTCTCAAATTTTGTTTATCAGCCAATAGCTGATCCAAATTCGTTCTATAAGATTTCATCTCTTCCAATTCAATTTCGTACGGTTTTAAAAAAAACCGCTGATTATTCGTTAAATAAAAACTATTGTCTTTCCATAGTGTAGATAAATCAACGTCATCAATGAAAAGGCGATCTCTTACGCACTGGTCAAATAGTTTTGTCCCAGGGAAAGGAACGACATTCGTTACTGTTGGTTCATCAATGTTCAAATCATTAATCATGTTATAGGTTTCCATGAGTGTTTCCTGGGTATCCTCTGGCATACCAATAATGAAATATGCTTTTACATAGACTTGAGGATATCTTTTTATCAACCCAACTATTTCATAAACCTTTTCCTTCGATATGTTTTTCTTAATTATGATGTTTCGTATATAATCAGAACCACTTTCAATCGCTAATGCACCTCGTACCCATCCTGCTGATACCAGGGCATCAATTACATCCTTGTCAAGACTTCGGACATAAAGTCCGTTTAAGGTTTCAAATTGAACATTCAGATTTCTTTTGAGAATTTGCTCACATATTTCAATTGTCCGCTTTTTACTAAAGGTTAAATTGTCGTCCATAAAACTGAAATGCCTCACATTATATTTTTCATACAGTAATTCCATTTCATCTACGACGTTTTCTGCGGTTCTATGACGAAATCTGGAACCCCCAACCAAATACATAGAGCAAAAGTTACACTGGCAGGGGCAACTTCTACTGGAAATTATTGGTACTGGAGTTCCAATTTGCAGGCCTTTAGGATTATGCCAGTGAGAGGTTTCATGCTTATAATCATCAAAATTAACCAGCTCGTAGGCTGGAAATGGTATCGTATCCAGATTTTGAAAATATGTTTGTTTTGGTTTTATGGTGATTTCTTGACCAGTACGATATGCAAGGCCATCGGGAATATCACGAATATCCTGAATCTCTTTATTTAAATATCTTACTAATGCTAATAACTGGGATTCTCCTTCACCGAGGATGACGTAATCGATGAAATGAACATGGGTCAATATTTCTCTGGCAAATAGAGTTGCATGCATTCCTCCAAGTACAATAGGAATACTTGGAAAATGTGCTTTGGCAATTTTTGCAAATTCCAATACAGATAAAAATTGACCGGAGAATAGGCATCCGAATCCTATAAGGGACGGTTTTATTTCCGTTATTTTATTAATTAGAGTCTGAAAACATGCTTTCTCTGGATTTTCAGCATCCTCCTCCCATGGTTTATAGATATTAAAATCCAGTATTTCTACATCTTTTCCCGAAGCTTTTAAATATCCACTAAGATACAACAATGCGGGCGGAAGTATATACTCCTTGTTTTTTATCATACTGGGGGTAGGGGGATTTACTAAAAGTGTGGTAATGTGTTCTTTCATAGAAATTTCTTTCTGGTAACAGTAGATATCAAGTCAGTTAACATATATAAAAACCATAAAATTGTGTTATGGTACCGGTGCCCATCTGGCTTTAGTTAACATTAGGCCACTTTTCCGGCCCCAAATGATAACTTCACGTGCATATCGTTTTTTGTCTTCTTCAAAATCCTTCGGCTCAATAAATAGCAATTGTGGCTCACGTTTTAACGGAACAGGCATGCTATGAAACCGTGTTGCGAAGTACTCGGGAAAATTAAAATTAAACTTCCATTGATTGATTGATGGTAAACAATGAGAAGGAATCCGCATCCGCTGATATCGTATGGCTTCTTCTAATTCATTACCATCGTATGGAATACCCTTTGTGTCGAGATAATCTCCAATAATTTCCTTGAATTCCTGGTAAAATTGGTCAAGTCTTTCTGAAATCCTGAGAAAACTTGCTTCTTCTACTTCCCAGTAAATATCACCGTAGTTTGCCATAATGTTGCCTCGTCCCTCTCCGGCAAAAAAATTATCAATTTTCTCATGAAAATGTGAAAGCTCTTCGCGAAATACCGAACCCTGTGATGATGGCATCATTAATTCGCTAATGTGTTTTATGAATTCGGTATAGCCAATATTGAAACGGTCTACTATATATGCCATTAAAAAGAAGCCGATTTTGAGACTGTGCAATAACATCGTCACCCATGAAAAAACGAGCATTCGTCTCCAGTCATCGACACTCATCGTATTATGCTGAATAACCAGGTCTTGATATTCTTTTACCCAGTTAGCTTTTCGAATACAGCAGTGAATCTCATTTAACACAATACGTTGTGTTTTTATTCCGAAAGTTCTTTGATATTCAGGATCGGCTAAATCTGTATTAGGATACACCTCGAGATAATACATAAATAACTGATTACTCAGGCCGGATCTAAGCATTTCCTCAATACCGGCAATCCATGTATTATAAGTCTCTCCCGGTAAACCAAGTATAAGTTCAGTATAAACAGGAACACCTTTATCGTTAAACTTTTTCTGTAGAATAGAATACGTTTCTAATTTTATGTTTTCACGCTTTATATTCTTTAATACTTGTGAATTAGTAGTCTGACGGCTCAACGTAATGCCTTTTTCTAATTCGCATTCATGCAAAAGAACTCCGATAGCATAGATTTTATCATCGGTATTCTTGCCATAATTGACGCGGAACTTCTCCGGATAGCCGTGTTTTTTCTTTAATTCTACAAGGTTCTTCGCTATCTCCATATCACGGTTGTGCATACCAAAATTAGAGTCCGCGCTAAATACGTATCGGATTTTATTTTGTGCACACCATTCCAGTTCTTTACTAACTCGTTCTAAGCTATGATGTCGATATTTACGATTAAGACCGCCTTTCCCCCAATAGCAATAAGTACACTGGAAAGGACATCCTCTATTTGTCTCAATAATAGACTGGAAGTCCATATCGTTATGCCTGAGCATTAAATCCTCGTATAATCCTCGAAGATATGGGGACGGATAAATATCTAAATCTTTATTAAACGACCGATTTTCGGAATTATATTGGAATCCCCCATTATTTTGGTTGCGCCAGGAGATTCCTGCTATGCCACTAAAATCGAATTCTCTTAAAAAACGAATCAGAATATCTGCAAATGCCTCTTCGCCATCGCCGCGAACAGTAACGTCTATAAACGGAAACTTTTTAAAGTATACATCAGACTTATGTGGGACCTGTGGACCTCCAAACACAATCAAACAATTGGGCCAACGACGTTTAACCTCTGAAGCAATCTTTAGATTTAATTGCTCGTTCCACATCGATGTCGAAAAAGCCGCAACAGATGGATCGTTATAGTTAGATAGTATTGCTTCGGGACTGTCTATGTGAAATAGGAAAGGCGCAAACTCGTAATTCGTGCTTATTTCCGCAAATGTCTCTGCATAAGCGCGCAACAGGCCACAAACCAGAGGTAAATAGGCAGTATTATTCATTAATATGTTATATTCATTAAGATATATACGCCTCTTTATGCCTCCAATACCGGATTTAAAATCCTGGTTTGAATCTACATCGCTTAACATCTTAGTGCGCTCCTTTAGCAGATTTATCATAGAAACAATTATTCTGATAAATTTGTTTAATTTGTGAAATCTCCGTAAAATTGAGTAGCGGCAAATCAACTGTTTTCACATTTTCTTCAACTTCCTTGACGTTCATCATACCGGGTATTACTGTGGAAGCGGCATTATCCGAGAGGCAAAACCGAAGTGCCAATTGTGCAGATGTTCGGTTTTTTCCTTCATTCAGTGAGGTAAATAATTGCGGTGCGTTTGCCCAGCGATTTAATTGTTCTTTTGGCCAATTAGCGCGATGATCAACACCTCTAAATTGCTCATTTCCCGTGAGCGAGCCAGACAAATAACCGAAAACGAGGGGGGTTCGAATAATTATACCGGTATTAAACTTTTTCGCAATTTCAAACAGGCCGTTATCAATCGCTCGTTGGTCAATCATGTTGAAATTGACCTGGACAACATTGACACCGAATTCTTGAATTGCCATAAGGCCATCATCAGGCGATCTTACTGAAATCCCGTATGCGCGTATCTTTCCCGCCTCTTTAAGTGTCTGTAAAGTAGTAAATATTTGTTCGTTCTGCCTCAATATTTCTACTGTTGGGCTGTGCAATTGATAGAGATCGATATAGTCTGTCTGCAGTCGAGTTAAGCTGGCCTCTAACCCATGTCTAATATGCGCAGGAGAAAAATCTAGAGGCATGTAAAACCCTGTATGGGGCAAGGTGCCAACCTTTGTAGCTATAATAATTTTGTCTCTAATGTCGCGCAGTGCGTCACCCAGAACTTCCTCGCTGTGGCCGTTGCCATACAAGTCGGAGGTGTCATAGAAAGTAACGCCGGCATCAAAGGCAAAGCGCAGGGCGGCTTTGGAGACATTGTCGTCTACCGGACCGTACGAATTGCCACCGAGTCCCCATGTACCAAACCCGATTTCCGATACTTCTATTCCAGTATTGCCAAGTTTTCTGTATTTCATTTATTATTCCCAAATAATAGTTGCAGCTCAGTTGCTTCTGCTTTTACCTGCCATTCTAATGCTTCCGGGGGATTTCCGATAGGTATCACAAAACCACCTGATGGTGTTTTCCAAACCGATCTTAAATGGTGTATATTGGAATTCTGAGATACTGATAAAGCGCGAATTATCTACGCTTTTTTTGAATATCCCCTTTGGTTTTGTTGTGTCAAAATCAAGACGACCGGCGTCTATATTCAAGAAGCCGGCGATAAGATATGCAATTTCCTTTACGGAAAGCTCCTCTGTAGTGCCAATATTCAGTACTTGCGCGTCATTGTAATGGAACAGGCACCACATGAAAGCCCTGGCAACATCCTTTGCATAAGTATATTCCCGAAGGGGAGTGCCATCGCCCCAGATGACTATTTTTGAATTACCATCCCTGTTTTCATAAAAACGTCTGATAAGCGTTGGAACCATGGGGGCATCGTCATAATTGAAGTTATCGTTTTCGCCAAATATTCCGTTTGGCACCAAACCTATGGCATTTAAACCGTATTCGGCCCGGTACGCCTTGATGGCAGGATCGACCAGTCTCTTGGCGAACGAAGAACCGTAGTTCGATTCGTGGGGATAGCCGTTGTGAATGTAGTCTTCCTTAAGGGGAAGCGGCGCATCTGAAGGATACATGCCGGTCGTAAGGGTCATAACAATCTTTTTCACGTTGCATAGCCGGGCTACCTCAAGAATGTTAAAATTCATCAGTACGTTATCCCGCAACAGAGTAGCTGGGTATTTCATACTCAGACCGATACCTCCGCTAATTGCCGCAAGGTGAATGATGGCATCCGGCTGTAACCCGCTTACGTATGCAACGGTTTTGTCCCTGTTGGTCAGGTCGCAGTCTTTTGAACTTATGAAAAAGAACTCGCTTCCAGGATACTCACCGGTTATTGATTTTAAGGCACTGCCTGCCACAGCAGAGCCTCCTGTTACTAAAATCTTACGATACATCATTCCTCCCTAAAAATTTCTGTACAGAGGTAAAAAGACTTTTCATTTTTTCTTCCACAACAAGCGGCAGGTGTTTGCTATTGCATTGGCATCAAAATTCAGACGCCGCCTAAGTTCGTCTTGTCGCAAATTACCAAGCGCAAAACTGTCAGGAGGACCGAGCCGAATCAATTTCGGTGTCGTGCTTGCATGCCATGTACTCATGGCAGCCCATAATCCACCATTGGGGACATGCTCCTCTACCACGACCATGGTGTGGACTTCTTTTGCCAGGGAATTTAACGTGTTCGTATCCAAAGGCTTTACTGTGTGCATCTGATATGCTGCAGGAAAAATCTTTTCTGATTCTAAAAGTTTCACTGCCTTAAGTACTTCGTTGGCTATTTCTCCGGTACCTATAACGGCTATTTGCTCTCCCTTACGAAGAAGCCTGGCACGCCCAAGAATTGCTGGTTCTGAGGCTTCATACGACGGCTCACCAAAGCGGCCTACGGTAAAATATGAAGGCCCTGGTAAATTAAATAGTTGAGGGAAAAGTTGTGCTACCTCGTTTGGGTCGCCGGGAGCTACTACCGTCATGCCGGGAAGTACTGACATGAGTGCGAGGTCATCTGCGGCGTGGTGTGAAACACCGCTGGTTGAATAGAGATAACCCCTGCCTGCGCCTATGATAACAACCGGCAAAGTCGGGTAACTTACACAATAGCGAATCTGCTCGAAAGGCCGGGCTGTTGCAAACGAGGCGATAGAGTAAGCTACGGGACGCCAGCCAACCGTAGCGAGCCCTGCGGCTGTGTAAATCATTTGCGCCTCAGCTACGCCTGCATTTATGTAGCGAGGGCCAAATCGTGTATGAAATTCATCAAAAACTTGAAATCCGAGGTCGCCGGTAACAAGGACAACACGAGGATTTTGCTCTGCAATCTGAGTAAGTGTATCTGCGAATGCTTTCCTCATGCATTTGACTCCGTGTAAACGGGGAATTCACTTAACTCTTGCAAAGCTTTTTTAAGGTCTTCGTCGGAAGGTACCCTGTAATGCCAAAGTACCTGATTTTCCATAAAACTGACACCGGCACCCGCTACAGTTTTTGCAATAATTGCTGACGGACGCCCCTTTTCAAAAGGGAATTCCTTTAACGTTTCAATAATTTCTGAGATATTGTTTCCGTTTATAGTTCGGGCAGCCCAACCAAACGCCTTGTATTTTTCTTCCAATGATGTGAAGCCCATCAGATTATCTGATCGACCTACAGACTGGACCCTATTATAGTCTACAATGAGCAACAGATTATCGAGTCGATTTGCTACAGCAAAAGTAGCTGCTTCCCATGTACTTCCCTCATTGCATTCTCCATCGCTGATAAGAACCGCTACCCGTGCTTTTATTCCATCCATGCGCAGACCATAACTTATGCCGGTAGCCATACCAAGCCCATGTCCCAGGCTGCCTGAGGAGCACTCAAGAACCGGGAGGGCGTGAATACATGGATGACTTGGCAAAGGGGAATCATTTTGGGCATATCTGGAGATCCACTGTTTGGGAAAAAAGCCGCAATCAGCCATTACAGCGTAAAGAGATGAACACGCATGTCCTTTACTGAATATGAAACGATCTCTGTCTTTTCTTTTTGGATCTTTAGGTGTAACGTTAAGCCAGCCGTAATATAGCCCGACCAGTAAATCAACGCAACTTAAAGCCCCATTTAAATGTCCCTCTTTACCGTCATGAGCCATTTTAATACAGGTTGCTCTGATACTTCTGGCTTTATTTTCAAGCATTTGAATATCTGTTTGATACAATATTTCTTTACTAAGACTCTTAAGCACAATAAAACTCACTTATAAAAATTAAATTTTACTCAATGCATGTTCGGTATACATTTCGAGTTCTTGAGATGGGATTATAGTTTGATTGTTTCGTTCTTTTTCAAGATATGAATAATCTTCTTCGAAGTTATGATAGATAATCTGGCTTCCAGAAAAATCAAACTTGAAAGGCACATAAATTAAATTACTCAGTAATCTTTTAACGTCTTCGTGCTTATCCGGGGGAACAAAAAGCAACATAAATCCCCCTCCTCCCGCTCCCGTTAATTTGCCGCCAAATGCACCCGCAGCAATCGCTTTTTCATAAATTTCATCAACATGGGGATTAGAGACATTAGAACTCAAACTGCGTTTGGCCAACCATGATTCGTGCATCAATTCTCCAAAAGCGGTAATATCATTGTTGCCATTAAGGATCGAAATACTTTCTTCTACAAGGTCTTTCATAATGCGAAGTTGGCGTTTGCGCGCTTCAATATCATTGACATACGTGCTTGCAACATCAGCAGCGGTACGCTTTATACCAGTATAAAACAGCATCAGGTGAGAATTAAGTTCAGTAAGTCTCTCTGCAGTCAGGATTACAGGCCGAATCGAGATTTCCCCATTTTTTAGAAATATAATATGGTTGAATCCACCATGCGCAGCAAGTACCTGATCCTGTGACCCTACGGTTTCTTTAATAATATTTTGCTCAATAAAAATACTTTCTTCTGCCAACTGCTGTTTGGTAGGCATATAACCTTTAAGGGCGTATAGGGCGTGAAGTAATCCAACGGTAAAGGAAGAACTTGAACCCACTCCGCTTCTGGCAGGCAGATCGCCAACGTGATGTATCTCAACACCGCGATCGGTTTTCAAAAAATTTAAAATATGACGCGCAGCAGGATGATTAATGTCGTTAATATCACTACAATTCTCAATTCTTGACCAAATAATACGAAATTTATGCTCGAAAAATGGAGGAAGATAACGACAGGTAATATAACAGTATTTATCTATAGCAGTTGCCAATATCGCCCCACCATGTTTTTGGTACCATGCTGGATAATCAGTTCCTCCGCCAAAAAAAGAAATACGAAAAGGTGTTCTGCTTATAATCATTTTTCCCCCTTAGTTAGTGGATACCCTAATATTGCTCTTTAAAAAATGTCCCGCCGCTGCATAATCTTGAGGTATTCCAATATCAAGAAAATTTCCCTTACTCTGAAAACCGTAAAGTCCCTTGTTAATCCACAAGGGAAACGTCTCACGTTCCAATGAAATGTTAGTATTTGCCGGTATCGATTCCAGAAAGGCATCATTTAAAAGATACACGCCCGCATTTATTAATCCCGGCCCTGTTTTCTTGCTTTTTTCTTCAAAAGATGTAATTTCTCCATTCATCGACAACTGAACAGAACCGTAACGACTAACATCTGGCACCTCTGCCAGAAGCAAAGAAGCAGTTGCCTTCCTTGCGATGTGTTGATTCAGAAAATTAATAAAGTCGACTTGGTAAAATGAATCACCATTTAAAACCAACACGGGTTCCGATTTTAATAGTGGGAATGCCTGCCTAAGCGCACCTCCGGTTCCAAGAGTTGTCCGCTCCTGAGAATAGAAAAGTGTAAGGCCTTTGTAATACTCGCCGAAAGTTGCTTTTACCTGTTCTCCTAAATAACCTGTACATAATACAACTTTTTTTACTCCTGCCTGGCTTAACTGATCCAAAAGGTAAGCAATAAAAGGACGGTTATTTACTTCTGCCAGAACCTTTGGTCGTCCGGATACCACCGAACGGAGGCGTGTCCCAAGCCCTCCAGCTAGAATGGCGGCTGTAATTTTCGATAATTTATTCAATAGTGTTAGTCTGTTATGTTCCGTAATGTAAATCATTCTTTCTTTAAACATTGCTATATCTACTGTTTGTAATTATTCTGTATCCTTTGATGAGTTCTTTTATTCCCATTTCAAGCGAATAGATTGGCTTAAATCCTGTCTTTTCTATTTTTTCATTTGATACTATGTAGTCTCTCTTATCAGGGTCTTCACCCACTGGCGACTCTAGATACACAAAATCAGGGACTTGTTCTTTTATCTTTACACAAAGTTCTAATTTAGATAGATTGGCATCTGATAAACCTACATTGTATGGTTCATTTTTCATGGTATCAAAATTATCTACGGCATGAATAAATGCCCTTGCAACATCACGAATATGGACGTAGTTTCGTTTAAAATGGCCTTCAAAAATCACTACAAATCTGTCTTTAACGGCCCTGTATGTAAAATCATTTACCAATAAGTCAATTCTCATCCTTGGAGACATGCCAAAAACAGTGGCCAATCTAAAACTTATGGAATTTCCTTTATCGAGTACAATCTTTTCCGCCTCTACTTTAGCCTTTCCATACAAAGAAATCGGCTTTAAAGGAGTTTCTTCAGTGCAATACACCCCTTTTTGTCCAACGCCATAACCGCTGTTTGTTGTAGGTATGATGATTCTCTGTTCTTTTGAGGAGAGTTTTACTATGGAGGCTACCGCGTCTCTAATGGTAGTTATCGTTCCTATCTTATCTCTACTACAGAGTGGGGCACCTACTAATGCCGCTAAAGGTATAATATAATCGACTTTTTGCAGGAGTGTCTTTAAAATATCCTCATCTCTTGCATCTCCTCTTACAACATCAAAATTTTCATACGCACAACACTCAAGCAAAGAATTCTGCTGAAACATAAAATTATCTAATACCGTGACTCTATGTCCTAATTTCAATAACTCAGGAACAAGTATTGAACCCAAATACCCTGCTCCGCCAGTAACTAAAACACCGTAACGCATCGAACTATTTCTCCTGTTACTAAATGTGAGGCTCTATTATGATAGGGAATTTCCTTCAATTCTATTCTTGACTCTCTAGGAGGAGTTTTGAAACAAGAAAGACTAATCAATAACAAGACTGACTCGTTTGTGTAAACGAGAAGGTTGCGGTAGACTTTCTAGTGCAGCTATGATATCCTGTTGTTGTGGGTCTATGGCTAAAGACTTGTTCCAAATAGTCTGTGCCTTAGCTGGATTTTCAGCCATTTTATAGCACTGTCCTAAGAGATTATAGAGCGGAATTATTGCATCTGTGTCCGTTGTTTCTGACAATATGGAGTTAATACTATGGCTTGTCTCATGGGTTTCGATAGATTTTTCTATGAAACAGATAGCGTCCTGGTATTTTTTTTGGTCGTAATAAAGTTTTCCTAAATTGTTGACTGCACTGATATAGGATATGTCAAGTTTTGCAGCCATTGTAAATAATGCCTCTGCCTGCTTATCCATTCCCAATTCAATGCAACATTCACCCAGCAAGTTATACGCCTCGGTATTATTTTTGTCCATGAGTAACGTCTCTCGGAGGTGTTTCATGGCCCTGGGATACATTTTTTGCATTTTATAGATGATTCCAAGTAAAAAATGCACTTCGGGAAGGGATGAATCGGTTTTGAGTACGCGCAAGAGGATATTTTTGGCCTTTGTGTAATTGTCTTTCTTGATAAGCAATTTACAAAGGTTTACAGCTGGCGGTATATAATCTGGTTTTAAGCTGAAAGATTCAGTGAAGAAGGATTCAGCTTCTTTTTCTAAACCGAGGTGGATGTGGCACAATCCCATGAAATAATAAGTTTCATAATCGTCAGGTTTGGCCATTACAACTTCTTTGAAATGAGAGAGCGCCATAGTGTATTCTTTGCGCTCCATATACAAAGAAGCAAGATTATAATGGGCTTCAGTTAAAGCAAAATCAATGTGTAATGCTTTTTTAAATTTATTGATTGCCTCCATATATTTTTTGTTTCTGATGTAATAAATTCCCAGGTGATTGTAACCTTGTGCATAACGGGGGTTCATTTCAACTGCAGCCTTTAAATATGGATAGGCTTCGTCCCAGCTGCCTTTTTCAATCAAGGTATTTGCAAGCGTGACATTAATATCGGAATCATTGCAATTGTCATCGTTATTGGTTGGAACGGTATTAAAAGAATTATTTTTCATTACGTTTATCATGACTTCATTCCTTTATGAAAGATGTTTTGAAGAAACCATTTCTTCAGATGTTGACTTTTTTACACCTTTTCGCCATATTTGGGCAATTTCTATTAGATCATGTTTAGACACTGTGGAAGCCTTCTGGTTTTCCTCTTGAATCTTTTCAAAAATTTCTTCCCGATGAACCTTGATATTTTTTGGCGCTATGATGCCCAACTTAACCTGTTTGCCCTGGCATTCTAATAGGGTAACCTTTATTTCGCTTCCTATGGTGATGCTTTCTCCTAACTTCCTTGTCAGTATAAGCACGGTACTTTACCTTTCTGAAAGTTGATCAATTAATATCGAATGAGCTGTTGGTTTAAGCTGTAATAGTCCTCTGTGAGCACGACCTGTTTCCCTATTTTATTTTTCATGTTAATGAGTATCGGTCCTTTTAGATTTAGCGTTACATCTTCTGGCTTTTTCCCCAGGGTAACAATACAAAACATTTCAACGTCTTTTTCCTTTTTGATGTCAAGCAAGACAAGATCATCTTTTGATAGAGAGGGTTTATAATCAGAGAAAAAGAATGTTGGATTAAGGATGGGAAAAGCAACCATCGGGTCTTCCAAAGAAACCAGCCATTCAAAAGGAAGACATTCTTCAACAGCTATAATGGCAAATTGTTTCAGCTCTTCAAATCCCAATAATCCTTGTTCAAATGTTATTATATTTTCCTTTTCAATGCTCAAGTTGCCGAAATTACTCGTTGATAATTTTACTACCGTACTGCTTTCTTTCATTGGCCTTTCTTCCATTTTTAACATGTTATGCTCCTATCGTGGATAAAGTTTAAAGAAATAAAATTATTAGTGAAATTTAGCAAACATTGTGCCATGAAATGCGCATGAAATTATGTAAAATGTGAATGAGATTCTATTCTATTTAAAATAATGAACTTAAGAATGGAGTGGTTTATATTCGTTTTAATCAGTGATGTGATTTATTAAAAAAAAAGGGGAAAATTATTCCACATAGGTAAAAAATTCTAAGGAGGATATATTCCGTAGATTAGTGAGGATGTAATATCTTTACACAGGTTGATTAATTTTTATACAGGGAATTTATCTTAAAAAATCAAGGAGGGTCTGTTGAATGACCATGGCGCCTGTTTTCAGGGAGGATTGAAGGACGTTTTCCTGGTGTTGCAAGTCTACAATCAGAGATGCGACATCAGCGTCTTCGGTATATGAAATCAGTTCCTTTAATGCCGTTTGTGAATTTTCCAGGCTGGTTGTGGTCATTTCCAATCTGTTAGCCTTTGCGCCAAACTTGGTAACTTCTGTAGATAGGGCATTCGCCGCAGCATCAAAGGTGTTTCTCAGGTTTGAAAAGGCAGCGGAATCAAAAGTACTTGCCTTTAATGCGTCTCGCAATGATATCAGTGTGGAGAAGGCCTTATTATCCTGGAACAATTTGCCTCCGGGTAAGTTTATCTGTATAAATGTGTTGGGGCCTATCTGGTATTTAATTTCTTCATTATTACCATTGTAGGATACAGATGAAATGTTACCATTGTTGTCCCGTGTGGCCGTAAAAGCAGATGTGAGAGTTTTTGTGCCTGAAAATATATACCGGCCATTATTGTCTGTGTTTGCGTTTTGCAGAACAGACTCCAGCAATTCGTCTAATTCATTTGCAATGATGTTCCTGTCAGACTGTCCAAGTGTGTCATTACCGGCTTGAATGGCCAGATCTTTGATCTTCAAAAAGAGCTCTTGTATGCTTTCGAGCGTGTTGGATGTGTAATTTATCTGTTCTTTAGCAGTTTCGGTATTATCTAAAAATTGCTGTACCTGGAGCTCTTCTGCTCTTAATCCAAGGACTTTTCTGGTGCCGGAGGGGTCGTCAGAAGGGCGGTTAATTTGTTTTCCACTGGATAGCTTTTCCTGTATTCCTTGTATTTTCTTATAGTTCAAATTGATATTAGAAAGCGTTGTGCGGTTTAAGCTTTCCTGGGTTATTCTGAATGGCATAGTTTAATCTCCAATAATTAGTAAAGTATTACGATTTAGTTGATAGGGATACATTTAGAAACATAAATTGTGCAGTAAAGGAAATTAACCCAACGTGCTTAATAGCCTATCCATAAGCCCGTTAACAATTGAGATATATTTTGCCGAGGCTTGATACGCCTGTTGGTACCTTACGAGATTGACTAATTCTTCATCTACTGAAACACCGGATATTTCATCTCTTCGGTTTTCCAGGCTTGTTTCTATTACATCATAGCTCTCCTCAGATTTATAGGCATTACTTGCTTCTTCTCCTAATGACGATGCAATCTGATGCAAATAATCAGCGAATGTCGTATTATTAATGGCGCTGGTGTCGTCTTGTAATGCAGCCAGGCGTAATGCGTTTGTATTGTTTCCTACCTCTCCCGTTGAGGCTGCAATCAGAGAAACATCATTGCTTACGTCTGTACTGACGGCAATGTTCGAGGCATCAGAACCACTAAAAAAGGTATTAATGCCTAGAGCAGCCAGGAGGTTTGTTGTATCTGAATCATTTATAACATTGAGCGAAAAGGTATCTCCTGTAGTAATCGAGCCGCTGGAGAGTGAGAGAGACACACCGTTCGCAACATTTAATGTGTTTCCCGCGGTATAAGTGCTTCCTACATCGAGCGTCGCCACGACGGTTCCGCCGCTATTCTTTACTTCTACCTGAAGTCCCGATGTTGTTCCAATCGTGCCCGACCCTAAAGCCGTGAATGTGTATGTGTCATTTGACTGCCCTGAATATACGCCAGATACCGACGCCGTTGATGTTCCCATCGTACCGGGATTTGGGTCCAGGGCATAAGAGAAATTGAATTTATAACCTGTTGCGACGCCGATTTGAAGTTTGTTGTCAGCGATTGATGCAGTAATATTGCCGGCGGTACCGCTTACAGTGGCATTTATGGCATTTTTGACGTCAGTGAGGGAATTTGTTGCGACATTTACAGATACTTTGTTCTTTGTTACTGCACCTGTACTGGTATTTATTACCGTAATATACATGTCACCGGTGGAGGGAGTAATCGTTAATCCGGCAGTATTAAGAGCGGCAGTGGAGCTTGATACAGAGTTGATTGATTTTATACTGGTGAATCCGCCGGACAGCCCTACCCCTTCACTATGGATACGATTAACGTCTTTTATAATGCCCGATGCAAGGGTATCGAGTTTTTTGTCATAATTAGCAATCGTCGTATTATAAAAATCTTGCAATGCTTTTATTTCTCCGGTCTTGAAAGTAAACTTTGACATTTTTTCAGAATCCGTGATACTGAGAGTTCCTGATGTATCAATATCAAAAGTAAGGCTTTTTACATTGGTACCGGAGACCAGCGACCCTCCCGGCGTCATGACATCCACCATTCCATTATTTTGCGTGTTTACCGTTATGTGAGTAAGTTTGCTGAGATCGTGCAATAGTGCCTCTCGTTTATCTAATAAATCATTGGATTCGATACCTTTGGTTTTAAGCGAGGCGATTTGTTTGTTTATGTTTGCAATATTTGAGGTTATGGTATTGACGTCCGACAGTTTATTTTCAATGCTTTGTTTAATAAATGTTTTCATTTGGTCCAGTTCGTTGACTATTCTTCGAAAGGTATCAGTCAACGTGTTTGCATTTTCCAGAAAAGTCGAACGGATACTCATGTCTTCCGGGTATTGTGAGAGATCGTTGATACCTTCGAAAAAAGAGGATAAAGCATTGTTTAGGCTGGAATCAGAAGTTTCATTAAAGACAGTTTCCAGTTCTTTGAGATATTGACTTTTTATCGATGCACTGCCAATAGACGATGAAATATCTCTAAGGCGGCTGTTGAGGTAATCATCCTTATGTCGTATAATCTTTACCAGCTCTACACCTTGCCCGAGTGTGCCTGCAGTTGTAATCGTGGGGTTGCGTGCGGCCAGGACAGACGACTGCTTTGTATAACCCTTTGTATTAGCGTTTGAGATATTATGGGACGTAACCAACATAGAGCGTTGGGCGGTTAATATGCCGCTTAAGCCAATTTGTAAATCCGAAGACATACTTTCTGTTCTCCTTAGATTTCGGTATCGATTAAAACCATGGGAAGCTCATTACCCTGCATTTTCCCGGAATGTTGGTATATAGGGTTTTGAAAAGAAGAGGAGCAAAATATCTTTACGATATCTTCTGTAATATCGAGTGAATAATGAGTCAGGGTTGCATTGGTCTCATTTAAATCCTGCAATTGTTTTATGGATTGTTTTAACCTGTCAACCAGAGTACTGAGCTTGTTCCTGTGCAAGCTGTCTATTGTCTTCATCAAAGATTTCATGGTAAATGTGTCTTTAATATGATGTTCTTTGCAAAAATATTCCAGGATATTCTGTCTTTTATTTTCAAGGAGTTGAGCGATCTCAGCCTGGTTTTTTTCCTGATAGAGAAGCGTTTCAAGCCCTTCAATATTCCCGGATATCAAATATTGTTGCTTTGCTTTTGCAGTATCAAGCAGGCCATCATAGACGACAGATAATCGCTCAAATGTTTCAATGAGTTCATGTAGCAATGTATTCATGACTGTTCCTTATTCAGCATTAATTGTTTGTAAATGGCAGGCGCAAGTCCAAGACCTCCCTTTGCTGCAATATCTTGTGCAAGAGCTGTGTGCATTATTTCGGTATAGGTATCCATTCCCATAATGTTTTCGTCAGATAATTCCGACTTAGGTATGGTTTGCCACATAGCTTTGATGACATAATTGACCATGATTGATTCAAAATCCTGAGATGATTTTTTTAAAGTGGCATCATCGGTATTTATGTTCTTTTGCTCGCTTAGATTTTTAATTGTCTCTACGCAAGAAGGTTGAGAAAGCAACAGGGGATTTACTGAAGAATAATATTCCATATCAAACTCCGTTATAAGAGAATAATACTAGGTATTTTTACATGATTACAAGTTCCGCATGAAGTGCGCCAGCCCTTTTGATAGCCTGAAATATTGAAATCAGATCACGAGGGGTGACCCCTAATACGTTAAGAGCGCGCGCAACGTCAGATATCGTAACTCCTTCCTGAAGGACAAGGAGCCTTTTTTCTTCCTCGGATATTTGGATGTCTGTCCGTTGTACTTTTTTCGTTTCGCCTGATGACAATGCATTCGGTTGTGAAACCTCCGCGTTTTCGCTTATGGTAATACTGAGATTCCCATGAGCGACGGCGACTGTGGCTATCCTGACATTTTCACCGGCAACGATCGTTCCCGTACGTTCGTTAATAATGACCCTTGCAATACTATCCGGTTTGATATAAAGTTCTTCGATGTTAGCTACAAATCGTACGATAGTATTTTCAGACTGGAAATCTGAAGGAGGTATAATATTGACAACGGCAGAGTCAATAGCCTTCGAAGAGTTTGGATAGAGATTGTTAATTACTTCAACCAGGCGGTTTGCCGTGGTAAAATCAGGATCCCGCAAAACGACACTCAAAGATTTTCCATACAAAATGGATGCCTGTATTTCTTTTTCAACAATGGCGCCATTTGAAATGTACCCAGTGGTGGATATATTTTTGCGCGAGGACTGAGCCTGTCCCTCCACATTGTATCCGCCTATGGACAACGGCCCTTGTGCTACTGCGTATACTTCATTGTCTGCGCCTTGCAAGGCCGTCTGAAGTAAAACACCCCCTTCAAGACTTTTTGAGTCACCAATAGAAGAAATAATTATATCGAGTTTGTCCCCGGGTCTTGCAAATGCAGGGATGTTTGCCGTGATCATCACTGCGGCAACATTTTTTGAGAAAAAATCAGAATCAGAAATTAATACACCCATCTTTTGGAAAATATTTACGGCCATCTGTCTTGTTATTTTGAATATCTGGCTGTCGCCGGTTCCTTGAAGTCCTATAACAAGGCCATATCCATAAATCTGGTTGTCACGAACTCCCTGGATGTATGCGACATCTTTGACCCGGACGGCAGCTTGTGCAGATTTAGAAGGTGTTACGATGAGGGGAACGACTGCGACAAAGAAAGATATTGTCAGGTATTTGAAGATTGTATTTATCATAGGAACATTGATTTTCATAACGTATACACCTTTTTGTCTAATTTAAAATGGCCAAACAACTTCCCTGATGCGATTCCACCAACCTCGTTTGCCTGCCCGTGTCAAAAATCCTTTGCCTTCGAGTGTTATATTGGCATTTGCAATGGATGTCGATTGCACCTCATTGTCGAGGTTGATATCGATGGGCCGTATAATGCCGGATAATTTGATAGTATATTTTTCGCCGTTCACGTTGACATCGCGATTCCCTTCAATGATTAAATTCCCATTCGCAAGCATTTCTGTGACAACGGCTGTGAGTTCCAAATTAATGTTGCGGTTGCTTTCATAATCACCTTTACCACTGAAATTATGGCTTGTATCAGCTGTTATGTTTGGTAAATAGCCGCTGATGTCTTTTACCTTCGTTAGGAAATTTGATGTGTCCAGATTAATGCTGTGGCTATTGCTGCTATCAGCGCTGGAATCTTCTGTTCCAGTGATTTCTGTCGATTCACTAATTTTTACGGTTACAATGTCTCCGATACCCCTTGCCCTATTATCGCTGAAAAGGTTTGTATTCAGCGTAATTCGTTTTTTCCAGACGGAATCTGCCTGAATATGATTATTCAGGATTAAAAATATCGCACTCACAAAAAAATATGTTGTGATTATATATCTCATGTTTTTCCCTTAAAATATAATCTTAACGGTAGTTGAATCTTCGACCTTGCCGTACAGTTCCTTATTCGAGTCAACATTTTTGATTCTGATAACCTTTCCCACATAGCCATCCTCTTTCGCAACTCCTTTTGTTACAATATTGAGATTGCCCGATTGAACAGACACCTTGATAAAATCGCCTTTTTTTATGAGAGGCGGATTATCTATCATCTCGGCGGTAATCGGTATGTTCGCCAGGATTGACCGTATGGCGCGTTTTCCTATAAGGTCTTCGATATTGTCAAATGTTATTCCCGCCAGTTTTGTGGTTTCCATCCGCTTAACCACAAGGTCATCCGTCGTCAGGATGTCGTGCCTGTTAATCTTTTTATTGGGAATAACGATATCCTCGTAGGTTCGTATGGTAAGGAATACGGGTATTTTCAGATATTGTTTCTCATCGATGGAAATGCGAACAACGAGTTGCACATTACCCCGATCTTTATTGGCATCGATTTGCGAAATCTCCCATAGAACATCACCCCCATTGGCTGGCAATAACTTATCCATAGGCGGCCTGTCTGATTCGATAATTATTTCACTTTCAGGTCGTGATAGTTTTGACAAAAGATATTCTTTTGCCTTTTTTATGATTTCTTCTCCTGTGATGGTTATTGATTCTACAGCAATCAGTGAAGAAGTTGTACTACCGTAAGCGATCTCTTTCAGATCGATACCTTCATCCATAAGACGTGCATGAATGATGTCCTTTTCGATTTTTCTGGCGTTGCCGGGCCAGGGCGTATTCCCTAAGGAGATATTATTTATCCTTTCCAAAAGAGATGGATTATTGCATGCAACATACGCAATATCACCAAGGACTATTTGCTTTTCAGGAAGTGTTACTTTATCCATGATTTCAATGGTAATCTTTTCTCCCAGTGATACGGGCATGGTGGAGAAAATTACAATTGGTAAAAATATTAAGATGTTTAATTTCATATTTAATCCTTCTTTTCGTTTCTCATTATTTCTCATGAAAGTTTAGTAGCTTATGTGAGATTGTTGATAGTGGAGAGCATCTCATCACTGGCCTTTATTGCCCTGGAATTGATCTCGTATGCGCGCTGGGCTGTAATGAGGTTAACAAGCTCCGTAACAGTTTCAACGTTAGAGTTCTCAAGGGTGCCCTGATATATTTCGCCTGTTCCTTGTTCTCCGGCGGCAGAGACTATTGGAGCGCCAGATGCGATAGTTTCTGCATACATATTCCTGCCGAGATTATCCAGGCCGGCTGGATTAGGGAAATTCGCCAACATAATTTGTCCCACGTTTTGGAGGGAGCTATCGGACCCTTTTACGAATACCGTTCCATCTGTTCCAATTGAAATTTCTTTGGCGTCCTGAATGGTAATGCTTGGTGTTACTGGTAAACCTTCAGCTGTTACTACCTCACCCTTGCTATTTAATTCAAAAGCGCCATCACGTGTATATGCGATAGTGCCATCCGGACGGCTGATCTGGAAAAAGCCGTTACCTTCGATAGCAACGTCTAAGGATCGATTGGTGGTTTGCTGGTTTCCCTGTGAAAACACCTTGGTGGTGGATATTGGTCTTACACCACCGCCCAACTGAATACCCGATGGAATCTCGAAACCCTGAGAGGACTCAGAACCAGCGATGTATTTTTTATCATAGAGAAGATCTTGAAAGTTGACCTGGCTTCTTTTGAATCCTGTGGTATTTATATTTGCCAAATTGTTTGACACATTATCCAAATAAAGCTGTTGTGCCTTCATTCCGGTAGCGGCAGTATAGAGCGCTCGTATCATAAAAACCTCCTTTCAATCAAGTTATGTTGCGAGTTGTATAAGTTTTTTTAACGTTTCATCAATGGAATCCGTAACCTTGTGGCCAACCTGAAAACCTCTCATATTAGCGATCATATTGACCATTTCGTCTACTGCATTTACATTAGACTTTTCCAGATAACGATTAGCGATTTCGGAGTCTGCTGAATCTTCCGGTGGTTGCGCATTATCTGATAACCTGTAAGCACAGCCCCCAACAGACTCAAGGGTGCTCAATTTAGAAACTTTAACAATGCGGATCTTCCCGATTTCCTTGCCATCAGCAAGAATACTTCCATTTCCTTTTATAGTGACGCTTTTTGCATTTTGCGGAACTTGAATCTCGCCTCCGTTGCCCATGAGAGACCATCCATCCGGTGTGACAATCTTCATATCCCGGGACAGCACAAATTGACCTTTTCTCGTATAGAGGGTACTACCATCTCTAGCTTGAACGCTAAAAAATCCATCGCCTTTTATAGATATATCCAGGTCATTGCCTGTATATTCCAGCATGCCTTGTGAAAAGTCTGTGGAAATCTTACCCAAGCTGCTTCCGGTGCCATTTGCGGTATTAGTCTGTCCTTCCTCATTGGAACCAGACATATAAGACTGGAAAACAGCCACATTTTTCTTGTACCCGGCGGTATTTACATTGGCGAGGTTGCGGGCTATAACAGCCTGGTAGTCACCCTGGCTTACCATGCTTGAAGCGCCAGTAAATAGTCCTACAATCATGAATATCCTCCGTATTTGATGAAAATTCAAAAATCTTTGTTTATGTTACGAAGCAATCCAGATACCAATTAGATAAACAAATTTTTATAATATATTCATCTTTTGTAAGTTACCTTATTACAGCGTATTCTGGAGATGTTAAACGTTTTGAAAAAAGTTTTAAATAAGATGCCGTAAGGATTTTTATAAAGAATTGAGAACATATTTCCTGGTCGATTGAATAAATTTTCCTAACTTTAAAAAGGGAATGTTTAAAAAACTTACACGGTGTTAAAATGTGAAACTGTGAAAGGGCAAACCGTAGGGTATTGGAAAGGACAAGAGTATTATGGCATTACCCTGTAAAAACTTCTTTTCCCCATTCCCCACTCCCCGTTTTCACGAGGACAAGTTTTGTGAGGACAGGTTTTATGAGGACGAGTTTGTGTAAGTTTTTAGAAATAGGGACGTGCGACAAGTGACAACTGATGAGTGACGAGTGACGAGTGACGAGTACAACGTCACCCGCCACCTGTCACACGCCACTTGAGATTGAGAAAATCATAAATCGTTCGACTGAGCTCACGACGAAGTCTAAAATTTTAGCTTTGTCCCTGTTTGGCTCTGGCTTGTCCAGGTTAGGTTACACTGCTACCTTATAGTTATCTCTTCAGATTAACAATATCCGAAAGTATCTCATCGGCAGTGGTAATAACTTTTGTGTTGAGCTGGAAACCTCTCTGTGCTGTAATGAGGGAGGTCAATTCCGTAGCCATATCCACGTTAGAACCCTCTAAATAACCGCTGGAGACGGACCCAGCGCGGCCTGAGCCGGCGGTAACATAAATAGGTTCACCTGAGGCAGATGTTTGTGCATATAAGTTATCTCCCTGCTTTGACAGTCCGCTTAGGTTGTTAAATAAGGCTATTTTTAATGTTGCAACGGTTTGTGTGATACCATTGGTGTATAATGCACTGATGGTCCCATCCGAATCTACGGATATGGAATCAAACGTACCATATTCATAACCGTCCTGGCTTGTGGCAGCTGCTGTTGAATCACCGCCATTTTGTGTAAGACCATCACTTTTACCTGATGTGCCGAGATTAAAAGAGACGGACTGCGTGCTGCTTATACCATTAAACTTGAACGCGAGTTGATTTGAACCACTTGTGCTAAAGGAACCATCGCTGTTGAACGCAATGCCGGATATTTTACTCGTGCTGATCGTGCCGTTACTGCTATCCATGGAAGCAGTGAGGTCCCATTTGTTGTCACCCACTTTTACGAATCTCATGGTAACTGTGTGTCTGGTACCCTGGGAATCATAAACGTCTACGGAGGTGGTATATGTTGCTCCAGCGAAATCGTGGTTTGCCCATGTTGTTTTACCAGTGTTGGAACCACCATCAGTTAGGGTGACGGATAAATTGTCTTTGCCTCCTGTATTTGATTTGACGACAATCTTTCCTGAACTATCTATGGAGGCGGTTGCTCCATTAGTAGTATCGGTGCTGCTGAAAGCGGTGTTTATTGCGTCTAAAACTTTCTGAACCGTATCACTTGCGGCATAAGTATATGTTGCAGAAACACTGGTTCCGTCCGGCTTAGTTCCTGTAATTAGAATAGTGTCCCCTGCAACATAATCTGTTGTATTGGAATCCAGGCTGTTTAATGTTGTTGATGCGGTTGCTGCAGTACTACTTGAAGTAAGGGCGCTTGTTGTCATTACTACTTCTGATGTTGTGTTTGCTGCTGATGCATCCAGGTTTCCTGTAAGGCTAACCTTGGAACTCGCCTTTCCGGAAACTGTCGAATTATATGGGACGGTGATGTTATTGCCGTTTGTGTCTATAACCTTGTAACCTGTATTAGAATCAATAAGGTAATTGTCTGAATCGGTATCAAAGGAACCCACCCTCGAGAAAAAGTCCTTATCTCCTCCGCTTACCACAAAAAATCCCTCACCCTGGATTGCAAAGTCAAGTGCGTTGTTGGTGGCTTCTAACGTTCCCTGATTGAAATTCGATGAAGCGCTTCCAACCTTTACACCCTTTCCGACCTGCATCGGATTACCATTATTCCCACTCGACATTGTCTGGCTTAACAAGTCAGAGAATAGTAACCTGGATGATTTATAGCCGTAGGTATTGATGTTTGCCAGATTGTTACCGATAACATCCAGCATGTTTTGATGTGCGCGAATACCTGACACGCCTGAATATAGTGCACCTCCGAGTCCCATGATGTTCCTCCTTTCAAAAAATTAATTGAGATATTTCTCTTATTTCTTACCAAATAATTTAGATAAAATGTTTGATGATGCGGTGGAACTTGAACCTGTCGTTGTAGTTGTGTTATCAACTTCTATGAAATTTGATATGGAAACAGATTCTCCGCCAATGATGAAAGATACCGTGCCGTCTTCTTCAAGTTTCACGCCTTCGACAACACCAGAAAGGGTTTCACTACTGCTGCTGTCGCTGTCGTCGCTGTATTTTATGGTTTTACCGATAAACGTGGATGCTAAAGATATTTGATCCAGTTGCAAAGAAGCCGAACCAATGCTGCTTATATCTGAAAGATATTCCGTTTGTTGCTGCGCTTGTTCCAACGTGCTAAATTGTGCTAATTGAGACATAAATTCGGTGTTGTCCGTTGGGTCCAGCGGGTTTTGATTTTGCAGTTGGGTTACAAAGAGTGTTAAGAAATTCTCCATGCTGATTTCTGAACTGAGACTCGCAGTGCTTGATGTGCTCATGTTTTATCTCCTTATATAATATAGTCAACCATTAAATTAGATGTATTTCTGCGGATTTCTATTTGCCGGTCATTCATGTTTATGTTTTCTTCACTTCCTGCACGACCTTCATTGAAACCGTTTTGGCTAAAAGTATGATTTTGGTGATGAGGATTGTTTGTGTTAAAGTTTTCTATAGATTCTTGTTTATTTGCATCGTTGTTTTGTATATATACCTCTAATTTGTGAATTTCTATGCCGCTTGCGGCCACCGATTCTTTAAGACGATGTACATTATTTTCTATGGCTGCCTTGACTTCTGCATTTTCAACGAAGATTTTTGCCTCAATTTCATCGCTCTCTTCGGTAAAATGGATTTTTACATTGCCGAGGTCAGGCGGATTAAGGGATAGTTTGATTTCTGATTTATCACCATGGGTTGTTATGCGGATTTTTTGGAATATTTGTTCCATGATATTTTCGTGTGTCTGCCCTACGTTTGGCATGTCATTGCTATGGAACATGTGATTTACGGTTTTGGCATCCTCTATTGGAGATGATAACGAAGCGCCACTATGTAGTGGTGCCTTTGTGTTTTGCAGAAAGTCGGTTACGTTTGATTGCGCATTACTTACTGTCGTTTGAGAATCTAAAGAAAAAGGAGTTCCGTTATTTAATTTAGGTGTATGTGCGTCAAAGGACACAGTATCAGAGGTATTTTGTTTCTGTGTATGACTGTCGAATGAATTCCAATCATCATTTGTTTGTACTATACTTGAAATGTCCTGCTTTGAGGATGCAGTGCCATTTATTTTTGATAAACCATTTTCGGTAAGTTGTTCTTTCGCATTTGATGAATTGTTAATTGCAGGGATTGGCATACCTTTTTTATTTTCCGGAGTGATGTTTTGAGCCAATTGTTTATATGTTTCTGGCAGCTCATTTATATTGATTTCATGACCGTCCGAACTATATAGTTCTAATTGCTGTATATTATTATCGAAAGATTCATTAAATACTCGCAGAGATTCAGTGTTATTTAATGGATTTAATTTGAGAGTATCGGTTTTGGGAAGGGTGTTTCCAACATCCATATCTGGTATAAATGGTTTGTCCATTTCGGCTACTGCATTTACACGAGACTTTTCCATAGAGAATATGGAGCCTGGATTGTATGTTTCAATGATCTGTTTATCAGGGAGCACATTGATCCCTGTTCGTTCTCCGAAACCCCATTCACTCTCCCTTTGGGAAAGGGGGACAAAGGGAGAGATAGGGGGGGTTCCATTGTGGGCATTAGGAAAGGGGTTGTTAATATTTACATTAGCGCTTCCGGCAGGCTTGCCATTAGAAGGAGATAAATTATTGCCAAACCCTTGAAGGATAACTTCTGGATATGGAGTGAATGTATTTTGTAAAATATTTACTGGTTGGGTAGTGGTTAATATTTGTTCCTGAAACGTAGCTAAGTTTGTTTCTTCCACTGATTCCTCTGCCAGTTCGATGTAAGGCGATTCAACTGCAGGAGTGTTTGGTACAGGTGAATTTGGTGTATCATGAATATTTAAGTTAACTATGTGTTGTCCAAGTATTTCCTGGAATGCCATATTATCTGCGTTTTCTATGTCTTCTACGTCTCCATCTTCTGTGTCTGATTGGGTAGAATTTATATTAAGTGTTTGGGAACCTGGATTATTCGAGGAAGGGCGGGTGTTTGCGATCAAATTCCCAAAGAGATTATTATTTGGCAGTCCAACAGTTGTTTCTGGCATAGTCCTTTTCCTCTAAAGTAAAGTTGCAATTGTTTATACCGTGCGTATCTGAAATTTTAATTTTGTAATATCGCAACACACATGCCGTGCTTGTTGTCGTGAAGAGACGAGGTAAAATTAATAAGATAATTGTCTCTAAACCCCAGTGAATTATTTATTTATCAATATTGATATAAAAAATATTTCTTTGGAAAATATTTTTAAGGAAAGTAGAAATATGAAATTTAGGTACTTTTTTCCTTGTGAATCAAGCAATATTTTCCGTATGTACTCCAGAAGTACTTTGGATTTAGCTTTTACCAAATGTTTGTCTGCGTAAAACGGATGACGGAACGCTATCTGCCGCTAAAGGTGGAAAACGTTGAGCAGGTGATCAAAGGCGTGGTAATTAGGATTTAGTATTGAAGTGTTTCTGTAATTTGGTTGGCTACAAATTGGGAGTAGCGCCTCATGGAAAGCAAGATAAGCTTCCAACCGTATAAGGCGCTTTTTTGATGGGTGCTTTCAAAGTATTGTTTTACAAGTTCTGCAACTTCGTTTTCATTGCTGTCGAACACACCATCCGCGCTCCAGACGACTGAACCGGTATCGGTGGAAATCATTCCTACTTTGACGCCGAGCAGCATGGGTTCATAGGGACGGTAGTGGGTTATATTTCCAAATATAATAGCATCTACATCATATTTCTTCTCTAAGCCCACAAGGGTGTTTATATTGACAGATCCCTTGTTCCATATTTCATGTTCGGAGAGGAGTGCCGTTTTATTTCCCGTTGGTACAACAACCTCAAAACTGCCTATTTTTCTCAATTCCACCGAAAAAGCCTCCGTTACCTCGTCTATGACGGCTTCTCTATCTATGTTATATTCGAATGGTAAAAGCAATACACGGCGTATCTGCATCTTTTTAAATTCATCCGATTTATTATAACTCAGGCTCGAAGAACGATGTGGAGGTGTACTAAAGCACCCCATGATAGTTAATGAACATAGAATAACGATGCATAGTGTTAATTTCACTTAAACCCTCCATGTCTTTTAAAAAAAAGTATTTATTGTGAATCTTGTGTTTTTAGTTTCTTTTTCTCAGTCAATTGTTCTATTTTAAGACCGATGAGTTCTTGCTTTGCCTTTGTTTCTTCGATCTGTGCCTTTGTTAACTCCAGAGTCAGTTCCTTAATCTTCTTCTCGTAGGGTTCGCGGGACTCATTTAATTGTTTGTTTAATCTTTCATTTTCAATAACTATTTGTTGTGCCGCTTCTAATTGTTTTTTTGTCTCTTCCAACTCTGTTTCGAGTGCCGTTTTAACTTTTTTATTATTCACAAGTTCTTTTTCGAGAGAGGCTATTTTTGCCTTTGATGACACGAGCGCCGCTCGTGTTTGTTCAAATTGCTCAAGTATAGAGATTTTTTTATCGCCCTCTCCAGTATCAACTTTTACCGTAGACCCACTGGCCAAATAGCCACTCCTTTTAGGTGGCGCTACGGCTTCATTTGAGGAATTACCTGGTCTGGTTTCTTCTGAGGAAATATCAGGCTGGGAAGGTTTTTTATAATCCTTTTTCATAAAGGATTCACAACCCACAATTAATATAAGAAAACATAAAGGAATCAAAGACACCATTTTTTTCATATTCGCATTCCTGCCTGAAAAAGGTATTATTGGAAATTTAATCACAGCATACAAGATATTCCTTTGCCAATGCTGTGGTTTCATAGTTTCTTGTTTACTCTCATAATGTTTAAAATTGCAACTCTTGATGTAAGATTATTACCATATTCATTATTCCAAGTCATGAAAGTATTTATCTTATAACCTTATAAATCAGTCACTTGTGGTTATTTAAACTGTTTAAAGCTATTTTAATAGCAAAATAGTATCAAACTTTTTAGCAAATTTAATACCGAGTAAACAATTGAAACTTAAAGGGAAGGGTTGCCGATTTGAGCTTTGAAAGATCGTGTTGTCTGCAGTATGTCGTTACTACAAATAATTGCAGAACATATAGCGACACGTAATCCGCCCGCTAATAATATCTCATTGAGATTTTCATGGTTAATGGCGCCTATCGCAACGAATGGTATGGTAATTTCTCTTTTTACCTCTTTTAAATAGTCAAGACCTACCGGAGGTTCATAATCTTTTGTTATGGTGGGGAATAGGGGGCCAACGCTAATATAATCGGCGCCCTCCAGTTGTGCCTTCCGCGCTTG
>Ga0209212_1001608_pt1 | contig 35745 bp, 30 predicted proteins | sample RifGroC2_FD_183996 | JGI IMG/M metagenome (GOLD analysis project Ga0209212, IMG submission 183996) | Groundwater microbial communities from Rifle, Colorado, USA - Groundwater C2 (SPAdes) (version 2) | ecosystem: Environmental > Aquatic > Deep subsurface > Groundwater | place: Rifle, Colorado...
TATTTCTTCGTGCGTTGACCCTGGCCAATATCCTAGTTTTTCATGCTTTTTAGAAAAGAATTTGTAAATTTCTCCAAATTCATCATCAATTTGTATTGCATTATCATCACTTATATTTGGATCTAAGTTGGCAACAATTGATAGTGTATCACCAGGTATCACATAAGTTTGAAATTGTTTTCTGAGTTCTAAGTCAATAAAATCTGGTTTTGTTGCTTTATGCCAGAAATAATATACTGTATCGCGAGTGATCACAATCTTCTTCATTACACATCCCCTGGGAAACATAGGAGATGTTTTATAAAAGAATTCAGTTGTATCTGAACAGTTAGTTACAGTCAACTTAATGAATGCTGAATCATTAAGTACTATATCGGGAGTTCGGTTTTGCTGACTTGAACATCCATATAGAATCAGAATGACAAAGACCTGAATTAAGAGAGTTTTTTTCATATTTAGTTTTTTATGAATATGTTCAAACCCGTTTGTTTATTGCACCTTTGATTAAGACAGGTATCAGTTTTGCTTTTTTGTTCTGATTTCAATAACACCATCCCGGGCTTTCTCACCATATTTGTCAATTGCCGGCTGGTTCTTAAGGACACTAACCGATTCAATAGTCTCTGAGTCAATAAGGTTCACATCTATATCCGTAATAACACCATCTACCACGATCAGAGGTATCTTTCCATCCTTAGATCTGATTTTAAGCGATTCAATAGTTTTTTCAGCAGTATCAGGCAGCCGATATGTTACAGGTACCATATACCATACATTTACCGGCTTGCCTCCCTGCATTCCCGGTTCAAATCCGGTTAATGACGATACTACTCTTACAGCCTCCTCATCAAGGAGAGGATGAACACCTCTCAAAATTGAAGTTTCTTCTGCATCTCCCCCGGTATTCACAATAAACCGTACAATAACTCTCCCCTCAGCTTTTGCCGCTTTTGCACCCTCAGGATATTTTGTATTTGCAGCAATAAACTTCAGTAATTCAATATCTCCTCCCGGATACATGGGCATTTTTTCTGCCATTACATAAACATCATCCTGTGATATTTTGTCAGGCAAGTCGAATTTAAGGCTAACCATATGTGTAAACGGAACCCTGGCATAGTCTTTTAAAGCAGGTTCCCACTCAGGTGAACTTTGTACTGCTTTTATAACAGCATCTGCAATAAGAGGATCTGATTTCCCCTGTAGTTTTACATCGCTTACTGATCCATCAGCTTCAACAGAAAAATATACAGTGATTCTCCCATGAATTCCCTTTGAAGTGGCTTCTGCAGGATACTTAAGCTGACGGATTACCCAATCGTTAAAGGTTGTGAAATTTTCACCCTGAAATGTGGGATATTCATCAGGACTGATCCGTCTGAATGGAAACTTAAGCCCCAGTTCAGTAGCTTTTTTTCTGGAATAAACTTCTTCAACTCCATTCTTACCTGCCTCACCATATTTATCTGTTGCTTCTTTCCCTTTCAGAACCACAACTGTTCCAAATTCATTACCCAGCTTTGACATAAGCTCAGTAGTCGGCTGGTTACTGATTTCCCCATCCAAAACTGTAAGAGGTTTCTGAGAAGTTCCTCCGGCAGATTCGTTCAAATACTGAGTCTCTCGCATAGAATTGTCTTTTGACATTTTAATTGTCATATCAGATTTGTAGTCTGCTTTGACTGTCACACTCGCGTAACCACAACAATTAAGAACAAGAAATGCATTATCCTGTACATTGCTTAATACGAAGCGTCCATCTGAACCTGAATAGGCAGACATCACACTACCTAAAGAACCTGTACTGGCAATATAAACTCCCCCAAGAGGCTTACCATCTTCTTCTAAAACAATTCCCTTTACATTTTTTTGAATAATTGCCTGTGACTCGTAAATTAATAAAGGTTCCGTTTCCTGAGTAACATAGTGATATTCCGGTGTTGCAAATGCATACACCGTTGCCAGAATTGCAGGAAGAACAAGTATATTCTTCCATGCAAAATATCTGTTTGTTGGTTTTTTGTTGATCATAATGATCCGGTTCCTGATCAGGCTGGTGAAAGTATGAGCCAGCGCCAGGGTTTCCATTCCTGTATTAAAATTGAGAAGCCTGTACTGGTATTCTTTAGCGCATCTGGTATTAATTGAGACCTGATCGGCCAGATACTCATGGTTCAGTATAACAGATCGTTTGATAAACCATACAAACGGATTGAACCATTGAAATGCAATGAAGATCTCACTCAGGAGGAGATCAAAGGTATGTCCCTGCCTGATATGGGCAAATTCATGATCGAGGATGTCCCCGCAATTTCCGCTGTTATACTCAGTTGAAGGTATAACTGCATAAGGGAAAAAGGAGAATGGAGGATGCTGAAGGTCTGAAATAACTACTTTAGGGAATTGATTGTATTTGATTGTTCCTTGTCTGATTATTCTGAATGTACTGAAAAGACTGATCAGTCCTCTTAACAGTAATACTGCTGCCACAGCAAGATATATCCAGGTGATTAACAGAATAAAATTAAAAGGTTCATTAACCGCTGCTGCTGCCAGTGTTGTGTCAAAAACCGTTCCTGATGGCAACAGGCTGATTATTTCATTTACCGGTTCAGAAGGTATATTGGCGTTTACTGTAACCGGGATCTTCAGAAGCGGAAAAACAGCGGGCAGAATTAAAGTCAGTATCAGGAATATCCTGTTTCTCAGGTAAAAGGTCTCTTTCCGGAAGAAAACCAGATAGGTAAGGTAAAACAGGGTAGTGCCGGCTGTTACCTTAAGCAGGTAAAAAAGCAGATTATCCATCTTCTTCTCCTCTCTCTATAATTTGTATTAGCTTTTTCAGATCATCGGCGCTAAGCTTTTTCTCATTTACCAGGAATGAAACAACATTCTTGTATGATGATCCGAAGTAATCTGCAACAACATTCTTCATAAAGAATCTCCGGTATTCATCTTTTTTAATAAGCGGATAATATTCATGGTTCTTACCATAAGCTTTATGTCCCACATAACCCTTTTCTTCAAGTCCCCGTATGATTGATGAAAAGGTGGTGTACAGAGGTTTCGGTTCGGGATGGAGGTCTATCAGCTCTTTGATAAATCCCTTCCGGGCCTTCCAGAGGATCTTCATGGCCTCTTCTTCTTTTCTTGTAAGTCGTTTCATTGCTATAACTGTTTAACAAAAGATATAACTGTTATTTCAGTTATGCAACTATTTTTATATTTATTTTACTGGAAATTGCGTTGAAGATAAGAATCTCTAAAATTACACTGTGGTTCCACAGGGATCTGCAGTGGAGAAGGTATAGAAAAAGTGACTCTTCGTGTACATGTCAAATAAATCAAATAATCAGCGGGATCAATTTCTTGATCTATAATCTGTTGATACTGGACAGGGAGATCATAGTGTCGTTAAGATATGTGGCCAATCAATGAGGTAATCAGGCCAAAGTTTATTGACCCGCGACATGCTTTTAAAACCCAGTTTTCAGGTATGTTCTCTTTCTGACATTTCAAACATAAAATCCTTTGGAAAGCGGCTTATATTACGTTTAACAGATTGTTTTAAAACTTTTGTTTCAACGCCATACAGCTCGGCTAAGTCTCTGTCAAGCATTATTTTAATCCCTCTGACTATATATATCTTACTCATTACCACTTCATCAGGGATTGCAATACTTTTTATCGGTGCACCCATCATTTATTTTTTTACTTTTACAAAAATAAAATTTATTCATTACAGACCTTAATTGGAGGTCACAATTTGTGACCTCCAATTTATAACGACTTAATATTGTGCATTATTTGATTTCATAGTTGGTGATTTCAAGGTTGGAGGTCACAATTTGCCTCCTCCATTTCACCCTGTCTAATAGCATCCATTAAGTGATTTCTGTAGATCTATTCACCTGCTTCTCATCATTTACCTTAATCAAATATCATAAAAAACTTCAAAAGATATTCCGTCAGGAAATCCGCCAGGTCTAATTAAAATCAGTGAAAATATCTTTGGCAATATATCTCATCTATCTCTAAATTTCAGATAAACAATAACTCTGCCTTCTTTGAAACTTAGAGTAAATGTGTTTTCCACTGCTTCATTCAATGTTGCTACCCACCAGTTCTTAAGCCTTGCATTAACCAGAGGATATTTTAATCCTTCAGATGTGATTTCAGTTTCAGGATCAATGGAGAAGATCGAAACCAACTGCCCCGGAAAGGATGCTATCTCCGAGCTTTCAAGAAAAGGCTTGAAAATTCCAGTATCAGTAACCATAATCACGTTGGCATCTCTACAATACTCCACAAGTAATGATATGTTCCCTATCGTATGATCTTCCCGCTTGCCGGTTGCACCAACAATTGCAATATCCTTATAACCCATGCCCCTGCACCACATTACAGCTTTTGTGAGGTCATTAGTCTCCTGTTCATCATCAGCAAATAACCTGTCGGCAAACCTTTCGGCAAGATCATCACTGAGAGAGTCCATATCTCCAACAATTGCCTCCGGTTCCAGTCCGAAATTAATGAGATTCTCAGCACTTCCGTCGCAACAGATTACATGTTCAGCGTTCCGTAAATACTCCAGTGGTATCTTATGTGCCGGGAAAGTGCCATCGGCAATTATGACAGTATTATAATTCATAAGCGATTAAAAATAAATTTTAATTCTTCTTCGTATTATTATACAACTACAACTCGTAATCACTTGTTTAACATCCCCCTAACCCCATAGCCGTCAACCTAAGTGAAGTTTTGTGGCAGGAAAGAATGGTATAAGTTTCCCCTCCTTTTGAAGGAGGGGTGGCCGCAGTACAATGATAGTTAATACATTGCATAGTTAATATGCGGCCGGGGTGGTTGATTATTAAGTCATATAAATTCATTTTTTATAATTAAAATTTCCTTATCTCTTTTTCAAAGAAAATTATGAAACGCAAAGCTGTTTTCAAAATTTATTACATTATGACTCATAGTCTAATGATATTATTCTCGTCCTCAAAGCTTTGTATTTAATAATTTACCCATAAGATGTATCTGTCAAGATCAATTTAATCAACCACCCCGTCGCGACGTTACCGTCGGGACACCCCTCCTTCAAAAGGAGAGCCTGCCCCGCTTCGGCGGGGGGAAACTTTTGTAGCACATTCCTTTAAAGCACAATTCTTAGGTTGACGGCTATGCCCCTAACCCCCCCGCTGTGGCGGGGCAGGCTCTTCAAAGGGGGAATTTTGAGATATTGTTTTTCTCCATTCTTTAAGTCCTATGAACGACATCGCACAATATACAGAATATAAAACGACCGTAGGATATAACCCTCGTGACAGAAACAACACAACTGCCACTGCATTCACTATTATCCAGAGATACCAGTGTTCAATGATCTTCCTGGCAAGCATCCATGTTGCTATTATGGAGAGTGATGTGATAAATGAATCACATCCCGGGACGGGGGAATCGGTAAAATTGTCAAGCACATACCACATTGAAATATATAAAAAGAGGAAAATAATAGTAAGCATTATGGATGTCTTCAGTTTTATCCTGGAAACGACAAGGATTGCTGAATTATCAATACCCAACCCCAACCCCTCCAGGGAGGGGAGCTTTTTATGCACATCACCCTGTACCTGTTGCCCTGAGCCCTGAGCCCTGAGCCCTGAGCCCTGCGCTCCCGCTATTCGGGACTTCGTCGCCTCGCTCCTCAGCCTGTGCCCTGCGCCTCTGACCCACCAGTACCATCCCAGTATGCTGATTACAAGATAGTATCCCTGCAGACTCATATCAGCATAGAGCTTGCCGGTAAAGAACACCCAGATGTAAACAGCCGATGTCATTATCCCCACAGGCCACAACCAGATATTCTGACGGATCTCAAAGAAAACAAATATTATTCCTGTTACCGCTCCAAACAACTCGATGTAATTATCTGTAATCCAATCAGTTACAACCATTATAATTATCTGATTATCAAAATCTTACTGAGATCCTAACTATGAAGTTCGTACCGGCCTGCGGGAAATAGTAAGACCAGCTCTTCTCTATACCATCTTCGTACCAGTTGCCTCCGTAAGCATTATTTTCATATTTCTCATTCAGGATGTTATTTACCAGTAATTGAATCCCGACATTATCAGTATATTTTATCCGGGGTGAAAAATCAATCCTTACGCTATTAATGAAATATGGATCAATTGTTCTTTCAGGATTCATTGTGTTGTCGAAATACTGTTTTCCGACATATTTGCTTATAATATGAAATTCAAGATCTTTCATAATTCTGAAAGTCAGTTCATTGGTAAATATTCTCGCCGGGGAATATGCTATATCCACGGTACCAAGGCTTTTGTTTTTATAGGCAGAAGACCAGTCGGATGTGTTATAATCGGTGTAGTACTCAACATAATCGAGGATCTTATTCCTGCTCAGGGTCATGTTAATTTTCCAGCTCATAAAATCTGAAAATTTAAGTCCGGCAGTTACCTCCATACCTACCCGGTAACTTCTGTCAACATTAGTCATAATAGTATAGCCGACATCACTCAGTTCACCTGTAGGAACAAGCTGATCCTTATAGATCATACTGTAAAAATTGACTGCAAGCGTGCTTTTCTCCCTGCTTAATTTGTATCCCAGTTCTGAATCATAAAGGGTTTCGTGTTTTGGTGTAGCATCAGCATCGCCTGATGCTACCTTAAAATCCGACCTTGTCGGTTCGCGGTTGGCCACGGAAAATGACAAATAAGCATCCTGGCCCGGAGATATTGAATGGAACAAACCTGCTTTGGGATTAAAAAATCCAAACGTATGCTTCTGCCCTATATCCTTCATATCAGCATCCATCCCTGACATTCTGTAGTTTACATACCTGTACTGCAGATCACCAAAAACATTTGTCTTGTCTGACAATGAATAGTTTGCTTTACCATAAAGGCTTATCTCCCCTTTCCGGGAGTCGTTGAAATACCATTGATAATCCTTTTCCGTAGCGCCTGATGTTCTCATCCATATTACACGTCCGTAATGATCACCCCAGTAAAGATTCGATCCTCCTCCAAGTATTGCTTCGAGTCTCTCTTTCTTATATTTAATTGAATATACTATCCCGTAAAAATCATTCGACATCCATTTTCGTCTGATCATATCAGTCTCCGTTATCATTGAATCAGCAATCTGTACAGGTGCAAGCCCGTAATCCTCATACGCCTTATCTTCCCTGTATTCCTCATAATAGCCCTTTCCTTTCGTATAATGCAATGCTGAATTAAGAATGAAATCAGCGCCCATTTTCCGGTTGTAAATAAGATGATAATGGTCCTGACGGTAATTATCGCTCTCATTATCATAGTAGCGGATTATTCCGGCTTCATCAGAATACTCACCTGCCGGGTTATACCTTCTGTCGGTTGCCAGGGAATCTTTTGGAACACCCCACCAGCCTATGCCGGTATGCTCCTCTCCCAGAATAACATTAGCCTTCAGGATCGATTTTTTGCCACGGTAGAGACCACCTATAAATGCAGACCTGTGATCTGAGCCTGTCCGTTTTATATAACCGTCGCTCTTAATATCCGAATAGCGCATCTGAAGGGCGAATCTTTCTTTAAGCATTCCTGTACCTGCAGATACAGTGTTTTTGAATGTATTGAATGAGCCGGCCGAAGAGCTGATCTCTGCATAGGGTTCACTATCAGGATTTCCTGTCTGCAGACTTATGGTTGCACCGAATGCTCCCGCCCCGTTTGATGATGTGCCTGCTCCTCTCTGAATCTGAATATTGTCGACAGATGATGCAATATCAGGCAGGTCGACCCAGAATACCTGCTGTGATTCGGCATCATTAAGAGGTATACCGTCAAGTGTAACATTTATCCTGTTGCCATCAGTACCCCTGATCCTCAGTCCTGTGTATCCTATACCGTTTCCTGCTTCCGATGTTTCGACAAATGAAGGAGTCAGACTCAGCAGGTATGGCATATCATACCCTGTATTCTGTTTTTTCAGCAGCTCCTTTGTCACGGAAGAATATGCCATTGGAGAACGATCTCCTGCCCTGGTAGCATTGATCATGACCTCCTGAGTTACAAATGGTTTAGAGATAAGTGAAACATCAATTTCGATGTAACCGTCAACTTTTATCTCTCTTGAAACCGATTCGTACCCAATGAAGGAATAAGTAAGAATACATACTCCGTTTTTCAGACCGGAGAATGAATAATTACCATTGCTGTCAGCATGTGTACCCAGGAAGGTGTTTTCAATAGTTATGCTTGCACCGGCCAGCGCTTTCCCATCAGCATCAGTCACTCTTCCCCTTATTACAGACAAATCCTGATAAACCTCAGCATTAGTAATTGATCCTGATATCAATAGTAGTGTGATAATAATTGCTTTTCCCATCTGCATAAATTTCAATTTTTCTGTTTGCAGACAGGGATACCGTATTAAGCTGGTTTAAATGATACTCTTTCTTCCCTCCGCCGGCATTATCCGGATCAGGTATAAGGGTATGATCTCAGCCCGTAGTATTAAGGCACCCCATCTGTTAATTTTACAAAGATAGGAGGTTTTAGATTAATTATACTAATAAATAGCTTATTTTTGCGCACAATTATAAAGAACAGTACAGAAACAATTTAATATTTGCCCGATTCTGACAATAAAGAGTGATTTTTTTTAAATTAGCGTTTCAATAACCGGAACTCAATGAATAAACTGCTCGAGAAGCTTAATTACAAAGGTCAGAAGAGGATAGCACTTCTGAATACCGAAAATGGTTTTCTTGAATCGGTCCGACCCGATTTTGATAATATTATTGTTGACAGGGAGATCGATCCGCGATGCCCTTACAATTTTATCCTGATATTCGTAAAGACCATTTCAGAAGTTGAGCTTACCACACCGGTGATTCTGCATAATCTTACTGCTGACGGAGTACTCTGGTTCTGCTATCCTAAGAAGAGTTCAAAGAAATACAAGTCAGATCTTACCCGCGATAATGGCTGGAAACCTCTTAACGATTCAGGTCTTTACGGTATCAGGATGGTATCTATCGATAATAACTGGTCAGCAATGAGATTCAGAAACATAAAGTATATAAAATCAACCAGCAGAAGATTCTCTGTTTTAAACGGAAACTGAAAAAATAATTAACTGATTGAAATGGTTATAAGAATAATTGCTATTGTAATAGCTCTTGCAGCACTTGGGATGGTGCTCTTTCTTATTTATGGAAAGAATCAGAAGAAGTGGGATGAGATGACAACTGATGAGCAAAAACGCAAAAAAACTCTTGTAACCGGAGGAATTTTAGTATTCCTTGCCGGGTTGCTTGCTGCCATCTTCCACAAGGAAAAAGATAATTGAATTTCTTTTGATAATTACATCAGGAATCGAAACAGTGCCTGGCACAATGATCATTTAAACGACACAAATATCCTTAGCACAATGAAAAAACTTTTTCAGCAAAAAAGCTTTCTATTACTCCTGTTATTTCTATCGGTGGTTTTGCTCAGCGGATGCGCGGATAATGAATCTGTAGAACAATGTCTGACAGGATACAAGTATGGGTTCTTTGGCGGCTTATGGCATGGATTCATAGCTCCCTTCGATTTCATCGGCATGCTCTTTTTTGATGACATAACAATGTATGCCCAGAACAACAACGGAGGATTATATGCCCTTGGTTTTCTGATGGGCAGCGGAGGCTGGGGATTCTTCGGAAGCAAGGGAGCCAGTAAGGTAAGAACAAGGAAATTCCACTTCAGGTCTGATAAATTCGATCATGCCGAGATAGTGGAGTGAGTTATCTCAGCCTCACCCAAAGCCTGCAATCTTCAACCTAAGGAGTCTAAAAATGGTTTTATAAGGAGGATCAATAAAAGCAAACGGATTTAAATATTGAGATGCAGTTTGGTCATAAAGTTTCCCCTCCTTTTGAAGGAGGGGTGGCCGGGACGATTGATTATCTGATGTTTACAAAGTTCATTTCCCGGCCGGGGTGGTTGATTTGTCTTCCCGGTCGATTAATTTCTTTTTTTAAATCTTTCCTTAGCTCACTTTTCAAAAATTCAGGATCCTGAAATACGAATCTGTTTTCAAATCTCAGTACATTGAATCCTAAGCATTACAGTTAGTTATCCCTGTTTTCATCTTCCTGCATCTTATGATATTCACCATGGGAATTACAATCAAGTTCAATTATTAGAATCAACCACCCCGGCCGCAACCATCCTTTGTAATACTTTTACTATCATTGTACTGCGGCCACCCCTCCTTCAAAAGGAGAGCCTGCCCCGCTTCGGCGGGGGGAAACTTCTTCAAGTCACTGAAATTATGGTACTGTTCCTGGCTTGACAGCTATGCCCGGGAGGGTTCAGAGAAAAAATATTTTCTCCGTTTTTAAACTTTTATTAAAAAATGTTGTTTCTTTGAGGACTGAATTAACAGAAATGAATCTTTTAAACAACAATTGGTGGTGGCAGATCTTACTGGCAACAGCCTGGAGGTGAGATAGCACTGCTATATTGTATAAGAATATAAGCGACCTGTCGGACTCCGGCAGGTCGCTTTCTTTTGTAAATATATTAGAGATAAAGATATGAGAGAATCAAAACTAAGCACAACTGTGTATCCATTACCTCCGGGGCTGGCCGATATAATCACTCCTGTTACTATTTACCTTAAGATCAGGGATAAATATCCTAATACAATACTGCTTGAAAGCTCTGATTATCATGGCAACAGCAACAGCATGAGCTATATCTGCTTCGACGTGATGTCTGAGTTTAAAGTGGAGGATTATATAATAGATATCACTTACACTTCAGGTCTTAAGGAAAAGACCGAAATAAAAGATAAACATACACTTCCGGATACTTTTAATGACTTCATTAATTCATTTAAAGTTAAGAGGTCACATGAAACCGTTGCAATGCCTGCTAACGGATTGTTCGGTTATACAACCTATGATGCAGTTGAATACTTTGAGGACATCCGCTTCAGGCATAAGAATAATAACGAATATAAGATCCCCGATTTATACTACTCCCTTTACAGATATATAATTGCCATCAACCATTTTAACAACCGGATCTACCTGGTGGAGAATCTGGCTGAGGGAGAGGCAAGCCGCGTCGATGATGTTAAAAGTCTTCTGCGGAACCGGAGTCTGGGATCATTTCAGTTCATGCCTCTGAACAATGAAAATTCAAACATCTCTGACGAAGAGTATATTGAGATGGTAAGAAAAGGGAAGAAACACTGCCATCTGGGGGATGTTTTTCAGATTGTACTGTCGCGCCGGTTCAGCCAGCAGTTCAGAGGTGATGAGTTCAATGTCTACAGGGCTCTCCGCAACATTAATCCCTCTCCTTATCTGTTTTATTTCGATTATGGAGGATATAAACTATTCGGTTCTTCTCCCGAGGCCCAGCTGATTATTGAAAAAGGAGTTGCGAGGATAAACCCGATTGCCGGTACTTTTAAGCGCTCAGGTGATGACGAGGAAGACAGGCTTCTGGCAATTGATCTGGCAAATGACAGGAAAGAGAATGCAGAGCATGTAATGCTGGTTGACCTGGCAAGGAATGATCTGAGCCGGAATTCCGACAATGTACTTGTTAAGACATTCAGGGAAGTACAGTTTTACTCTCATGTTATACATCTTGTATCAGAAGTAACAGGAGAGCTGCATGCCGGTTATAATCCGGTTAAGATCTACGGAGACTCATTTCCGGCAGGAACCCTTTCGGGAGCTCCTAAATTCAAGGCAATGGAACTTATTGATAATATTGAGAATATGAACAGGGGATTTTATGGAGGGGCAATAGGTTATATAGGATTTAACGGCGATATAAATCATGCAATTACCATACGGTCTTTTCTGAGCAGAAACAATACACTCTATTATCAGGCAGGAGCCGGAATTGTTGCCGAATCGGTTGAAGAGAAAGAACTTAAAGAGGTAAATAATAAACTTGGAGCACTTAAAGCAGCAATTGCAACGGCTTCAGAAATATAAACACAAACTAAAGAGAAATGAAAATACTTGTTCTGGATAATTACGATTCATTTACATACAATCTTGTTCATATTCTGAAGGAGCTGACCAGAGGACCGGTTGATGTATTCAGAAATGATGAGATAAGTGTTGAAGATGTTGATATTTATGACAAAATATTAATCTCCCCCGGACCAGGAGTTCCTGACCAGGCTGGAATAACAAAGAAAATGATAAATCAATATGGTCCGTCAAAAAGCATACTGGGTGTATGTCTTGGATGTCAGGCTATTGGCGAGGTTTATGGAGGCCGTATCATAAACCTTGAGAAGGTTTACCATGGAATCGAAACAAATATTAATGTCATCAGTGCTGAGAATAAGCTGTTTGAAGGTATTCCTGCAACATTTACTGCAGGAAGATACCACTCATGGGTAGTAAGTGAAGAGGGACTTCCCTCTGTTATAAAAATAACAGCAACAGATGATGAAGGCAGTATAATGGCAATTGAACATACAACCTTTGATGTCAGGGGTGTCCAGTTCCACCCCGAATCTGTCATGACGGAACATGGCAAACAGATCCTTCTTAACTGGCTCAATATCTGATAAATTAAAGACATATTACTGATTAAACATGAAAGAGATTCTTCAGAAACTGACATCACACCTTGCACTCGAAAGAGAAGAGGCCAGGAGCATTTTAAAAAAAATAGCAGGAGGAGAGTATAATAATTCCCAGGTATCTTCTTTTCTCACGGTTTACATGATGAGAATGATAACTGTACATGAGCTGGCAGGATTCAGAGATGCCCTCCTTGATCTTTGTCTTGCTGTTGACCTGTCGGAATTTAATACAATTGATCTGTGTGGTACCGGAGGCGATGGTAAAAACACCTTCAATATCTCCACCCTATCATCCTTTGTTGTTGCCGGAGCCGGTGGGAAAGTAGCTAAACATGGTAATTACGGGGTTTCTTCATCCTGTGGCTCGAGCAATGTACTGGAATACCTCGGTTATAAATTTACCAGTAACCGCGATATCCTTAGAAATCAGCTCGATAAGGCAAACATCTGTTTCCTGCATGCTCCCCTGTTTCATCCGGCAATGAAAACTGTTGCCCCAATACGCAGGGAACTCAGTGTAAAAACCTTTTTCAATATGCTGGGACCGATGGTAAATCCTTCATTTCCAAAAAATCAAATGATAGGAGTCTGGAACCTTGAGACAGCAAGGTTGTATAATTATATTTATCAGCAAACTGATAAAAACTTCACGATACTCTACTCACTTGACGGTTATGACGAAATTTCGCTCACCAGCGAGTTTAAATTAATCTCCAACAGGGAGGAAGAACTCTTATCTCCTGAAAAAATCGGATTTCCGCTCCTTCTACCGGAAAATCTTAATGGAGGAGATTCAGTGGAAGAATCTGTAAAAATCTTTTTAAATATTATGGAAGGAAAGGGTACTCCTGCTCAAAATGCCGTGGTAATTGCAAATTCAGGAATAGCACTGACGAAATTCCATCAGGATAAAAGTTTACCTGACTGCTTTCAGATAGCGGAGGAATCGCTTATGAGTGGAAGTGCATTAAACAGGTTGAAAAAACTTCTGGAACTTTAGGACTATGGATATACTTGAGATAATTGTAGCAGCAAAAAAAGAGGAAGTAAGAAGAAGGAAAAGGCTTTTTCCTGTAAAAGAGCTGAAGAAATCAGCTTTCTTTGATTGCACCCCGATCTCTTTTTACATTGCACTTAAGAAAGATGGGCCCTCCATAATCGGGGAGTTTAAAAGAAAATCCCCTTCAAAAGGAGAAATAAATATTACCGCAAGTGTCGGACTTGTTGCAGCAGGTTATGAGAAAGCAGGGGTATCGGCCATGTCGATACTTACCGACAACGATTTTTTCGGAGGTGATAATAATGATCTGAGCGAAGTTGCCGCTCTGACAGGACTACCCCTTTTGAGAAAGGATTTTATTATAGATGAATACCAGGTTGTCGAATCAAAATCTATAGGAGCCTCAGCCATTTTGCTGATTGGTTCAATCTTAACCAAATCGCAAACTGAACATCTGGCCAATATGGCATTCAGCCTCGGGATGGAAGTGCTGTTTGAGATCCACGATGAAAATGATCTTGAGAAAATGAGTTATAATATAAGGATAGTGGGGGTTAACAACCGTAATCTGAAAACTTTTGAAATAAATATGGAGAATTCAATCGATCTGCTCCATCAGCTGCCTTCTGATTGCCTCAAAGTTGCAGAAAGCGGATTTCAGACAATTACCGACGTTAAGAAGATGCATGCCAGAGGTTATGACGCCTTTCTGATAGGAGAAAAATTCATGCGGTCTGTTGATCCGTCAAAAAGCGCTGCTGAGTTTATTACCGGATTAAAAATGGTCATGCAATGAGTTTAAAAATTAAAATATGTGGAATGCGTGAGCCGGAGAATATTACTGATGTTGCAGCCCTTAATCCTGACCTGATGGGATTTATATTTTATCCTGCGTCTCCAAGATATACCGGATTGACTCTGAATACAGAGACACTGCATAAAATTTCACCATCGATAATAAAAACAGGTGTATTTGTGAATGAAGATTTTAAAACGATTGTCAGGATTATTGAGAACTTTCAGCTCGATTGTGTTCAGCTTCATGGAAGAGAGACACCGGATCTGTGCTTCCGGTTAAAGGAAACAGGAATCAATGTGATTAAGGCATTCAGCATATCTGAAGAACACAATTTCAAAAAATGTTCTGATTTCATTTCATGCACAGACTATTTTCTTTTCGATACATCAGTTTCCGGTTTTGGCGGATCAGGTCAGAAATTCAACTGGAAGGAACTTAAAAATTATGATCCTGACCATCCGTTTTTTCTGAGCGGAGGCATCGCCCCGGATGACTACAGTGCTATTAATGAGATCGACAATCCTTCATTTTACGGGATCGACCTGAACAGCAGATTTGAGATAAAACCAGGCCTGAAGGATACGGCAATTCTTGGAAAATTCATTACAGAAATAAGGAGAAACGACTAAACTATTATGAATAAGACATTTATATCGGACGATAAAGGCTATTACGGCCAATATGGCGGTGCATTCATCCCGGAAATGCTCCGGCAGAATGTTGAAGAGCTGAAGGCTGTTTATTATGATATCATTGAATCGGAAGAGTTCCGGAATGAATTTAACATGCTGCTGACCGATTATGCAGGAAGACCTTCCCCCCTCTTTCATGCCCGGCGACTGAGTGAAAAGTATGGCGCCAGTATCTATCTTAAACGGGAAGATCTGAATCATACCGGTTCCCATAAAATAAACAATACTATCGGGCAGATACTCCTTGCAAAAAAAATGGGGAAAACAAGGATAATAGCTGAGACCGGAGCAGGCCAGCATGGAGTAGCCACTGCTACAGTATGTGCGCTTATGGGCCTGGAGTGCGTTGTTTATATGGGCGAAACAGATATGGCCAGGCAGGAACCCAACGTAAAGAGGATGGAAATGCTGGGTGCGACTGTAATTCCGGCCAGGAGCGGGAATAAAACCCTTAAGGATGCCACAAATGAAGCCCTGCGCGACTGGATATGCAATCCTGAGAATACATTTTACATAATAGGTTCTGTAGTCGGACCTCATCCCTATCCCGATCTGGTGGCGAAGTTCCAGTCGGTTATCAGTGAGGAATTACTTATTCAGTTATATGCTAAAGAGGGAACTGAAGATCCTGATTACATTGTTGCATGTGTAGGTGGCGGAAGCAATGCCGCAGGAATATTCTATAAATATATCAACCGGAAAAACGTAAAACTTATTGGTGTTGAAGCTGCAGGAAAAGGAGTCGATACCGGTGAAACCGCTGCAACCATATCTGTTGGTGAACCAGGCATAATTCATGGGAGTAAAACCCTCCTGATGCAAAATGAAGATGGCCAGATAACAGAACCATATTCAATATCAGCCGGTCTTGACTATCCGGGTGTGGGCCCCATACATGCCTGGCTGGCAGAGACAGGAAGAGGCCTGTATCTGAATGTGACTGATAAAGAAGCCCTTACCGCAGCTTATGAACTTACAAGGCTGGAAGGTATAATCCCGGCTCTTGAATCGGCTCATGCACTTGCCGCTCTTGGAAAGCTGAAACTAAAACAAACTGATATTGTTGTAGTTAACATTTCAGGCAGGGGAGATAAGGATATGCAGGCGTATATTGAGGCAAAAAGTGAGTTTATCTGAATAAATAACTACTATGAATAATGTTTTAGATGAACAAATCCGTATTTATGAAATATCTTTCTATATGAGCAGGAGATCCCTCACTTCGTTCGGGATGACAGGTTCTTTTTTTTGGTCAACTGGGGGATGGGAGAAGAGAGCGGGCTCAGCCCGCTCTCTTCTCCCATCCCCCAAATAATTTAATAAACTGTCATTCCGAATGAATCCCGCCTTGCGGGATGAATGAGGAATCTCCCCGAATTGGAATCGAAATTCCAATAAAACAATACTGATTGCAATTAGTCATTTAACAACAAATTAAGCACCAATGAACAGGATCAATAAGCTGTTTGAAAGCAGGAAGAAGAAAATCCTCTCTGTATATTTTACAGCAGGATATCCGGAATTGAATAATACCCTTGAGATTATCAGAGAGCTTGATAAATCAGGAGTTGACATGATCGAGATTGGTATGCCTTTTTCCGATCCTGTTGCTGATGGCCCGGTAATTCAGAGAAGCAGCGAAAAAGCTCTTAAAAACGGAATGAGCCTTAATCTGCTTTTTGAACAATTGCCGGCATTGAGGGAAATAACTGATATTCCAATTGTTCTAATGGGATATATTAATCCTGTATTCAGATTCGGAGTGGAAAAATTCCTCAGGAAATGCAGTGAAACAGGTATTGACGGAATCATTATTCCTGATCTTCCGGTTGAAGAATATATAGAATCCTATGAATCTCTTTTTAAGAGTTACAATATTCTGAATGTCTTTCTTGTATCGCCTCAGACTCCGGAGGAAAGAATCCTATATCTTGACAGGAATTCCAAAGGTTTTCTGTATATAGTATCTACGGCTGCTACAACAGGCGGTACAAAAAAATTTGACCGCTCTCAAATCAACTATTTCAGAAAACTGGATGATCTGAACTTAAAAACTCCACGACTGATCGGGTTTGGCATTTCAGATAAAACAACCTATGAACAGGCATGTGAGTATTCTGACGGGGTAATAATAGGAAGCGCTTTTATAAAGTCGCTTGATGAAAAGGGCTCATTGCCGGAGAAAATCCACAGGTTCGTTCGAACAATCAGGTAGCTTTAGAACAACAATGCAAATCCTTCCTCTGAACGGGAAAGAATAAGACTTTTCAAAGCCGGTTTAACGTAATAAATTGCTTTGCAGGTAAATGATCTTGCAAAATTGGCAATTTATTTAGAATCATTCTTAATAACAGGGGGGAGGTAAATTTCATTCAAAGTATGTAAATTTGATAGTATTGAATTATGTACTCAAATATTATTCCAGCAACAATGAGATTGCATGAATTTATTATAAAAAAGATAATAAGACTTAAATCAATCTTCTCACTCTTATTAATAGTAAATAACCAATTATGCATTGCTCAACAATTACCTTACCAACTTTCAGCCGTACAGGATTCTGCAATTATTGTCGAGAAGGTTTATCTTCATACCGACCGCGATTACTATTCACAGGGTGACGATATATGGTTCAAAGCATACCTCGTTGAAGATCCTGATCTTTTTCTATCCTACAACAGCATGAACCTTCATGTAGAACTTATTTCCGCTCAGTCTGAGATAATTGACTCACGAATCATAAGGATCGAAGGAGGCCTGGGAAAAGGCGATATAAGGCTTTCTGATACTCTGCCTCCCGGAGTGTACATTATCCGTGCTTATACCAATTATATGCGGAACTTCGCTGATATGCAGATATTTGAGAAAACACTGATGATATTCAGTTCATCAGACAAGGGCACAGTAAGGTCTGATAGTGTTATCAAGCCTTCAGTAACGTATGATGTAAATTTTTTCACTGAAGGAGGTTCACTGGTTAATAATGTTACATGCTGTATCTCCTTCAGGGCAGCCGATGAAACTGGCAAGGGATGCGATGTTTCAGGAGAAGTCTATACTTCATCAGGAGAAAGAGTTGCCTTACTCCGGACTGCATATAAAGGTATGGGCAGGTTTTATATGCGGCCTTTGGATGGATTGAGTTACTATGCCATGATCGAAACACCTGATGGAAAGATTATCAGAAAGAACCTTCCACAGAGCTCTAAGAACGGATTCACACTCAATGTATCAGATTATCAGGAGAACGGGCCTCTAATAACAATACGAACAAATCCGGCTACTCTGGAGTCACTTATTGATCAGGTACATTTTATAACTGTGTCTGCTCATAAGAGAGTGGTCAGCACACTTGGATTCAGCATTAATTCTTTATCAACAAACTTCAGACTTCCTTTAGATGATCTTCCTGATGGAATTATTCAGCTAACTCTGATTAACTCTGATGAACTTCCGCTTTGCGAGCGACTTATATTCCACAGCAAAGAGAATTTAAAGCTGAAAGTGAGTACAGATAAGCCGATTTACAAAAGACGTGAAAAAGTATCCGTAAAACTATCCCTTATAAGCGATTCTGTAAATAATGACAATACATTCCTTTCAATGTCAGCAGTTGAAACCTCGTTTTTGAATAGTAACCGCTTGTCAAATCCTACTATTTCGTCATGGTTTCTTCTTGAATCGGATATCAGAGGACCGGTAGAGGACCCTGCATATTATTTTGATCCTGGTAATCCTGACAGAATCAACAATCTCGATCTGCTGCTCTGCACCCAGGGATGGAGAGATTTTAAGTGGAAATACGGGAATCAGGTTTTCCGGCCTGAGTTTGGGATCGCCATATCAGGAAGAGTTACAAAGCTGATTACGGAAAATCCCTTGCAGAGTGCAGTTGTTACCGCGATATTGAGAAAGGAGAAGAATGAATTAATGTTGACATCTGCAACTGATTCAGCAGGGTTATTCAGTTTTGATGAAGTTGACTTCACCGGCGATGCGAGGCTGATCGCAACTGCGGTTAGTGAAAAGGATAACCCTGCAGGACATCTTATAATTGATACAACGGGTTATTCTCCGGAACCGGAAGTTAATAAAAAATCCGGATCAGGGCTCATGCTGATCAGCGATCTTATCCCTGAAGAGGAGCAATCAGAAACTGAACATGAATTCATTGTAAGAAAAAATAAGGACGTGAAACTCATGCTCTCCGATACAATTCAGCTTGGAGAGGTTAAAATTGTGGCAAGGCGGAATAAAGCAGCTCCTGTTAATTATCAAACACAAACTGCATATGCTCTGCAAAGGGCCGCGGTAGGCATACCAGACCAGACTGTAAAGATTACCCCCCAGGATGAAAGATTCACTAATTTCAGAGACATTATCAGAAAGGGAGTTTCCGGCGTAAGAGTAGAGATTACAAATAATGTGTCGGAATCAGGTATCAGGATACGCGGATCACGGTTTGAACCTCTTTTTATGCTCGACGGTATAACGGTACCTTATGATATGGTAGCAACATTACCGATAAAATGGATCGACAGGATTGAAATACTTAAATCGGGAGGAATTGCTAGCTCTTTTGATCAGAAAAGTTCGGAAATGGAGCCGAAATTTAACGGAGTAATATCAATAATTACAAAACCGGAGGAGAAAAGAGATGAGAAAATGACCGTATTTCATTCTGTCAACAGGATTGTAAAGGGGTATGATGCCCCAAGGATATTTTATTCTCCGGATTATTCTTCGGCCTCAACACCTGATCTGCCCGATGTAAGATCAACACTTTTCTGGAATCCTGATGTAACAGTAATTGATAATGAAACCATCGATTATTATAATGCTGATAATAAAGGAAATGTTATGATTATTATTGAAGGTATCACCTCTGACGGTATTCCTGTTACAGGAAAATCAGAGTATAAAGTGGAGTAGTGCAGAGTGAATAGTGAATAGTTAGTAGTGAAGAGTTAACAATGAATAATACCTAAATGAAAAGGATAGTATTTGTTTTTCTTCTTATCAGTTACGGTCTGACTGCTTATAACCAGGTTATTAAAGGAACTGTTTTGGACAAAGAAACAAAAGAGAAAATTGTATTCGCCGCGGTCTATTTTGATGGGTCATTCGTAGGAACCCCGTCAGACATGAATGGAAATTTCGCATTGGACATCACAGGTAATGCCAACAAGCCACTAACAATAAGCGCTTTAGGCTATTACTCGGTCACTCTGACCGATTTTTCGACAGGAAAACCTCTTGTAATTTACCTGACTCCCAAGGTATTTGAAGTAAAAGAGGTTGTTATTAATGCAAAGGCAAGAATGAAGAATCTGAAGATGTTTAAGGAGAATTTTCTTGGAACCTCAGAAAATGCTTTGCGTTGTGAGATCATGAATGAGGATGATATCACATTAATATTTGAGAATGATACCCTAAAAGCATTCGCTGCAAAGCCGATCCGGATTATCAATCGCGGACTCGGATATAAAGAGACCTATTACCTTGATGCTTTCTGGTTTCATACAAGAAGGAATGCATTTTTCATAAAAGGTAATATGGTATTCGATGAAGATCTGAGCAATGATAAATCAAAGCAGGAGTACTACAAAATCAACAGGGAATATACTTATCGGGGATCGAGGATGCACTTTTTCAGGGCACTCTGGGAAAATGAACTGGCAACAGAAGGCTTTTCATTAAAGAATATAGGTAAAGTAGAAATTCAGTACAGCAACATTGTCGTTCAGCCGGATAGTCTTAATAAATATTTTAAATATCACGGGATGCTGGGAGTATACAATAACCAGCGACTGACAACAAGCTGGATAACTTTTATCCGGGAATATGTATATTTTGATAAACGCGGATATTTTGATCCGTTTGCAATAAGCTGGGACGGTGCAATGGCAAAACAACGCGTGTCAGACATACTGCCTTATGAATATACAATTAAGTAATACTATCATTCAGGGTGATAATCTGATTAAATCATGAGAAGGTTTTTTTCTGTAGTGATAATGTCATACTTATGTATCAGTGCTTTTGCTCAGATCATAACAGGTTTTGTTTTCGATGAGAAAACAAAAAGAAAATTAAGTAACGCAATTGTCTATTTTGACGGGACATTTACCGGGACAGGTACTGACAAAAACGGACATTTTGCTTTTGATATTTCAATATATCCTTCAATGCCGGTAATTATTAGTTCGAGCGGTTATTATTCTGTTCGTATTGATGTCGTTACAACTGAGAAACCCATTCAGATATATCTAAAACCCAAAATATACGTATCATTAAAAATTGAGGGTAAATCAAAAGAAGAACAGAAGGTAAAAACTGAAAATTTAAAACTCTTTAAAAGTACTTTCCTTGGAAAAACCTATAATGCCCGTTACTGTGAAATAATTAACGAAGACGACATTATATTAATAGCTGATGAAAGCGACACTTTGAAAGCATTTGCTTCAAATCCGATCCTCATTTACAATAAAGCACTGGGATATAAAGCATCTTATTACCTTGACGAATTTATATTAAATACAAAAGATGAAACCTTCTTTTTTTCAGGGAGTATTCTTTTTAATGAAGATATGGCAACAAAGGATGTTAACAGTCAGAGGTACATTAAGAAAAGAGAAGATGCGTATCTTAAATCAAGAACATATTTTTTCAGATTGCTATGGGAGAATAAACTTGATCTGGCAGGATTTGTTGTAAAAAATGTTCTGGATGAGGATTTGGGTTATGATAAAATTGTTATTCAGAAAGGTGACACCGGAAAATACCTGAAACATTTTGAATATCCTTATCATCCTGAACTGAAGGGTTTTCCTTCAACCTATATTATTTTCCGTGAGAAAGAAGTGTTTTATGATTCATGGGGAAGACTCGACAGATCCTGTATTACGGAGTTCAGCCTGCAAAACGATGTATATTTTGATAGGAACGGCTATTATGATTCCGCTGAAATTACATTTAGAGGTAAGCTGGCAAATCAGCGTATAGCTGACTTGTTACCTCTTGAAAATTAAATAAAAAATATCAATTGTGTTATTTAAGTTTCAATATTACCATCAAATTTTAAGTACTATCCCTGTAAAATTATATCACTGTCAATATTGAGTTTTTTGTGTAATGCACGGGCAATTTTAATTGTAATATCCCGCTTGCCATTCAGGTATTCGCTAATCCGCGATGTACTGGTTTCAAGTAATTCAGCCAGATCTTTTTGCTTAAGTTTCTTTTCAAACATCCGCAGTTCAATAACATCTTTCAAAGATGGCGTACCTACCGGGTAATACTCGGTTTCGTAGTTTTCTACCAGGTCAGAAAGCCTGACAAGCTCTTGTAAATAGATATTTTCCTTTGGAGTGCCATCATCAACCAAAAGCAACAGTTCCTCAATCCTTTCCTTTGCTTTCTTATATTTGTTTTCAATAATCTTTTTCATATGTCACTAAATTTTGTCAATATTCTTAATCTTATCATAATCCTTATGTGTTCCAACCCAACGTATATAAACACGTTTAATCTGAAATAGTATAAGAGCAACGATCCGGTAATGATTCCCTTTCACATTAAAAACAAACCTTGAATTACCAACCGAATCAACTGTATTAAAAGTTTTTTTAATATCAGAAAAATCATTCCATTCAGCTTTACCGGCCCTTTTATGCCAGTCCTGTAATGCTACTTTGGAATTGGAGTCTTCCTCATAAAATTCTCTTAGTTTTCGAAATGAAATAATGGGCATAAAGTATAAAATTCATATTGCAAATATATAAATTATATTTGACATTTGAAATATAATTACATATATTGTAATTTTATTTTAACCATCCTTATTTATGAGAGACTTTTCTCTTGTTGTTAAGATCATTTACATTCGATCTTTTCTGCTACTTTTATACTCATCAATCAATAAATTCAAAAAGATGAGAATCTTCATTTCCTTTCTATTATTAAATCTGTTTTTCATTAATGTATTTTCACAGAAAAAAGATATGATCAGCCTGTGGCCCGGGAAAGTGCCGGGTGAATCCAAACCCAAAGCAGCTCCGGCAGCCGATACTAAAACAAAGGATAATGTATTCAGGTATGCAGAAGTTACAGATCCTGCCCTTGAAGTTTTCTTACCAGACAAGTCAGTCAGTAATGGTTCAGCTGTAATTATCTGCCCGGGTGGCGGTTACAACATACTTGCATATGATCTTGAAGGCACTGAAATAGCCGGATGGCTCAACAACATCGGTTTTACAGCATTTGTACTTCAGTACCGTATTCCTCAAAAAAAAGATGGCGCTCTTCAGGATGCCCAGAGGGCTTTGAGAGTGGTGAGAAGTGAATCGGGAAAATGGAACATCGACCCTGATAATATCGGGATAATGGGATTCTCTGCCGGAGGAAGCCTCAGCGCACGGGCCAGCACCAGGTTCAATGAAAAAACCTACCCTCCTGTTGACAAAACTGACAGCCTTTCGTGCCGTCCTTCATTCACAATGCTGATCTATCCTGCTTATCTTGATCAGGGGCCGGAACTTTCACTTACACCTGAGCTCAAATTATCAGATGAAGTACCTCCAATGTTCATTTTTGAAACAGCTGTAGATCCATACTGTAACAGTGCATTTGTAATGGGTAAAGCCCTGCGTGATGCCAAACTCAGTGTAGAAGTGCATGTACTGCCGCAGGGGGCTCATGGATATGGATTACGCAAAGGGACAAGGGCCGGCGAAACATGGCCTCTTCTTGCTGAACAATGGCTTATTGAAACGTTAAATACAATCAATTGATTAATAATAAACTGGGTAAGTTTTTCGGCCCATCAGCCAGTTATACAGGATATTTCATGATCGCCGGCGGATTGGTTGCCCTCACTTATTCACCCATATCACTCACGCTCGTCATTCCAGGCATGTTCATGGCTTTCACCTATAACGGAACACTAATTGACACTGAGGAGAGGAGAATTAAACCATACACAGCATTGTTTGGTATTTACCGTGCCGGAAAATGGATAAGCACGGAACAGTTCATAAGATTCAGCATCATAAAAGCAACAAAGAAATATACAACCCACAGCAGGGGAAGTGTAAGATTAGACATGTCGCGATCAGACATAGAGTTGGTCCTGACAATAAAAAGCAGTAAGGAGAAAGTCGTTCTGAAAAGGTTTGCTAACTTTATTGATGCACGCAAGGAAATGGAAGATATGACTCTGATTATCTTCCCTGAACATAATAAAACAGATTAATTATGGCAAAAAACAGACTTTACGGTAATGAGATAGACAGGATGCCTGATTTCACATTCAGGATGATGAAAATCTTTTTCGTTATTTACTATTTCTTCAAACCTGCCGGAAAATATCTTCAGAAGTTTGGAATTAAACCTGGCTATACCGTTGTTGATTATGGTACTGGGACAGGAGCATTTATTAAAGATGCTTCAATAATGGTTGGAAGCAGCGGTACCGTTTATGCCGTTGATATTCATGAAATAGCAATAGAGTCTGTTCAAAGCATTATCAGTAAATATGATCTGCCAAATGTTATTCCTGTTCTTACAGATGGAAATAAGTCCGCTGTTGATGATGAGGCTGCCGATCTTGTTTTTGCCCTTGACATGTTTCACATGGTATCAGACACAGATTCCTTCCTTAAAGAGCTTAACCGGATAACGAAAAAGAACGGCACACTAATAATCGAAGACGGTCATCAGCCAAGGGCACTGTCAAAAGAAAAGATCCTGAGATCAGGTTACTGGACAATTGCCGGGGAAGAAAAGAGATTTCTAAGGTGTGTTCCTGTATGATTTTGAAGAGTTGCCGGAATAGCCGTTAACTTAGGGTAGAATTGTTGCAGGAAAGAATGGTAAAAGTTTCCCCTCCTTTTGAAGGAGGGGTGGCCGCAGCACACAGATAATTAATATATTACAATTAAAATATGCGGACGGGGTGGTTGATTAGTTTATCAGATCGCTTCCTCTTTTTATTTAAAACTTTCCTTATTTCACTTTTTATATATTCAGGTTCCTGGAATACAAATCTGTTTTTAAACCGTAATACTCTTAATCTTAGGCCCTATAAATAGTTATCCCTGATTTCATCTTTCTCTATTTTATGAGATTCCCTGTGGGGATCACCGTCAAGTTCAATTATTAGTTTTTCTGCAGGACAGCAGAAGTCAACAATGTAACTACCAATACTGTATTGTCTTCTGAATTATCTTTCTTTAAGTTTTTTAGATTTTAGCATTTCCATAATTCTGTCTCAGGCGGAGTGGACCTGTTTCTGAGAGATGATCTGAAAGACTTAAGGTTTTTACTTTTGAAGAGGTTTCTATTTAGCATAGATATAAAGGTAAATTAAAATGAATAAATCAACCACCCCGTCCCGACACAGCGGTGTCGGGACACCCCTCCTTCAAAAGGAGGGGAAACTTCTTCTACTCCCTCCATAAAAACAATATCCTTAACCTGATGGCTATGCCCTTGGGGGATGGAGGGTCATTGATCAAGATATCCTAATTATCAAACCTTTAACTAACCTGATAGCACCTTGCCCGGGATTTTCAAATGGTCCGGGTGATGGTGCTGAATCTGATCGTTTTTTCCCGGCAAAATCAGTGTCTATCTTAATTGGTGTACCATCAGGATTTTCAAACCCCTCCCTTGGCATCTTTGCTTTCCCCAGCATCTCTGTCGTAACAAATTGCGTCCTGACATCCTGTGTTTTGCCATCGAGAGAATAAGTAAGATAGACATCTTCCCCTTCTTCAATTACCTCCAGAACAGGTTTGAAATCAGCATTCCTGTACGAATTCTTTTCATCCTTATAAGGGACTGCCATATTATAATGGACATTACCGCCGATCCATACAGGAAGTACGGCGGTATTAAATCCAACGAGCCCGTATTTATATAGCGGATCTCTTTTTGTCGGCATCGGGCCTATCCCGAGAAAAATATTGTTATAAAATCTGTAATCTCCTGAAAATATAGTAGATATACCTGCAACTTCAGTTGAATGAGGCAGGTGGTACGGTGTATATCTGTTTGACTCAGGCCACATCCTTATCATTCCTGCAATCAGGTTATGCACAACAGCCCCTCCCTGGCTCTGTGTAATTATTGCCACATCCGACAGGAAAATATTGTTGTCAACCAGAGTCGGACCATGGTTTACCTCCATGAAGAGGTCTTCGAGATCATTCCTGTAAAGAAGGTTTTTTGACACTCGTGTACCCTGTGCCATCCAGTCGAGCCAGATGCCGCGGCCCGTATCATGTATGCGGTTATTTAAAATTCTGGTATCGATAGCAGCATGAAATTTTATCCCTCCTATCTCGGCACCCGTGAACTGCCTTTTTGCCCATATATGATGGATATGATTGTTCTCTATCACACTGAATGCACAACCCATGCTGCCGCACATTCCGGTCTGCTCGCAATTGTATATTTCATTATTTCTGACAATATGAGAGCCTATATTCTCTTTGCTCCAGCCATTTCGTAATGTATTGAATGTTACTTCTATATAATGAAGCGAACCATCGAGGCTCATATCTGCCAGCCATACATTATGGCCTGTACCCCTCTCCTTTCCAAGTGTTATGCCGGAGCATTTTGAATCACTGATTTTGTTGTTTTCAATTATCCATCCTTTGTTCCAGTGTGTTGCTATCATTCCTATCTGTTCTGCAGTAGGTGCACCCCACTGCGTTGCAGCCTGGCAGATATGAAAGCCTCTGATTGTCAGATAGTTTATTCCGGGTTTGTCAGGATAAAAAATTGTTCTTCTGGTTGTGATCTCCACCAGCTCCCTGTTGGGATTGAACTTATGGAAATTAGCCCATATAGTTGTACTGGCAGCATCGCTCTCGCAATACCAGGTATATGTTGATCCTTCCTTATCGGGAGTGCCCTCAAAGAGAACAGGATTAATTACTTTGGCAAGTGCCTCCTTCTCATATAACGATTTGCCATTAAGAAAAACCTCGCCTGTGTGATGGATCCTTCCCTTATCGGTGAACCAGTCGCCATAGATTGAATCCTGGTATGGATTATAATCACCGAAAAATGTATTTGGTATAGTCACTTTCCATACCTCGCTGCCTTTCTCCTTTTTCCATCCGGTGATCACCTCCGATCCCTTAATAAAAACCTGCTCACCCTCAGCTGCCTGATAGACAATTCGTTTTGAATCGCTCTCGCCGCCCCTTGCCGGATTGATCCATTCGCGGTAGGTCCCGGCGTGTACAGTAATTATATCACCCGGATGTGCAAGCTGTGCAGCATGATTGATAGTTCTGAAAGGTGCAGATGCAGAACCATTGTTACTGTTGTTCCCGTTTACAGAAACATGATATTCTGTGGCATTAGACACTGAAGATGACAGGATAAGTGCTGTCAATATAAAACCCGATAGTTTTTTCATGAGAAAACTTTAATAATATTTCATATAACATAAAATCTTTGTGAACCTTGGTGCCTTGGTGTCTTTGTGGCTTTTTTTTTGTCACTAAGGCACTAAGACACTAAGTATCACCAAGGTCTGCATCCGGAGTATTTCAAATCCTGAATTTTCTGATGCTTTTAATATTTCCGGAAGGAGTATTCACCAGGGTGACTTCAATAGTGTAATTCCCCGATTCACTTACAGAATTCATCGTAAAACCCGACTCACTTCTGCCATAACCTTTAATAAGCAGACTGAGCTGTTTCTCCTGTACCGCTTTATCATCCTTTAGAAGCCTGAAGCTTACCATACCTGACCACTCTTTTTCAAGGTCATTGATAATGATCACCGGGATTCTCTTTTTGGTGCCCTTCGATACACTCTCATCCCAGAAATCGATCATCAGTCCGACGGGGGCAAATGCATCCCTTACATACTTGTAGAACTGAGGCTCCCAGACAAGGTTTGCAACATCAATCCAGTTATCGCATGTTTGTCCGTCCGGCCTGTCATACCCAAGAGCTGTGAAATGCAATACACCTGCCACCTGCCTGTGGCAACGCCAGAACTCCGTTTCAGCTGCGGTATATCTGGCATAGGCTTCCCATCGTTCTTCGGGTGTTGAGCTTTTTCCCAGGAGGTTTTCATAAAGTTTTTTTGTAAGTGTGGTGGGTCTGCTGTCACGATTAAGCCAGAGCCATCCATATTCATTGATTATCACGGGATGTGTCTCAGGATTTTTATGGTTGTTCCCCTGAGGAATTATACTCGCTTTGGCCATATCCTTCAACTTAAAATTGGGATTCGAATAATGATATGGATGCGATTCAAAAATATCATTAGCCTCACGGTGAGTACTATAACTGTTATCCCAACTCCTTCCTGACAGATCGAGCGGCCGGACCTTTGCGATGGCAGAGTCAATTGATGGCTCTGTCAGAAGAGTTTCATTATTGGAATCCCATATAACAACGCTGGGGTGGTTCCACCGCTCCTGCATCCATTCACGATACTCTTCAGCAAGGTTTTCTGCATCGAGTTTCTTGATCCAGGTATTCCAATCCGGAGCTCCATACCAAATCGGGAACTCGTCCTGTATCAGGAAACCCTCCTCATCAGCAATATTATACCACTCTTCCGGTGGAAATCCGATACAGTTCCTGTATGAATTCCAGAACATATCCTCTTTAAACTTTTTGTGCATTTTACGCACCCAGTCATAATTCCATGGTAATGAGCCACAAAGAGTATCTTCAAAAAAACGATACAGGGTAATATTTGTCCCCCTTAGAAAGTAAGGTTTACCATTAAGCATACCCTGATGTGTAACCGGATCAAATTTAAATTCACGCATCCCGAACCGGGTTTTGTAATTATCGGAGCTGGTGCTTACCTCAAGTGTATACAAAAACGGATTTTCAGGTGACCAGAGTGTACAATTGGTTATTGGAATAACTATATCTACAACCTTCTCTGAATTCTCATTAAAAGATATTTTTTCAGTAGTGTATTCACCCGCAATAACTCCGGTTTTAGCCTCCTTAATAATAAAAGTAACTTTTGAACCGGCACTCCCGTTTGAGTTGAAAAGAGTAGTCTGAACTCTTGCTTCCATTTTATTGATGTCAGGGGCCACCTGAACATTCCGGATAAAGGGTGAACCACTGAGGATCAGATCAACATTATCAAAAATACCTGAGATATAACGTTGTTTCTCATAATCAAAACCATCAGGCACATCAGCAGGAAGCGAGTTCCTGCATGATCCTACCGCAATAACCAGCTCATTATCTCCTTTTTCCAGGTAGTTTTTCAGGTCAAAATAGCCAGGTGTAAAACTTGGCAGGTGCTCGCCTGCAAAGGTACCGTTCACAAAGACTTTTGTTCCGAACATCGCCTTGCCAACCTTAAGAATTGCAATATCCGGGATCGACTTCGGTATATTGATCATTCGCCTGTACCAGTATGCATCCCTCAGACTGTCCTGCTGGGGATAGTAGTCGTTAGGACTCATGTCGGGAGAATTCCGGTCAGGCACATCAGGCGCTGCATTTTCAAATGCCGGTTCTGCCAGTAAGATCTGTCCGGGTACCGGAATAGTATGGTTGAAGACAGGCGGGATGATATCTTTTTTGCCTTCGGCAATCTGCCAGGTTCCGTTAAGGGAAATGGTATTTCTCCTGTTGCCACCCTGATTGCATTGTATTAATAATAAGGAATAGAGTGCAAGAAAAACGGGAATAGGGTACTTTCTCATAATCAATAAGATTAAAGATATTCAGGAGCCAATTTCCAGGGTGAACGATATTCAGGAACAGACAATTTTACAGCCTCACTGTCACCGATGATCTGTTCTTTTTCAGGATCGAATCGTATAGAACGGCCGAGTTTAAGGGAAAGTGTACTGAGAGCAATAGGAATATCTATCAATACATGATAGCCAGGATTACAGGATGGTTGTTTGCGGGACTTTATACACTCCAGCCACTCAAGTTCATGACCTGGCGATGGAGGGATTGATACAGCAGGCGTCTGCTTTCCGTTCATCCTCTCCCCCTCCGGTAATATAACATGGTCACTATAATCTGTATATAATGTTCCGTTGACTCCATGGAAATAAATCCCCAGCCTTCGCCTGCTCTCCTTTCCCCTCAGGAAGTCAAATCCATAGCTGTTTGTAAGGGAACTCATCCAGGTCATGGTAAGTTCCGGATAACGCATTATTACCTCATGATTATCATAAGCATCTCCGTCATCCCTGATTATGAACCGGCCACCGGTTGCGCTTACTTCTGCCGGATAACCCAGATTCATGGCCCAGACAGGCAGATCTATTATATGCGGAGCCATACCGGGGGTCCAGCCTCCGCTGAAATCCATCCAGAAACCATGGTAGAAAGCATCTTTTACAAGATTAGGGTTGAAAGGTTGCATACGGGCGGGACCCACCCACATATCCCAGTCAAGTCCTTTTGGTATATTCATCGAATTATTACCTGAGCCAATCCCTTTTGGTGCTTCGTTCATTACAAAAAAGGTTCTGACAGAACCAATCTTACCGAGGTTTCCTGAGCGCACCAGCTCCACAACACGACGGTAATTTTCACCTGCATGTATCTGTGTTCCTACCTGACAGATAATGTTGTGCTTCTTTACTGCATTTCTTACTGCAAGACTTTCACCAACATGCATCGTCATCGGCTTCTGCAGATAAATATCCTTACCTGCCTCTGCGGCGGCGATAGCCATAATGGCATGCCAGTGTGCCGGAGTGGCAATAATAACTGCATCAAGATCCTTATGCCGGAGCATTTCCCTGAAATCAGTATAACCTGTACATGATCTTTTGAATTTTTCAACGACCGGGTCCAAACGGTCCTTCCAGACATCACATGCAGCAGTAACTACTACATTGGGCTGAGATGCACAATTATTCAGATTTACATTTCCTAGTCCTCCACAGCCAATAATACCAAGGTTAATCCGGTCACCCGGGGGAATGTTTCTCCCTTCAATGACAGAAGATTTCATAATAATTGGAGCAGCAATTGCCGCAGTTCCTGTAGTCTTAATGAAGCTGCGTCGTGTGATGGAATGATTTGAATTCATGATGTATCGTTTTTAAAATGAAAACATTAATCCCTTTGTATCTTCAGAATTGAATGCATCCCAAAGCAATGCTGCAGTATCATTATCGGGCTTAAACCCGGAATGGACAATAATTCTGTAGCGAAGGACCAGTTCCTGGTCTTTTTCAAGTTTAAAACGTGTACCTGACGCAGGGAATGTTGGCTGAACCCATGAGAGATCAGGATACTGAATCCACTCACCCGGATAGCCAGGATTCTGGTGATGCTGTAAAACCATCATGCCTGAAGGTTGTCCGGCCCCTGCAAATAATCCGCTCAGGTCTGACCAGCTACGTTGTGGCATCATGTTGGCCGAATCGGTATGAAATGAAATAACCTGCTCTATTGGAGTGTGCATTCTGATATTAAGACCACCATATAACTTAGTATCGCGCCGGGCAATAGTTATGCTATCCTTTATGGCCACAAACCTGAATGCGAGATCAATTACCCTTCCCTGCGGAGTCGACCTGTATGCCCGTATAATAGCCACTTCTCTGACGATCGGGATTGTATCGCCCCACATCCACAGGTTTTCCGCCTCAACCTGTGAGTAAGCCGGTCCGCTCTGAAGATTAATTTTTCCGGTTGGTCTGGCAAAAACTATCTGAAGGGCATGAAGATCGCCTCTCTTATTCCCGAAATCAACTTCAGGCCATGCCCAGTATATTCCACGATGATGCGGATGGTCCTTTGACCAGTCGCGGGTGAGCATCTCACCATATAACCCATAGATGGGATGGATATAATTACTTCGGGGGACAGCATAAATACTTGGATTGGCCATGAATGTATCATTAACAGCAACTGCATATTTATTTGCCGGTAAGGTATCAAGAGCATCCTTCTCATATACAGTCTTATAGTTGTACCTTAATATAGTATTCCCATCTTCTGTCAGAATGATCTGTCCGCTTTCGGTATCTTCAACAGCCTGCATAACAGATCCGGATTCAGACTGACAGGATGCACATGCAATCGCTACTACTAAAAGGATTACAAAATATGGTCTTCTCATAGATTTATGTATGTCTTATCCTCTCCAGGGCCTTGTACGGTTAACATTGTTCAGAACATTAAGAGCAATATTGACATCTTCAACAATCTGGAAATCATACATCCCCACGCAGATAAAATCAGCACCGCTGTCAAAGGCATACTTAAATCCGTTCTCAGGCTTCAGGGCTCCGGCTGCAAGGATCTTGAAGGCGATCCATGGCTGCTCCAGGCTTGCCATGAAGTCGATTGTTTCCTGCGGCTTATGACAGAAGTTATTGTCTCTCCATCCTGCTTCAGGAACATCTTTATTCTCAAGGTCAACCTGTTTCGACCAGTAATCGTGTGAATGAAGGGTTTTTACCCAGAAATCGGGAACAACTCCGTTTTCAATACACGCCATGATTGATTCAATTCTGTGGGCTCCGATACCTGCCGGTTTTCCATAGCTGCGGATAAGGTCAAGTCCTCTTTTGAGTTCATCAAAGAAACCGGGTTTATTATTGTACACTGCAGAATCTGTCTGACCTCCATGACTATAACATACATCTGCTCCCCCTTTCACTGATATTTCAATCCCTTCCGGAAAATTCTTACCTGCGCCGCAATCGGAGATGAATTTGATCTTTCCACCTGTTTCATGCTTGTATTTCTGTACCACCCTCAGCTGGGCGGGATTTGAAATAATTGCATTTATACCGCATTTCTCGGCAAGCTGCAGTGTCATCATCACTTTTTCGTCGGTATGGTACATTTTTACCAGCTTGTCAACATAAAGCAGATCACGAGCATGTGCCCAGCCACCAATAAGGTTTCCACCCATGATCATCTTGCTTAGTTCAAAATCACCGATCTTCCCTTTAGGTACCTGTCCTTTCAGCGAATCGAGTGAAGTGAACTGGAAGCTTTTGAGGGTGGCGCTTGATACAGCATCAGGTTTTTCAGTAATGTACTTCTTTTCAAAGCTGTCCCAATTACTTTTTTTGTAAATGACATATGCAAATGCCCCAAGGAAAGGAACGCTTATCAGATCGCGCAATAATTCACGACGCTTGGTAGAGTATGGGATTTCCTCTTTGCCGGCCGGTACGGGAGCATTCGGTTTCTCCTCCTTCCAGTGTTTAAGCCACCGGTCGGCACCAAAAAGAAAACCTGTTGGAAGAGATGCGAAAATGATAAGCATAAACATCTCGATAAGGTTTTTGTCAACCCACTGGTAATTGCCTTCAGTCACCATCCCGAAAGTATAGCCAAGGATAGGAGGATATGTTATAAAATAGAATAAAAGTAAAACTGCACCGGCTATTGATGACCACCTGACCAGAAATCCGATGAATAATGAAAGGCCGATAAGGATAAGACCCCATACATTAAGGAAATCAACAATATTCATAATCCCGGCCGAAGAAGCCAACCAGTGGAACACATCTGCAAAGATCCACTTGGAGCCCATGAGATAGTATTTGGCTGTCCATGCAGGATTGACAAGCTTGGTAATGCCTTCATAAAGGAAATGCCATCCGATGAGTATTCTCAGGATAGTGAGCAGGTAGGAGGAGTATTTTTTCATGATTCAGGTAATGAAGTTATTAATCAACATCGTTGAAAGATAAAAAAAAACATTGAATAACTATATAAAGACTGAAAACAAGAATAATCTGACTTTATACATGTGATTAATCTTAATTTCCTAATTTTATAAATGATTTCATTAATAAAAAAAGTTACTTTTCAATATTATTAATCAACTCAGATATGAAAGCAAAATCATCACGCAGAAAATTTATCAGACAGCTCGGAGGTTCTTCCCTTCTGCTGGCAGCCGGTTCCATGCAGTCGTTTGCTTCAATCAAACCTGAAGAAAATGCATCTCTCAATAAACTCATTTTCAGCCCCAATGATAAAATAAGGGTTGCCACTATAGGAATGGGTATAATGGGTCATCAGGATACTGACTCGGCGCTCAAAGTACCCGGAGTTGAACTGGTGGCTGCCTGTGATCTTTACACCGGAAGGCTTACACGGGTAAAGGAAAAGTACGGTAAAAATATCCTTACCACCCATGATTACCGCGAACTGCTGACCAGAAAGGATATAGATGCTGTTATTATTGCCACGAGCGATAATTGGCATTCGCGGATCGCTATCGAAGCCATGAACAGCGGGAAGGCAGTCTATTGCGAAAAACCTGTTGTGCAGAAGATCAGCGAGGGGTTACCTGTCATTGCTGCTCAGAAAAAAACCGGCAAACCGATGCAGGTGGGGAGTCAGCGTGTTAGCAGCATCGTGTACAAAAAAGCAAAGGAGTTGTACAAATCAGGAGCAATTGGTCAGCTTAACTGTGTGGAGGCATCATTCGACAGGCAGGAAGCCCTGGGTGCATGGCAATATACAATGCCAACAGACGGATCGCCTGAAACTGTGGACTGGAACAGATATGTTGAAGGTATGGCCAAGATGGCATGGGATCCGAAGAAATTTTTCTGGTGGAGGAATTACCGCGATTTCGGCACCGGTGTTGCAGGAGATCTCTTTGTACATTTATTGTCAGGTATTCACTTACTTACAGACTCTTTAGGACCGAAAACGATATTTGCATCAGGACAGCTATGTTACTGGAAAGACGGACGTGATGTACCGGATGTGATGACCGGCATCATGCAGTACCCTGAATCGAAAGAACACCCTGCATTCCAGTTGATGCTCAGGGTTAATTTTGTAAGCGGTAATGGTGGTAAAGGTGTTACACGGTTTATCGGAAGCGAAGGTGTCCTTGAGATGCTTGATAACGGGTTTAACCTGTCAAACAGCATCATGTCAAAAGCTCCGGGAATAGGTGGCTGGGATGCACTCTATTCATATCCCCAGGCAATGCAGGATGAACTGATGAAACAGTATAATAAGAAATATACAGCAGAAGATCAGAAAAGGCCTGTAAAACCCGGTGTCAGTTATGTTGAACCGGAAGGTTTTGATGAACACCTTGAACATTTCAAAAACTTTTTTGATGGTGTCCGTGGCACAGCACCACTTGTTGAAGGACCGGAATTTGCTTTCAGGGCAGCTGCTCCGACACTGGCATGCAATGACAGCTATTTCCAGGAGAAGATCATCAAATGGGATCCTGTAAATATGAAGGTTGTAATGTAGGGTCATGCCATGGCATATCCATTCCATGTATCGTTCCGTAGGGACACACCATGACATATCCTTTACATCAATGTTTTGTTCCGTAGGGACACACCATGGCATATCCATTCCATCAATGTTTTGTTCCGTAGGGACACGCCATGACATATCCATTCCATCAACGAATCGTTCCGTAGGGACACACCATGGCATATCCATTACATCAATGTTTTGTTCCGTAGGGACACGCCATGACATATCCATTACATCAATGTATCGTTCCGTAGGGACACACCATGACATATCCATTACATCAATGTTTTGTTCCGTAGGGACACGCCATGACATATCCATTACATCAACGAATCGTTCCGTATGGACACACCATGGCATATCCATTCCATCAACGA
>Ga0209212_1001609_pt1 | contig 35688 bp, 36 predicted proteins | sample RifGroC2_FD_183996 | JGI IMG/M metagenome (GOLD analysis project Ga0209212, IMG submission 183996) | Groundwater microbial communities from Rifle, Colorado, USA - Groundwater C2 (SPAdes) (version 2) | ecosystem: Environmental > Aquatic > Deep subsurface > Groundwater | place: Rifle, Colorado...
TCTTTAATACAGCTATTTATAAGAGCTTCTTCCTCTTCAGGAAACAGAAATCTTTCAACTTTATTATCAACACGTAAAGGCTTTACTTTCTTTGCAGTACAGGGGTTATCGTTTGTCCAGCTGTTGTCTATAGCTATATTAAACATTTTTGAGATAATAGACACATTTCTATTAATGGTAGCATTGGCAATACCCTTATTTCTTCTGTAAAGCCTGTATTTTTCAATCATAAAGGGAGTTATGTCTTTTAATTTCTTCAACAGTATATTTATCGTTATGCCAGCCTATACGGTTTATTTCTCCGTATTTAACAAACACGGCAACTAATTTATCGAAGAACATTTCTCCCTTACCTTCAGCAAGGTCATATTTCCCCTGTAAAATCTGAGCTTTTAAAATAGTTTCAGCTTTTTCAGCGTCTCTCATACTGGTGGCTTGAGGTGAACAAAAAGCTTATTGAATATAAGAGAATATTAGAAAAAATTGTTTTTAATAAAAAATTAAACGATTAGGAATTTATATGAACTTTTTGACAAATAATGAAAGCCAAAATACAGAATACAAAGAAAAATTCACCGATGGAGTTTTTAAAACCTTGTCGGCATTTGCTAATACAAATGGCGGAGTGGTTTTCGTGGGTATTGCTGATAACAAAGAAATTATTGGAATTGAATATTCACCTGAAGAAATAAAGAAAATAACGGAACAAATCGTTAATAAACTTGGTGTGCATCCTTCTATAGAATATTTTGAAACAGAAGGGAATAATATACTTAAAATTGAAGTTAAAAAATCTTCCATGCCGGTATCATACAACGGAAAGTATTATGACAGAGTTGGAAACACCACAAGAGAAATGCAGGGTGAAAAACTTAAAGCCTTCTTTATCAAAGGAACTAATTGGGACGCTTTAGCCGGAGATTATTCAATAGAAGAAATTGACGAAACTACTGTTAAAAGATTTACAAGAATGGCAGTAAATAGCGGTAGATTAAAAGCATTTGATACTACAGACTCTGTTTCTCAGGTGTTAGAAAGACTTAAACTCATTGTTGACGGCAAGATTACTAATGCTGCAATAATTTTATTCGGAAAAGACCCACAAAAGCATTTTATAAACGCTTTAACAAGAGTCGGCAGGTTTAAAACTGAAAGTACAATTATTGGAGACAGACGCATAGAAGGGAATCTGTTTAAACAGATAGACGAAGCAGAAGAGTCTATAAAGAATTTTATAAACGTCCGCTATGAAATTAAAGGAAAACTCCAAAGAGAAGATATTTGGGATTATCCACTTGAAGCAATAAGAGAAGCCTTATTAAATGCTCTTATTCACCGTGATTACTTTAAATGTAACGTTCAGACCCAGATAAAGGTTTTCGATGATTATATTTGGTACTTTAATATAGGTGGACTAGCTGATGGTATAACAATGGAACAGCTTAAAACAGCTCATCCTTCAGTAACAAGAAACCCCTTGATACTCCATGTTTTATATTTAGCTGGATTTGTTGAAGAATACGGTTCAGGTATTCAGCGAATGATTAATGCTTTTAAGGATGCAAGTCTTCCAGAACCTGAATTTAAAGAAGAATTTGGTGGTTTTGTTGTTTACTTCAGAAAAAGCACTCCAACGGGGCAACAAGTAACAAAAATTGAATTATCAGAACGACAAAATCAAGTTATTCAGTATATAAAAGACAAAGGAAGTATAACAAACAAGGAATTGCAAGAAATATCTAGCATATCCAAGCTTATAGCTTCAAGAGAACTCAGCAAATTAGTTAAAAAAGGTATTATAAAAAAAATTGGAACAACTGGTAAAGGTACAAAGTATGTATTACCTTGAAAAATACAAAGGTATACTTTAAGGTATCCAAAGGTATACTTAAATGAAAACTGTTAAAAGGCTGTGTATAAAAGCGTTTTAAGTCAAAGGTATACTTAAAGGTATATGATATTACAACCGGATGTAAAAAATAGTAAAGATTATGCAAAATTGTTACATCACTTCAGAAACAACAAAAAGGTGAATTTGCTAAGCAATTACAACACTTGTTAATTTTCTAAATATTTCTTAGAGGTTTTATTTTGACTTCATCCTAATAAAATCTAATAATAATAAAAATTGACCGTTATCAGCCGATTTTAAAGCTTGAATATATTTATGTCTCAACTCGGAAGCTTCAATAAGACTGCCTTCTCCCCAAGAAAAACGAGGTTGTCCAAGATCTTTCATTAAAATATCTGTCATTAACCTTGAATGTCGACCATTTCCGTTGGGAAAAGGATGAATCCATACTAAACGGTGATGAAACCTTGCCCCTATTTCATCAGGAGAGTAAGTTTTGTTCTGTATCCAGCATTTTGTATCTTCAAGAAGATTTCTAATGTCAGTTATTATTTGCCACGCAGGAACTCCTATATTTCTTTCCGTTGTTCTGAATCTTCCTGCCCAACTCCAAACATCACCGAACATTTTTTTATGAAGTTTTTTTATAAAATCTTCTGTTAAAATATTTTTTTGTTTTCTGCTAAAAACCCATTTTTCAGCATTTAATATCCCTGCACGTTCAATTACATTAAGCTCTTTTCTTAATGTAATCCATGTGGGAATCAACTCATTTTTTTCTTCTTCCGTTAAAGGCGTTGAAGATTCATCAACTTCAAATAAATTATCCATTATTCTTCATCCCATAATCTCGCTGTGGAGCCGCTGAGCAGCTCATTAACAAGAGTTTTAACTTCACTATATGTATTACTGCCAGAAGCTTGATTCTCGAGCCTCATAGTGTGTTCAGCAACGTTTAATAATGTCATTGCCTTTTTCTTAGCTTGTTCATGTACCATTGATTCTAATTTTTGTTTAGGTACGAGCGCATATACGAATCTACAACCTAATGCTTCTGCAACACTTTCTATAGTATTAAGTTTTAAATTTCCCAACACCTCATCTTTTTCTATCGCTACAATTCTTGGTTGAGCAATATTTAGTCTTTTTGCCAGTTGAGCTGTAGTCATCCCTAGTGCATTACGAATAGCCTTTATCCATCCTTTTTGAGGACGTACAAAAACATTTAAATTTTTAATTTCTGAAAACTTTGCATCAAGATGTTTTCTTGCCATTTTACTATTGTTGTTCATAATAATAACCCATGGATTATTTTATTCTTTATATATTATAACCTATAGATTATCGATGTCAATGAAAATTATAATACATAGGTTATATTTTTATTTAAGGGATTAATTGTAAAAAATAGTAAAGATTATGATAAAATCGTTACTTAAGTTCATGAATTATAAAAAATTATAAAAAACCGCCGACTGAATCCCGACGGGTAAGCAATTTTTCCACTTAATGTGATGTATTTATATATAAACAACAACAAGACGAAGTTTCTTGATATTCGTAGATTGTAGCGAAATAAATGACAGCAAAAGCAAGTATATAGCCACCTTGGGGTGGTAGGGGTCGCAGGTTCAAATCCTGTCGTTCCGACCAGTTATACAAAGGGTTTCAGCAATTTTAACTGAAACCCTTTTTGTATTTTTGTGTAATATTTGTGTAATTTATCTGCTAATTTCACCTGATTAATGCCCATCATTATTCGCAATTAATAGTTGTTTAATGCCTCAATTGCTTTTAATTTTCTTTCAGGCACAGGATGTGAGTATCTTTAAGTCATTCTTATATCTGTATGCCCAAGTATATCTTACTGGGTGTGCATATCTCATAGTTGTTTTAATGTCAGCATGACCAAGTATTTCCATTACTACACCTAAATCTGTACCATTGGCGACCATTCTTGTAGCTACCGTATGTCTAAGGTCATGAAACCTAAATCCAGTTATTTCTGCTTTGTCTTTTACAGATTTAAATGCTTTCTTTAAGTCTACATATGGCAATCCGGTTTCGGGATTAGCAAAAACATAATTATTGTGCCTTGACAACCGGTTTAATTCATTCGCCAATTTTTCATTAATAGGAATGTGTCTGGGTTTACCGCTTTTAGAATTAAGTATTCTTAAATATCTACGTTCTAAATTAACACAATCCCAGGTTAAATTTAGTATTTCACCCTTCCTCATACCTGTATGCAACGCCATTATAAGTTCTCTATAAAGAGTTTCAAAAGAGCCGTTTTTACAGCAGCTTATATCGCCAATCATCCAATTTACGTCAACACAGCCTAAAAGATGAAAAGTTTCTATGATATTTTTATAAACATCCCATAATTTCAGATTACTGTAGCCTTTTCTATCAATCTTACAGCCGATTATTTGGTTATGATGAGATATACAGTTTCTTAAATCGTTAATGCTTCTAAGTTTTTTGTTAATTTCTTTTATTGATACGTGTTGTAGGGAGAATTCGATTATTCAATTACCAAAGAAAATTTTACCATGTATTCAAAAAACAGAATGATGCTGATTTTATCGATGGTTATCAAATTTAAAAATATGATTGATTATGTAATTAAACTATTTTAAAGATTCAATTATAATACTGAAATTCTTAAAGCTGCATCATCAGTGGCTTCCCATACACCATTTTTATTTATATCAAAATTTTCAAGAGTTTTTAACATTTCAGCAAAATCAAGACTTCCATTATTATTTATATCAAAACTAATTTTAGCATTTTGAATTTGAGTGGTTGTATATCCTGATGCCCCTAAGAAAGCTTCTATTTCGCTTGTACTTAATGAACAATCTTTATCCAGATCGTATGTAAACATTCCTGTAGCTGCAGAGTAAATATTTGATAACATAGCTGTAGATGCATAACCACTTGAAAGATCAATTCCTGAGAAATTTTGAAGTAAACCGATAAATTCACCTGTTTCAAAACTTCCGGTTTTATTTGTGTCTGCATCTATATATGCTTGTGTTAATTTCATTGTATCTACTGTTCCGTCTGCATTTTGATATGTATTAACAAAAGTATCCGCCATATAATCAGGCATTCCTATTGTTTTAAACAGATTTCTTACTTCTGCTTGAGATAATTTTTTATCTCCATTTGCATCGTAAGAATTTACATTTGCTACTGCTGTATTCCAAAGAGCATTTACTTGTGCTTTATTATCTGCAGTTACACTAATTTGAGCTTCCGATACATTACTGAATAAATTCATATAATCTTCAAATTCAAAACTTCCGGTTTTATTTGTATCTGCATCTATATATGCTTGTGTTAACTTCATTGCATCTACTGTTCCGTCTGCATTTTGATATGTATTAACAAAAGTATCCGCCATATAATCAGGCATTCCTATTGTTTTAAACAGATTTCTTACTTCTGCTTGAGATAATTTTTTATCTCCATTTGCATCGTAAGAATTTACATTTGCTACTGCTGTATTCCAAAGAGCATTTACTTGTGCTTTATTATCTGCAGTTACACTAATTTGAGCTTCCGATACATTACTGAATAAATTCATATAATCTTCAAATTCAAAACTTCCGGTTTTATTTGTATCTGCATCTATATATGCTTGTGTTAACTTCATTGCATCTACTGTTCCGTCTGCATTTTGATATGTATTAACAAAAGTATCCGCCATATAATCAGGCATTCCTATTGTTTTAAACAGATTTCTTACTTCTGCTTGAGATAATTTTTTATCTCCATTTGCATCGTAAGAATTTATATTTGCTGTTGCTGTGTTCCAAAGAGCATTTACTTGTGCTTTATCATCTGCAGTTACACTAATTTGAGCTTCCGATACATTACTAAATAAATTCATATAATCTTCAAATTCGAATATACCTGATTTATTGCTATCAGCGTCAATAAAGCTTTTCATCATTTCAATATTGTTTAATTTACCGTCCAGATCTGTATCATAAGTACCTACAAAGCTATTTGCAGCATAATCAGGCATTCCTAATGTTTTAAAGAATGATTGTGCTTCTTCTTGAGATAAATTATTATCTTTATTTACGTCATAACCGGCAAGTACACTTGATGCTGCATTAAAATTCCCGTTAATTTGAACGGTATTTCCTGCCACTGCAGAAAGATCTATCTGTGCAAATCTTGCATATTGAACCAATTGTTCATTAAATTCTAAAGAGCCATTTGTATTGACGTCAAAATCAACATTTGCTTTTAATAATTCAAAAACATCAAGACTTCCGTCTGTATTTGAATCATAAATATTAAGAGCTTCCGCTGCAAGACTAGCTGAGAAACCTTTTGATACAAAATAATTACCTAATTCTTCAGCATTTAATTGTTGATCGCTTGTTTTGTCAAAAGCATTAATTATTGGTGTTGTGTAATTATAAAGACCTTGATATTGTTTTTGATTTGAAGTATCAGGACTAGGATCTAAAGTTACGCCTGCTAAACTACTTTGTAATGTTAACTCTTCGCTAAGTTCTAATTTACCTGATTCGTCTGTATCATTATCAATATAAGATTTCATTAATTCTAAAATATCAATTTCGCTGTCACTATTAGCATCATAAGAAGCTAAAATACCTGTAAGACCAGTTACAAGATTTTCAGAAAAACCTTTTGAAGCAAAATAATTTTTTAATTCAGCTTCTTTAAGAGCTTGATCTTGATCTGCATCAAACTGGGTTAAAATTCCTTTTAATTCAGAATAAATAGAATCATATTGATTTTCATTGCTAACTGTTGCATTTAAAGTAACGCCAGAGAGTACTTCTTCTAAATTCAATTCTTCACTTAATTCAAGTGTACCGTTTGCATTGATATCGTATGTAAGGTTCATTTTCATTAATTCGAGAAGATCAAGATTTCCGTCTTTTGCTCCAAGTGTATTTGCTGTGTCGAAAAGTGTAATAGCTTCATCAGCAATATAATCAGGAAGATTTTTATCTGCAAAGTATTTTCTTAATTCAGTTGAACTAATTAAAGAATTATTATCATTATCATTTTCTTTTACGTAGCTTTGTAATTCTTCAAACATTCTTGTATATTGTTTAATATTACTTTGGTTAAGTCCAAGATTCACTGTATTTTGAGAAAGTGCTTCATATAAAGATAATTTTTCATTAACATCAAGCTCGTTATTATTATTGATATCAAATTGTTTATAAGCTTGCATTAATTCAAGACGATTAAGGTTGCCATCACCATCTATATCAAACTGTACAATAGCTTCATCTGCTAAATAAGCAGGTAATCCCTCTGAAATAAGAAAATCTTTATATTCATCAATGCCGGCGATTTTATCGTTATTATAATCAGTTGCTGTAATTATTTCGCTAACATTATCAAATAACTTTGTATTTTCAACGGTGTTTTTTAAATTTAATGATTCAGCCGCATTAAGTGAACCATTACTGTCTGTATCAAACTGCATAAGACCTTGCATATATTCAAAAAGATTAATTTTACCGTCTTTTGCTTGAATGATTGAACCGTTTGTATCTGTTACTTCTTGATCAAAAAGCATCATTAAATTTTCAGCATAATATTCAGGTTGTGTTGCGCCTGTTTTTGCATTTGGTGTTAATAAAGCTGCTCTGTATTCTTCTAAACCAACATCGCCATCTTTATTAAGATCAAGGGCTATAAAAGATTTACCGGCTTTAAAAAGATTTGCATACTGGGTTTGATCCATTGTTGTATCAAACTTAATATTAGAAATTGAATTTTGAAAAGAAAGTTGTTCACTAAAACTTAAAGCACCGTCAGCATCTGCATCAGAAGCTTGCATTGCGCTTACCAAATCAGCATAAGAAATACCCAGGGTTGTATCTGCTGCAAGATTCATTGCATTTAATGCTATATTTTGAGGCATTTTATTATTATTTAAATAAGTAACATACTCGGAATAATTAACATAGCCGTCTTGATTAGTTACTACACCTTTTGAATCTTTTGTTCCGTCAACTGATTTAATAAAGTTTTTTGCGCCAATTTCAATGCTTGTAAGTTTTCTTAACAGGCTTAAAAAAGGATTAAGTTCGCCGGCTACGAATTGTCCGTCTGAATCAACGGTATCAGAAGTTAATTTACCGTCTTTATTTATATCCAATTCTATTGATCTATCAAGATATTCTAAAATATCTACTTCGTCATCACCATTTTGATTATAAAAATTTATAAAATCCTGAGCATCATTAACATCATAATTACTAAATTCAAGCACTTTTTGATATTCAGCCAAATTAACTTTTCCGTTTTTGTCTGTGTCTGCTGATTTGAAAAAAGTAGAAGCGCTTGATAATAATGAATTATATTGAGTAGATGTTGTTGTAGGATCAATTTGAACAGAAGAAAGGGAATTTTGATAATTAAGACTTTCACTAAAACTTAAAGAACCATCACTGTCTGCATCAAAATTTGTATAAATGTTAGCTAATCCTGCTGCTGATAAAGTGTCATCCAAACTATAAGTATTAAAAAGATTTTCAGCAATATCTGAAGGCATGCTTTGTTTTGTTAGATATTCTGTATATTCAGCTTTGCTGATTAGACCGTCTTTAATAACAGTACCATCACTATCTTCTGTACCGTCAACCGCTGCTACTAATTTTTTTGCGCTGATTTGAAGATTTGAAAGCGGTTTTAAAACATTCGCTTGAGTTAATGCATATTTTTCTACCGCGTCTAAAAGACCGTCTTTATTTAAATCCATATCGATTGATTTTTTTTGATATTGTAAAATGTTAAAACTGGTTCCGCCTGAATTATAAAAATTTATAAAAGCTGCAGCGGTAATAGGATCATAATTATTATCATTAAGATAATTTTGAACTTCAGTTAATGTTACTTCAGTATTACCGTCTTTGTCTGCGGATTTAAAGAAATTAATGGAATTAGAGAACAATGAAATATATTTATTTTGATCTATTGTTGTATTTATTGTTGTTCCTGATAAGTCATTTTGAAGAGCAAGATTTTCACTGAAACTTAAAGTACCATCATTATCACTATCATATGATGTAAAACCATCAAACAATTCCTGTTTAGAAAAACCGGCGCTACCATCCTGTTCAAAAATAGTAACAGCTCCTGTTGCCATACCTAAAGGCATATTTTGGGTTTTTAAATAATTTTGATATTCCAGTGAAGAAATAATACCATCATTATTTTTATCGTTATTAAACATAAAATATTGTGTAAAATAATTCATCATACCCGTTATTTTCCTTTAATCCGATCTAATAATATATATTTCGGTTTTTCCCCGTAAAAGTTTAAAAAACATGGCTTTTTCAAACAAAATTGTTACAAAAAATAATATTATATATACTTTAGTATATACTTTTCCATGGGTTTATTTTCTATACCAAAACGAGTTTATTTCTAAAAGCTGTATAAATTTAAAATTTTTTTTAAAAACCTGATTATGATGGCTGCGAAAAGTAAAATTTTGCCTTTAATAAAATATTTTTCATTGATTTTTTTAATTTGATTTAATTCAAGTAACCTTTGTAAACGAGTTTTGACCATAAAATCGCTTTTATAATCCTGCGTTAAGTTTTCAATTTTTAAAGTTTTATTTTTTTTGATTTCAAGAAGAATTTTTATTCTTCGGGCTGTTTCGCTCATGTTAAAAAAATGAAAATACGCATATCCCAGAGAATTATAAACAAGAAAAGCATAAGCAAAAGCAGAAAAACTCTTGTTTAATGAATAAAATATAAAAATTATCGGAATATTCAAAATTAATTCACAAAATATGGCTGTATTTTGATTGGAAATTTTGAATTTAAAGATATTTTTGTTTAATCTGATAAAAATAATATGAAAAACCATTAAAATTAATGGCGAAAAAAGTAAAAATAATAAAGAAAAAGTTGTTTTGTTCATTTAAAAACTATCCCTGTCCAAATTCAAGTCCGTATAATTTTCTATAAATCCTGAATATATTTGCTAATATTTCCCCCTTTCGGGTTAATAATATTGAATTATCTTGTTGATAGATAAAATTTTCTTTAATCAAATCTTCTACTCTTTCATAAACAAGATTATTAAGATTAAATTTGTTTGTAATTTCTTCTTGAGAAAGACCTTTTTCTCCTGATTTATAAACAAAATAGACTATTTGCAAAGAAGGAGCATTTGCTCGCGCCGCGGGATAAGTTTGAATATATGCGCACGAAAGAGAAAAATACAGCAAAAAAGTGCTAAATATAAGATTATTATTTGTAAAATTTTTAAAAAAATTTATTAATAAAATAATTCCTGTAAATAATAAAGGCAAAAAGATAAAAAGCAGAAATAAAAAATTTATTTCATTTTTTGGTTTTTTAACCCTCCAGATAAGTATATGGAAAATTAAAAATATTATAAATATTAATATTCCAAAAATTAAAGATAAAATAAACAATGTATAAAAATTGCCCCCTTATGCTTATTATAATAAAATTATATTATAAATTATTTATACACAATACTATTAAGGCTGATTATGAAAAAATATTCCCTTTCGGTTATAATGCCTGCTTTGAATGAAGAAAAAAACATCAAAAAAGCAGTTATTAATACAATAAATGCTTTAAATAAGCATAAAATTAATGGTGAAATAATAATAATAAACGATGGAAGCACTGATAATACAGCCAATATTGTACAGGAACTTTCTAAAAATATTGATAATCTTAAAATAATTACTCATGAAAAACCTGAAGGAATTGGATGCAGTGTTTGGGATGGAATGAAATCTTCCGAAAAAGATGTTGTGGTTTATTTTCCTGCTGATAATGAAAATGATCCCGATGATGCATTAATATATTTTGATCTTATGAAAAAAGTTGACATAATTGTACCTTTTATTCACAATCTTGAGGTTAGAACAATAACAAGAAGAATTATTTCCGCAATATTTAATTTCATCATAAACATTACTTTTTTTACTAAATTTAATTATCATAACGGAACCACCTTTTACAGGCGTGTAATTCTTAATGATATTGAATTATCTAATTTGGGATTTTTTTATCAAACAGAATTACTTATTAAGCTTATAAAAAAAGGTTATTTATTTGCAGAAGTTCCTAATTTTCTTGATCGAAGGTCAGGAGGAAAATCAAAAGCACTTACATTAAAATCTTTGTTTCAAACAATTAAAAGTTATTTGAATTTAATTTACATTATTTATATAAAAGATTTTTGGAAAAAAAGGTGCTATAGAAAACTACACCCTGAATCAATTACATATCAAAGAAATTTAGAGTTTGAAAATAAATTAAATGATTGTGGTGAATATGCAAGCAATAAATAAAAATGAAGAAAAAATAATTCTGGATGGTCATAAACTTTTATGGCACAAAGAAAGAATTGAAGCATGGAAAAGAGGCGAAAGAATTGCTCCGATAACCATAGATTGCGCTTTAACCAGAGCCTGTTCATATAAATGCATTTATTGTTACGGAACTCTTCAGGAAAACAAAGGCTATAACCTTTCCAAAGAAACAATATTCAGATTTCTTGATGATGCGGCAGAAATAGGCGTGAAGGCAGTAAGCTTTGTAAGTGACGGAGAAAGTACTCTATCGCCGCATATTTATGATGCAATTCTTAGAGGAAAATCAAATGGCTTGGATATGGCTCTCGGAACAAATGGATTTGCCTTAAAAGACGAGAAACTTGAGGAAATTTTACCTGCTTTAACTTATTTGAGATTTAATATTTCAGCCGGAATCCCTGAAAGATATTCTTATATTCACGGAGTTGACGAAAAAACTTTCCATAAAGTCGTAAATACAATTCAAAAAGCTGTAGAGGTAAAGAACAAACTTAATCTTGAAGTTACGATAGGACTTCAAATGGTTTTAATGCCCGAATTTATTGAAGATGTGATTCCTCTTGCAGAACTCGGCAAAAAACTTGGGGTAGATTATTTTGTCATAAAACATTGTTCCGACGATGAAGATAGTTCTCTAGGCGTTGATTATGACAAGTATGACGAAAATTTGTTTAGTGTTTTACAAAATGCCGAAAAACTTTCAACAGAAACTTATATGGTAAAAGCCAAATGGTCAAAAATTTTGAGTAAGGGCAAAAGAAGTTATTGTAAATGTTTTGGACCTCCTTTTATTCTTCAAATGTCCGGTTCTGGACTTGTTGCTCCATGCGGAATGCTTTTTAACGACAAATACAAAGATAAATTCCATATTGGAAACATAACCGAAACATCTTTCAAGGAACTCTGGCAAAGTGAAAGATACTGGGAAGTTATGAACCGTATAGCATCAAGTGGGTTTGATGCAAGGACTGATTGCGGAACTCTTTGTTTGCAACACAAAGTCAACGAATTTTTGTGGGAAGTCAAAAAGGGTAAGGATTTACTTAATACAGAGGTTGATTCAAAGCCCATGCATGTGAATTTTATATAAAGGGTTTAAGGGGGAAATGAAAAAAATTATAGATATTTTTATCACCCCTCCCCAACCCCTTCCCTTGAGGGAAGGGGCTAGTTGTTTGTTTTGGGCTCGCTTTCCGTCCGCTTCGCGGACTCGCTCGCCCTTGTTTTTTAAAATAAGGAAAAGATAATGTCGCAAACAGAAAGAAACAGAGTTGTTGTAACAGGAGGAGCAGGTTTTATAGGCTCTCATCTCGTTGAATTATTGTTGAAAAAAAACCATGAAGTAACTGTTATAGACAACTTTTCCACAGGAAGACCCGAAAACCTAGCCCACTTAAAAGAAAATCCTGATTTAAAATTAATTTATGCAGATATAACTGATTTTGAAAAAATAGAACCGATTTTTGAAGGCAAAGATTGGGTTTTTCACTTAGCAGCTCTTGCGGATATTGTCCCGTCTATAGAAAAACCTGTTGATTATCATAAATCAAACGTTGATGGAACTTTTAACGTCCTTCAGGCTTGTGTTAAGAATAATATCAAAAGATTTGTGTATTCGGCATCTTCTTCCTGCTATGGAATTCCTAATGTTTACCCTACTCCTGAAACAACAGAAACCGCTCCTCAGTATCCTTATGCCCTTACAAAGTATATAGGAGAGCAGTACGTAATGCATTGGGGCAAACTTTATAAACTTCCCGTAGTTTCCTTAAGGCTTTTTAACGTGTACGGAACTCGTTCAAGAACGTCAGGAACTTACGGCGCAGCATTCGGGGTGTTTCTTGCGCAGAAACTTGCCGGAAAACCTTTTACTGTCGTAGGCGATGGAACACAGACAAGAGATTTTACTTATGTAACAGATGTGGCTGATGCGTTTTATACTGCCGCAAAGTCAGATGTTTGTGACGAAATTATGAATGTAGGAAGCGGAAACACTTACAGCGTAAATAAAATTGTGAATTTATTAGGCGGAGAAAAAGTTTATATCCCTAAAAGACCGGGAGAACCCGACTGTACTTTCGCCGACATCACAAAAATCAGAAAATTATTAAACTGGGAACCAAAAGTTTCAATAGAAGAAGGGGTAAATAATCTTCTTGAGAATATTGATTACTGGAAAAAAGCCCCTGTCTGGGACGAAAATTCCATAAAAGAAGCCACAAAAAGCTGGTTTAAGTATTTATCTTGAAGAAATAAATTGCTCAAAAGTTTTAAGTATATGATTCAAGTCTTTTTCTTCAATACCAGGGTATACACCTATCCAAAACGTATTATTCATAATAAATTCCGTATTTGGCAGTATTTTATAATGCTCTTCTGTTATTTCATCTGAATATAGAATCTCGGAATCTTTTATTTTTAAAGCAAAATGATTATCTACAAAAACAGGCTGCCTTAAAATATTTCCTGAAAACAATAATCTCGTTCCGATATTGTTTTCTTCAAGAAATTGTATCAATTTTAGTCTGTCAAAACCGGCATGTTCTTTTATAGAAAGGAAAAAACCAAACCAGGAAGGCTCTGATTCAGACATAACTTGGGGCAAAATAAAATAATCTTCAAATTTTTTAAATCCTTCATAAAAAATTTTATAATTCCTGTTTCGTTTTTGAATAAAATTTTCAAGCTTATCCATTTGAGCGCAGGCAATAGAAGCCTGCCAGTCGGTTATTTTTAAGTTATATCCCAAGTGTGAATAAGTATACTTGTGGTCATATCCATAAGGAAGATTGCCAAGCTGATAGCTAAATCTTTTTTTGCAGGTATCATCCTTACCAGGCGAACACCAACAGTCTCTTCCCCAGTCCCTAAATGAAAGCAAGATTTTATAAAGCTGACTGTCATTTGTAACAACCGCTCCACCTTCTCCCATTGTAATATGATGCGCCGGATAAAAGCTAAAAGTCCCAATATGCCCGACAGTTCCTGTATATTTATTGTTAAATTTTGCTCCGAGGGCATCACAACTGTCTTCTATGAGCCATAAGTTGTATTTTTGGCAAATTTCCGAAATTTTTTCCAGATTAAACGGATTTCCAAGCGTATGAGCAATAAAAATAGCTTTTGTCTTTTCTGTAATTGATTTTTCTATTTCATCAACTTTAATATTGCAGGAACCGACTTCAATATCGACAAAAACAGGAATTAAACCGTTCTGGATAATAGGATTTATGGTTGTCGGAAATCCTGCCGCAACGCTTATGACTTCATCTCCTGTTTTTAAACGTTTTTCTCCCAGCCGATGAGAAGTTAAAGCTGTTAAAGCAAGCAAATTAGCAGATGATCCTGAATTTGTAGTCAAACAATGCTTGATATTTAAGAAACCTGACAACTTTTTCTCAAATTCATCGTTAAAACGCCCTGTTGTAAGCCACATATCAAGACTTGCATCAATCATGTTGAACAGTTCTTTTTCATCAATAACCTTACCGGACGCTGGAATATATTTAGATTTTTGCCCCTTTTTTATATTTCTGTAGTAAATACAGGCAAAAAACTTTATTAAGTTTCGCAAGGCTTTATCATACATGTTATACATTATGTAAACCCTCAATTTTACTTATCATTAGTGATAATAAAATACCAACATATTCTTCTGTCTGGCTTTTAGTAAATTCAAACATGTCTGTCTGTTGATAATAATAGTTTTTATACCAGCTTATAGTTTTTTCAAGCGACTGATTGATATCATAAACAGGCTGCCAGCCTAATTTTTCTTTTGCTTTGCTAATATCAAGCCTGAGAAAAGCCGCTTCTTTAAGATTTTTTTCCGGTATAACTTTATATTTTCCACTCCCCCATAGTTCCAGAGATTTCAAAAGTATTTCTTCCACGGTCATAATAGTATTTTCATTAGAACCAAAATTCCATCCTTCAGCAAATTCAATAGGATTTCCGTAAATATTAGCTCCAAGAAGCAAATAACCGGAAACACACTCTAAAACATGCTGCCATGGTCTTACAGCATGAGGACTTCTAATAATTATTTCTTCTTTATTATATAATGCTCTGACTATATCTGGAATAAGCCTGTCTTCTGACCAGTCCCCACCGCCTATAACATTACCCGCTCTCGCGGAAGCGAGAGTAACTTTATGTGAAATACCATAGTTTTTCGGATTTAAAAAAGAATTTCGATAAGCGGCTGTTACAATTTCAGAAGCCCCTTTGCTTGCGCTGTAAGGATCATACCCGCCCATTGGATCATTTTCTTTGAAACAGTGAGTACCTCCCGAATTCTCATAGCACTTATCACTTGTAACATTTATAACTACACCTTCAAAATTGCTTTTTCTAACCGCTTCAAGAAGATTTACAGTCCCCATGATGTTTGTTTCAAAAGTTAAATGAGGCTCTATATAAGAACGCCTTACAAGAGGCTGAGCCGCCAAATGAAAGATAAAATCAGGCTTGTGCAGGATTAAAACCTTTTCAATAGCGTCTTTATTTCTTATATCGCCGATAATACTAATTAAATGCTTTTCAAGACTTAGAATATTAAATAAATTAGGCTCTGTATCAGGCTCTAAAGAAAATCCGACAACTTCAGCGCCGAGTAGAGTTAGCAACAAACTTAGCCATGAGCCTTTAAACCCTGTATGACCGGTAACTAAAACTTTTTTGTTTTTATAAGTCTGATTAAAAAAATGGTTCATTTAAACCTCAATTTTTTATTTTTATCACCATCTATTTTAAAAAGTCAATTATCCCATATTTTCCATAAGGCATTATTACTTTGCCAGAGGTTTTCAAGTTCCTGTTTATCTCGCAAAGTGTCCATTGGTTTCCAAAAACCGCTGTGTTTATACGCTGCAAGTTGGTTATCTTTTGCAAGTTTGTTTATAGGTTGTTTTTCCCAGAGAACATCGTCTTCAATATAATCAAAAATATCGGGTTCCAGAACAAAAAACCCGCCGTTTATCCATGCATCATCACCTTTTGGTTTTTCCTGAAATTGTATTACATCATTTTTATCGTTAAGATCCAAAGCCCCAAATCTTCCCGAAGGTTGAACCGCTGTAATAGTAGCAAGTTTTTTATGTTCTTTATGGAAATTTATCAGTTCAGGAATGTTTATATCCCCTACGCCATCTCCGTAAGTAAGCATAAAAGTTTCATTCTGTATGTATTTTTGCGCTTTTTTAATTCTGCCGCCCGTTAAAGTTTCAATCCCTGTATCTACAAGAGTTATTTTCCAGGGTTCAACGTTTGCCCGATTTATTTCAAGAGAATTATTTTTTAAATCTATTGTTACATCAGAGTTATGCAAAAAATAATTTGCGAAATATTCTTTGATTACATATCCTTTGTAGCCCAATAAAACAATAAAATCGTTATAACCATAATGGGAATAAATCTTCATTATGTGCCATAATACAGGATATTCTCCTATTTCTATCATGGGTTTTGGCTTATATTGGCTTTCTTCGGTTATTCTTGTTCCAAAACCACCGGCTAAAATAACAACTTTCATATTTTATACCATTATTTAAATATTATGTTACATTATAGCCTAAACTTGTAAATATAAATAATAATCCACAAATTTTTATGTTTTAATAAATGTTAGATTATGAAGAAATTTATTACAAAACATTAATTTTATATAAAAAAACGCAATTTTGTTTAATTTCAGGTTTTTACTATATATGTAAGCATATCAGAATTTTGTTGAGTACATATGTTTGTTGCACTTAATATTAAACGAAAAAGTCAAATAAAGGAGTAAAATATGACCGCAGTCCTGACAAAAGAAGATATAGTAAACTGGAGAAGGTCTACAGAAAGAATAACTCTTGAAGATTATGCAAAAAGACTCGGTAAAGTCGTATCCGCCGAGAAAAAAGAAACTAACGATCTTCACGATATACTTAGCAAAAAAGTAGTTGAAGAAGTTGTTGAAGCACCACAAAAAGCTGAAAAACCTGATATAGAAATAAAAATTTCTTTCAAAGAAAAATTGAATAAAAGAGAAGAAGTTGTTTTCAATTATTTCTTTAAAAACAAAAAAAGAAAAGTATTTGCAAATGAAATAGCAAAGATTTTAAACCTGCCTAACGATTATGTTTATAAGTATATAAGGAATTTAAGGAAAAAAATTGCCGGAAACATACTTGTTAATGCAGAAAATGGCGGTTATATCCTTAACGTTTAATTTTATCTGATAAAACAGTCTGAAACACTGTCTTTAATGATTTTTCTGAAGTTTTCAAATTCATTATTTGAATAATTTAATTCAGCCGATGAATTTTCTGATAAATTTTCGGAAGGGATATATTTTTGTAAAAACCAGAGCCTTGCACCATTTGCAAGGCCTTTTATTTGCAAAATATCGTCTTTACTTAATTGTGTCTTTAAGATAGTTGTCCTAAATTCATATTTAATATCAGAATTTTTAATTATATTAATACTTTCCTGTATTTTTTTTGTATCAACCCTTGAATTTGTTATGTCCTGATATTTTTCAAAAGGAGCTTTTATGTCCATGGCAATATAATCAGCCAATTTAAGTTCTATAACTTCTTTTAAAACCTTGGGATTACTTCCGTTTGTATCAAGCTTTATTAAAAAACCTGAATTTTTTATTTTTTGCATAAATTCAATCAAATCAGGCTGAATAGTTGGTTCTCCACCTGTAATTACAACCGCGTCAATTTGTTTCCATCTTTTATTAAGGAAATCCCAAATTTCTTGAGGGTTTATAGCAGAAGCAGACGGATTTTCGTCCAACAATTGTTTGTTATGGCAATATGAGCAACGAAAATTACAGCCCTGAGTAAAAATTATCGCAGAAATTTTATCAGGGTAATCAAGAAGTGAAAATTTTTGAAATCCGCCAATAATCATATGTTTTCTCTCTGTCATTGCGAGGAAGGACCCACTTTTTTGATTAATTATCAAAAAAGATGGGGGTAGACTTTGTGCCGACGCGGCAATCCATTTAATGAGGCTTTTTGCTTTGAAATATCATTGGGAAGATTGCTTTGTTACTTGAATCATCGTGTTTTAAAGGCGATTTATGACTCGCAATGACAATACTCTAATTAAATTTTCAATGATTTAGCATGACATTTTTTCAAAAAAAATACAAGGTTAAAGAAATATTAAACAAATCCAATCTCCCACACACCCATTGTTATTGAATTTTTACCCCACCCGTAAAAAATTGAGAAAGTTTTTAAAAAAATGAAGCAATTTTTTATATTCACATGATTTATATAAACAGAAAGTCGAAATTAAAAAAATATGTAATTAAATTTAATAAAATAGGAGTAAATTTTATGAATGTTAGTTTAAACACAGCAAACTACACAAATCCTTACAGACAACAGCATACAAAACAGCAAAAAGTAAGTTTTAATGGTAAAAAGGTAAATATTCCTTGGGAAGAAGCTCTTGGTAAAGCAGAGGCTAGTCTTTCCAGAGTTCTTGAACGCAGAAACGCACTTAAAAAAGAAATGGAAAATCTTAGGGAACACCATGGATTAGGTAGAGATTATGCGCAAGATGGTATTTATTTGAGAGATAATGACCTTTATGATACACAATGTGAATTAGAAAGTAGAATTAGAGAATTAAAAGCAGGAATTGAATACAATAATAAAAGTATATTTCAAAGAATTATAGACTGTTTTAAAAAATCATAAATAATTTTGTGTAAAATTTAAATTACCTCTGTTTTAAAACAGAGGTAATTTTTTCATGCTTTTGATGATTCTTCATTATATTTGTTAATTTTAAAAGTTTTTCTGAGCTTAAATTCTTCCTGCTTACTTTTATTCCACTGATTTACAGGTCTTAAATAACCTACCACGCGCGAATAAACTTCGCATTCAGAAGAACACTCGGGACAATTGACATGTTCCCCTGCTCTATATCCGTGAGAAGGGCATATACTAAAGGTCGGGGTAATTGTAAAATACGGCAAACGATAACTGTTGCAGATTTTTCTGACCAGATTTTTTACTGTTTTCGTAGATTCTATTTTTTCCCCGACAAAAATATGTAAAACAGTTCCGCCTGTGTATTTTGTTTGAATTTCATCCTGCAAATCCAGAATTTCAAATACATCATCAGAATACATCACCGGAAGCTGCGTAGAATTTGTGTAAAAAGGCTCTGCCCCATCCTGAAATTCCTTTTCATTAGCGCAAACACCCTGCGGATAAGCTTTTTTGTCAAGACTTGCAAACCTGTAAGAAACACTTTCCGCGGGTGTCGCCTCAAGGTTATAATTATTGCCTGTTTCCTGCTGATAAGACTCAAGTTCGGTTCTCATAAAGTCAAGAACTTTTAAAGTAAATTGATTTGACTTTTCAGAAGCCATGTTTTCACGGAAAAGATTCTCGCATGCTTCATTCATCCCGCAAATCCCTATCGTGGAAAAATGATTTTTCCAGTACAGCTTGTCCCGTAGTTTTATATCGCGGAGATAAAACTTTGAATATGGATAAAGGTCTTGATCTGTAAGCCTTTCAAGAATTTTTCTTTTTACTTCAAGAGAATTTTTTGCAAGCTCCATAAGATGCCCAAGTCTTTTTAAGAACTCGTTTTCATCTTTTGATAGAAGTCCCAGTCTTGCGAGATTGATTGTTACAACCCCGACAGAACCTGTAAGAGGGTTAGCACCAAACAAACCACCGCCTTTTTTCATAAGTTCCCTGTTGTCAATTCTTAACCTGCAACACATCGAGCGGGTGTCTTCCGGTTTCATATCAGAGTTTACAAAGTTAGAGAAATACGGAATACCGTATTTGGCGGTGATTTCCCATAACCCTTTAAGATTGGGGTTATCCCAGTCAAAATCTTTCGTTATGTTGTAAGTCGGAATCGGAAAAGTAAACACCCTACCCTTTGCATCACCTTCCATAAGCACTTCAAGAAAAGCCTTATTAAAGATATCGACCTCATTTTGGAACTCATCATAAGTTGTATCCATTATTTTTCCGCCGATAATTACGTTTTGATTAGCCAAATGTGACGGCACGAGAAGATCAAGCGTAATATTAGTAAAAGGCGTCTGAAAACCAATCCTTGTCGGCACGTTTAAATTATAAACAAATTCCTGTAAAGCTTGTTTGACATCTTTATAGCTTAAATTATCATATTTTATAAAAGGCGCAAGAAGAGTATCCGCGTTTGAAAAAGCCTGCGCTCCTGCCGATTCACCCTGAAGAGTAAAAAGAAAATTAACCATCTGCCCTAAGGCAGTTCTAAAGCGTTTTGGAGGTCTGCTCTCAATTTTCCCCGGCGCACCCTTAAATCCTTCCATTAATAAGTCATTTAAGTCCCAACCAACGCAGTAAACAGAAAGCACGTTTAAATCATGGATATGAAAATCACCGTTAAGATGTGCTTCTTTTACTTCTTTGGAATAAATCTTGTTTAACCAGTATGTTTTATTGACTTCCGAGGAAATATAATTGTTTAACCCTTGCAAAGAAAAAGACATGTTGCTGTTTTCCTTGACTTTCCAGTCCAACTGGTCAAGATATTTATCAATAAGCTCAATTTTATCCTGATTAACGATTTCTCGTAATTTTATATGCTGATCTCTATAAATAGCGTATGCTTTAGCTGTTTTATGATAAGGAGAATCCATCAGGGTTTCTTCTACGATATCCTGAATTTCTTCAACAGAAGGAATTTTATTGCTGATTGTTTTATGCGCAAGGCTTATAGCTTTTACAGCAAGACTATAGGCAGTTTCTTTATCAAATTCACCTGTTGCTTTGCCGGCTTTCGAGATAGCGTTAATGATTCTTTCCCGCTCAAAATCAATAACAGCTCCATCTCTTTTTTTTATCTTATCAAACATCTGTTTTAATTGTTCTCCTAAATGTCAATATTCGCCATCATTTGTTTTATGGTATTTATAGTGCCGTTCATATTCACAGAATCAGCGGTTTTTTGCTGTAAAAAAGCGTTAATACTCGGCATCATTTGAATAGCAAGATCAAGCTGCTGATTTGAACCCGGCTGATACATACCAACGTCAATCAAATCTTTATTTTCTCTATACATGGCAAGCATCTTACGCATTTTTGCAGCGGCATCCATGTGTTCCTGATCACATATTTCAGTAAAAAGCCTGCTAACACTCCCCAAAACATCGATAGCCGGATAATGGTTCATCTCCGCAACTTTTCGCGAAAGAAATATATGCCCGTCTACAATACCTCTTACTGTATCTACCACAGGGTCGTTAATGTCATCACCTTCCATAAGCACTGTATAAAGAGCTGTAATTGAACCTTTAGGGCTTGCGCCTGATCTTTCAAGGATTTTTTGAAGCCATGAAAAGATAGAAGGCGGATAACCTTTCATAGTAGGAGGCTCTCCAATAGAAAGACCCACTTCTCTTCCCGCCATAGCGCATCTTGTAACGGTATCAGTCATTAAAAATACTTTTTTACCCTGATCCCTAAAATATTCACAAACAGCAGTAGCTGTTTGAAGAGCTTTCATCCTGATAAGAGGGGGTTGGTCGCCTGTAGAACAAACAAGAACGGATTTTTTCATACCTTCAGGACCGAGAGAATTTTCTATAAACTCTTTAACTTCCCGTCCCCGCTCTCCGATAAGCGCCATTACGTTGACATCAGCCTCGGAATTTCTGGCAATCATGCCGAGCATTGTGCTTTTACCTACGCCGCTTCCTGCAAAAAGCCCCATCCTTTGACCTGCTCCCAACGTGAGCATTCCGTCTATAGCTCTTATTCCGGTTGAAAACTTGCTTTTTATGATTGGACGGGTAAATGCATCCGGCGGAGAATTTTCTACAGAAACATATTTTGCGTTTGATGTGTCCAGAGGTCTTCCGTCAAGCGGAATCCCAAGAGGATTTATAAGCCTGCCCAACAAAAAATCGCCAACAGGAACCATAATAGGTTTTCCCGTGGAAGTAACAAGACTTCCCTGCGCAATTCCGCCACCATCATAAAGAAGCAGCATCTGAGCCGCATCTCCCTTAAATGCAACGACTTCAGCAGGTTTTTTAGACCCGTCAGCCGTTTCTATAAAACACAAATCCCCTATCTTAAGACCGGGAAGCTTTGCTTCAACAGTAAGACCGAGAAGCTTCGATACAGTTCCTTTGTATTGAAAGGTTTCCGTGATATTAATTATATCAAGAGCTTTGTCTTTTATTTGAGAGATTTTATCTTTTGAAATATGCATATTAATTCTGGTTTACCAGCCCAAGGCTCTTAATTTAAGCACTCCTCTTATAGTAATAAAAGCAAAAGTTGATAATATAATAAAAAGTATAAACCCATCTAAATAACTCATAAAAACCTCATTTCAAAATATTGTCTAATTTTTTAGTAACACTTGATAAACCTTCAAAAAATAAATAATTAAAATATGAACCGACTATTAGCAAAAATAATTTAGGTAAATTTGCAAACGAAATTAAAGGAAATGTAAGTGAAAGGACTAAACCTGCAAGCCCGCCTGTTAATACTATCATTGCTGCCCAGAGAGTTTTTTTTGTTCAATTAAACTGTCTATTAATTTTTCCTGCTTTTTATCCATAATTCAATTTTAATCCTTTTTTTACAATAAGCAATAAAATAATTAACTGTAACTCATTGATTCTTCGCCAATAATATCAACCTGTTCAACCCTAATATCAGTGATAAGTTCACTGTAGGAAAGAACAACGACAGTTGGAATATGTCTTTCAAGTAACTGATAAAGAGGAAGCCTGATTCGTGGCGAACAAAGTATTACAGGCTGTTGACCTATTGTTTGATGCGCCCTCATAAGAACAGTTGCGGCATATTCTATTAATTCCTGTACCTGCAAAGGATTTAACAGGAACATAGTTCCAAGTTCTGTTCTCTGACAGGAATCATCAAGAACTTTTTCCCATTCCTGCGAAAGTGTAACAACATGAAGCACTTTATCATTAGTTGCATTGCCAAGACATATTTGTCTTCCAAGTGCTGCACGCAGTCTTTCAGAAAGAATATCAGGCTCTTTGGAGAACCTTGCAAAGTCGCAGAGTCTTTCAAATATAAATATAATGTCTTTGATGGAAACTTTTTCGCGTAAAAGATTGACAAATATCTTACGCAGATCGCTGGTTGAGATAATAGCAGGCACAAGATCATTAATAAGAGTCGGATCTTGAGTTTTAACGAGTTCCATAAGCTTGATAACATCGGTTTTTGTCATAATTTCGTCTACATATCTGCGTAAACTGTCTTGTAAGTGCGAAACAATCGCATCTGTTGCATCAATGCCCATAATTTTTTCGCCTTCCTGAAGCTGTTCCGGCTTTATCCAGTAAACAGGCTGTTGATAAGTCGGATCAACTCCGGTTATAACATCATTAGGAACAGCCTTACCAAAGCTTTCCCATTGATCTGCGATAACCATAAGCCTTTCAGGATAAACTAACCCTGTCGCTACAGAATTATTTCTTATAGAAATCAAATATTCGTTGTCACCAATGGCCGAACTGTCCATAATTCTTATACTTGGAATAATATACCCAAATTCGTCAGTCATTCTCTGTCTCAAAGCCGCAATTTTAGCAAGAAGCTGCCCTTCTTGTTCTGGATCAGCTATGGAAAGCAATCCATTTCCGACTTGTAAGCTTAAAATATCAACACCAAGGCGTTCATACATTTTGTTAGGATTGACAAGATCCTGCATGTTCTGTTTTACAGACTCCAATTCACTATACTGGCTTTGTACATCATGTTGAATAAGAACAGTAAATGCCGTAAAGAAAAGAAATAGAGCAAGTACCGCAAAAGTAAACCAGGGAAACCCTGTAAAACTTGAAGTTAAGGCAATAAACATAAGAAACCCGCCAGAAAGCCACAAACTATTAGGTTTGTTTGAAACCTGCGCGACTATATCCCGGGCTAAACTCGAACTTGAAGCTGTAGTCCTTGTCATTGTAATACCGCAAGAGATAGCCATTAATAAAGAAGGGAGCTGAGCGCCAAGGCCGTCACCTATTGTCAGCTTAGTAAAGGTTTCTACGGCATCGGCAGGCTGCATACCCATTGTTAGAACACCTACGGCTAATCCTCCGATAATATTTATAACTGTAATAATAATACCTGCAATAGTATCCCCTTTTACAAACTTCATAGCACCGTCAAGAGCACCGTAAAGAGATGATTCTCTTTGAAGATCTTCTCTTCTTCTTACTGCTTCTTCAGGAGAAATAAGCCCCTGGTTAAAATCAGAGTCGATAGTCATTTGTTTTCCGGGCATAGCATCGAGAGCAAACCTTGCGGAAACTTCCGCTATACGTTCAGAACCTTTTGTAATTACAATAAATTGAACAATTGTAATGATAAGGAATATTACAAAACCTACAATCAAACTTCCGCCTGTTACAAACTCTCCAAAGGTTTCAATAACTTTACCGGCTTCCGCTTTTGTAAGAATCGCCCTTGTTGCCGCAATTGAAAGAACCAGCCTGAATAATGTTCCAATAAGGATAACAGATGGAAAAGCAGCCATATCAAGAGGTCTTTGCACATAAAGCGACATAGCCATAAGAACTATACCGAGTGTAATGTTTAAACTTATAAAAACATCGATGATTACAGGAGGCAGTTCAATAATGAGGATAACAATAAGCCCGAGTACAAATATACCAAGGGCAAATTCTCCGAGCATTCCTCTTTGTTCCTGCGCTTGAGACAAATTTCCTCCTGTGTCTTATTGTTATTCTCTAACTATAATCCCGCTTCAAGTGCTTTTTGTAAAATTTGAAGCTGTGTTGAGAACCTTGCATCAATTATTCCGCTTTTCGTTTCTACAATGCAACTTCCCCAGTCTACTTTTTCATCTTTAATTACGGTAATTTTAGTATTAGAATCACCGTAAGGATATAAATCAGGTATGTTTTCTTGAATTGATTGCATATCAGCAGGATTTGTCCTGACCATTATGTTTGTTTCGCCTTTGCCTAAAGACTTTATCACTTCTGATACAATATTTAAGACAATGGTGTCATCAATTTCAAGCTGTTTTTTAATTACTTTTTCGGCAACTTTTACCGCTAAAAAAGCAATATCAGGAGCAGCCTGTTCCATTGCTCTTTCTTTTGTTTGAAGAAGCACTGTAATAGCTTGATTTAATTTTTTCAATTCTTCTTTTGAAAGTTCAATTCCGTAATCAAAACCTTCTTTTGCCGCCGATTCTTTTATTGCGTTAGCTTCTTCCTGCGCTCTTGAGATAAGATTTCTGTCCTCGGTGCGTCTATAACCTCTTCTCCTGTCACCTCTTCGTCTTTCTTGCCTCTCTTTTATTAAAGGCTGCTGAAATGAGGGAACAGAAGGTTTTTTTGCAACAGGTTTAACCGTCAAATCATTATTTTGTTTAAGCTGATTTGAATTTAAAGGATCATTTGAATTATTTTTATTTTTTTTGATAATCATATCGGCATTTTAACCATTATAATCCATTTTTAATTTTACTGTTTTCGGATCAAAAATGCCATTTTGTAACAAAAGTTCATTGATAACTCAAAACTAATTTTGTGGAGCAAGCTTTGATCTAACGTAAGTATATAATATTTTGGCAATATAAGGAGAAAATTCAACTTTTAAAGCTTTTGAAGTGCTTTCAAAAAGGCAAGTTTCAACATAATCAAGAATTAAAGATCTTTCATAGCTTAATGTATTAAAAATTTCTTCATCATTAAATCTTTTTTTCAAAGCTTTTATCCCTGCGACAACTTCTGTTATTTTAGGTCTTGCAATATTTGCGACACTTTTTTTCAAATCTGTCAAGTATTGATAAACTAAAGAAGGATCTATTTTTTGCTCAAGCCCTTCTATATTTAGATAAGAATTTATTTTTTGTTGTTCTTCGGGACTAAAATTTGAAAGAATACTATCAACTTTTTCTTTTGACATTTTTTTCAATACTATTGCTACTGCGGCATATTTTATAATTTTATCTTCGTCTTCAATTGCAGAACCACCGGATTCTTTTGCCATACTGTCGACGTTAGAATAAGAGATTACCTCATTAACTTTGTCTTCAGGTATAACTCCTGCTTTTGCAAGACCGTTTATGCATGATTCATAAGCAGCTGTAACTTGTAATTCTATGGTTGCAGCAATTTTTGTTTGATCTTGTTTTTCTATAAATGATTGTATGGCAACCTGTAAAGCAGCAAAAGCTACTTGTTGAAGGATTTCAGCCCAATGTTCAGTAGGAATATCCGCTCTTATAATGTCAATATTTTTATGAAAAGTCCATTCACCAATAAATTGAACAATTGTTCTGGCTTGTTCGTCATCCAACTGCTGATTAAAACGTTCAATAAGATGATTTCCGGCAATTAAGCTAAATTCAAAGACTTTTTTGGCAACATAATTTTTTTGCTCATCTGTTAAATCAGCAGGTACATAATTTATTGCCTGTTGTGCCAGATCTTTTGCAAATTCTTGCGGATTTAAACTAGTTATAGCCAACTATGTTACTCCTCTGCCCTTATTTTTTATTAATTTGAAGTTTCTATCCAGCTTTTTAAGGTTGTTGCAAATTCTTTTTCATCAATATCTTCTTCAATATTTTCTTGTATATCCTGAATTGTACTTCTAAGATCAGGAATAGCTGCCTGTGGCTGCTGCTGTTGAGCTGTTGTTAAATTTTGATACATTTGCTGCTGTATATTTTGAAGCTGATTTGCTTTTTGATGAGCATCCTGTAAAGCTTTTTCCTGATTTATAGTTCTTTCTAAAAGATGGTCGATTTCTCTTTGTTGCTTGGAAGCAGTATCTTTAGTTCTTCCTCCTATGAACGCAAGCCCTAATATTAAGCCTCCGCCCAATAAAGCTGCTACTGTCCACCATGGATTTCCTGAATTTTCAGGCTCGGGTTTTTGAACAGGTCTTTCGTTTGCCAGATAAGGGTTTATATTATCAGCAAAGGCTATTTCAACATTTTGCGCGTTTGCTTTAGGGTTTGCTGTTCTGGCAATAAGTTCTTTAAGCTGAGGAATAGTCATCTCAGTAGGAATTGAACCCTGATTTATGGTAACCGCAATTGATATTTCTTCAAGTATTCCCGGCTTTTTAAACTCGGTGGTCTGTGTTTGACCGACTTTATAACTGTATTCTTCCGCATTTCTTGCATAATTTCTGTTTTGGCTTGATTCGGGAGAAGGAAGACCGCCCGGCAAGAAAGAACTAACCGCATTGCTCATCTTGCTTCTGTCTTGAGATCTGTCACCGAGGTCTTCAGTAAATTTTTGTTTACTTCCTACGGTGGAATCCTGCGGATTATAAGTAATTTTAGCGGTTTCAACAGGAACTTCTCTTAAATAAGTGCTTACAGTGACAACATAATTGCCTTTTCCGAGCAACCTGTCAAGCTGGGCATTTATTTTTCTCTTCATGTAAGTATCTTTTTCTTCCTGCATGTCGAGCATATTAGCGCTGGCATCTTCTACGCTTGAATAAACGTTTCCGTTTGTATCTGTAATCGAGATATTTTCAGCATTAAGATCTTCTACACTTCCCATTATAAGGTTTAAGACTGATTTTATAATATTTCTGTCAAGTTTGTCTTCTGAAGAATCAACCACAAGTTGAATTGTTGCTGTAGTAGGCTGCTGCATAGCAGTAAAAATAGTATCTTTAGGTATTGAAACAAAAACAGAAGCATCATTTATTCTGGGTAATTTTTTTATAAGCCTTGCAAGTTCACCATTAATAGCTCTTGAAAGTCTGATTCTCTTGTCTTCTCTTGAAGAAGTGAAATCGCCTTTGTCAAAAACCTCAAGACCAACGTTTTTATCCATAAGACCGCTTTTTACAATATGTATTATGGCATTATCTTTTTGGTCTTCAGTAATTTTATCTTTAGGAGAGAGAACAAGCTCAATTTTAGAACCTTTCCCACCTTTTCTTACAGTAATTCCTTCTTGTGCAAGTAAAGCCTGTATTTCAAGAGCCTTTCCTACACTATCAGTTGTCATAAGAGGAACTTCTTCTTTAATTTCAGGTGATTTTACAGCTTCTGCTTCTTTTGAACCTTTTGAAGAAGACACCATAAAAACAGCAAAAACAATTACAACTATTACAGCTACAGTTATTCCTATTAAGGCCGGTTTATTTTGAGCTAAAGACTGCGGATTCACTTTTTAACAACGCCTCTCTCTAAATACTTAATTTGTTTATTTTATTAAACAAACTCCATTACCCTCTAAATTCTTATACTATTCTACACTTGAATAGCCATAATTTTCTCATACGCTTGTATTACTTTTGTAGTCATTTGTGTCGCAATGTTTAAACCAACTTCAGCTTTTGACATAGCAATCATAACGTCATGAATATCGGCTCCGTTGCCAAGCATAGCGCTTTCAAGTACAGCATCAGGAGCTTTTACCGTAGCATCAACTTCTTTTACAAGACCTGTCATAACATCAGTAAAACTTGGAATTTCAGGAGAAGTTCCGAGTGACTGAAGCCGCATCGGGCTGCTGCCCATTACGCCTCTTGTTTCAGCTATATCAGCCTGTAAAAGTAATTTTGGAACGTATCCTCTCATATTTTTCCTCTTTCCCTTTTGCTGTCATTCTGAGGGCTTTAGCCCGAAGAATCTGTTAAATAGCGAATTTAATCAAATGGACAGATCCTTCGCTTTGCTCAGGATGACAAAATGTTACCCTAAATAATTTGCCAGAATTTTTCTGACATAGTTTTGTGTTTCTTTGTATGGAGGAACTCCGCCGTATTTATCAACGCTTCCACCGCCGGCATTGTACGCGGCAAGAGCAAGAATCAAGTTGCCTTTGTATTTATCCAACATGTTTTTTAAGTGCTTAACTCCGCCTTCAATGTTTTGCTCCGCGCTGAAAGGATTTATAACTCCAAGAGTTTTTGCAGTCCCTGGCATTAATTGCATTAAGCCCATAGCTCCCGCTTTTGAAACCGCGCTGGTGTTAAAATTAGATTCCTGTTGGATTAAAGCCATTACCAATTTGTCGTCTACTTTATATTTTTCAGAAACCTGACTTACCAATTGCTGAATTTGACCTTTTGAAAGCGAAGGAAGTTCCGCAACTTTATATTTAAGTCCTTTAGGGGGAGTTAACTTCATAAAATCAGCGAATTTGGGAAGATTTGCTTCTTGATTGCTGTTAATTGCCGGTGAAATTGCTTTTGTTTGACCGGCAAGAATTGATTCTATCTGCAAAACCCTTTCCTGCGCGGACTTAATGCTCGCGGACTGTATCATACTTTGTATTGATTTACTGAACATCCCCTTTTCCTCTTAAAAAATTATCTTCCTATCTCTACAGCTTTTTGAGCCATTGCTTTTGTAATAGAAACTACGGCAATGTTTGCTTCATAGGCTCGTGATGTAAGTAATGAATCTGCCATATCAATCATGGGATTGACGTTTGACCTTCTGTAATATCCGTTTGCGTCCGCATCAGGATGTCCCGGTGCATAAACCAATTCTCCGGGAGTCGGATCTTCAATAACTCCCGTAAGAGTTACTCCGCCGGAAATATTCGGTAAAGTTCCGATATTAAACACATTTTCTTTCATTCTATTAAGCAAACCATGAAAAGAAATATCATCCAAAGCCGCTAATGTAGGAATTTTTCTGACATAATTCGGTGTATCGAGGTTTGCTATGTTTTTTGCATGTACTTCAAGGCGTTTTCCATGGGCATTTAAAGCTGATTCGCCTATATTTAATGAATCTAATAATCCCATTAATTACCTACTTTCCTAATTGCGCAACGGTTTTTAATTCCTGAATCAAAGAATTTGCTCTTCTTGTCGCTACAGAATAAAATAAAGAATTTTTTTGCATAGCCATAAGCTCTTCTGCTATGTTCACTTTCCCTTGTCTTTCTTCCATTAACGGGCAAGGACCTATGGTTTTTGCCATTTTTGTTTCAAGAGGGCTGTTAAGCTTTCCTACATATTGCTGAAAACTAACATCCTGTCTAACATAGCCGGGAGTACTTACGTTTGCTATGTTGGAACTGATAGCCTGCTGCTTGATTGTTATTAAGTCAAGCATCATATTTGTTTTGTCGAGTTGTTTATTTAAACCGAAAGACATATATTTTCCTCTTTTTTTGTTATTTTATTTTTTTCTGTCATTCTGAGCCTTCTTTGTCATCCTGAACTTGTTTCAGGATCTATTTATTGAACAGATTCCGAAACAAGTTCGGAATGACGATTATAAATTATTGCCTCAAGTTAATAGATTGCCTGTATATTTCATCAACAACTTTTACAAGTCGTGTGCTGGCAATTAAACTGCCGTTAAGTTTCAAACTTTCATTAACATAAGAAAATACATCGACGTTTGCTTTTTCAAGCATTCCCTGTTTTATGGTTGAATGATCAGCGATTAAAGTTGCTTTTCCCGAATCTTTTGTAGGGGCTACTTTATTTCCTTCAAGTTTTTTCAATCCTTCAGGGTTGTTGAATGATACGAGAGGAATTTTTCCAAGTGTTTCAAAAGTTGTATCATTTTTTTTAAGAACTGTAACTGTTCCATCCGGTTTGATTTTAAGCTTTTCATAATTTGCGGGAATTTTAATACCGTCTGCAACAAGCCATCCATCAGATGAAACAATATAGCCTTCGGCATTTACGGCAAAAGAGCAATCTCTTGTATAAGCAACTGAACCGTCTTTATTTGTTACGGGAACAAATCCCGCGCCGTCAATACCGATATCAAGGTCTCTGGTTGTTCTTACAAGGTCGCCTTTTGAATAATCCGTTCTTAAAGTTCCATCAAGACTTCCGTCAACGTTCAAATAAGTTTCAAATCTCTGCGCTTTAAAACCGTTGGTGTTTAAATTTGCTACGTTTGATGAAATATAGCCAAAAGACTCAAACATAGCATTTGAGTTGTTTATAAGTTTTGAGATAGAGCCTTGTAGTGTAGTCATATTTTATAATCCTTTTTAAATTATTAAGATGTTCTTCCTAATTCCTGTATGGTTCTTGACAGGGAATCACTCTGTATGAGGAATAATTGCCTGTTAGCTTCAAAATTACGTCTTATAGGCACCATGTTAAAAAGTTCTTCATGCATCGCAACGTTTGATTCTTCTACATAACCCTGTTTAACATCAGGATTTTCAAGAATTGCGCTTTCACTTGTAACTATAGAAATCGTTCCGGCTTCGCGTAGCTTTAAATTTGTCTTATCAAGGTATCTAATCAATCCGTCTTTTTCTATTTTTATATCGGTAAGTTCTTTTGGAACGCCGTTTAATTTTATAGATTTTCCTTCTTTTGAAAGCACTTTATAATTTTGAAGAGTAAGAAGATTCCCGTCTTTATCCAGCTTAAATCTTCCATCTCTTGTCAATTGCATTCCGTTGGGAGTCATAACCTGAAAATATCCTTCAGTAGCTAAAGCCAGATCAAGAGGATTTTTTGTAATTTTAATTCTGCCCACCTGCTCATCTACGTTTTTAGACAAAGCATGCGAACCTATAAATTCAGCAAATGATGATACAACCGGTACTTTTTTTTGATACCCGACTTTGTTAAATCCTTGAATATTATCGTTAATAATGTTCATAAGATCTGTTTGAAGGGTCATATCTCTTAAAGAAGAGATCATTCCTCCCTCATTCATATCAATTCCGCCATAAAGTTTCATAAGCTTCCTCTCCTTTTTTTCCCTCTCTTTCTTACTAATCGGAAATAAGAGGGCAGGATTTTAATGTTTCCAAAAAATTTCATCCAAACGGATGAATTTTCATTTCGTCATTGCGAGCGAAGCGAAGCAATCCATAAAATAAGAATAGATTGCCACGTCGCATCCTACGGACGCTCCTCGCAATGACAATTTTTGTAAAAAACTCTAATCTTCTTTCGATACCATTTCCTGTCTTCTTTCAAGCAGTGAATTTTTTTCGTCTGTTTCAAGAATAATTTTTGCGATTTTTTGAGCCGTAATAACTAAAACAGGAGAAACATCTTTTGAAGGGGAAATAATAACTTCTCTTTTCTTCTCTTTCGAAGACTCCTTAGAATCCAAAATAACCATTAACTCTAACTTGGCGTTAATTTTATCCTTTCTTGTCTGCTCATTTATCCCTTTTAAAATTTTTTCAAGATATTCAGAGGTTTCTGTCAAGGTTTCCGTATTCTCAATTTCTATTTTAACTGAACAGTCTTTGTTTAGAATAATTGAAATCTTGAACCTACCTAAATTTATTGTGGTTATATAAATTACAAGTACAGTTTGTTCAGAATTATCGTCCTCTTCGCTTTCACGTTTTTCAAATCTTATTTCTATATCCTGTTTTTCAGATAAAGGCAACCAGGGAAGGTATAATAAAGTCAGATTTGTAAGTATTTCCTGAGCGGATGCATCTTTTTTAGGGATAATCTGACTTAATAAAGTTAAAATTTCTTTTATTTGTTCGGTGTTTTGAGTACCTCCGGGTGCTTGCTGAAAGAGCTTTAAAAGCTTATTCAAAGATTCCTTGGAGTTTTCTTCCAGTGTTTGCCTGATTAAATCAGTATTAAGTTTTTGATTTTGTTTTAGCAGGGTTTCTAATGTTTCAGGGGAAATATTTTTGTACATAAGAAAACTGAAAAGCTCTTCAATATCGTCAGGAAGGTTCAGAAGCCCTTTTAGCAGATTTGCCTGCTCCATTCTGTTTATGGAGTTAAATTTGATGTTTTGATTTGGGTTTAGTCCGATATTCTGATTTGCCAAATTAGTGGTTTGTTGGGTATTTTTAGCTTCGGGAGCTGTTTTTATGGTTTCGTTCATGCCTTCAGTTGCAACACCGGAAGTTTTGGTGTTTTTTACAAAATTATTAATAATTTGAAGATAGTCTATTTTCATTTAATCAATTTAACCTGTTTTCATGGAAAATTATAAGGCCTTGTTTAAAAAATTCCACTTTGATTACAAACTATTTGCACTATCTTAACAAAAGTTAATATTAAAATTTGTTAAGCTTCTAAAAACTACAACTGTAATGTATAATGTTTTTATATAAATAAAAAACTTTATTTTTAAAATTCTTAAAACACTTTAGGAGTTGTAACGATGGATCTGATCCCGATTAAACCGACAAGCAATTTAATCAGAGCAACAACCGGTACAGCAAATGATGGGGGGTCTAAATCACAGAGCGGCTATATAAATGTCAGAACAGGCGAAAAAAACGATGAATTAAAGCTTTCTGATGAAGGCAAAAGACTTATAGGCGAAGATCCTGTTGTTGATGACAAAAGTTTTTTAAATGCTGTAAAGGATTTTTTTCTTTCAATACTAAGGTTTATTAAAAAAGTTTTCAGCTTTAAACTTCCCGCTTTTAGTTTCCCTAAAAAGAAACCGGAACCTCAAATAGTTGAAACGGTTGAAAAAAGTGAAGTAAAGAATTTTCTTGGTTATACAAAGCACGTTAGTTAATAGATTTATGTAAATATGTAAAAAAATCTTAATAATTTCCGTCGGATTTTTGACCTGGCGGAAATTATTTTTATTATGTATTAAATAAGAAAATAAAAAACTGGAGAAATTTTGCTGAAATTTTTGCTTAACAGCACAAAATGCCCTCATAATAAGATTTATCCGTTTAGTGACGGGATGTTTTGTCCTGATTGCGGGCAGAAAATAAAAATTTCATGGCGGATTTTACGCTGTGAATGCTGCTCTACAAAAAGAAAAGCCCATTTTTTCATGAATAAATTAGTTCCCGAAGAAAAATTCTGTAAAAAATGCGGCAGCCGTGAATATTACATTGATACACGAGAAAAAATCGAATTTTTTGATTACGAATACGCAATCATTTTAAAAGAAGAAGTAAAAGAGGTTTCAGGAATCAAAAAAACCTTGCAGATATGGATAGAAGAAGAAAATATGCGGGAGGTTTTTCGCAAACCGAAATTATTGCCTGTTTTTAATGTTTAATGTAAAAGGAATTTTTTGTTTTTAATGGGGCTTTGCCCCTATCCCCCAGTTCATTTTCTTTCTTTTTGCGTTCAAAAAGAAAGAAAATAGAACCAAAAGAAAGAAAAACTGTATCCTAAGGGGTCGACACAGTCAAGGGGGACACCCCCTCGAACTCCCCCGTAAAAAACCCATTACAAACAAAAACACCTCTTTAAAAATCAAAAATTTTTTCATAGTAAAATATTACTATGAACACAGACGACTTAAAAAACTTAAAACAGCTTATAGAAACAATTGCAATCTTAAGATCGCCTGAAGGATGCCCATGGGATAGGGAACAAACCCATAAATCTTTAAGGGAAAACCTTTTGCAGGAAACTTATGAAGCTCTCGATGCCATTGATAAGGAAAACGATGACAATTTAAAGGAAGAGCTTGGAGATGTTTTGCTTCAAGTGGTTTTGCATGCTCAAATTGCCTCCGAAGTAAATAAATTCACCATAGAAGATGTTGCAAAAACCATTACAGAAAAATTAATAAGACGGCATCCGCATGTATTCTCCGATACAAAAGTAAAAGATGCCGATGAAGTACTGGTTAACTGGGAAAAAATCAAGAGAAAAGAAAAACCCGAGCGAAAATCAGCTCTTTCAGGCATTGCAAAAACAATGCCCGCCCTTTTAGTAGCGCAGGAATTAAGTAAAAAAGCCGTAAAAACAGGTTTTGAATGGCCTAATGAAGAGTCTTTATGGGAATGTTTCGAGTCTGAAATCAAAGAATTTAAAGATGAAGTTGCCGAAAATAATAAAGAACTTATGGAAGACGAACTTGGCGATATTTTGTTTTCTGTTGTAAATGTTGCTCGCTGGCACAAAATTGACCCTGAAATTGCCCTTATCAAAGCCAACAAAAAGTTTAAGGCAAGGTTTCAAATGATGGAAGCTTTAGCTCCAAAGGATTTGAGTGAATATAATATTGATGAGCTTGAGGATTTCTGGCGACAAGCCAAAGAAAAACTTAAAAACAGACTATAATATAAGAGGAATAAAAGTATGAAGTTTGCTTTAGTGTTTATGATTCTTGTAACTCTTAGTATTGCCTCATCACTCATTCTAAGCCAATACGAGAAAGAACATGGCGAGTTGGATATGAGAATAAAACCTTTTTTCCTGCTTACTTTGGGACTTTTATTTGGTTATATTTTGCGACTATTGTTTCTTAGTTAAAAGAGAAAAACAATGACAATGAAAGTAAAAATAATAGGCGGTGGATTAGCAGGTTCGGAAGCAGCTTTGCAGCTTGCTAAAAATAATATAAATGTCGAATTATACGAGATGCGTCCTAAAAAAACGACAGGCGCGCACCAGACAGACAAACTCGGGGAACTTGTTTGCTCAAACAGCCTCGGTTCAAACGATATAGGGGCTGCAAGCGGTCTGTTGAAAGAAGAATTGAGAATATTAGGCTCTTTTCTCATAAAATTTGCTGACGAAAGCAG
>Ga0209212_1001610_pt1 | contig 35683 bp, 40 predicted proteins | sample RifGroC2_FD_183996 | JGI IMG/M metagenome (GOLD analysis project Ga0209212, IMG submission 183996) | Groundwater microbial communities from Rifle, Colorado, USA - Groundwater C2 (SPAdes) (version 2) | ecosystem: Environmental > Aquatic > Deep subsurface > Groundwater | place: Rifle, Colorado...
CGGCGGGCGACGGGGCAAGGATCGCCCTCCTGAACCGCGACAAGCGATTGGAGGCCGATACGATTGCAGGGCAGGTCGAATACCTCGAACTGACCCTTGCGAAAGAATTCCAGGAGGAGTTCATGGCCGCCATGTTCATTCCCCACATGACGGACGCCTTCCCCCATTTCCCGTCCATGAGGGGAAAAAATTAGAACACCATATCCTGGGTGAATTTCTCTCCCGGCCGGAGGCTCAGGAATTTTTCCTCCGCGTAGGGGCCGCGGAGGAGTTCGCGGAAATAAGCGAGGCTGCCCGGGATCTCCTCATACTGTTTTTTCAGGACGGAAGCGTTCTCCATCGCCCGTGCACGGAGCGGCGCCATCTCCGCCACCCCCGTATCGATGAGGGCGATATGGGTATAGTGCTTCAGCTCTTCTTCGATCACCCACCGGGCCGTCTCCCGTCCGAACTTGGGGACTTGCTCCTCTATTATCCCCAACGGATCCTTCTTTTCCGCAACCCAGCCCGGCGTCAGGTAATAAGTCCCAGGTTTTTCACGGAAAATCTCCAGATGACGGTTCGGTGAACCGAGAAACAGGGCGATGCAGTCGTGGCAGCGGGGGATGATCAATTCCGATGCCCGTGCAGTGATCCCCACAACCCCTCTGGCGCAGAGGCCGTAACCGAGGACGATCCGCGAGGTTGCCCGCGCGACTTGATCGATCTTCTGCTGTAACTGAACGAGCAGTTTGGCCGGCGTCCGATGGAGAGCCTGTTCGAGATAGAGGATATCCGTCCCATCATCCTCCCCGTTCTTCTCCGAAAGGAGATGGGCCAGCTCCGGCTCCATGACGCGGCAGGCGATGATCACCCTTCGTCCATTCCGATCCGCTTCATATACCGACACGGAATTCACCCTCCCTGGCTATTCGAGACGTCCCTCGCGGAAGGCGCGAATGTAATCCATGCAGAAGTCGTCCTTGCCGACTACGAGGGTCACGGCCTTCAGCATTCCTGACCGTTTATGGTCTTCCGGATGACTTTTTTTACGTCAGGCCGCAGCGTTCTTTGACGCATCTTTTTTTCTGTAAAAAGAGATGTAATTCCCGACCCACTCGTCCTTGCCCAACAGAAGATCGGCTGCCAAAATAGTCTGCGTAATCTCGCTGACTGTCGGATCCGCGATGTAAGCAGTGATGCCGCAGGCCGCTCCCAGGGCAAAAAAGGCGCTATTGATGACCTTCCTGTCGGGTAAACCATGGGATACGTTACTCGCTCCCACGACAATATTCAGGCCAAGTTCTTCCGAAACGCGTCGCGCGGTATCGAAGGTCACCTTGCCGGTTTCCGTATCAGCGCCGATGGGCGAAGATGACGAGGAGCAAAAGGCAGAAAACACCAACGACTATTTTATGATATCCGATTCTCAGTAAACTACCACCGACCTTGTCGGTGGCTTTGTAAAGCGGCAAGACTTCGGACAATGTCCTTCGCCTTGCCTGAAAAGGAAACAATACTTTTTGAAATGTTGCTCACCAACAATGTTGGTTCGCTGAAGGCGTGGGGCCTTCGCCCCCACACCCCACCCCTGACTACGTCAGGGGATTAGCTGGGATTTAAATATTCCCCATGTTCCTTTCTCATCCGGGTGCATTCTCCGTTCTCAGACGCAACGCAAAACGCCGCGCGCCCACAGACAGTCGCCGCAGACGGGAAAGGGATTACCAAAGCAATCTTGCTCGTTTTTCTCCGCCCAATCGCACCCCCCGCAATCCGTGCAGGGAGAAAAGTCGAATACTCGGACGCGCTGACGAAAGACCACATACTCCAGATTCGACCAGACCGCAAGAAGGTGCTGTTCGGGCAGATGGCCGAATTCACAGCGGCGGAAGGACTTCTCGCGGCCCCGGATGAAACAGCGGTAGGAATGCAACAGCGCCGGACAGGGGCTGACGCCGCCATGCCAGGCGACAGCCGTGCTCCCGGTCATCACGAAGGGGCAGTAGTTGCGTCGCTGATTGAGTCCGATATCGAGAAAGCTCAACTTCGGCTGCTGGCGCATGATCCTGGCGAGCGGTTCCTGCGTTTCCCGGCACCAGTCCATATGGGGCAGGATCCAGAGCGGTTCCTGCGTTTCCCGGCACCAGTCCATATGGGGCAGGATCCAGAGCGGGTCATAGGGCTTCCCTTCCCCGTCGTAACTGATTGGCCCCATATTGTAGAGGATCTCATCCTGAAGTTCGGCCGTGTATGGGAGGAGGTTCGTCACGAGGATGAAGGAGGCTCTGATCTCGGAGGCGATTTGCCGGATGGCGGGTAGCTCGTGGATGTTACGTTTCATTGCCACGAACTCGATCCCTATGCGTATCGGCGTTTCGGTCGCGTCTGCGCTCAGACGATAGAGCATCCGGACATCGGCAGTGATCTCCTGCAGGGATACCCCCGGGCGGACGGCCCCGTGGGAGTCCCCCGATGCCCCGTCGATGGAGACCACAAACTGGTCAAGGCCGGCTTCGATGAGTCGGTCGGCGAGTGCAGGCGTCAGCAGCGTGGCGTTGCTCGTCATCTCCGTCCGAAGGCCACGCGTATGGGCCAGACGGACCATCTCCGGAAATCGCTCATGAAGCAGCGGTTCGCCCAGGCCCGCAAAGGCAATCGTTTTCACTTCGGGAAAATCCGCCAGGCCGTCGATCAGGGCCTGGTACACGGACCGGTCCATATCCCCGAACGGTTCGTCCCACGAGTTGCGGATGCAGGTGATGCATTTCAGGTTGCAGCGGTTGGTCGGCTCCACGTAGATCTTGTTCAATTCATCCATGAACCGCCGCGCTCACCGCATCCCCTCTCCGATTAATTTCACGCCGCTGTCTCATCGTTTCACCTCGACGCGGCAGACCGCCTCCAGTAACTCCTTCGACCCCGGAAAATACTTCTTTTTGAACCGGATCGCGACGTTGACGAGCATGATCAGGATCGGGACCTCCAGCAACGGTCCGATCACCGTGGCGAAGGCCTGGCCGGAATCGATGCCGAAGATGGCGATGGCCACCGCGATGGCCAGCTCGAAATCGTTCGATGAGGCCGTGAAGGAAACCGCCGTCGTCTGGGCGTAGTTCCCACCAATCTTCCGGATGATGTAGAAGGTCGAAAACCACATGACAACGAAGTAAATAGCCATCGGGATCGCCACGATCAGGACGTCCAGCGGGGAGGCGATGATCTTGTTCCCCTGCGTGGAGAACATGATCACGATCGTAAATAACAGCGCCACGAGCGTCAGGGGGCTGAGTTTCGGCATGAAGACCGTGTTGAACCAGGTCTCCCCTTTTACGGCGATGAGGCCGTAGCGGGTGATGAGGCCGGCCAAAAACGGGACGCCCAGATAGATGAAGACCGTCTTGGCCGACTCCGCCATGGAGACGTGGATGTTGAGGCCTTCCGCCAGCCCCAGCCAGTTGAGCATCAGGGTGATGAAAAAGTAGATGTAGACGGCGTAGAAGAGGACCTGGGCGATGGCGTTGAAGGCGACGAGCCCCACCGCCAGCTCACGATCCCCTTCGGCCAGCTCGTTCCAGACGATGACCATGGCGATGCAGCGGGCAAGCCCCACAAGGATGACACCGACCATGTATTCGGGATAGTTGTGGAGAAAAATGATCGCGAGGAAGAACATCACCAAGGGGCCGATGACCCAGTTCTGCAGGAGGGAGATGACGAGCATCCTCTTGTTCTTGAAGACCTTGCCCATCTCCTCGTACTTCACCCTCGCCAAGGGCGGGTACATCATCAAAATCAGCCCCGCAGCGATGGGAATGGATGTCGTCCCCACCTGCAGACCGGTGATGAATTTTGACAATCCCGGCAGAAAATAGCCGATGCCGATCCCCAACCCAATGGCCAGAAAAATCCACAGCGTCAGGTACCGATCCAGAAACGACAACTTTTTAACCACACTTTCCGACATATTGACCTCCGTTTTCTTCTGATGATGTTTCTAACAAGCGCACGAATCGCCGCAACCGTCTCCCGTGGCCAGGCTCGATGTGATTTTGAAACCCGATCCGCCGGCCGACTCCACAAAATCGATGCCAATCGGTTTGGCTTTTTCAAACAGATCCTTTTCCACCGTAAACGTGACACCCCGATCCTTGACGGTAAAATCCTTTCCCTGTGGCTCGTCCAAAGCCATGCCCAGCGTGGGCTCGCCTCAGTCGGCCTGCATGAGCAGTCGAATCGCTTGCGGTCCTTTGTTATTTTCCAAAAAACGCTTGATCGCACCGCTTGCCTTTTCCGTAACTTCAAACATAATGCCTCCTTGATATTTCAAAGTTATGGCCCCTCACCGAGGGACCATTTTCACCGCTCAGGTGCCGCCGAAAAGCGGAATGCCGCCCCGCAGGGAAGTATCCCCCCAAAAACCAACCGTCACCTTGTCGCCGGCCACAATCACGGGCACCTGTTTCCTGCCGCCCGACAGGACAAGCACCTCCTTCAGTTTCTCGGGATTTTCATCCACGTTCACGTAAATCGCCCTCTCTCCGTAGGCTGCCCGAGCCTGGTCACAGAAGGGTCAGGTATCGGTGCCGTAAATAATGATTTTGTCCTCCATTATTCGTTTCCTCCTATCTATACCATTTTCCCCTCCCAAATCGATTTTGGTCTGGTGCAGTTACGTTCCAGCCTTGGGTCGGCTTCGGGCGCGCAGCCGCGCCATCAGCTCCTCGGCCCTTCTCTTCGCTTCGCGTTCGCCTTCATCGACTGGCTCCGCCCACGGTTGAGTCACCCGCCAAGTGATCCGGTCGCCGACAGGAGGTTCGGGATACGCCCCCGGATCGCCCAGGTTGTAACCGCGGAACGGCACCATATTCTCCTGATAACAGGACCAGACTGCTTTCCGGATCACGTCCGGATCTCCTTCGAATTGCAGGTCGATCAGGGAGATCTGTTTAAGAAATCGTTCAATCGCCTCCTTCGGCAGATTGAACAGCGCGGCGTGAAGCGCTTCCGTCCCCACAATCCGCTTTTTTTCATCGACCCCATGGAGGAACAGCGCCTTCAGCGCCTCGCCGGTCAAGTGACCCGCCGATTCCGGACCGCCCAGGATCAGGTAGCGGACATTGGGGTTGGCGACCAGATTGCCGATCATCTTTTCGAAGCCGATGTTGGGGGTCTGGATCGTCCCGGAAAGAGCAGCGCCGCTTTCCAGGCCCACCCGCACGAGCGTCTGGAGTTCAGGCGGAATCTTGTCTTCATCCTGATTCAGAATGATCGCCACCGCCACGGGTGAAAAATCGTTGCTCCGGAGATAACGCCCTTCTTCTGTCGGATAATCTGCATGTGGCTTTACCTTGAGCATAGTTCTCCTCCCTGGCGCCTGTAATTGGGGCAGGCTGGTTTCAGTCCCGCGTCCCTATCCGAATATTGCGGCCGATCAATCAGTTGGCTTCGCACATGTCCCTTCCGAGCCCTCTTAGGCTCTCGATCCCTTTCGGTTCGTGATCGAGGAGCGGGACGAAGAGCATCGGTTTGCGAAACCGATGCGCAATTTCGGCCAGGTACTTCTGCTGCTGTCTTCTCCTGCTGGCGAAAAAGGCGTTGTTGCCCACGTCCAGCGGGAGGAGATAGTTGACGGCCACCGCCGCCGTTTCGATCCCCACCTGCTTTTTCAGATCTTCCGCCGCCCGCCAGGCCTCGACGATGGGGGTGTATTCGGGGTACATCACGAAAACGAAGGCGCTCTTGCCCCGATTGCGCATTTTTTCGATGACGTCGGCGTATTTGTTCTGCGTGGCCTCCGAGGTCTGCTTCGTCAGCGTCCCCAGGTCGATGAACCCCTTCCAGTCTGTGGGAAGCTCCAGGAGCCGAAGGGTGTGGCCCGTCGGCGCCGTGTCGAAAACGGTGATGTCATAGCTGCTCTCCTCAAAGTAACTCATGAACTTCTCGAAAGCAGCCATCTCCTCCGCGCAGGGGGAGTTCAGGTCCTCCTCTATGGATTTTTTAGTCTCCTCATTCTGATCCTTGACGGCGGCCAGAATCCTCGCCTTGTACTCTTCGAGCGCCTGCCGCTGATCGATCCGGGCCGCAAAGAGGTTGTCGATGCCCTGGATTGGCGACGGCACATGATTGATCTCCTGGCCGAAGATATCCTGGAGATGGGACGCCGGATCGGTCGTCACGATCAAGGTCTTGAACCCATGATCGGCCATGTACAGGGAGGTGGTGCTGGCAATCGTGCTCTTGCCCACGCCGCCTTTCCCGGTAAAAAAGATATACCGTTGGCCGTTTACCGGCTTCAGAAGATCGAAACAGCGGTCTTCCGGGTAGACCGTCTGTTTCGCCTGCACTTCGGCCGCCGCTGCTGCGGGCGCAACGCTGATGTTATCCTCTCGCCCCTCGTAGACAAAGCGTCCCACGGCATGGAGCAGCGGGATCCCCGCCACTTCTGCGTCGCGCAGGGGATAGAAGACCTTTTCCAGAGAGGCGAACTCGGCTTCGATGAGTGCGATGATCCTCTCCTCCTCCCCCTTCTTCTTGCGGAAGAATGCGTCCGTGCAGGCTTCCGCCGGAAGGATCCCGTTGACGATGAGGAAAGTCGTGGCAATGCCCAGCCGGGAGAGCTCTTCCGTGCTTCTTTTCGTCTCCAGAAGGGATGAATTCTCAGGTTTGAGGACAAAGACGAAAGACGTGCGGTCCCGATCCTGAAGGCGGGAAATCGCCTTCTCATACTTTGCCTTGGCGCTCTGGAGTGATGCCCCCGGCCCGATGCAAGTGGAGGCGTCTTTCTGCAACGTTTCGCTCCAGCCGCTCGGAAGTTCCAGAAGGCGGATGGTGTGCCCCGTAGGCGCCGTGTCGAACACGACGACGTCGTACCCGGGGTCGTCCATAAATTCGATGAACTTGTCGAAGGCCGCGACTTCCTCCACGCATGGGCTCTTCAACTGCTCCCTGACGACATTGAGGTTCTTCTCGTCCAGAAGCTCCCTCAGCGGGGCGACAATCCTTTCCCGGTATTCCTCCGACGCCGTATCGGGGTTGATCTCGATGGCATGGAGGTTCTCTACGCCCCGTATCGGCACGATCTGATGCCCGATCGTCTGACCGAAGATATCCGCCAGATTGGGTGCCGGATCGGTCGTCACCAGAAGGGTTTTATATCCCGCGTTGGCCAGCCACACCGCCGTGGCGCAGCTCATCGTGCTCTTGCCCACGCCGCCCTTGCCGCTGAAAAAAATAAATTTGACCTGATTTTGGTCCGGTAGAACAAAATCCTTAATCATCATTCTCCATCCTTCCTTATAGAACCTCCTCATCAATGATCCGTCTGCGGACGCTACGGGAGCTTCCGCGGCGCGGGAACTAGGAGCACCGAAACCGTCGAATGGCGGGCAATGTTATGACTGATGCTTCCCAGGAAAAGCTCGCTGACTAACCCCCGGCCGTGACTTCCCATCACAATGAGTGTAATGCCGTTTTCCTGCGCTTTCTTCAAGATCTCGGGGACCGGCATGCCATGGACAATCGCCGTCTCCACCTCGGACTTGACGGTCGAAGTCAGTGAAGACTTCAGCCGTTCCAGGCGCTCCAGGTCGATCCGGTTGAATTCTTCCAGTCTGTCCTCCAAATGTTTGCCGATGCGCTCCTTATCCTGAACGTGCAACAGGGTAAAGTGCCTAGCGCCGCTTTGGGCAAGGTCCTTGACGTATGTGAACGCACGCTCAGCGTTGTCGGAAAAATCCGTGGGATACAGGATATGTTCCATCATGTTTCCGTAAACGGTTTCACAACGATCCCGATCTCTCGCGGCTGTGATCTTCAGGCGTACCAGCAGAACCGGAAATTGCGCATTGTGGGTCACTTCCGATGCCACACTTCCGAGGCGGATTTCACTGCTCATCGTCTTTCCGTGGGTTCCCACGACAATAAGCGCGCATCTTTTTTCCTTCGCTACTCGGTCGATTTCAAACTGGGGTAAACCGGGGGCTATTTCCATGCCGATTCTGTACCCCTGTTTTTCAAGTGTCGCTTTTTGTTCCTGCAGTTTTGTCTCCACCATGGATGCCAGCCAATGTTTCATCTCCTGAAGATGCTTTATGCCCAAACAATGAAGCAGAATAACATGTTCCGTACCCAAAGTCCGAAAAGCGGACAGACCCCCGACCACAAGATCGGATGCCTCAGAGAGATCCGTTGCGACCATTATCGACTTGAACATACGATTTCTCCTTTCTTCAAGCCTCTCCTTTTTCGTTCCATCAACGCCGAACCTCGATACAAGAACGTTTTGTTCGCTAAAAAACCGCTGCTGGAACCACGACGCGACACCAGATGATCCGCCTCTTTAATTTCGGTTTGCTCTCTCCTCGATGGCCGCTTTCAATTCTTCGTATTTCAAATATTTCTGTCCTGATATGATCTCGCCATTTATGGTCGTGATCGGCAAGATCTCCGGCCCATTCTCCTTAACCAGCCGGGCAATTTCCGGATGGGAAAGGAAAATGAGACTGTTGAACGTCAAGCTGGCCCGCATGATCGTTAACCTCTCGCCATATTCGTTTTGCACACGTTTGAGCGTTTCACTGAAGGCAATCAGATTTTGGTCTGGCTCCGGCCCGCAAACGCCCGTCGAACAGCACATCGCCCCCTCGTAGATGATCAACTCATTCTTTTCCATTCCTCATCATCTCCTTCCCTGAGATTCCCATTTATTAGTGCCTCTCTCCGTTAATAGGTGTTCAGAATCCATTCCCGGATCTCGTCCCGGACCCGCCGGAAAACCGCAAGAACCTCCGCCTCCGTCCCCTTTGCCGCCGCCGGATCCTCGAAACTCTGATGGCGTTTCACACCGCCTCCCGGGACGACCGGACAGCTCTCCTGCGCATGATCGCAAACGGTCACCACCTCGTCTAACGCGATCCCTTGGAATGCATCGAGCCCCTTGGCGCGATGCCCCCGGATATCGATGCCGATCTCCGCCATCGCTTGAACGGCGCCGGGATGGACCCCGGTCGGGGACGTGCCCGCGCTGTAAGCCTCCCAGCGATTCCCCTTAAGCACCCGGAGCAATTCTTCCGCCATCTGCGAACGGGAGGAGTTGTGCGTGCATACGAAGAGAACCCGTTTTTTCCGCTTATTCTCCGCTTCTGTATTTTTTTCCATCATTCAAACTCCTTATGCGATAAACCACCCGTCGGCCATCCCCGCCGCGGTGGAAAGAAGCACGACGATCGTGCAGTAGGCCAGAGTTTTTTTGAGGCCCATGATCCCCGTCAGTGTGAGCATGGCAGGGAGCGACAGCGCCGGACCCGCCAGCAGGAGCAGACGGCCAGAGCCATTCCCGAGATCAAGGCAACCGAATAGGAGAGGAACTTGTTGGCCTGAGCGCCGAAATACTTCAGAACCGACGCCTGGGAAACGAAGACGGCGATGAAGAACGCGGGGATCAGGCAGGTCAGAACGAGCTGCCGGGCGTACCCTTGGAGCATCAGGAAGGCCTCCAGGCCCGACCGGCGGATCGCCTCGTGGTCCCAGGGAACATAATACGCGGCCAGAAACCCGGCCGCGATGATCAGCAATTTTGTTTTTTCTTTCATGATATCAGTGTTTTCTTTCTTCGGGGATTTCCCCCTGTTTTTTGACGCCGTGTGAATCTGCACAGACGGCTACGATGGCCATCTTACCATATGGCAATGCGGTAATATGAAGAATCATTCGCGGGTCCGACAGAGATCCTCCCGGTGGAGGCCTTCACACCTCTCTAACAGCTCCCGAATCTCAGGATCGTCGGTAAGCCAGTGCATCAGGTTTCCCAGAAGGCTCGCTGCGTAGGGGCTGCGGCCGCCGTCGGTCAGGGAATAGTTCCCCCAGAGTCCCTCCTTCTTCCGATCCACCAGGCCCGCGCCTTCCAGGATCTTCAGATGCTTGGAGACGGTGGGTTGGGCAATCCCCAGAGCGGCCTGGACCTCGCAGACGCACATTGTCCTTTTCTGAAGCATCTTGACAAGCTTCACGCGATTGGGATCGGAAAGTGCCTTCATGACTTTGATGAATTCCTTCATGACTGATCTCACTATATTGCTTTCTGACTATATAGTGCCGAGACGGAACATAGTCAAGGAAATTTTTCAAAATGGTTCACCGGAGAGTTTCCGCACGCAGAGATTTAAAATGGTTACGAAACAACCGATCTTTTCAAGAGGGAACGAGGTCGTCTATAAAACCGGCCGATCGGGTGTGCCCAGCGTTCCCGCCTCGGCTCGTTCGTGGCGGTGATATTTTCACCCAGGGATTCGATAAGGGCCACCTTGCAGATTCGAATGTCTAATTCATGCCCAGACATTCCGGAAATCATAGAAAGCCTCTGAGCGACTTTCTGCCTCAGTCGTACTAACTGCGGCACTTTGTCAGGCTCTTCCCACCTCACAGCCTTCAAGAACCCCGCCTTTTGTTTCCGATTAACGTCATTAAGCAAATCAAGGCGCCCTCTGGAACCTGAATTCAGAAATCAGGTTTGTAAGCGCAGATTCTGTGGCTTCCTTGACGGCCTCCTCGGAAAGACCATAGACCACAGAATTTATGACCAACTTAAAATGATTCGCCGGGTCTCCATCTCTTCCATCTACCGTTACATCCCCTGGTTCACCAAGAGTGTGGGCATGCAGGAATCCCGTCTCATAGACCAAATATGCCTTAATGTGCCCCAGCACCTTGGCTCCCTGCTGGACACACAATGCAGAAATGGCATTCATCAGCTCCTCGGCAAAGCCTCTCAACTCACCGCTGCTGACCTTTTCTTCCCTCGACAGCCGGCATGCAACTGCATAAGCTTTTATGTCCTCGTGCAAAGGGTTAGTCTTAATTATCTTCAAGGGATTGCTCATGCCTCTACCCTCCTCTCGGTCACCGCCTGGATGAGTGCAGCAACTCCCTCCCCCCTGCTGGTTGAGAGGTGAATAATCTCTGCCCGAGGATTTACCACGCAAACAGCCTCACGCGCCTCAAGAAGCTTTCCCTCTGTCGCCATGTCGACTTTACTGAGGGCGATAATGTCAGCGTCAACCATCTGGGCGGTCACCAGCCTCTTCAGACCCTCATATCCCAGGAGTTTCTCCGCGCGCGGAATATCAATAAGCACGATGGTCGGTCCCATAGAGATATCCATTTCATGCGCACCTGCCCTGATCGTCTCCCTTATAGACCCTGGCACTGCAAGGCCGGTGGGCTCAATAATAACGATATCAGGCCTGGGACCTTCATAGATCGCTTTTATCGTCCTGAACATGTTACCCGACACCTGACAGCAAATACAGCCGCCATCGATATCATGAACCGTGAGCCCATACTCCTGGACAACTCTGCCGTCAACGGGAATTGCCCCTATCTCATTAACAACAATGGCTACTTTTTTTCCGTTCTTTGAAAGACCCTTGCCAAGCGCTATTACAAGTGTTGTCTTTCCGGAACCCAGCCATCCTGCTACCTGCACAAGTTTCATAGTGACCCTTCATTCTTTTCCCCTCTTTAGAATTGCACCTTGTTTTGCTTTTTTACTGTGTTCTCCTGTTCTTAGATTTTCCCGGATGCGCCTATTGCGTCAGGCCGCAGCGTTCTTTGACGCATCTTTCTTTCTGTAAAAAGAGATGTAATTCCCGGCCCACTCGTCCTTGCCCAACAGAAGATCGGCTGCCAAAATAGTCTGCCTAATCTCGATGACTGTCGGATCTGCGATATAGGCAGTCATGCCACAGGCCGCTCCCAAGGCAAAAAAGGCGGTATTGATGACCTTCCTGTCAGGTAAACCATGGGATACGTTACTCGCTCCCACGACAATATTCAGGCCAAGTTCTTCCGAAACGCGTCGTGCGGTATCGAAGGTCACCTTGCCGGTTTCCGTATCAGCGCCGATGGGCAGTACAAGGACATCGATGAGGATGTCTTCCGGAGCTATGCCCAAGCTCACTGCCCTGTCGAGTATCTTCTTTGCGATGGCGACACGGGTGTCCGTATCCTTGGGAATTCCCCTTTCGTCATTTGCCAGTCCTATTACAGGAACGTTATATTTCCTGGCTAACGGCAGCACGGCATCAAGGCTCTTCTCCTCTCCAGTAGTAGAGTTCAGCAGAGGCCTGCCGGGGCACACCTTCAAGGCAGCCTCGAGAGCTGCCGGGTTTGCAGAGTCAATGCAGAGCGGGACATCTACCGCTTCGGAAACCTTTTTCACCACCTCGGGCAGAAGTTCTTCCTCGTCAATCCCTGAAGCTCCCACATTGACATCAATGATATGGGCGCCGGCTTCAACCTGACGGATCGCTTCCCGTATGATAAAATCAAAATCCCTGTCCTTTAAAGCCGCCGTCAGCCCTTTCTTTCCTGTGGGATTAAGCCTTTCACCGATGATAACCGTAGGCGCTGTCTTAGAGATTATTACCCTGCTGTTTTTCCCTTCCACGACCGTTTCCATTATTCCTCCTCATATTTTTGTATTTCATGCCTTGTTTTTTGGCACGGAACTTCTTTTAAATTCACTCTTCTATAACTGCATCGGTAAAGCTCACAATGCCGACAGTTATCTGAACGCGCCTCTTCAATTCCATCTCTGTGCAACTTGTAAGCAAAAGAAATTGATTTTCGAGGGTTCATCATATACGCTTCATTTATCGTTACTCCCACGGTCTCATTAGAAAAATGACTAAAGATAATATTTTGCCCATCAAGTTGCCAATTTGCACACCCTGGACTGAGTCTCTCTGAAATCCCTAAATCCTCAGGGGAGGCTTTACCCCTGATCTCATCACCGACTAACTCAACTAAATTCTCTGTGGCAACCGTGCCACAAGCATCAAGAACTAACCATTCTAAATATGCCCCTTTTTTAAAGTGCTCATCTACCATGTCCTGCAATTCCTGGCCTATAGTGCATATCCCAATAGCTATTTTTTGCGCATCCTTAAAAGTGAAGTAATCCTTTAAGAAAACATTATCAACAAAAGAGTAAATTGCACGAGGCTTTATTAACGAATATGCAAGGATGATCTGATTCTCTATGATATCTTTAATCACCGGAGAAATATCTTCCTCGCTTTTCCTGTAGCCCAGGTATCTCAGCACCTCATGCCATTCAATGCTTATGTCATCTTTTTGATACTTCCTTAAGTACTTCAAATTAGAACACCGTTAAGCTGACGGATTTATTAAGCTGCCAAAGAACAGGAGGTTTCCTCGCACGCGAAGAGGAGAACCTCCTGTTAAGGCAGCGACGTGAAAGCTTTTTCAGCTTTTTACCATATCCTCCAAGGACTTATGTTTCCCTTCAACACCCTTTGCTGCCCAGAAACAGGCTGCTACAAACCCTCCCGATATGAAGATGGCAAGGACATATGCGACATCCGCGAGTGACTTGGTAGCCTGATAAACACCAGCCAAAAGAGGTGGGGCAATGACTCCGCCGAGCCTTCCAAAGAAGGTGCACCAGCCGATTCCTGCGGCTCGTATGCGAGTCGGGAATATCTCTGATTTTATCACATATTCTGTGACCCAACCCCAGGTGTAGACATACTGCATAATGCAGAGGGAAATCAGAGCCGTTGTAGGACTATCGACGATGAGCATGCTCAGGGCGGCAAGGGGGTAACATCCATAGGAAATCACCCCTGTGACCTTTCTGCCGATAGTATCGACCATAACCATCGATGTCATACCGCCTAAGAAGGCGCATACGAAGGCGATCATCATGTAGAAAGGAACGACCTCCGGCGGAGTTTTGGTCGAAGGGAAAAGGACTATAGCGGCGTAGGCGATTGAGCCGTAACCGAGCGCCACCTGCGAGAAATTCATAAAAGCGCCTAAAGCCACTCTCCCCGGGTACTTCGTGAACAATTCCTTTGTCTGTTGCCAGACATTGTGCACCTCCAGGCGTATTGTAATTGGCTCCGCATGAGGCAGTTCCTTAAGTCCCTTTCTCCGCATCACTTCTCTTTCGGCTTCCTCTACAATTTGGTTAGCCTCCTCAATCCTGCCCCGGTCCATCAACCAGCGAGGAGATTCAGGGAGATTTTTGCGGATATACAGCGCAAAAAATGCGAGGCCTACAGCCAGCAAAAAGCCGAACCGCCACGCAATATCAGGGGAGAAAAGTTTCAGCGCAAACATCACCAGAAGGGCGGAAGCTATTGCTCCAACAGGCCACAGGGACATGATAAAGGCGTCAATTTTCCCTCGCGATTTCCGGGGGATGAATTCCACGACCGCGGAACTGATGGCCGCATATTCTCCGCCTATGCCAACGGCAGCGAGGAACCTGAGAGAGATAAATACCCAGATGTTTTCTGAAAAAGCGCAGGCCACAGTTGCAAGCGCATACCACAAAAGGGTTATGATGAACATTGGCTTACGACCGTATTTATCCGCCAGATAACCGAACACAACTGCCCCAACCATGATGCCTATCAACCAGACACTCACCGTCAGAGAGCCCTGAAGTGGGGTAAATTGCCAGAGCTTCTTCAGAATGCCGAGAACACTACCGATGATGCTCGCCTCAAGTGAGTCCAATAGCCAGGCAAACCCCAGGGCAAAAACTACCTTCGTATGCCATCCTGACCACGGAAGCCTGTCGAGTCTCGGTCCTATGTCGCTTTTTATTACTCTTGCATTTGCTCCATTCATCTCATTCCCTCCTTTTTTTGATTTTAATCTTTGTTTTACTCAGCATGATTTTCGACTGAAAATGTCTCAAGAACTCTCCTTACCCAATCAGGGTCATCGTAGGAGTCAAAGGATGAAATTCTCCCTACCCCAAAGATGAGCCATCGCTGCCTCGTAAAGAGAGCTCGAAAGATCGACGATCACGACACAGTCAAACTCCGGGAGTCCCCCGGCAGAGCCGGGGGTTTACCCAGCAGCAATTATCATGATATTTCGCCTGCCTTGTTTTCCCCGGGATACATATAAATCATGCAACCTCCTACGCTTTTTCCGTGACTAAATCTTCCACTGTACGGCCTTTCCCTTCAACTCCTTGGAAAGCCCATGCCAGAGCCGCTATAGTCCCTACCAGTGTTATGAGAGCCAGGGCTATAGAAACTTCTCGTAAAGCTACGTCCAGTTGAACCTTTTTTGCCGCATAGATGCCCATCAGGATGGGTGGAGTGACAACCCCCCCTATCCTTCCAATGGCGGTGCACCATCCTATGGCAGCCGCCCTAAAGCCACATAGATGTGAATACAGGCGAATGGCAATCGATCAAGACGCGCAAAAAGATCTGTTTTCATTTCAACACCTCCCCTTTCTATCAAAAATAGTAGAGTGTCATGGGCTTACGCTCGTGGGCATCTGCTTCTTGAGATAGTTCCCACTTCCGAAATACTCCTCTTTCAGTCCCTTTGCATCTCCTTTCTGAAAGCCACTCTAAGCCGATATGCCCAAGAGTTCCTTGGCCTTATCAATTGCGCTGGCTGCATCCGAGGCATACCCATCTGCGCCTATTTCTTTTGCATACTCTTCTGTAACCGGCGCCCCCCCGACCAGCACCTTGACCTTATCTCGCATGCCGTTACTCTTCAACGCCTCGATTGTAGTCTTCAGGTAAGGCATGGTGGTGCTTAATAGAGCCGACATCGCCAATATCGCTGCGTCCTCCTTCTGGACAGACTCCATGAATTGTTCCGGGGAAACGTTGACTCCCACGTCAAGTACACGAAACCCCCCGCCTTCCAGCATCATCCCGACCATGTTTTTGCCTATATCATGAAGGTCATCTTTCACTGTACCTAAAACAATAGTTGCGAGAGGTTTAGCATCCGTTCCTACCAACAAGGGCCGCAGCAGGTCCATACCCGCATGCATGGCCCTGGCAGCAAGAAGCACTTCGGGGATAAAGCATTCGTTTCGCTTGAAGAGCTCCCCCAATGTCAGCAGTCCTTTCTGCAGACCCTCAAGAATTATTTGGTTTGGATCCATCCCTTGATCCAATAGCTCCTTGGTTAGTTTGGCTGCTTCCAGGTGTTTCCCCTTTTCAACCATCCTTGCAAGATTCGATAAATCAGCCATTTATCCTTCCTCCTTTTCAGATATTTATGCTTGACAAATTTTTATTGGATATTTTCCATAATCTTTCAATGCCTCTATCATTGCCCATATATTTTCGGTAGGAACATCCTCATAGACCATATGGGCGGGCATGAAAACATACCCCCCTCCAGGTGCATAAGCCCTGATAAGTTTTTTTACCTCTTCCCTTACCTGCAACGGAGTCCCATTGGGCAACAACTGCTGGGTACACAAGCCTCCTTTGAATGCGAGCTTATCTCCGTATCTCTTTTTGATCCCTCCATAATCAGCCTGTGCACCGGTAGGCTGCATGGTGCTTATGAATTCCACACCGACCTCAATAAGATCATCGAACACGAGACTGAAGTCTCCGCATGAATGGTAAAGTACGATTATCTCCGGATTCGCCCTTTTGAAAGCCTGGATCATCCTGCCCAGACGGGGTTTGACCAGTTGTCTCCAAAGAGAGGGAGAAATAAGCAAGTTGTTCTGCCCTCCGATGTCGTCCCCGATCCTGATGACATCTACCCCTTCATTTATTGCGTTTGTCCCAAGGGCGCTGTAGTAATTGGCGAGGCCGTCCAGGACCTTCCCAACCCAGTCAGGGTCGTCGTATAATTCAAAGAAAAATTCTTCCATTGATCCTCTTGCCATGTGAATATATGATGCCTCCAAAAGACAACTGGAAAGGTCGACAATGATAGCGTAGTCATCATGATATTTCTTCATCACTCTCTCGATCTGAACAAATTTTCTTGGATCCTTTGGATCGGGCCACTGATACGTATCCAGATCTTCCTTCTTCGCAAGAGGCCGCTTTACCGGTTTGTTATGACCGCCCAATCTCTTAAAGACGATGCCCCATTCGTTGGTAAAGGTCTCCCCATCAGCTACATTCCCCACACTCGTCTCCATAGTTGCGTTGATACCGATCTGGCAGACGATTGCATCATTACCAATACGGGGTCCTAAATCCTCACCCATATAAGCCCCCTGCTCCTCTTTGGAAAAACCAAAAATTGGTGAAAGCCGTTCTGTAACCCACCTCCCCAATCGAATCAGTTGCGGCACCCTATCAGGTTCTTCGTGTTTGATGGCCATTAAAAATCTTTCCCGTGGTTTCATTTTTCTGTCCTCCCTTTCTCAAAGTTATAAGCGTCAACTGTTGTCTTGCCTCCTTCAATCTGTGGGTGATTCCTCCTAATCCTTATCTGCTTTATATCAGCCGATGACAGAACCTCTCTGAAATCCTTTGATATCAACTGTGAGCCATTGTCGTTTATGAGTTTTACTGATGTGCAGCCTGTCTTGTCTAATACCTCCTGCATAAAGAGACTTACGCTCTGGGCTGTCATGTCAAGCATTACCTTCCAGCCAACCACATATCTACTGTATTGTCAGCGGCGGCAAGTGAACTGAGGCTCATAATTGCCTTCTGGTTATCTGCTGCATTCACACCGTCTACCCTTCCTTAGTTAATGGACCAATTAGTTTTAAGCCTTCCTTTATATCTATCCTTTATATCTATCCCTTTTGGAGGAAGAAAATCCGTTGTAATGACAAATCTTTCTGGTTTCAAAACTTCTTTCAATGTCATATTACTCTCTGACTGCGGTTTTTTTTACCCTTCCGGAAATTTCGGCTCCATCCAGAATATGGGGAATCCAATGATGCCACGGCACCATCATCATGATATGAACCCCCGAACAGACATCTGAGAGTTCCCTTACGAGCCTTATGGTTATGTCAACGCTTCTCCGCTCAGCATCCCCTTTTTCAAGTTCTTGTATTATCGGTTCAGGGACACAAATGCCGGGGATATTCTTATTTATGAAACGCGCCGATGCCGCAGATTTCAGAATAAACACTCCGGCGAGGATCGGAGTGTCGAGAGGTGCCACGCTCTCCAGAAACCTCGCATACGTACCAACGTCGAAGACAGGCTGGGTCTGGAAAAATTCCGCTCCCGCTTCGACCTTAAGGTGTGCTTTCTTGATCTCTTCCGGCTGGTTTTCTGCACCTGGATCGAGGGCGGCTCCGAGACAGAAGTTCGGTAAGCCGTCAAGGCGTTTCCCTCCCATGTCAAAACCCTTTTCGAGATTCCTCGCCGCCTCCAAGAGCTGAACGGTATCGAGGTCAAAGACAGGTTTAGTGCCGGGATTGTCCGAGTCCGTCGCCTCGTCACCTCTCAGGCAGAGTATGTTCCTTGTTCCTAAGGCATATGCGCTCAACATTTCTGACTGGAGGCTTATCCTGTTCCTATCTCGACAGGTGATCTGCATGATAGGTTCTATTCCCATATCTTTGATCCTGACGCACACCGCGAGGGAACCCATCCGCATGTTCGCCCCCGGCATATCAGTGACATTTATGGCATCGACCCTTCCTTTAAGAAGTTCGAAACCCTGCAGACTCTTATAAATTGCTGTGCCTTTGGGCGAGATTACATCTGTTGTAACGATGAATTCTCTTGATCTAAGTTTTTCTTTGAATGTCATCTTTTTCATACCTCTCATTTCTCTGGAATAACCCACTTTTTACTTCTCTGTATATTCTTAAGTCTCATTAACTGATCCTCGGCGATCGTGAAGGTATGTTCGGGCGCTGGGAATTTGAAAGTTTCTACCTCATGCTTGAAAGCCTTGACAGCCTTTGTAGTCTCCTCCCAAAGATTCACATATTTTTTAACAAATTTCGGGACGAAGCTTTCAAAGAGTCCGATCATGTCCTGGGAGACAAGGGCTTGACCGTCACAGTGAAGACCAGCCCCTATTCCTATCACAGGGATATTTAGCGTTTCAGTGATGATGCCGGCAACGCTGTTAGGCAGGCATTCTATGGAGAGGGCAAAGGCACCGGCATTCTCACATTCTATTGCCAGATCAATGAGTTCTGCCGCCTCTTCCGCGATTCTCCCCATAATTGCAAACTTTCCATACCTGGACACATATTGGCGTGTAAGGCCTATATGAACCATGGTGGGGATTCCGGACTCCACTATGGCTTTGGCAATCTTTACTACTTCCGGCCCCCCTTCGATCTCCACACCGTCTGCTCCTCCCTCCTTGACAAATCGCCTAGCATTTCTCCTGGCATCGTCTTCAGTGTTGTAATCCATGAAAGGTATGCACGACAGGATGAATGCCCGCTCCACGGCATTGGCGACAGCCTTGGTATGGTGAAGCATCTCCTCCATGGTGACCGGGAGAGTATTTTTATACCCCAGGCCGGTCATGCCCAAAGCATCGCTCACGAAGATGATGTCGATGCCGGATTGGTCAATAATCCTGGCAAAGGGATAATCGTAGGCGGTTAACATGCTTATTTGTTCACCTTTTTTCTTTTTGGCGCTGAGGTAAGAGACACTCACCTTATTTTTTTCCATTTTTCCCTGTCTCCTATATGATTACGCTGCTCAGGCTTTCATGTGGCGCAGGTATTATGGTTGTCATAGTCAGCATGCCGGACTCCTCGATGGCATCTGTAGCAGCACCAAGTGCCGCTTCGACCGAATACAGTTCACCGGTCAGGGTAACGAATGCCTTCCCGCCCAAACCTCTCGCCAGACGTATCTCTACTAAAGTTATATTCGCCGCTTTTGCCGCCGCATCTGCCGCTATAATGCACGAGGCTATCGAAAACGTCTCGATGACACCGAGAGAAACAAGTTTCTCCACCTCGGCGGTTCCGCGAATGGCAGGGAAGACGCCTTCATGGATATTCGGAATAAGGAGATGGTCTACAATTTGATCTCCGCCGATCTGAAGACCGACCTCCATTGAAGATTCAACCGGAGCTACCAGGCCGCCTATCACAACAATGTACTTTCCGGGACAGGTAGGAGTCGCCTCCAGTAACTCTACCGGCGCCTTCTTCATCATAAAATCACAGGTCATGATTCCGCGTGCGATACTTCTGAATTCGATGAGCCCCAGGGCCGGCCGCATTTCTCTCACTCAACCCTTCCATTATGCTGCGTCGATAACAATCGCATCCCTGTCAACCCTCCGCACCATGCCGGTGACCGATGCGTGATATCTTGCGCCCATTTGTCCATAGGGTATCTCAGCGATCAGATCGCCCTGCCGCATGATATCCCCCTCTTTAACGACAGGGACAGCAGGAGCGCCGATGTGTTGCCTCAAGCCTATTTTAACCTGTTTAACGGCATAGGACGTCTCCCTGAGCGGTGCGATCTCTTTATATTCTTCAAGTCCCAACCGTTTCAGCAGACGTTCTGCCGGTACTTTGCGGTGACCCATCTCCTGTCTCGCCTTCGCTTTGTTTCTGGATGGTTCATGCTTGTAGCCTTTCTTGGCAAGTTCAGCCCTGATTTCCATGGTTACCTGCCGGGGGGAGAGGCCCTGTACACAGGCATAAGTCTCGCAGAGGCCGCAGCCGGAGCAGACTGCCGCTGAAGTTATGACTTCGGGAGGGACCACATTACCATAATTAAGAGATCTCATTATTTTGTGAGGCTGAAGGTTATGCCCCAGAAGATACCGGGGACAGAGTTCGGTACAATAACTGCACTGGGTACATGCGGATTTGATCAGACGGATATTGCGGTTTAACGCCCTAGTTTTTAGGGCGATCAGGGGATGGTCCTTTGGCAGTACCAGAAGCATCCCCACGGTCTTATTGACCGTACTTGAAACATCGAACGTAACCCTGCCCATCATAGGGCCTCCGGCGATCATCGCGTACCCGTCAACCTTCGCACCACCGGCCATGGCTATTACGTCGCCAAAGGCTGTCCCGATCGGGACCCTGAACGTCGCCGGATATCTCACCTCACCCAGCACCGAGATATGTCTGTGAGTGACCGGAATACCCCTCTCAGCTTCGCAGATATTGTAAAGAGTCTCGACATTCTGCACAACCACTCCCTCGGAAAGAGGGAGATTCCCTTCGGAAATCACCCTTCCCGTCACCTCATGGACCAATACGAACTCATCCCCGGCAGGATAGAAATCCCTGAGCAGAAACAGCTCGATATTCTCCTTGCCTGAGGTTGCCCTGGATAGACTCTCTATGGAGGTTTTGTATTTCTTCTTCAGGGCAACGATACCTTTGGAAGCGCCGGTGGAGTCCATGAGGAGCGACAGGCCCGCTATGATCTTATCAGCGTGTTTCACTATGAGCTGCTGATCGGCCTGCGCCAGGGGTTCACATTCCGCCCCGTTGGCAATCACAATCTCCGCTTCTGATCCGGACTTGATGTGACTCGGGAACCCTGCGCCTCCCGCTCCGATTATCCCGGCATCTCTGACAATTCTCACAAGTTCTTTCGGCATGGGAAGACCCGTGTAACAATTTTCTCAACCACTAAAGTATCCGCAGATAACCCGAGAGCACACAACGCCTCTCCCTGGTGAAATGGCGAGCCGAGGTCATCCCCTCTCCTGTAAAGCTCGCAATGGTCAGGGATGCATATCCTTCACCTTCAATTCCGAGTCCGTCATAGCAGGGTCCGTTTTTTACAAAGAGTGTACAGTCCATTTCCCTCGCCATCTTCGTAAGGGTGTCTACGCTCAGGGAGTGCATCACGGCTGTATGCTTGAAACCATGTTCCGCCCTGACCGCCATCCCGATGGCCTGATCCACGTCCCTGGCCCTTACCATTGGCAGCACGGGCATCATCAACTCGCTCCAGACAAAGGGATGCTCATAGTCCGTTTCAGCCATTACGAGTTTTATATCGTCGCCAACCTGAACGCCTATCTCGGCTAAAATTACCTTGGCATCCTTTCCTATGAAACGTATGTTCGGGACCCCGGCTTTGCCGGGGCCTCGGTTTTCACTGAGAAGAACTTTCTCCAACCGTTTAAGCTGCCATTGGCTGAGCTCATAACCACCGCACTCTTTCATGTGGAACTTGAGTTCATCAGCCACCGCCTCGACGACGATAAGTTCCTTTTCGGTGATGCACGGTATGTTGTTATCGAAGCTCGCCCCGTCTACGATGTCCTTCGCCACTTTCCTGATATCTACTGTCTCGTCAACGACAACGGGTGGATTCCCCGGGCCTGCCGCTATCACCTTCTTGCCATGCTTCATCGCTTCCCGTACTACCCCCATGCCACCCGTGACCACAATGAGCCTCACATCGGGATGGTCCATAAGGGTCTGGGCATTGGCAATTGAGGCCTCGCTGATCGACGTGAGAAGGTTGGATGGCCCTCCGGCGGACCGTATAGCTTTATTCAGCAATCTTATGGTGGCCAGAGAGACTTCCCGGGCCGAAGGATGGGGGCTGAAAACCACGCTGTTGCCCGCAGCCACCATCCCGATTGCGTTACAGGCAACGGTGGTAGAAGGATTCGTTACCGGGGTTACCGCTGCGATCACGCCCCAGGGGGCCCGCTCGTTGAGGGTAAGGCCGTAATCGCCGGTATAGGCAACCGTAGATACGTCCTCAACGCCGGGAGTCTTTTCCGCTATCAATTGGTGCTTGATACTCTTGCTGTCAATCCTGCCCATCTTGGTCTCTTTTACGGCCATGACAGACAGGACGTCGCCGTTCTTCGTGAGCGCCTCCCTCATGGCGGCGATTATCTTCTTCCTCGTACTCAAAGGAATGACTTTCATTTCCAACTGGGCCTTTTTTGCCGCCGTCACAGCTCCGTCGATGGTAGCAAATATCCCTCCTTCCTCCCCATCGGGAACGGAAAGAACATGGACGTCGTCAGGCTGCTGAACCGAAGGCGCGGCCGCCCCTTTAGCGGACAAAACAGAATCTTTTTTCCTGGCGTCATTCAGAGGCGCATCATCCGAGGTCAAGTTCTTCCTCTTCTTCCATACGAAATCTCCCGATCTGGTTACGTTGGGAATACTGTGCACATTGGATTTAAAGCTAATTCGCTCCAGCGCCTTTTCTACAAGAGACTCTATGGGACTGCCCACATCAGTAGACATTTTTTACCTCCCTTTTAAAAGCTGACCGGTGGAGCCTGCCAGACAGGCACTTTCTGGAATTTCGTCTCACCTGACAGTTCCACAGTGTCCACAATCCCCACGATAACCGCGTCCACCGGCCTGTCTTTAGTGATTCCTGTCTGCCGTGCAGAACTTTCTACGGTGTAAAGGACTATCTCATTCTGTCCTGCTCCAACGGCATCAACGGCTACCTCGTATCCACCGCACGGATCCCCCTTGTAGTCCACCTTCTCGACGATCAGAAACTTGGATCCCGTCATTGTATGGACCTTTTGGTCGCAAATGACTGTTCCTACAACCCTTCCTAAGAGCATTTTGCGCTCCTTTCATTTCTCTATTTAGCCACTTTTAGTTTTCTTTGATGCATTATGCGCAACGGCTTTTGCCTCAGCTTGTTCGATAGACGCCCAGAAATCCCTGCCCCTTCCAAGCGGCAGTGTGATGTCCAGGTTATCGTGCGGCCGCGGAATCAAATGAACGCTCACCACATCGCCTACCTTTTCAGCTGCAATGCCTCCTGCCTCAAGAGCCGCTCGTACGGCTGCTACATCACCCCTGACAATTGTCGTCACATAACCGCCACCAATCTTTTCATAATGCACCAGTTCGACTTTAGCAGCCTTCACCATTGCATCAGACGCCTCCACCATTGCAGCAAATCCCCTTGTTTCGATCATTCCCAAAGCTTCCGTTACACGCATCTTCATTCTCCTTTTCTTACCTGTTTCAGGTTAGTTATGCCCGCTCTGCAGAACGGGGTGAATTGTCTCTGCCTGTCACCGACTCAAGAGCACGGTGAACTGCAGCCATACCTACTTCTACGTCCCTCTCTTCGCCACAGAAATAAAGTCTTCCGAATGCCCCGACGGACCGCACCTCGATGCTTTTTATATGAGATGCCTTCTCCGCTTCATTAGCTGCAAAAGCAGTATAGCCAGCAGGGTGGACTTCGAGGATGTATAGGGTCTCGCCCGGAAGCAAGAGGTTGGCACTGCGGCTCGTACGGTTTACCAGTTGTGCTTGATAATCGTGGATCCTCCTGACAAGCTGGCTGGTCAATATTCTGGGCTGCAATCTATCAGACTCTGACTTTTCCAGGGCATCCAGTATAGCCTGGCCCGATTGCCGGACCATGCCCTGATCCATATGGTGAAACTCCAGCATACCGAAGGCCCTCTCGACCACCTGATCGCCGGGCATCACATCAGTGGTTTTTACGGCTATATCTGTCAATCTGTTTATCTCGATCCCCGGTGCGATCTCCACAAAAATAGATGCTTGACCCACAATAGGTAGGTATCCTCTAGCCACAGCGGCAAGTTGCGATGCAAGCTGGGGCTGCATCCGGTCAAGAAATATATATGCCCTTAACTCTATGGCTCCTCCTCCAACCTTTTTGGTGCTTATAGCGGACTGATATTTTGGTATCTCCGCAGCACCCTTCGTGCTTGGTTCGGTGATTTTTATCCCAGAAGTGGGATGTGATTTTGTAATTGCCATACTCTCCTTCGCCTCCTTCTCATTGATTTATTGTAGTCTGCTTGGCAATATGCAGACGTTTGCTGCTTTGTGATTTGTAAATACTCTTGCTTTATCACTTATGTCACTGTCCAGTTTTTTCCGGCCAGCTCTCCGGCCATGGCTCTTTCATGCTATCCTCCTTTCCAGAGATCCCGCTCCTCCCCAGGAGAAGATGAAAAAACAGTTATGGAACCCTTCTTGCGTTTTTGTTAAAGATCCCTGGCTGATCAGCAAAAAGATGATCATCCTTTTTCCTCTGTCCTCCTTTTGTTGAAATTAGGTTCAAACGATTCTGAAGGCATACCCGGCATAAGATTAATGTTTTTGGTCAGAGCACAAAGATAGCCCGCACCCGTAAAAGGAATGCAATCAACTATCGGGAGAGAGTATTTTTCAGGAACATTTTTTATCCGTGAATCGTGGGAAAGGGAAAGATGGGTTTTTGCGATACAGAGTCCATAATTTTGACGCTTTGAACTGAGAGCTTCCCGTTTTTCTATCCCTGTCAAGGTTTCAGATGCTTGAGAAGATATTGTTATCCCCTCTGCACCGTATATTTTATCGGCAACTTTAGAAATCTTCTCCCTTATTGAAAAGGTATCATCATAAAGCTTTCTGAAGTTAAGAGGCCTTTGGGCGGCTTCCGTTACCGCTTCAGCCAGTTGAATAGCCCCCTTACTTCCCTTCTGCCATCCCTCGTGGGAAGCGACGAAATCAGCCCCCAGGTCAAGCGCAATCTTTTTTATCGTTCTTATCTCTTCATCATGATCAAAGGTAAATCTGTTGATGGCAACTACCAGCGGAAAACCGAAAATCTTAACGTTTCGAATATGTTTTTCGAGGTTTTTCATCCCCGACATCAGGGCGGCATCATTCCTTATTGCCCACTCGCTTTCCTCAGGAACCCGGCCGTTGTCCAAAGTGCTGAGGCCGTGCATCTTGAGGGCCCTGGCTGTTACTACCAGGACAACGGTATCGGGCAGCCGCTGAAGGACAGGGGCTTTAATAGCTAAGAATTTCTCTAGACCTGTATCCGTCCCGCCTCCGCCTTCGGTGATGACATAGTCTGCTATCCTCATCCCGGTTTCGTCTGCCAGGACGGAACAATTGCCATGGCTTATATTGGAAAAAGGACCACAGTGGAGAATGACCGGGGTGTTCTCTGAAGAAAGGACAAGATTCGGCAGAAGGGCCTTCCGGAGAATCTTTACTAGATCCGATTCTATTTTGATATCTGCCATTCGGATCGGGTTGCCATGCTTGTCAACGCCTATTGTTATTTTTGAAATCTTCTCTCTCAATTCTTCATGATTTCTGGAGAATGAGAGAATTGCCATAAGTTCTGATGCCTGGGTCATGATAAAACCGCTTCTTCTCTTTGTCTCTTCCTTATCAGTCCCTATGAGAACACTCCTCAAGGACCTGTCGCAAAGGTCAATAGCCCTGTCCCAAAAAACCCTTGCCCTATCGAAGCCAAGTGGATTCCCCCAAAAAAAGAGGTTATCTACATGTGCCGCGACAAGATTGTGAGCCAGGGTCACTGCGTGAGTGTCACCGGTGCAGTGGAAATCGATTCCCTCGTGAGGAACGAGACTCGCCTTTCCTCCCCCGGAGCCGCCTCCCTTACGAGCAAAGTACAGACCCGTTGAGGGCTGCCTGAGAGTGGCTACAGAACTTTCCCCTTCCCGGTTAAGGGCCATGCTCAATGTTATAGCGGTAACGGTCTTCCCTTCTCCTCTGCAAGTCGGAGTAATTGCAGTGACAAAGATGTATTTCCCGCCGGGCCTTCTTGGGAGCCTTTCAGACACCTCCAGTGAAATCTTTCCTATAGACTGCCCGTAAGGCTCGATCTCCTTTTTTAGAAAACCGAATCTTGCAGAGATGGAAAGAATGGATTTCATCAGTCCGGGATACTCCCTTTCGCTTTCACTGTTTCGACCATGACCCGCATATTTTCTGCAGGAATTTCAGGCCATATGTCACACCCGGGCCATACTGCGCTCACTCCGTCTTTGGTGAATCTCATAACCTCTTTCTCGACATCTTCGGGGCTGCCCAGGCAGAGTATCTGATAGGTGTCGAGATTTCCAAAAATTAACGCTTCTTTTCCGAGAAGCTGCCTTGCCCTATTCGCATCGGTCTTTGCCTCCACACTTATTGCGTCGGCTTTTGTATTTGCCATATCTTCCACTATCGGGTTGGTATTACCACAGATATGGAGAACCCGGGGTAGCTCTATTTGCGACATAACTCTGTCCAGATGAGGTTTCACCAGGGATCGGAACATTTTTGGACTCAGGACATCAGCGCCAGCCCCCATCTCCCTCACGGTTAAATAATCCGCCCCGGCTTTCTTATAAATCTTTGCTATGGCGATTACTGAGGTCGGAAAGCAAGGTAAGGGTTCTGTTAACATCTTTCTCCTCCACTGCGTTATTAAGTCATCCTACTTGCCGTTCACAATGCCAGAAGGCCTTCTCGGTATGCGTTGATATACTCACTGCAGTACTCGTCCCTTCCTAAGACCGCTTCAGTAGCCTTTATAGTAGCTCTCAGTGAGATGTCTATGGGGTCGCAGAAAAGTGCATCCAGTCCGGCGGCTATCAGAAGAGGTACATATGCTCGATGCAGGAGCCTGCGCTTTGGTAAGCCAAAGGAAATTGCATCAATGCAAATTACAGTATGAGTATTTGGTAGAGATGATTTTATCAATTCTAAGGCCTTCAGAGCCACCTGACCATTGGTATGATCAACACTAATAGGTTCACCTACTACGTCAAGGAAGAGATGTTCAGGGTATATTCCTTGCCTGCCGGCGAAATCAACGATCCTTTTGCCTGTCTCCAGCCGCCCTTCGCTGGTCTTTGGCATGCCTTTCTCATCCATGCAAAGTACGACTACACGCAAGTTGTAGTCTCTAATGATTTTCAGTAGAGATTCGTTGCCATGCCCTTTCTGGACTTTCAATGAGTTGACCATAACCTTTTCTTTTTTCTTAACGGATTGGAATGCGTGTATTATGGCCTCGGGGTTAGCGCTATCAAGCGCCAATGGAATATCTACTCTTTCCTGGACCACTTCTACAAGCCACCTCAAGTTCTCAAGCTCACGGTAGGGATCATTTCCCGCATTCAAGTCCAAGATATCTATACCGGCCTCAACCTGTTTCAAAGCCATGTCCTGGATGAATTTCCCATCCCTTTCGGTTATGGCCCGGGCAACATCTTTTCTAATAGGGTTGATTTTCTCACCTATGATCAGCATGCGGATACACCTCCCATGTGGTACAACAAGAAACTAAACCTTCATTGGATATTTTCCATAGTCTCTCAGGGCTTCCATCATTGCCCAGATATTTTCGGTAGGGACATCCTGATAGAGCATATGGGCGGGCATGAATACATACCCGCCACCGGGGGCATATGCCCTCAGGAGCTTTTTTACCTCTTCCCGGATCTGCGCCGGCGAACCGTGAGGCAGCAGTTGCTGGGTATCCAGACCCCCCTTGAATGCCAGTCTATCCCCGAATTTCTTTTTTATGGCCGCATAGTCCGCTTGCGCACCTGTGGGCTGCATCGTGCTTATAAATCCAACGCCGAGTTCAATGAGGTCATCGAATATCGTACTGAAGTCGCCGCAGGAGTGATAAAGGATGATGATCTTTGGGTTCGCTTTCTTAAAGCTCTGGATCATTCTCCTGAGACGGGGCTTGACCAGTTGTCTCCAGAGATCCGGAGGAATAAGCAATCCTGTCTGGGTGCCTATGTCATCGCCAATTCTGATAATATCGACTCCCTCCTTCACCGCGTGGGTTCCGAGGGTGCTGTAGTAATCTGCGAGCCCATCAAGAACTCTCCCTACCCATTCAGGGTCATCATACGAGTCAAGGATGAAATTCTCCATCCCTCTAAGGTGAGCCATCGATGCCTCGTAAAGGGAACTGGAAAGATCGACGATCACGACATAATCATTGTGATATTTCTTCATTACCCGTTTAATCTCATCCAGCCTTCTGGGGCTATTCGGATTGGGCCACTTATATGTGTCAAGGTCTTCTCTCTTTTCAATCGGGTGCTTTATCGGATTATTAAAGCCCGACTGCCTTTGGTAGACAACGCCCCATTCGCTCGTAAAGGTTTCTCCTTCAGATAAATCGCCTACGCTCATCTCCATGAGGGCATTGATCCCGACCTGGCAAACAATGGCATCATTACCTATCCTTGGTCCGAGGTCTTCACCTGAAACGCCAAAAATCTGAGAGAGTCTTTCGCCGATTTCCTTTCCCCATCGAATCAACTGGGGTACCCGATCCGGCTCTTTGTGCTTCAACGCCGTCAGAAATCTTTCCCGTGGTTTCATGGATATGATCCTTTTTATAGAACTTCGATAGCGCTCTTAACGCCCATTAACTCCCAAGCCTTCTTGGCGGCCGACACTCCATCGGGGGCGAAACCATCCGCCCCTACATCGAGGGCAAAACCCGGAGTGATAGGGGCGCCGCCCACCATGACTTTCACCCTCTCCCTGATATTCTTCCGCTTCAGCAGTTCAATCACCTCTTTAATCTCCTTTACCGTAGTGCTCATTCTGGCTGAAAGGGCCAAAATATCTGCTTTCTCCTGCTCGACGGCAGAAACGAAATCTTCCGGCGGAACATTAGCGCCCAAGTCCATCACCTTGAATCCCACTATCTCAAACATGATCTTCACTATGTTTTTGCCAATATCGTGGAGATCATTCTTGACCATCCCGATGACAATTATTCCCTTGGGTTGCTCCATTCGGCCGTTTAGATGAACCTTGAGGACCGCTGTTCCTGCACGCATGGCCTTGTTCCCCATTAGTATTTCAGGGAGAAAGACATCGCCATTTCCGAATTGCTCTGCAAGTCTCTGCATTCCTTTTTCCAGTCCGTGCGCCAATATTTCCCGTGCATCGATCCCCTGCCGAAGGAGTCTCTGTGTCCACTGTTCTACCTTTTGCTCCTCTCCGTTTTCAACCATCTTTGCAACGGCTTCCAGTTTGCCCTTCGTCGAGAGTGGTATGCCGGACTTATCCTTTCTGCATACCCCGGCTTCCGGCGCACTCTCCTTCAATGGATACCTCCCATAATCTTTCAAAGCCTCAAACATCGCCCAGATATTGTCCATGGGCACATCACCGTAAAGAAGATGAGACGGCATAAAAATATATCCGCCTCCCTCACCGAGGGTTCGGACTAATCTCATGACCCCTTCCCTCACATCTTCAGGTGTCCCCATGGGGAGAAGATATTGAGTGTCCAAGCCACCTTTGAATGCCAGATGCCTGCCGAACTCCCTTTTGATTTCGGAAAGATTCATGGACCCCACTTCCTGCATTGAGCTTATTGCGCGAACGCCGATATCGAGAAGGTCAGGAATGATGGGACGGAAATCGCCGCATGAATGGTACAGAAGGATAATCTTCGGATTCACCTGTCTGAAGGTCTGAATCATCCGGAACAGTCTGGGCCTGATCAATCCTCTCCAGAGCTTCGGGTGTATCAGCATTCCATGCTGGGAGCCGATATCGTCGCCGATCCTGATGATATCCGCACCCTCATGGATTGCCCGGATCCCCAGAACGGAATAATAATCTGCCAGCCCGTCCAGAACGCTCCCTGCAAAGACCGGATCCTCATAGCTATCTATGAGAAACTGCTCCATACCTCTCAAATGCCCGGCAGCCGCTTCGAAGAGTGTGCTGGATAGGTCAGCTATAATGACAAATTCGTTGCCGTACTTTCTGACGATGTTGGTGAGCTTCTCTATCTTTTTGGGGTCGTGAGGATCCGGGAAGCGATACTCGTTGAGGTCATTCCTGCTTTTTAACGGGTGGCCGACAGGATAATTAAAGCTCAACCGCCGCTCGTATTTGACACCCCATTCGTTAATATAGGTCTCGCCCTGCTCAAGGTCACCGATGCTCATCTCCATCTCGGAATTGATGCCCATCTGGCATATAATCGCATCGTTGCCTATCCTCACTTCCAGTTCAGGGCCGGTTGCCCCGTAAATCTCACCTAATTTCTTTCCCGCCTCTTTTCCGAGGCGGATTAACTGAGGGACACGGTCCGGTTCCCTGTGATTCACAGCCGCAAGGAATCTCTCGCGAGATTTCATTCCTGCCACTTGCTGTTCTCCTTTGAGTTGAGCATATGGATGTGAAAAAGCAATTGATATGCCAACAGGAGAATTAAAATGTAATTATATGATTTCAAAGAACATTTTATGGGGAAGGCCTGCCAGGGACAGGGCTCGTGTCTATAATTTGGACACATTCCGGCAAATAGTGTCCAATATTGAATTCAGAAGTTAGGTATTTCATGATCCGGGTAAATGGGAGGTGACAGGACTCAAGGAGACAACTATTTGAAATCAAGAAAGAATATTATAAATTCCTCTCTTTAAAGAGAGAAAAATATTTGTCCATAATATGGACATTTCCAGGCAAACTATGTCCATGGTAATTTTATAAATTAAGCCTGTTCAATACTTGTTTTAGCTAATGAATATAGTTACTTACAAACGTGAAAAGTCGAAGATAACCCATTTTTATTGCATTTCCGAAGGCTCGGCCTTCGAAAGTTCGATGTGTTTGCAAAAGATAACCCAAAAATTGGGCGTCTCCGGGGTCAAGTTAACCCATAAATTCTGCATCTGCCGCTCTTTGAAAAACAGGGGTTTTTAGAGATTCCCTTTATATTTTAGTCCTTTTGTGCTCCTCCTCAATATTGAACACCAGTATTGAACAGGAGGGGCAAATCATGGTCGATTTCCAGCTTCCGCTCCCGGGACTTTCTCGTGATTTCAATGAGCTGACGAAACAGGAGAAGGATTTCATCGCCTATTTTTCCGCCATCGACATGGATGCCATCTCACCGGTAGTCGATTGTTACGCCGGTATCGGTCCGAAAGGATACAGTGTTTTTCTGATTCTGGCCCGGATCATCAAGATCAAAGAACGCATCCTGTCGGATCGGCAGTTGGCCGAAGTTCTCAGAAAGAACGATCTTTACCGGTTCGTCACCAAAGATATCCAGCCGGCCCACAACACCTTCAATACCTTGAGAAAACGTCTCGGGCCGGAGGGTTTCGTAGAAATCCACAAGCGGTTCGTTCTCAAGGCCCATTCTCTGGGTCTGCTGGAGCCGGATATTCCAGATCTGCCGAAGCATAGGAAAAAGGGAATAATCCTGGTTGGCGATTCCACATTCTTGATCACCTGCGGTTCTACCAAAGGCGAAAAAGATAACCAAGGGCACTGGCGATTCAAGGACGAGAGCGTTGCCTTCAACGGGAAAGGGCATCACGCTCACAGGTATCCCGTAGGCCACAAAGCCCACAGTCTCAGAACCGTCAACGGCGTCCCCATGGCAACCATCATTACCGCGGCCAGCGTGTCCGATCAGAATGCGATTCTTCTGCTGCTCGATGAACTGATGGGCCGCTACCCCGACATTCTGTTTGCTTACATAATTCTGGACAGGGGGTATGACACCGAGGAGATTCACCAGGATATCTATGAACAATTCGATATCATTCCGATCATCATCCGGAAGAAAATGGTTTATCCCAAAGGATTCACGACAGACGGATTTCCGCTCTGTCCATGGGGAATGCCCATGAAACCAAAGGGCATCGAATATGACAGAAAAAGGACAAAATACGCCTGCTTCAAGGCGTGCCAGGAATCGGAGCAGATGCTTCCTCTATGCGATTATTTGAAAGAGCAGTACCGCTTCGGGTACATAGGTCACACGTACTTCACAAACGGATATCAAAAATTTGGACCGGCGTTACCGCACAACGCCATCTATCAGAAACTGAAACCTCTCCGCACCGGGATCGAAAGAACCTTCGGTCTGGTGAAAGAAAACAGGTACCGCATGGAGGAGACCAACTTTTACAGGGGCATTGACAATGTGACCATCCATACCGTTGAACATGATATCGTCCTCACCCAGGACATTATTTTTGACTACCTCACGACCGGGAAGAAAAGCCCGGTCCTGAAATTGAATTATTGAACAGGCTCAAATTATATTTTTTAAGCTTCAGATAGAGGGTGGACCGGGGAATGTCCAGAAGCTTCGCTGCCTTAAGCTTATTCCCTTTGGTAAGCTCCAGCGCCCTCCGGATGTGCGCCACCTCTGTATCTCTTACCGATTCCCCCATCATGAGAGGGGGTGTTGAGGACCCTGTTATTTTCCGCTTTCGCATGAGGTAAAGACTCTTTATACCGATAATATTTTCGGTGGCGAGATTCATCGCTCCTTCGATTACATTCTCCAGTTCCCTGACATTACCCGGCCATGCATAATTCTGGAAGACAGCCACTACATCCTCGGAAACGTATTTGATCTCCTTACCCAATTCTTTGTTAAGCTTTTTGAGAAAGTGGTTCACAAGCAACGGGATATCCTCTTTCCTATCCCGCAGGGAAGGGATGTAAATAGGGATAACCTCCAGGCGGTAGAACAGGTCGTCCCGGAATTCGCCTTTCTCTATTTTCTCCTGCAAATTATACCGTGTTGAGGCTATGACTCTTGCATCTATAGACAGGGTCTCTATGCCCCCGATACGCTCTATTTCTTTTTCCTGCAGGACGCGGAGGAATTTTGCCTGCATAGGAAGCCCCATGTCACCCACTTCATCGAGAAAGATAGTCCCCTTATGGGCACGCTCGAACCTTCCCGGCTTTCCGCCTTTCCGGGCGCCGGTAAAAGCCCCTTCTTCATAGCCGAATAATTCTGATTCCAGAAGGGTGTCGGGAATCGCCGCACAATCGACTTTGACAAGAGGAGCGTATTTCCGTTTGCTGGCGGAGTGAATTGCATGTGCAAAAAGCTCCTTTCCCACACCGCTCTCCCCGTAGAGAAGCACCGTCGAGTCGCTCTGGGCGGCAATATCGATACGTGACTTTGCTTTTGCAATCACCTCGCTCGTGCCGATGATGTCTTCCAACCCGAACTTACTTCCGATAACGCTGTTCAACTGTTTCAGATAGCTCCCCTTCTTTTTGAGCTTGGCGACATCCTTAAAAATATTATCCGTATCGTTCTTAAAGCAAAACGATCTCCTGCACCCTGCCATAATTTCCTCCTCATCGGTTGAAAAGATGACGATCTCGTTTTGCTTTAACGACGGTCCGGTTATGCAGCCGTGCTCGAATGAGTCACCGGGAACAACGGAGCGGGTAATTTTGATGGGAGTACGGGAAAGCATCTTGCCGACGATCTCGTCGCGGTTGACTCCGAGGTTTTCGCTGCTGTTCCGGCTGATGTGAGTGATAAAGCCTTTCTTGTCTATAATCAGCAGGTCGTCAAAGATACAGTCAAGAATGCTCTCTAATATCGCATTTTGCCTGACGAGAGAGAAAAAGTCCACCTGATTATCAATAATAATTTGCAAAAAAATCTTCTCCGCTCTTTTTGTAGGTTTTCAGTAAAGCCCTATACTTCCTTATCATTATATCGCACACCGTCGAATCCGAGGTTTTCGCTGGTGTTCCGGCTGATGTAAATGATAAAGCCTTTCTTGTCTATGATCAGCAGGTCGTCAAAGATACAATCAAGGATACTCTCTAACATGTATTTTGCCTGACGAGAGAGAAAAAGTCCACCTGATTATCAATAATAATTTGCAAAAAATCTTCTCCGCTCTGTTTGTAGATTTTCAGTAAAGCCGTATACTTCCTTATCATCGTATCGCACACCGCCGAAATAGTGCCTCATCCCCCCTTGTTGAGTTCCACAATATTCATTCTACCTGTGCCGCGCCAACATGTCCTTCGCCCTGCCCGGTCTGGGCACGGAGTTCGGCCTTTCCAAGACCCTGCTGGGCCTTCTGAGCACGTGCCTGTTCGTCATGTATTCCTCTTAGGCCAGTTCGTCAATGGACAGTTAGGCGACAAGTTCGGGACCCGCAAGCTCGTCTTCGTGGGCATGATCGGCTCGGCCCTGCTCAACATCATCTTCAGCCTTTTCACGGCCTTTGGTTTCATGATGATTCACGGCGGCCCTTCCCGGCAGAGGGAAAAGCCCGTCCGCCTTTGTGTGTGGTCCGATTCTCTTAAGACATCTTAACCCCTTCATGGAACAGAGCATCCTTACCAAAGTGAAAAGTCTCTCCCTGGATGAAGCCTCCCTGATGCGAACCCTTCCGGAGATACCCGTTTTTTCTGAGCGCAGGGTTCAGGCCGCCGCAGACCTCCTCTTCATGATTGCAAATTACTTCTCAAAAGTTGATCCCACTTCCCAACAGATACAACACGAAATCACCCGGCAACAGGCCCTTCTGGCAGAGGAACTTTTCTTAAGCAAACGGAGCGAGTCGGACGACGCGGTTCCCGCCCTCTCCCATCTTCAACCCAGAGGCGATCTTTATAAAGAAAGAGAGCTGATCGACCTCATCAAGATGGGCGATCGAAAGGGGGCAAAAGGGCTGTTGGACGAGCTGCTCGGCACGACCCTGTTCCGTAGTCATGAGCATATCGGGATTCTTAAAGCCAGGGCCTTGGAGATCATCTTCATCATTGCCAGGGCGGCTGTCGAGGCGGGAGCGAATCTAGAGGAGATCCTCGGTTTCAAATATCAATATATTCAGAACCTGTCGCAGGACGACTCCCCGGAAACCCTCTATTACTTTCTCAGGAAGGCGTTTGACCAGCTTTTCGAATGCATCTACCAGAATCGCAATATCCGGCACATCGGGGTATTCAGGAGGGTTAAAGAATTTATCTGGAGCAATTACAACCAGGACATCTCGCTGAAAAAAACGGCGGAGGCCGTGGGCATCAACCCCTTCTACCTCAGCCATCTGTTTCGAAAAGAGATGGGGGTTCCCTTCTTGGAATACCTGACCTCCGTCAGGATATCGGTTGCAAAAAAACTCCTTCACCAGACAGGCATGAGTATCATGGAGGTTTGTCTCGAAGCCGGATATCAGGATCCAAGCCACTTTGCCAAGATATTCAAGAAAAAAGAAGGTATCCGCCCGACAGAATACCGGAAGAAAGCGATCGAACAGAACATCGAATAGCTACTTTTTTACGAAGCCGTCATGCCTTCAGGCCGTACTTCTTGAGCTTATAGCGGAGCATCCGCTCGCTGATTCCGAGCAGCTCCGCGGCGCGGGTCTGATGTTCGCCTGCCTTCTCCATCGCATCAACGAT
>Ga0209212_1001611_pt1 | contig 35665 bp, 33 predicted proteins | sample RifGroC2_FD_183996 | JGI IMG/M metagenome (GOLD analysis project Ga0209212, IMG submission 183996) | Groundwater microbial communities from Rifle, Colorado, USA - Groundwater C2 (SPAdes) (version 2) | ecosystem: Environmental > Aquatic > Deep subsurface > Groundwater | place: Rifle, Colorado...
TCCTATACCCTTGTCGATGAGCAACTGCATGAGATCCCGCCGGGACTGATCGATCACCGGGAATGGACCGACGCCAACGGGCGCAACAACGCGCTTCGCATCAACGGCCTGGGCGCTCCCCGGGCCTTCGATACTTCCCTCCTTCGCCGGGTCGGGTTTCCGAACGTGGGCTATGGCGAGGATTACGCCGTCGCCCTTCGCCTCTCCAGGGAATACCGGATCGGCCGGATCTACGATAGTCTTTATTTCTGCCGCCGCTGGGAGGGGAACACCGACGCGGCCCTTTCCGTCGAGCAGACAAACCGGCATGACCTCTACAAGGACCGTCTCCGGACGCTGGAGATCCGCGCGCGCCGGAAGATGAACGTGAAAAGGGGGGACGGAGCCCCTATTTTTCTACGGTAAAATAGGGGCTCCGTCCCCCCTTTTTGGCAGGGTCGAAAAATGTCCGACGCGCAGAGGGATCGTGATTTTCAAATGTCTCATGAGGCCGATTTGCAACGGCGGATTTTTGCCGTCTATGGCGGTGATGGCGAGGATCGCCCCCTCGCCGACCTGACTGCCGGGCTCCTCGAACGGCAGATGAAGTCGTGGCCAGGTCTTGCCGAGGGATACGCCGCCCTGGAAGCGGCCGGGATGCGGGAAATCAGCGGCGACAACTGGACGGTGAAGGTCCAGTTCAATCCGCGGCGGATCGTCAGCAGCGGCGCCAAACTCGATCCGGAATCGATCCGGAAGCGTCCCTGTTTCCTGTGTCTTTCGCATCTGCCACCGGAGCAGCAGGCGATCCTCTACCGGGATGCCTTTCTTGTCATCTGCAATCCCGCACCGATCTATCCCGGGCATCTGACGATCGTTTACCGCCGGCACCTTCCCCAGTCGATCCTGGGGAATCTGGGAATCCTCCTTCGCCTTGCGGCCGACTTCGGCCCCCGGATGGTCGTTTCCTATAACGGCCCGCGCTGCGGCGCCTCGGCGCCCGATCACCTCCACTTCCAGGCGGCGCCCGCCGGCCTCCTGCCGGTGGAGGCGGAGGTCATGGAGCCCCGGAACCGGGTGGGCGTGAAGCGGCGTCGGGGGGTCTCCCTGTGGCGGACCAGGGGCCTGGGGCGGGGCATTCTGGTTATCGAAGGGAAGAGTGCGGCGGGCGTTTCATCGGCCTTCGGCGAAGCGATCGCAGCGCTTGGCCGTCTGACCGGGAGCGCGATCCGCAAGACCCGCCTTGTGCGCGGGGCTGAGGGGCGCATCGAAAAAAGGAACACTTCCTTACCGGGAAGCCCCGGCCCGCGGGCGGGGAGCTTCAATCCCACCGATGGCGAGCCGATGCTGAACCTGCTTTGCACCCACACCCGCCAGGGCTGGCGCCTGATCCTCTTTCCCCGGCTGAAGCACCGACCCGAAGCCTATGACCGTCAGGGTAACGAGAAACTCCTCGTCAGTCCCGGCGCGGCGGACATGGGCGGGATATTCATCACCCCGATGGAGAAGGACTTTCTTGCCCTGGATCGGGAACTCATCCGGGGGATCTTCCATGAAGTCGCCCTCGACGATGCCGCGGTCAAGTCCCTCCTTGACGCTCTATGAAAAATCATAATAACTAAATCGCCCGCCCAACGATAATCCCCGTCCGGGAGCGCCGCGTCTGTAAATAGCGGCCGAGGTGGATCTCCGACAGAACCACCCTTCCCGCCGCACTCGAGGCATGCAGGAGGCGGATCTGCCCCCGGAGGCGGACCGCCAGACCCGTGTGACAGACGTCGAGCCCCCGTTCATCCGTCGTAATCGCGATGATATCGCCATTCGTCAACCGCTGCTCGGCCCTTCCCAGATGGGCCCTCGGGATGAAGGAAAGAGTGCGCCGCGAGCAGATCCCTTCGATGATCCTCAGCCGGCGAAACGCGTCGGGATCGTTAAGCCCGGTATGGTCCTCGCGACGGTCGGTGAGGGCGTGGAAGATCTTCCGCAAAGGAACGCCGCCGATCTCGCGGGTGATGTCATTGACAAGACCTTTACGGCTGTTGTTGTGAAGCCAGTCGGTGAAGTAATGGAGGCGGGAGGCGTAACCGTCGCAGCGTCCCCGGCGGTAACGGATACGCTCCAGTGCGGCGGCATAGTCGTCGAATGCCGTTTTGCCGGAGCGGATCAGGCCGGCCAGGACGACGGCATTTTCCACAAAGGTCACGCAATCAAAAACCCGCAGGTTGACAACGAGCTCCTCCGGTCCTTCCCCTTCAAGCGTATCGGACCCGTATGCGGCGCCGAGAAAATGCCTTCCCGCCGCCAGGACGAGTTCGGAAAGCGGTTTCCCGCGGTATCCCCGCTCCTCTGCCGATCGCAGGAGCGTCTCGCAGATCGCGCGGTCTTCTGGAGAAGTGATCATGTTGCCCCTAGGCCTTTGGAAATCGTGATCCCTCCACGCGCTGGACATTTTTCGACCCTGCACCTCCTCGCTTCGCTGCAAAGACGAAACTCGCGCTCTGCGCTCAAACAGTCGTCTTTGCAGGCGCTACGCTGCGGGGGAAGGGGCCCCGAAAAATCTCCAATGCGCGCTTCCGGGATACGATTTTCAAAGGTCACGCCTCATTAATTGTTTGTCGGTGATGATCATATCATAAATCACCTGTTATCGGAGGAGGAAAATCTGCTTTCGCGAAAAAGAAGCACTTTTAAAGACTTTTTACGAGGCCGTTATAAAATGCAGTGGAAAAATTGCCGGATATTCGCTAATGAAGTAGCGCTGACGCAAATAATAAGGAGACGAAAATGAAGCCGGTTGGTGAAACAGGTGAATTCCACGGGGCCGCGCAGTATGTTCTCGACGATGAACTGGCAAAGATTGTGAATGTCTCGATGGCCCTGGAGATGCCGCTCCTGCTCAAGGGCGAACCGGGGACTGGGAAGACCATGCTGGCCCATGCGATCGCCGAGAGCCTGCAGATGCCTCTCATCGTCCTGAATGTCAAATCCAGCATGAAGCTCCTCGACGCCCTCTATCAGTACGACACACTCACCCGCCTCAACGACAGTCGATTCGGGGATTCCAAACGGGATGTGAGCCGCATCGAAGAGTATATCCGTATGGGAAAGATCGGGCAGGCCTTTGTCGCCGATTGCCGGACCGTACTGCTGATCGACGAGATCGACAAGGCCGATGCGGATTTCCAGGACGACATGCTGGACGTGCTCGATCAGATGCAGTTCGACATCATCGAGATCGACAAGACGATCAGAGCCAGACACCGACCCGTGATGATCATCACCTCGAATGCAAAAAAGGACCTCTCCGATCCCTTCCTCGGCAGGTGCAATTTCCATCACATCGCCTTTCCCGATCCGGAAATGATGCGGCTGATCCTCAACGTCCATTTTCCCGATCTCCCGGACACGCTGGCCCGGGCCTCGATCCAGATCTTCTACCGCCTCCGGGAGTTCCGGGGGATCGAGAAGAAGCCGGCCACCCGTGAGCTGATCAACTGGGTTCGTGCGCTTCGGTGCGATCCCGATTTCAATGCGAAGAAGCTCGATGGCGGCGAGATCCCCTATCTCGGGGTGCTCTTCAAGAAGAGCGTGGATATGAACCTCGCGCTCCAACAAGCGGGAAGGTCCCGCAAGTAAAGGATCCAAAACCGTGTTTGTCCGATTCTTCTATCTGCTCAGGGACAAGGGGGTCCCGGTCACCCCCACCTCTTTTCTCCGCCTGCAGAAGGCGCTTGCCTTGGGCGTGATCGGGTCACTCGACGATTTCTATACGGCCGCCCGTTCGATCCTCGTCAAGAGCGAGCGCTATTTCGACGCCTACGACCAGGTGTTCGCCCACTATTTCCAGGGGGCGCAGATCGAGAGCATGGAGGATGTCGAACTCTCCGACATCGCCAAAGCGCTCCTGGAAGAATGGCTGAAGCATCCGCAGGAGATGGCGGAGGCGCTCGGCCTCGACGAGGAGGCCATCGCCCGGCTCACGCCGGAGGAGCTGATCCGGTACTTTCTCGACCGGCTGAAGGAACAGGACGGGGCGCACCACGGCGGGAACCGCTGGATCGGAACGGGCGGGACTTCCCCTGTCGGCCATTCGGGCCGACACCCGGGCGGGATGCGCGTGGGCGGCGCCTCCCGGAGCAAGTCGGCGGTGAAGGTGGCGATGGAGCGGCGGTACAAGGACTACAGCCAGGAAGGACCCCTGACCGAATTTCAGATGGGCGAGGCGCTGAAAAGGCTCCGGCGGATGATCCCCCACGGTCCGCGGGACATCGTCAATGTGGAGAAGACCATCACCGAAACGATGAGGAACGGGGGGGAGATCGAGATCGTCTTCGACCGGCGCCTCTCGGACCGCCTCAAGGTGATCCTGATGATCGACAACGGCGGCTGGTCGATGGACCCCTACGTCGAGATCGTCCAGACCCTCTTCAACTACGCGCGCTCCCAATTTAAAGATTTGAAGATCTACTATTTTCACAATACGATCTACAGCCGCGTCTGGCTCGATCCTCAGCGCCACCTGAGACCCGAGGCGCTCGAGGAGTTCGCGCGCCGGGATTCGGAGTCGCGCCTGATCCTCGTGGGGGATGCGGCAATGGCCCCTTACGAACTGGTCGGGGCGAACGGCTCGCTGTACCTCGGGCAGAAGGACAGCCACAGCAGCCAGGAGCGTCTAGGATTCCTTGCCCGGACCTTCCGGCATGCCGCCTGGCTGAATCCCCAGCCGGAGTCGAGCTGGGGTTATACATGGACGATCGGGGAGATCCGGAAGAACTTCCCGATGTTCGAGCTCACCCTCGACGGCCTCGAGAAGGCGGTCCAGCACCTGATGACGCGGCATTAACGCGACGTTGCCGATGGCGTTTCCGCGGATGAGAAAAAAAGAGAATTTTCATGCCCTGCGCCGGCAGATGATTTTGGAAGATCAAGGGAGAGTATTGATTTACAGATGATTTTCAACCGAAAAATGCGGCTGAAGAACTTTAGCCTTGACAAAAGGAAAATGCGAAGTATAGTCAGAGACAATTGCTCCACGGCAATCGTTAGGGGTGCTCGTTGTTACGGGCTGAGAAAAAACCCTAATCACCTGATCTGGTTAATGCCAGCGTAGGGAAACGGTTAAAATCATACGAATAGTCTGTGCATTTTGCGATTTCCAATTTATTCGATGACCGTTTCCCCCTGAGGGAGGCGGTTTTTTTTATGGCTGAGATCCGTGCTTGTCTTACCGATCTTGAACAAGAGCTCTATTCCCGAAATGTCCGCATTCCGGAAGTGGGTATAGAGGGACAGCTCAAACTTCTCAACAGCCGCGTCCTGATCATCGGACTGGGCGGTTTGGGGAGTCCCGCCCTTTACTATCTGGCAGCCTGCGGCGTCGGGGAGATCGGGATTGCGGACGGAGACAGGGTGGATCTGTCCAACCTGCAGCGTCAGATCCTCCACGGGTGGGAGGATGTGGGCAGAGAAAAAACGGACTCCGCCGGACGGAGTATCACCCGGCTCAGGCCGGATCTTCGCCTGATTCCCTATTCCTGTCGGATTTCCGAAGCCAATGCTGAAGAGATCATCGCCCCCTATGACTTCGTGATCGAGGCGACGGATAACTTTGACTCTAAATTCCTCATCAACGATGCGTGCGTCCGGCTCGGAAAGGCCTTTTCCCATGCGGGGATCCTCGGGATGTGTGGCCAGACCATGACGATCGTCCCCGGAAAAGGTCCATGCTACCGCTGTGTCTTCGGCGATCTCCCGCCGCCCGGCGCCGTCCCGACCACGCGGGAGGCGGGGGTTCTCGGGGTCGTGCCGGGGGTGTTGGGCGCCATCCAGGCCGCCGAGGCGATCAAGTACCTGTTGAACCGCGGGCGCCTCCTGGTCGGCCGCTTGCTCACCTGGGATGCACTCACGATGCATTTTCGTGAAATCCCGCTGCCGGAGGATACGCGATGCGGAATCTGCAGAACGGGGGCTGATCTTCAGCCATCATGGAGTAATGGAAAGGAGAGATGAAGATGAAAACGAAGATGAAAGCGGACGGCCCGCTGATGATTGCGGGACGGTCCTTTGGATCGCGCCTCTTGTTGGGCACCGGAAAATTCTCCTCCAGCCGGGTGATGAAAAGCGCTCTCAAGGCCTCGGGAACGGAGATCGTCACGGTGGCCCTGCGGAGGGTAGAATTGGACAATGCTAAGGACAGCATCCTGAGCGCCGTGGACGCGAGCCGCTATCTCCTTCTTCCCAACACCTCCGGCGCCAGGAATGCCGAGGAGGCCGTCAGGTTGGCCCGGCTGGCTCGGGCCGCCGGTTGTGAACCCTGGGTCAAGCTGGAGGTCACTCCCGATCCCCACTACCTCCTTCCCGATCCGATAGAGACGCTCAAGGCCGCCGAAATCCTGGTCAGGGAAGGGTTTACCGTTCTGCCGTACATCAACGCCGATCCGGTCCTGGCCAAGCGCCTGGAAGATGCCGGTACGGCCACCGTCATGCCTCTGGGTTCTCCGATCGGATCCAACCGGGGATTGAAGACGAGGGAGTTGATCGAGATCATCATCGAAAAGGCCAATGTGCCGGTGGTGGTGGATGCAGGCTTAGGGGCGCCGTCGCATGCAGCCGAGGCGATGGAGATGGGGGCCGATGCGGTGCTGGTCAATACGGCGGTGGCCGTGGCCGGGGATCCGATCGCCATGGCCCGGGCGTTCAAAAAAGGGGTGGAGGCGGGACGCGAGGCCTTCCTTGCCGGTCTCGGCAGCCAGCGGAAAACGGCCGAGGCGTCCAGTCCCCTGACCGGTTTTTTGAGGTAACGCCATGAGTTTTTATGACGTCATCCATTCTTACGGTTGGGGGGAGATCCAAAAGGAGATCGGACGCCGCTCCCGTGAAGATGTGAGACGGGCGCTTGCCGCTCGAACCCTGGGGCTTGACGATCTTATGGGTCTCTTATCCCCTCATGCGGAGCCCTTTCTGGAGGAGATGGCCCAAAGTGCCCATCGGCTGACCCTGCAGAGATTCGGCCGTGTGATGGGGATGTTCGCCCCCCTCTATCTGTCGAACGTCTGCACGAATCGCTGCGTCTATTGCGGGTTCAACGCCGGAAACACCATTACCCGCGTCACGCTGACTCCGGAAGAGGCCGGGTCGGAAGGGGAATCTTTACGCCGGATGGGATTCCGCACGGTGCTTCTCCTCTCCGGCGAAGCCCCGCACGTCATCACCGAAGAATATCTAAAGCGGGCGCTGGAAAAGCTGCGCCCCCATTTCTCCTCCATCGGGATCGAGATGTTTCCCATGACGGAAAAGAGGTATCGGGAGCTCATCGACCAGGGGGTGGACGGCCTGACCCTCTTTCAGGAGACCTACGATGAGACGAGTTACGGAGAGTTTCATCCCGGGGGGAGGAAGAGCGATTATCGCTGGCGGCTGGAGACCCCGGAGAGGGGGGGAGCGGCGGGTTTCCGGCGTCTGGGGATCGGCGCACTGCTGGGATTGAACGATTGGCGGGTCGAGGGTTTTTTCGTCGCCCTCCATGCGAGCCACCTCCTGAGGACCTGCTGGAAGTCCCAACTCGCGATCTCCTTTCCCCGTCTTCGTTCTTCGGCGGGCGGGTATGAGCCCCGCTTTCCGGTTGCCGACCGCCATCTGGTCCAATTGATCTGCGCCTTGCGACTCTTTCTGCCCGACGTGGGTTTTACCCTTTCCACCCGTGAAAATCCCGCCCTTCGCGATGGCCTTATTCCGCTGGGGATTACCGCCATGAGCGCCGGTTCTCACACGGAACCGGGAGGCTATTCCCGCCCCGGCAAAGGAGGCGCCCAGTTTGAGGTGGCGGATGGAAGGTCCCCCGGAGCGGTGGCGGAGGCGCTCCGCCGCAGGGGGTATGAACCCGTCTGGAAGGAGTGGGACGCGGCTTCGGCTTTCGTATAATTTTCTAAGGAGGCGAATATGGAAATTCAGGTGAATGGAGAAAAAAAGGATTGGGATGGACCCGTCACGGTTCTCGCTCTCCTGGAGGCTTTGGGGATCCATCATGCAACGGTTGCGGTGGAGAGAAACCTGCGGATTGTGCTCAGGGATGAAATGGCCAGGGAGATGATTCACGACGGCGACACGATAGAGATCATCCGGATGGTGGGGGGAGGGTAAATGAACAAGGCGATCAGAAGACAGAAGTTTCTGCAGACGGATCTCTACCCGGTCACCTGCGAACGCCATTCCGCGGGGAGGTCGAATCTGGAGGTTCTGGATGCGGCGATCCGCGGCGGGGTCGGGATCATTCAACTCAGGGAGAAGGAATGCACCATCGGAGAGCTCTACCGGATGGCCCTCCGGTTTCGTGAGATCACCCTGGACGCCGGGATGCTGCTCATCATCAACGATCATGTGGATATCGCGCTCGCGGTGGAAGCCGACGGGGTCCACCTGGGTCAGGAGGATCTTCCCCTTGCGGCGGCGAGAACCATCGCGCCTGATCTGCTCATCGGGATCTCCACCCATTCCCGGGAGGAGGCCCTGAAGGCGCAGCGCGAAGGCGCGGATTACGTCAACATCGGCCCGATCTTTCCCACCCGGACCAAGGAGGGTGTAAAACGGTTTCTGGGACCGGAGGCGATCGCCGGGATCGCCGCGGGGCTGGAGATTCCCTATACCGTCATGGGAGGGATCACCGGCGCCAACATCGACCAGGTGCTCGCTCAGGGGGCGCGCAGGGTGGCCGTAGTGACGGCCGTCACGATGGCCGATGATATGGCCGGAACGATTGCATCCCTGCGTGAAAAAATCAGAAGGGCGGGCGCGGAAACAGCTCTGTCCGATTCTTTCCATCATCCGCATCCGGCATGACCGCATGGATGCTCCCCGCTGCGGGACCCATACTGGACGATGCAGGTAACCTCAAGGCTATTCTGCTTGCAGTTATTAATTTGGATGCCCTCGACATATCGCTGGGAAGGAATAAACTGCCGGAAGGGTCTGCCGTCACCGTTTTTGACCAGAAGGGAGTTGTCCTTATGCGCCATCCCGCAGGCGCTTTTGTGGGCAAGGCCATGCCCGAGGCGGAGATCGTCCGGAAAGCGCTGTCGATGAAGGAAGGCACCGTAGAAACACGGGATGTTGATGGGAAAGAGCGTTTCTATGCCTTCACAATGCTTGGGCAGGCGAGAGGCGAAATCTATGTCTCCGTCGGGATTCCGGTGAAAGTCGCCTTTGCAGGGGTGCGGCGCATGATGATCGCCCAGTTTTCATTGCTCGGTGTCATCTCTCTGCTGGCCTTTTCCGGGCCTGGTGGCTGGGAAATCGGTACATAGAAAACCCCATCAAGAGATTATTAATGGCCACGCAGAAGCTTCTTCAGCACCGGCTCCTGCGTTCATTCGCTCTGCATCAAGAGCTTTTTTATGAAGAGACATACATCATCGTGCGGACCACTTCGACCAGACTGCCCGTTCTTCGTCGATCGTATTCTATCCTTGAGTTTCTCCAGCTCGCCCATCCGGGCTTCGAGCGACGGCGATTCGACCATGCTGTGCACGGCCCTGCTTGACATACGCTCTTTACGTCATTCCGGGCTTGACCAGGAATCCGGCATTTTCAATCACTTTTGTATTCGCTTACTGTTCCGTACTGCCTCCAGCCAAGGAGTGGATCGCCTCCAGGGCAAAGGAGACTTCCTCGTCATTGTTGAAGTAACCGAATCCGAAACGGATCGTTCCCCGGGAGAAGGTCCCGATCGTCCGGTGCGCAGCGGGTGCGCAATGCAGTCCCGGTCGGCAGAGGATACCGAAGCGTTCATCGAACGCCAGAGCGGCCTCGGAAGGAGAAACACCGGCGATGTTAAAAGAGACTACGGCCGTCCGGCTTGCGGCATCGGGAGGCCCATAAACAGTGATGCCTTTTAGGGAAGCAAGCCCCTTGAGGAATCTCTCTGTCAACCCTTCCTCTTTGCTGCGGATGGCTTCCACCCCTTCCGCGAGGACAAAACGGACCCCGGCGCCAAGGCCGGCGAGCCCGATGGCGTTGGGGGTTCCCGACTCGTATTTGTCGGGCATGAAATCCGGCTGCACTTCAAACTCCGAGCGGCTCCCCGTGCCGCCCATCATCAAAGGCCGGAGATGCTTTTCCAGCCCCTCCCGAATATAAAGTCCCCCCGTCCCCTGAGGTCCGAAGAGGGACTTGTGGCCTGAAAAAGCCAGGAGGTCGATCGCCATTTCGTCAACATGGATGGGCAATGCCCCGGCTGTCTGGGCGGCGTCCACACAGAACAGAAATCCATGCTCCCGGACGATGTGTCCCATCTCGGCAATGGGCTGGATGGTTCCCGTCACATTCGAGGCGTGGGCAACGACCAGCAGGCGGGTCTGCGGCCGAATCGCGGCGCGGACATCCTCGGGGTTCAGCCTGCCGTCGCCGGAGCAGGAAACAACCGATATTTGCACCCCCTGTGTCTCCAAAAAGCGCAATGGCCGCATGACGGAATTGTGTTCCATGCCGGAGGTAATGACATGATCGCCCGAATGGAGGAGTCCCAGCAGAGCGATATTCAGCGCTTCCGTGGCATTCTTGGTGAATGCGATCCGAAGGGAATCATCGATTCCGAAAAGATCCGCCAGGACCTCGCGGGTTTCCAGGATGATCCGTCCCGCATCGAGCGAGCGCCGGTGGCCGGAGCGGCCGGGACTGCCGCCGATGATCCCGCTGTAATGGTTCATCGCCTCGATCATCCCCGCCGGCTTGGGCCAGGAGGTAGCGGCATTATCGAAATAGATGAGGTGATTGTCCCCTGGATTGGGTTGCATCATTTTCCTCCGGTTTATAGAAGAACCATTCTTTCCCAGGCCACCATGCCCTGCAGCGCCTCCGCCGCAAGCTCCTGCTGCTCCACCGCAACACGGAGGCAAACGCCGCAGTCCGTACTGATATGACGGGGGACGGGGATCAGTTTATACACAATCCCCTGTTTCTTGAGGATCTTTTCCGCCTTCAGGGCATGGCTGACCGATGGAAACAGAAATACGGCATACGGCGGCGCTTCCATCACGGACGCACCAGCCGGGAGGCGCCCGCCATCGTCTCGAGGATGTCGTACATATTGGAAATACGTCCTGCCGCGATCTGATCGCCAAGCCCGAAATAGTTCACACAGGTCCCGCAGACCAGGATGTCCACCCCGGCCTGCGCCAATTGCTGCAAGTCATCGAGAACCGCCGAATCCTTCACGGCGAGCTTGACCCCGGCGTTGTAACAGATGATCGTCGCCGGCAATGGTTTGAGTTGGAGAAAGGTGTGGATGAAGGCCCGGATCAGGACATCTCCCAGGACATCATCCCCGCGCCCCATGCGGTTGTCGGCGAGGACGACCACGACGGAGCCCGCTTCCTTTCCCGGCGCCGCGCCGCACGACGGACCCGCTTCAGCGCCGGTACCCGCCGGGGACTGACCTGCAGCTCCCGTCCTTACTAGGGCAATCTCCCGGACTCCTCCTTCCTTTTCCGTCACGGAGAAGCCGCAGGCCGTTTTGGCGGCCAGGCGGCGGATGTTTTCCACGGCGATATCATTGTCCACCAGAACGGTCACTTCTTCGTTCTCCCCAATCGCCTTTTTCACCAACAAAACGGGCTGCGGACACGCAAGCCCTCGGGCGTCTACGATTATCTTCATATCCTCCAATTTCCTTTTTTGAAATAAGTTGAATTTATTGAATACTGATCGACCAATGTCGCCTCCTGATTGCGCCATGCCGTGATCTCCACGGCATGACTCTCAGGGGGCTAAGCGGTCAGCGGGGGAAAGACGGCAGGACGGCGTTTTCCGGAGGACCGCCCGGGTCCTCTGTCAGCGCCTCATATTAACGGGGTGAAGAATAACAACAAGTAACTCACGGATGCAGCTCCTAATATTTGCCTTTTTCAGACAATCAATGTCCCTGTCGTGTGTGAGTATAAGAGGAGCGACTCTGAGTGTCAATGAAATATTGGCAACTGGGACATGAACCATTTGAAAGCCGAAAAATGCGGCTTGACAAACCGCCGCTTCTTTTATAGTTGTTACTGTCATAGAAGATCGAGGTGGATGTGTGGAAGGGGGGTGAGATTCCCCCGCTGCCCCGCAGCCGTGAAGGGAACGAAAGCCCGAAAAGCCACTCTCGCGAGGGAATCGTGAGGGGAAGGCGGGCGAGTAGGCGGCCCGAAGCCGGAAGACCAATCCACCGACAGCATTCCCGCGGGAGGAAGATCTTGACCCATCCGGCGTCTCATCTGACCCTGATCAGGATATTCAGGGTTTGTCTCTTGTTGCTGGCTTTTCTGGCCGGCGTTTCTGCCCTTTCCCTTGTGGCGGGTCCGGCTCCGATTGGGATGACCGCCGTCTTCAAGGGTATGCTCGCCGCCGTCCGGTTCCCCGGCGTATCCGATCCCCTGTCCGGGGCGGAGCGGACGATCCTTTTTTCGATCCGAATCCCCAGGATCATTTTGGCAGGCATTCTCGGCGCCTCCCTGTCGTGCGCGGGAGTCGTCTTTCAGGGTCTGCTGCGCAACCCGCTGGCCGATCCCTATGTTCTCGGCGTTTCCGGCGGCGCCGCCGTGGGCGCCATCATCGCGATTGTCACCGGTCTCGGCGCCCTTCCTTTCGGCATCCCCGGTCTGGCCTTCGCCGGCGGACTTCTCTCCATCCTGCTCGTATGGGGACTTTCCGGCGTGACCGGCGAGCGGCGGACGGACCGCACCCTGCTGGCCGGTATCATCGTCAATGCCTTTTTCTCGGCGCTCATCATGTTTCTCGTCTCTATCACCAGTGGGGAGCAGATCCACAGCGTCATCTTCTGGCTGATGGGGGATCTGGCGATGGCGGGGGAAAGCGACATTCTCCTGGCGGCCCTGTTTCTGATCGCCGGTTTTACCGTGATGTTCCTCCACGCCCATGATCTCAATATCCTCCTCACCGGCGAGGAGACGGCCCTCCAGCTAGGGATCCCGGTGAAGCGGACCCGGATGCTCCTGCTCGTTTCCGCTTCGCTGGTGACAGGGGCGGCCGTTTCCGTCAGCGGCATCATCGGCTTCGTCGGTCTCATGGTTCCCCATATCGTGCGGATGCTGTTCGGGTCCGATCACCGGTTGCTGCTGCCGGCGTCGCTGCTGTTCGGCGGGGCATTCCTGATGGCCGCCGATACGATCGCCCGCATTGTCCTGGCCCCCGCCGAGCTGCCGGTCGGGGTGGTCACGGCCCTCTGCGGCGCCCCCTATTTTGCCTATCTGATGAAGAGGTCGGCTTGAGCGATGCCTATCCTTGAACTGGAACGGATCGGTTTTCAATACGGCGAAAAGCGGGTGCTTCAGAATATCACCTTGACCGTGGCCAGAGGGGAGTTCTTCGGGATCCTGGGGCCGAACGGCTCCGGAAAATCCACGCTCCTGAACCTGATCGACGGGATACGGTTGCCCTGCGAGGGCGAAATCCGCCTCAAGGGCATCGCCCCCGGGAGGATGCGGCGGAAGGATATGGCGCGGCTGGTCGCGGTTGTGCCCCAGGAGGCGTCATGGGTCTTTCCCCTGACGGTGGAGGAAATCGTCCTGATGGGAAGGACCCCCCATCTCGGCCGTTTGGCATTTGAATCGGAAAGGGATCTTGCCGTCGCCCGGTCCGCCATGGAGGCGACGAACCTTCTTCCCCTCGCTTCGCGCCTCATGGAGACCCTGAGCGGGGGCGAGCGGCAGAGGGTGTTGATCGCCAGGGCGCTGGCGCAGGAACCGGAGGTCATCCTCCTGGATGAACCCACCGCATCCCTCGACATCGCCCACCAGATCCGCACCTTCGATCTGATCCGTTCGCTTAGCCGCAGCGCAGGCCTCGCCGTCGTGTCCGTTACGCATGATATGAATCTGGCGGCGCTTTACTGTGACCGGATCGCGCTGCTTGAGGAGGGGCGGCTTCGCTCTCTGGGATGTCCCGGGGAGGTCATTACCGAATCGAACATCAGGGAGGTATACGGGGTCGACGTCGTTGTCGACCATCATCCTTTAACCGGACTGCCGAGGGTTTCACTTCTCGGCAGCCATTCGCCAGGTCAGGAAAGCCGGTGGGAATCCGGCGCTGCCCCGCAACTGTAAGCGGAACGAAATCCGCGTAACGCCACTGGTCTCTTAAGGACCGGGAAGGCGCGGAGAGTAGGCATGAGCCGCGAGCCAGGATATTTGACCGGCGGATGAAGACACCCACTTTTCGAGAGGAAAAGAAGGAGGAGAAATGAAAGGCTTTTCAAAGTTTCTGCGGTTGGGTTTTTTGGTCCTGGTTTTGTTGAACGCGGCGGCATCCGTTTTTGCCGGTGCGCCGGCCGATGATGCCGGCAGGACCGCGGTCCTGCAGGAGGTGGTCGTGACGGCGACGCGGGATCAGGAAGAGATCCGGAAGGTGCCGGCCCATGTCACGGTCATTACGGAGAGGGAGATCCGGGATTCCGGGGCGACGAGCCTGGTGGAGATCCTGGAGCGGCAGGAGGGAATTCAATTCCGCTCGTTCAGTGGCCAGGACCCCCTTTCCATCATCGACCTGCGGGGGATGGGCGGCGACAACCCTTTCGGGAAGGTCCAGATACAGCTCAATGGCAGGCGGTTGAACCGCCCGGACATGGCGTCAGTCAACTGGCTTCAGATCCCCCTGAGCCAGGTGGAAAGGATCGAGATCGTCCGGGGGGCGGGAAGCGTCCTCTACGGCGATTCCGCCGTGGCCGGCGTCATCAACATCATCACGAGGAAAGGCGAAGGGAAACCGATATTTCACGTCTCTGCCGTCGCCGGAAGCTACGGACTCCACGACGAGAAGGCAGCGGTGAGCGGTTCGGAAAAGAAATGGTCTTATGCCGTCAGCGGCGGGAATTTTTTTTCTCTCGGATATCGGAATCGTTCGACGGTCTCCTCCCAGGGGGCGGGTCTGGATATGGGTTATGATGCGAGCGACCGCCTCAGTCTTTCCCTGGGGGCCTCCTTCAAGAGGACTCAGTATGAACTGCCCGGGAACCTGACCGCGGCGGAAATGGCGACCAACCGCCGGCAATACCAGCCCGCAAGACCGACCTACTGGACGTCGGCCAGTTCGGATGATGACGGAACGGACCGGCAGACCGACCTGAACCTGCGGGCGGACGTGCTGCTGGGCGATTTCGGCCGCGCCGAGATCGGTTTTTCGACAGGAATCAAGGAGGTCGCGATCGACAATGCCTCCTGGGACTCTTTCAACAGCTATACGATCCGTACGTATGCCGTGACCCCCAAATACATCCTGGAAAAGAAGATTTTCGGGCGCTCCAACAAGCTGACGGCCGGCGTCGATTATTACCTCGAACCCTTTACAATGGACCGCTACACGAGCCGGGAGCGGACCACGAAACTCAGCATCGTCGATATGGAGAGGCAAACCACCGGGTATTATCTCCGCAACGAATTCCATCTCTTCGAGCCGTTGATCTTGAGCGCCGGTTACCGGTGGGAAGAGGCGACCATCAAGGGGAACAGCATCACGCTTCCCGGCACGGTTGATTTCGATACGAAAAAAACGCACCGGGGAGATGCCCACGAACTGGGACTGACCTATCTGTTCGGCGAAAAATCCAAGGTGTTTGCCCGATACGCCACGGCTTACCGTCTGCCGTTCATCGATGAGCAGGCCTCTTACTACGGTTGGGGAAACGGTTTTCTGGCCGATCTGGAAAAGGAGACGGCAAAAACCATGGAACTGGGGACCTCCGTGAATCCTTTGAAGAATCTTACGGTCGGTCTGACCCTGTTCCGCATTGACATGGAAAACGAGATTGCCTGGAACGGCGCGACCAATCGAAATGAAAATCTGGACAGGACCCGCCATGAGGGGGCCGAAGGGACGTTTTCCTATCTCTGGGAAAAACGGTTCAAGATTTACGGCAGCTATACCTACCACAGGGCCACATATCAGGCGGGGCAGTACAATGGCAAGGAATTGCCCCTGGTTCCCAATCAGGTTGTCAAGCTGGGTATGGAATGGTATCTGCCTGCTGCCTTCGTCCTGCGGCCCGAGATCCGTTTCGTCGGCGACGCCTATCTGAGCGGGGATAACGACAACACGGGGGAAAAACTTTCTTCCTATCGGATTTATGACCTTTTCCTATTTTATCGCCCCGTGATTGGCCGTTATAAAATATCGGCCTTTGCGGGGGTGGAAAACCTCACCAATGAGCTGTACGCGACGTCGGGTGTGAAGGGGACTGCATTTTCACCGCAGACCTATTATCCGATGCCGGAAAGGACGGTCAAGTGCGGAATCTCATTTGAATTCTAACAGGTATAGACGGGGACGTCGCCGGTCTGTTCCCAGCGCGAGGATTTTGGCAAAATGATCCGTCTGCCGTTTGCGGAAAGGGGATTCGCTCTTGCCCTGATTGTTTCAGCGGCAATCCATGCCGCCTTGTTGCCTGTGCTCCTGTCTCTCGCGTCCGGGTCTGCCCCAATGCATGATCAGCCGATCAGGGAGATCTGCATCAAGGCATTCCTCGTTCCGGGAACTCCATCCGCAGCTGGGAAGTCGGCCTTGCCCGGTCGCAAATGGCGGGAAGCGGTCAGGACCGCCCCGGTGGCGGCGGCCCCTCCGGGAGAGGTTCCTGTGCTTGTTGCGCCGCCTGAACAAGAGGGCAACAAGCTGCTCGCGGACAGGTCCGCCACGATGACGGCGCTCCTTCCGCGAAAGGCGCCAGAGCATGTTGCGCCAGTGGAAATAGAAGGCCAGAAGATACTTACGGACATCCGGCCGCCCGCCGAATGGCTCGGAATGGGACATGACACGGGTGCATTGCCGGTGGCGGCTTTCCCGGCGCCGGCGGTCCTCTTTCCAGGAAGCGGAGATGGATCGGGAAGCAATGGCGCAGGCATCACCGCAGCCCTTCGAAGTGGTGGAGAATTCTCGGGGGGTAATGGCGCAGGCGCCCATGCCTCCAGGCGGGAAGGAACGGGGAAAACCTATCAGGAGGGGGGCGGCGTATGGTCCCCGAAGGACGCCGACGCGGTTCCCCGGTACGGGGACAACGCCCGGCCCGCCTATCCTCCGCTGGCGCGGTTGCGGGGCTATCAGGGAGTGGTGGTCCTGTTTGTCGAAGTTCTCGCCGATGGTCGCGTCGGTCAGGTGGAAATCAGACGTTCCGCCGGTCGTGAAATTCTGGACCGGGCTGCCCTGGAGGCCGTCAGATCGTGGAGATTCGAACCGGGCCGAAAGGAGGGTCGGGCCGTGACGATGTCGGTGGAGGTTCCGGTCCGGTTTGTTTTGAACGAATATTCAGCCTGGTGAAGACGGATGACCGCCAGTGAAGGAGGGGACGTGTTTCTCAATGCCCGTATGAAATTCAGGAACCGGTTCGTTCCGCGTCTCCGGCTGAAAATGGCCGTTTATCTGCTGGGGGGGCTTGCCGTACTTTGGCTGCCAGCGGCTGCCGCGGCCGCTTCCCCGGGAAGGATCGTTTCCCTGGCGCCCAACCTGACTGAGATTCTTTACGATCTCGGCGTCGAAAACCGGATTGCGGCCGTAACCGATTACTGCGATTATCCGCCCGGCGCCGGGACCAAGCCCAAGATCGGCGGTTTTGCCAACCCTTCCCTGGAGGCTATCGTCTCGTTGCGTCCCGATTGGGTGGTCATGACCGAGGACGGCAATCCGCAGGTTTTGGAGCGCCGCTTGAGAACCATGGGAATCAGGACTTATATCTTCAAGGCCAGACGGATCAAGGACCTGCCGCAGGAGATCCGGACCATGGGCAGGATTCTCGGGGTCGGGACCGCTGCCGACGGTCGGGCCGACTGGATCGAGACGCGCATCCGCCGGATTGGGGAAGGGACAGAGACCGCATCGCAACGAAGGGTTGGAAAAGCAATCTTCATCGTTCAGCCAACGCCCCTGATTGCTGCCGGAAAAGGGACCACCATCGACGACGCCTTGACGATCTTGGGGATCGATAATATCGCCGCGGCGGGGAAAACGAGATATCCCAAATATTCCCTGGAAGAGATCATCCGCCTGGGGCCCGATGCCCTGTTTTTCGGGAGGGGACGCGGGATGGAGGAACGGGCGAAGCCACTGATCGAGAGACTCTCGACGCTCGACGCCGTTCGCTCGGGAAGGGTTTTTTTCATCGGGGAAGCCATCTACAGGCTCGGACCGAGAATCGCCTCCGGCCTGGAGGAGATGGCGGCCTGTCTTGACACCCGGTAAAGGAGATACATAAAAATTTATTTAGTGCTTATTTTTATATATAGAGTTATATAGTTAAGTCTAAGAACCATCAACCGGTCATGATAGTCATTGGTTAAGTTCCCAACCTCACAGGTCATCTTTAAAAACGAGGGAACCCCATGAAGGATCAATCAAAGACAAAGCAGGTGCTGATCCAGGAACTGGTTTCTCTGAGACATAGGATTTCGGAGCTGGAGCGATCGGAATCAGAGCGTAAGCGAGTGGACAAACAGATTCTCGCTGCCCATGAAAGACTTCAGTATTTGCTGTCATCCACCGCAGTGGTTATCTATGCTGCGAAGCCTTCGGGAGAGTATGGAGCGACTTTCATAAGTGAGAATGTTGCCCGAATGGTTGGTTACAATCCAGAGGAGTTTATCAGGGATTCAAATTTTTGGTTTGACCATATCCACCCAGAAGATCAGCCGATCATTTCAGAGGAGGCGCCTAAGATAGCAGCTTTACAATTCCCGCATTTTTACGTTCAGCTTAAAATCGAATGGGACCGGTCGAATCGCTATGAACAGCCTTTAACTCTCCTGCTGCTTGATCTCGACAATTTCAAGACATTCAACGACACTTACGGCCATGTCGAGGGAGACCAGGTCTTACGGCGACTTGGCCAGGTGGTAAAAAGATGCCTGCGCGAAACGGATTTGGCTTATCGTTACGGCGGCGAAGAATTCACCATCCTGCTGCCCATGACAACAAGCGCGGATGGCGCCGTTACGGCGGAAAGAATCCGGACGGAATTTAAGAAGGAGCATTTCTTCCCGGCGTCAGATCAGGACGTCCATGTGACGGTGAGCATCGGCATTGCGCAGTACAAGCCGCAGGAAGAGATGAAGGTCTTTGTGCACCGAGTTGACCAACTCATGTACCAGGGGAAAAAGAACGGGAAAGACCGGGTTTGTGCTGAGTGATAACGTCAAGAACAGTATCCGCGGTAGTATCGCAGAGGTGCACAGTCAATGAGAAAAAATCCGGCGATTATTATACTGACGGTAGGAGCTTTGCTGGCCGTCTTCTTCCTCACTTTTTACATCCACCAGACAAACAAGGGAAAAATCCTCTCCCAGTTTAGAGAGAATCAACTCCAGATTGTCCGGCAGACCGCCATCCAAATCGAATCGTACCTCCGTTCCCGTTCGCATGACCTCCGGAGACTTTCCTCTTCTGCCGCGCTGCAGGAGCCTGACAGGAAAAGGATCGCAGCCGATATCCTCTCGAACTTCAAACACTTAAAGATGATTAACATTAAGGAGATCTCTCTTCTCGACGAGAAAGGAACCGCCGCCTATTCTACAACCGTGGGGGTTAGAGGAGAAAATCATGCCAAATCAGACTTCTTCTTCTGGTCAAGGGACCCGGTAAACAAGGGGTCGATCTGGATTGGGTATGAGAAGTCGGATGGACGGCGCATACCCGTGACTTCAGGAAGCCCTGCGCATCCCCATTCTGGGATTTCCCTTGTCACCCCTTTGTATCGGGAATTTGCCGCCGGCCGTCGACAAAAGCCTGGAGAGAAATTCGCCGGCGCTCTGATGTTTAAGGTCGATCTGGAGGGAATGCTTGCCGAGCGGTCGCTCCTGTTCACATCAGTGATGAAATCGCAAAGCTTATGGATCATGGATCGGGACGGAACGGTGATGCTGCAATCCGAGCACCCGGAGATGTTTATGAAAAACGTCCGGGAAAAGGATGAGACATGTCACCAATGCCATGCTTCCTTCGACCACGTCGAGGCGATGCTGAAGAAAGCGGAAGGCATCACGGAATATCAACTGAAAGGAGACCAGAGGAAGATCGCGGCCTTCGCTTCGATGTCCTTTGCGAACGCCTCGTGGATGGTCGTGGTGAATGCGCCGTTGGATGAAGTGACTGCTTTCGCGCGGAAAGATCTCAAAGAGACCCTCTTGCTCCTTGGTCTCCAGCTGTTCGTCCTGGGCATCGCCTTTTTCCTGGCATACAGGAACTACCGCGAGAAAGTGGACCACGAGACTGCGATCAATAAATTGATGGGCATCTCCTTGTTGAATATCGATCTGGAAGAACAACTGGACAAGATGTTTGAGGTGATCATTTCCCTACCCTGGCTGAAAGTGGAAGCCAGGGGATGCATCTTGCTGGTCAAAGAGAAATCCGCTGTGCTGGTCATGGTGGTTCAAAAGGGACTTGACCCATCATTGGTGACAACATGTGCAGAGGTTCCGTTTGGCCGCTGTCTCTGCGGCCGGGCCGCCCTGACAGGAGAAATCGAGTTTGCCGACAGCGTAGATGAGCGCCACGACAATCTATACAAAGGTCTTTCTCCGCATGGCCACTACTGTGTTCCAATCAAGTTCCATGACAGAGTACTCGGGGTGCTGAATCTGTGTTTAAGAGCCGGACATCGCAGAGATAAACGGGAAGAGGATTTTCTCAAAGCGATAACGGATGTAATGGCCGGTATCATTAAGCGAAAGCGGGCAGAAGAGGCGTTGCGGGAGAGCGAAGAGCGGTTCAGGCGCATCTTTGATGAAGGACCTGTCGGAATGGGTTTAGAAAGTCTGGACTACAAAATTGTCGCGGTGAATAAAGCGTTTTGTGAGTTGTTGGGGTATGCCGAACAGGAACTTGTCGGTAAAAATCTCATAGATTTCACATACAAAGAAGACAGAGAGAAGAGTAAAGAATTTTCAGGACAATTATTCGCAGGCAGCATCCCCGTGTTACGCTTGGAAAAGCGATATGTCAGAAAGGACGGCGGGATCGTGTGGGCTAAGGTTACAGCCTCTGCTGTCTATGGAAATGAAGGTCACGTGATTTACACTCTCGGCGTCATCGAGGACCTCACGGAAAGCAGGAAGGCGGCAGAAAAGATTCACTTGTTGTCTTATTATGATAGCTTGACGGGGCTGCCTAACCGTACATTTCATAAAGAGCTTATAAAAAGATCGATTGAACATGCCCATCGCCATAAAGAGAAATTTGCCATTATTTACATTGGATTGGATAATTTTCAGCGGATTAACGATACGCTCGGATATGGCATCGGAGATCTCCTGCTGAAGGCCGTTGCCGACAGGCTTACCAACTCTTTGCGAGAAAGCGACTACGTTGCCCGATCAGATGAAGGTGAAACAGTGGATGTTGTATCTCGGGCGGGAGGAGACGAGTTTATCGTATTGGCGCATGATCTCAACCAGGCTCAGGACGCCGCAATAGCATCCCGTCGTTTACTCAGGGAAATATCCGCACCCCATGATCTGAGCGGTCGCGATGTATTTATGACCGCCAGTATCGGCATTGCCGTGTATCCTGATGACGGAACGGATGTTGACGACCTCCTGAAAAACGCCGAAAAGGCGATGAGATACACAAAGCGCGAAGGGAAAAACAACTATCATTTTTACTCGGAATCAATGAATTCCTTTGTTCTGGAACTCCTGTCGCTGGAAAGCGACCTGCACAAGGCCCTGGAGCGGGACGAACTGGTGCTCTACTACCAGCCGAAGGTGGATGCAGCAACAAGAATGGTCAAGGGGGTAGAAGCGCTGATACGCTGGAAACATCCCGATAAGGGCTTGATTCCGCCCATGCAGTTTATTCCCCTGGCCGAAACAAGCGGCCTCATCATACCCATCGGAGAGTTTGTGATACGCACCGTCTGTAGGCAAATAAAAGCATGGCAGGAAGCCGGTTACAAACAGACGAATATTGCCCTAAACGTATCGGGCCGACAGTTTGACCAACAGAGCCTGATAGAAATTGTTAAGGAGGCATTACAGGATGCCATGATTTCTCCGCAGTGCCTGGAGTTGGAAATAACGGAAAGCATTATCATGCGGAACCCGGAGAAGGCTATTCGGATCCTGACTGAACTAAAAGCGATGGGGATACAGATAGCGATTGATGATTTCGGCACGGGATATTCATCTTTGAACTATTTGAAACGGCTGCCGCTGGATTTTTTGAAGATAGATCAGTCCTTTGTCAAGGGCCTGGCGTCCGACCCCAACGATCAGGCAATCGTCAGGGCGACGATCGCGATGGCGCACAGCCTGAATTTGAAGACTATTGCCGAAGGTGTGGAGACAGAGGAGCAGTTGTCCTTCCTGCAGGAACATGGATGCGACGAAATCCAGGGCTACCTGTTCAGCCGGCCTTTGCCGGCAGAGGAAATCCCGGGGATATTGGCAAAGGGATGCCTATAGACCAGCAAGGAATTTACGCTGACAGTGAAGATGAATTCCTTCTGGGAAACATTGAGGATCATAGATTCTGCAACACTATTAGATACTACAGTCCGAATAAGCGTCATTCTGCAACTGCGCAGCGGTATGACACTTATTCGAAAGGTGCAAAGTCTGCGAAAAAAGGCTTGACAGATTTTTCACGTGTGCTACAAAGCTATAATACGTAACATGGTGAGTGAAGATGTCTGAATTGGTGCGTTTCGGCGTTTCCCTGGAAAAATCCCTCCTGGACAGATTTAAGCCTGTTCAATAATTCAATTTCAGGACCGGGCTTTTCTTTCCGGTCGTGAGGTAGTCAAAGATAATGTCCTGGGTGAGGACGATATCATGTTCAACGGCATGGATGGTCACGTTGTCAATTCCCTTGTAAAAGTTGGTTTCTTCCATGCGGTACCTGTTTTCTTTCAACAGACCGAAGGTTCTTTCGATCCCGGTGCGGAGAGGTTTCAGTTTTTGATAAATGGCGTTGTGCGGTAACGCCGGTCCAAATTTTCGATATCCGGTGGAAAAGTACGTATAGCAGGTGTATCCATGCTTGTATTGTTCTTTGTCATAATCACACGGAAAAAGGATTGGTTGTTCTTCTTTTCTGCACGCCTTGAAGCAGGCATATTTCGTTCTCCGGTGCTCATACTCAATGCCTCTTGGCTTCAGGGAGACACCCCATGGACAGAGCGGAAATCCGTCCGTCGTGAATCCCTTGGGATAAACCATCTTCTTGCGGATGATGATCGGAATGATGTCGAAGTGTTCATAGATATCCTGGTGAATCTCCTCGGCGTCGTATCCTCTGTCCAGAATGATGTAAGCGAATAGAAGATCGGGATAGCGCCCCTTCAGTTCATCGAGCAGGGAAAGAATAGCCTTCTGATCGTACACGCTGGCCGCGGTAATAATGGTTGCCATGGGGACGCCGTTGACGGTTCTGAGGCTGTGGGCCTTGTGGCCCACGGGATATTTGTGAGAATGATGCCCTTTCCCGAAGGCGACGCTCTCGTCCTTGAACCGCCAGTGCCCTTGGTCATCCTTTTCACCCTTGGTAGAACCGCAGGTGATCAGGAACATGGAATCGGCAACCAGGATGATTCCCTTCTTCCTATGCTTCGGGAGATCTGGAATCTCCGGCTCCAGCAGACCCAGAGAATGGGCCTTGAGAACGAACCGCTTGTGGATTTCCACAAAACCCTCCGGCCCAAGACGTTTTCTCAAGGTATTGAAGGTGTTGTGGGCCGGCTGAATATCGTTGGTGACGAACCGGTATAGATCGTTCTTTTTGAGAACCTCAGCCAACTGCCGGTCCGACAGGATGCGTTCTTTGATTTTGATGATTCGCGCCAGAATCAGGAAAACGTTGTAGCCTTTCGGACCGATACCGGCGTAACAATCGACTACTGGGGAGATGGAATCCATGTCGATGGCGGAAAAGTAGGCGATGAAACCCTTCTCCTGTTTCGTCAGATCATTGAAATTACGAGCAAGTCCCGGAAGCGGAAGTTGGAAATCGACCATAATCTGCCCCTCCTGTTCAATACTGGTGTTCAATATTGAGGAGGAGCATAAACGGATTAAGATATAAAGGGAATTTCTAAATTTCCCTGATTTTCAAAGAGCGGGAAACGTAAATATTTTGAGTTAAGTTACCCTCTAAAACGCAACAAATTTGAGTTAACTTTTCTCCAAATATTGACTTTCCGACGATTGATCCCTCGGAAATGCAGCAAATTTGAGTTAACTTCGCTTTTTAACATTTGTAAGTAATAGTAATTATTAAACTAAAACAGTATTGAACAGGCTTAAATAGGATCCGCTGAATAGGAAAAACAGTATACCAACCGCTCGGAGGCCCTGCGGGACCTGATCCGCCGGGAGCTGGTCCAGAGGGAGTGGCAGAGGGGGAGCGATGTGGCCGGCGCCATCACCCTCATTTACGACCATCATAAAAGGGACGTCATGAGCAGGGTGACGGACACCCAGCACGCGTTCCAGGAGGCAATCATTTCCACCCAGCATATCCACCTCGATCACCATAACTGCCTGGAGATCGTGGCCGCCCGGGGGAAAGCGGAGGAGGTCAGGAAACTGGCCGATGCGCTCCGGTCGATCAAGGGGGTCCGCCACGCGACCCTGAGCATGTCCAGTACGGGCCGGGAGATCGAGTAACGGTAGTATTTTTTTAGACAGTCGTGTTACGAATCAGTGTTTCATGTCATTCTAAAGAGGAAGAAGAACCAACATGCACATGGCAGATGCCTTACTCTCCCCCGCCGTGGGGACGACACTGTGGGCCGGATCGGTCGCGGCGGGGGGGTATGCTTCTATGAAGCTGAAGGAACGGATCGACGATCGAACAATTCCCCTGATGGGGGTCCTCGGCGCATTTATCTTTGCGGTGCAGATGGTCAATTTCACGATCCCTGGGACGGGGTCGAGCGGGCACCTGGGCGGCGGGATGATTCTCGCCATCCTCCTGGGTTCGCATGCGGCCTTTCTGGTCATGGCCTCGGTTCTGACGGTTCAGGCGCTCTTCTTCGCTGACGGAGGACTGTTGGCCCTCGGCTGCAATATATGGAACCTGGGCGTCACTCCCTGCTATCTCGTCTACCCGTTCATCTATAAATCAATGGTTGGAGGCAGCAAAAATCCCGGGCGGATCCTTGTCGTTTCTATTGTAAGCGTTGTCGCGGCATTGCAGCTCGGAGCCTTTTCCGTTGTCATGGAAACTCTCCTTTCCGGTAAGAGTGAATTGCCCTTCAGCGCCTTTGTTCTGATGATGCAACCGATACACTTGGCTATCGGCATCGTGGAGGGGTTTGTAACCGCCGGCGTCATCAATTATGTGCGCAGCGCCAGACCGGAGATCCTCGAGAGCATGGCTGCGTCACGACCCATTGGCAGGGAAGTTTCGCTGAAGAAGGTCCTGGCGACATTCGCGTTGCTGGCTGTCATCACCGGCGGGGTTCTCTCGTGGTTCGCTTCAACGCATCCGGACGGCCTGGAATGGTCCATCGAGAAAGTCACCGGCAAGGGCGAGTTGCCGCAGCATGAGAATGGAGTTGCCGCGGTCTTCAAGGGTTTCCAGGAAAAGACAGCCTTCCTTCCCGATTACGGCTTCAAACCGGCAGAAAATGAGTTAAAAAAAGAAAAAGAAGCCCCCCCTCCCTGGCCGGGAATCGAGGCCGGCACATCCGTTGCGGGTATCATAGGCGCTGCCATCGTCCTGGGTATGATCGTCCTGATCGGCATGGGTATCAGGGTTGTCGGGCGAAGGCAAATATAATGACCTTCGATGAGAAATATTTCGATATCGGCCGACTGGACCGGCTCTCGTACGGGGAGACCTTCGTGCACCGTCTTGACCCGCGCGCCAAGGTGATCGGCACGATGCTGTTTCTGCTTACCGTCGTTTCCTTTTCCAAGTATGAGATCGCGGCGCTGGCCCCGTTTTTCCTGTACCCCATGCTGCTCGTCACCGTCGGCGAAATCCCCGTCCGTTTCATCATCAAAAAGATGATCGTCGTTTCACCTTTCGCGATTTTTATCGGGATCTTTAACCCGATACTGGACACGAGGACGGCGGCCGTCATCCTTGGTGTCTCCGTCTCGGCAGGATGGGTCTCTTTTCTTTCGATTCTCCTGAAGTTTACGCTCACGATCAGCGTGGCGCTTCTTCTCATCGCGACCACATCGTTTTCCGGCGTCTGTCATGCCCTCAGGCGGCTTGGCTTTCCGGCTCTCTTTGTTTCGCAACTCCTGTTCCTGTATCGTTATCTCTTTGTCCTGATGGAGGAGACGATGCGGATCATCCGCGCCCGGGACATGCGGTCGTTCGGGAAGCGCGGCACGGGGCTCCGGGTGTTCGTGCGTCTGATCGGGATTCTTTTTCTTCGAACCGTGGATCGTGCGGAGAGGATTTACTACGCCATGCTCTCCCGGGGGTTTGCCGGAGATATGCCCGCTCTGAAACGGTCCCGCATGGTATTGCGCGATCTGGCATACCTGTCGGTGATGATTGCCTGTCTTTGGGTTTTCCGTTTCTTCCCCATCACCGAAGGAATCGGTCGCCGCGTGCAGGAGCTGCTTCGATGAGCCATCACATTGTCGAATTCAAAGACGTTTTCTTCCGTTATCCCGATGGGACCCAGGCGCTCGGGGGGATCAATTTCCGGATCACCCACGGCGAATCCGTCGGCGTCGTCGGCGCCAACGGCGCAGGCAAATCGACGCTCCTCCAGCACATGAACGGCTACCTGATGCCGGCCTCCGGAACGGTCACCATCGGCGATCTTCGCCTTACAAAAAGGACGAGACAGGAGATCCGCAGGAAGGTCGGCATCGTATTTCAAAATCCCGATGACCAGCTTTTCATGCCGACCGTTTTCGACGACGTCGCCTTCGGTCCCCTGAATCTCGGCATGGATGAGGCGTCGGTGAGGGAGCGGGTCAACAAAGCGTTATGCATGGTCAACAGCCTTGCCCTTCGGGATAAACCGCCGCATCACCTCTCCTGCGGCCAGAAGAGCGCTGTCGCCATCGCGGCGGTCATGGCGATGGAGCCGGATATCCTCGCGATGGACGAACCCGCCGCGAACCTTGACCCCAAATCGAGGCGATCGCTGATTACCCTACTCAAGACATTTAAGCACTCCAAGATCATCGCCTCTCACGACCTCGACCTGATCCTCGACGTCTGCGGGCGCTGCATCGTGATCGGTGACGGCGTCGTGGTCGCAGATGGCCCCTCTAGCGAGATCCTCTCGGACAGAGCGCTGCTCGAAGAAAACAGTTTGGAGCTTCCGCTGTCGCTTCAGAGGAGATGAACAGGGGTTTTATTCTATTGAAATACCTTCTGTTCTTGTGTTAAGGAAAGCTAAAATTCATGGGTTGGTGGGTTGACATGAGTCTGGGAAAGATGCTTTCGGAAAGCGCCGAGCGCTACAAGGATCATTGGGCAGTCATCCAGGGCGAGACGCGGATCACCTATCGGGAACTGAACCGGGCCGCGTGCGCCCTGGGGAACCATCTGCGGTCGCTCGGCCTCGGGAAGGGGGACAAGGTGGCCCTGATGCTCCCCAACTGTCCGGAGTTTGTCATCGCCTATTTCGCCGTCCAGAAGATCGGCGGCGTCGCCGTAACCCTCAACGTCCAGTCCACGCCATACGAGCTGCTCCACCTTCTTGGCAACAGCGACTCGCAGTGCCTGATCACCCAGGGGGCGCTGGCGAAACGCTTCGAGGAGATTCAAGACAAACTCCCCCTCTGCCGACACCTCATCACAACAAACGGGCCGGAGGAGGATTCGCTTTTCCGGGAGATCATCGCCAAAGGCCCCTTCACGGAAGAAATCCCGGAGATGGCCGCCGCCGACCCCGCCGTCATGATCTACACCGCGGGACTTACAGGGAAGCCCCTCGGCGCCGTCCTCACCCATCGCAACCTCCTCACCCAGTCGGTGCTCCTCCGGACGATCTGCAACCGGGATGAAAAGGACATCGGGCTTGCCGTCATCCCGTTTTTTCACTCCTTCGGCGCGGTCGCGAACATGATCGCGCCGCTTCGGATCGGCGCCGCCGTGGTCCTGATGGAACGCTTCACCCTCGACGCGATCTTCACAGCGATTGAGAAGGAAAAAATCACATACATCGCCGCCGTACCAAGGCTTTTCCTCGGCATGCTGTTCCATGAGGGTTACGAAAAATACCGGACCGACTCCCTGCAGGTATGCATCACGGGCGGGGCGGCGATGCCCCCGGACTTCATCCCCGTCTTCGAGCAGCGGTTCGGCGTCAAGATCATGGAGGGCTACGGCCTGACCGAGGCGTCGCCGGTTTCCTCTTTCAGCCGTCTCGACATGCCCCAGAAACCGGGCTCCATCGGCATCCCCATCCCCGGCGTCGAGGCGAAAATCGTCGACGAGACCGGTATTGAGGTCCCGCGGGAAACCGTCGGCGAACTCATCCTGAAGGGTGAGAACATCATGAAGGGATATTACAAGGATCAAGCGATGACCGACCAGGTCCTGAAGGACGGCTGGCTCTACACGAGCGATCTCGGCCGGATGGACGCGGAGGGTTATATATTCCTCACCGGTCGGAAAAAGCGGATGATCATCACCAGCGGCTTCAATGTCTATCCCCGGGAGATCGAGATCGTCCTTTGCCTCCATCCCGCCGTCCAGGCGGCAAGGATCGAAGGCAAGGAGGACCTGCTCCGCGGGGAGATCGTCAGGGCGATCATCGTGAAGAAACCCGGCGTGGAGATCGAGGAAAGGGAACTGCTCAGGCATTGCCGGACCTATCTTTCCTCGTACAAGGTCCCGCGGGAGATCGAATTCGTAGAAACGATGGGAGAATAAGCATGGGAAAGATCCCCCAGAAACTGGAAGCGACGCTCGCGGATAAATATGCCGGCGCCCCCGTGGTGAAATACGGCCGTCGGGAACCCGATTTTTCTGCGGCGAGTGGGGAAAAAAGGCATTCTCCGAACCTCAGGAAAGTCGTCCTCGTCGAGGCCTGCCGGACGCCTTACGGCCGCTTCGGCGGGGCGCTCAAGGGATTTTCCGCGCCGGAACTCGGCGCCCTGGCCATCAAGGAGGTCCTCCGCAGGACGGACGGGAAGGTCAAACCGGCCGATGTGGATTATGTCTTCATGGGGCAGGTCGTCGCCGCCGGGACCGGCCAGGTCCCCAGTCGTCAGGCCACCATCCTGGCGGGTCTTCCCGAATCGGTCCCCAGCATCACCATCAACAAGGTCTGCTCCTCCGGGATCAAGACGATCGACCTCGCCTGCCAGATGATCCAGCTCGGACGCGCGGAGATCTGCATCGCCGGCGGCCAGGAGAGCATGACCAACGCCCCTTTCGGCCTGACGGAGATGCGCTGGGGGAGCCGGATGGGCCTCCCTTCGCGCCCCGTCCTGGACCTCATGGTGAACGACGGCCTCTGGTGCGCCTTCTACGACCGCCACATGGCGCTTCACGGATCGGAAGTCGCGGATGAATTCGGATTCAGCCGCGCGGATCAGGACGAGTGGGCCCTCCATTCGCAGCTCGCCGCCGTCGAGGCGATGAAGGCGGGCCGTCTGGATGATGAGATCTTTTCCGTCGAGATCCGGGAGGGGAAAAAGATCTCTGTGTTTGACAAAGATGAAGGTCCCCGGCCCGAAACGACGCTCGAAGGACTGGCCAAGCTGCCGCCGGTCTTCGGCCACAAGAGCACGGTCACGGGCGCGCCGGGGAGCGTCACCGCCGGGAACGCCCCGGGGGTGAACGACGGGGGGGATGTCTGCCTCCTGATGAGCGCCGAGCGGGCCGCCGAGCTGGGGATGACGCCTCTGTGCACGATCCTCGATTACGCGGAGGTCTCGCAGCCGCCGAAGGACATCGCCACGGTGCCGGGACTCGCCATCCGGCGGATCCTCGCCCGGAACGACCTGACTCTCGATCGGATCGACCTGATCGAGATCAACGAGGCCTTCGCCGCGGTCGTCCTCGTCAGCGCCCGGGCGATCCTGGGGATGACGAAGGAGGAGATGTTCGCGAAAGTGAACGTGAACGGGAGCGCCATCGCCTACGGCCACCCGATTGGGGCGACGGGGGCGAGGATCCTGATGACCCTCGCCTACGAACTCAAACGGCGGGGCGGGGGGCTGGGGGTCTGCGGCATCTGTTCCGGCGCCGCCCAGGGGGACGCGATGCTGATCCGGGTATAGAATCATGGGGTCAATCATGGGGTCAGGTCTTTAAATTTAGCGTTTTTCTGGCAAACGCTAAATTTAAAGACCTGACCCCAGCTACTTGGGAAAGGAGATTTCTGCGGATGAGAGATGTGGTGATCGTAAGCGGGGCAAGGACCGCCGTGGGCAGTTTCGGCGGGGGGCTCAAGGATGTCCGGGCGGTCGATCTGGGCGCCCTGGTCATAAAAGAAGCGATCCGGAGGGCGCGCATCAGGCCGGACCTGAACGCCGCCATCCGCGCCTGCCGTCCCGATCTCTTCAAAGACCTGGAAAAAACCGAGCTCCGGAAGAAGTTTGACGATTATCCCGAGACGTTCGCACCGATCTATTTCGATGAATGCATCATGGGAAACGTTCTTCAGGCGGGTCTTGGCCAGAACCCGGGTCGCCAGTCGAGCATCTACGCAGGCCTTCCCGAGGAAACGAATGCGATCACCGTCAATATGGTCTGCGCCTCGGGGATGAAGGCGATCGCGCTCGCCGCCCAGGCCATCCGGGCCGGGGATGCGGAGGCCGTCGTCGCGGGCGGAATGGAGAGCATGTCGAGCGCCCCCTTCGCCCTTCCCGACGCCCGCTGGGGGTACAGGATGAGCATGCCCTTCGGGAAGATCACCGACCTCGTGGTTTTCGACGGTCTTTATGAGATCTTCAACGGCTACCACATGGGGTTCACCGCCGAGAACATCGCCGCCCGCTGCGGGATCACCCGCCGGGAGCAGGATGAGCTGGCGCTGCTCAGCCACCAGCGGGCCAGGGCCGCCATCGAAAGCGGCGCCGTGGACGACGAGATCGTCCCCGTGATCATCCCCCAGAAAAAAGGGGAAGCGCTGGTCTTCAAAATCGACGAACGGCCGATGGACACCTCGCTCGAGAAGATGGCCAAACTCGCACCGGCCTTCAAGAAGGAAGACGGAACGGTCACCGCGGGAAACGCTTCGGGGATCAATGACGGGGCGGCTGCGGTCGTCGTCATGGCCGAAGACAGGGCAAGAGAGCTCGGCCTCAAACCCCTCGCCCGGATCAAGGGTTATGCTGCGGGCGGCGTCGATCCCGCCTACATGGGGCTGGGACCGATTCCGGCGACGCGGAAGCTCCTTGGGAAATTGGGTCTGACCATAAAGGATATCGACATTGTCGAACTGAACGAGGCCTTTGCCGTCCAGGCCATCGCCTGCCTGCGGGAATTGGGGATCGATCTCGATCGATGCAACCTCAACGGGAGCGGCATCTCCATCGGCCACCCCATCGGCTGCACCGGCGCCCGGATCACATACAGCCTCGCCATGCAGATGCAGAAGAAGGACCACAACCTCGGGCTCGCCACGCTCTGCATCGGTGGCGGCCAGGGGATGGCAATCGTCCTCGAACGGGTTTGAACGGTTCCTAAATGAAGGAGGCGCCCGATGAATTTCGCACCCACGAACGAACAGAAGATGGTACGGGAGATGGTCCGGAAATTCGCGGAAATGCGCATCAAGCCGATCGCCGCGGAACTGGACAGGACACACCGGCATCCCGAAGAGATCTGCCGAGAACTGGGTGAGCTTGGACTCATGGGGATCGCCGTACCTACGGAATACGGCGGCGCCGGGATGGACAATGTGACTTACGTCATGGCGCTCATCGAGATCTCGGAAGCCTGCGCAAGCTGCGGCGTCATCACCTCGGTGAACAACAGCCTTTATGGCTATCCCGTAAAGACCTTCGGGACGGAGGAGCAGAAGAAGAGATTTCTTGCCCCCGTTGCCGGCGGCAAGGTAGAGGGCTGCTATGCCCTCACCGAATCCACCGCCGGCTCCGACGCCGCCGCCCTGAAATGTCGGGCGGAGCTCAAGGGCGATAGGTATATCGTCAGCGGCGTGAAGAACTTCATCACCAGCGGCAACGTCGCCCGTTACTGCGTCTTGGCGGCGACGACCGACCCCGCCCGGGGGTACAAAGGGATCATCAACCTTATCGTCGATCTGAAGAATACCCCGGGGTTTCGGGTAGGAAAGGTCGAGGAAAAGATGGGGATCCTGGCCTCCGGAACGGCGGAGCTGGTCTTCGAGGACGCCGAAGTCCCGGCGGATAACCTCCTCGGGAAGCCGGGCCAGGGGTTCCGGCAGATGCTCTCCAGCCTCGACGCAGGGCGGATCGGGATCGGCGCCCAGGCTTGCGGGATCGGCAAGGCGGCCCTTTCCGACGCCATCGAATACGCCAAGGAGCGGATCCAGTTCGGCAAGCCGATCGCCACCTTTCAGGCGATCCAGTTCAAGCTCGCGGACATGGCGACCGAACTCGACGCGGCGGAGCTGATGCTCCTGCGGGCCGCGTGGATCGAGGACAACGGCCTCGACTTCGAGAAAGAGGCGGCGATGGCCAAGTACTACGCCTCCGACGCGGCGATGCGGGCGGCGATCGAAGGGGTCCAGATTTTCGGCGGCAGCGGCTACATGAAGGATTACCCCGCCGAGCGCCACATGCGCGACGCCAAGATCTGCCAGATCTACGAGGGGACGAACGAGATCCAGCGGATCGTCGTGGCCAGGAAGCTCATTGGTTTGCGGTAGTGACCGCTGTTTGTTGTTTACTTCTCTGCCCGTTGCTGAAAATGAATCGTCTTAATGATACCGCTTTTGAAGAATCTCCAGAAAATGCGGTTCCATGGCATCCAAGCCCCCAAGCAAAACATCCGTCTCCTGCGAGGACATATAGCCTTTCTCGTGCAGGAACCGATAGAAAAGTTTCAGGGAGGGAGGCCAATAGAGGAACTCCGTTGGCTTGCATATAACCTTCCTCAGCAGAAAATCCTCGAAAAACTCGATGAGGTATTGAGCAGGCACGGACTTGAGCAGCACGAGATCGTCATGCAGGTAGCGGTAGATGAAGGTGATATAGATCTCAGGGCAGTGGGCGTACTCTTCGGGATTGTCTTGAAATCCTTTGTCGATCAGCCATTTCTTGAATAGTTTTACGCTGTCCTCCTCAATGGACAGGGCCAGCGCCTCGAAGGTGCCGTAGTCGCTCCCCTGCCGTATGTGATCGTCCAGCTCCCCGATCTTTCCGATGAGGCAACGATCCTCCTCATCCGGCGGAATGGCCGCATCTGCTTGGAAATGAATCCGTCCGTAATCAAAGGGCGGGATCAAGTAGCTGACCTCTTTTCTCATGTACATGAACATGGAGGGCGGTTCCGGCTGCATCTCCTCGGGGAAAAGATGAATCTGTCGCTCAATCATTTCTCTGATGTAACGGTCTCTCTCTTCGCTGTCCAGATTCAGGACCTTGCCGGCGCCTGCTTTGGCACTTTCCATCCAGCGGGAATATTCTGGCTGGTCGCTCTTCTGTCTGCTGACGGCCAGATTCCACAGAGAGGACGCCAGTTCCATCCTCCGGTTCAGTTCTTCGAGACTTTCCGCATTCTTTTCCATAAGCGGCTTGGCATACTCCATTAAGGCCTGCGACGAGGATATGGCGATAAACCCTTTGGGCGGCTCCATGTGCGAGATCGGCGGCCGTTCAAATATCCGAGCAGATGCCTTATCCAAGCGAGTTTTCCGCTTCTGCCTCACCTTTGCCCTGGCTTTTGCCTGCCGCTTCATGATTTCAATTTTGTTTTTCTTCATAGGGATGTATTCGTCTTTTAAGAATAACTGTTGCCGCACCATAGATTTGTCCCTCAAGCGCAGACCATCCTCCATGTTCAATATCTTCCGAATTACCCAGTTTGCTCGTCCACAGGCCTGAACCAAGCTGCCTTGCCGCGTGAGCCGGCTTTCCATCGGACGAAATATAGATGGCTACTTTCTCAAATCCATCCTCGTGGCCGGCCTCTTGACACTGGGTAAAGCCCAAGGTCTCAAACACCCCAACATATGCCTCTACGGTATAAACCCTGGGTATGTCATCCGGCCAGTAGCAAATATATTGAGGATCCGGTTCCCACCACGCAGACATATCGCCTGCCGCCCAGGCAATACAATTGTAATCCTTTTCAGGAGGGCTGGTTATTCTGTAACGTGAGTACAATAATGTCGGGAATGCCCTCTCAATTTGCTGCCTACTCATGCAATAAACCTTGCTCCTTGCCCCATAGCAACCAATCTTTAGTCATAGCTCTTATTTTCCCCCTGTGTTCAAGCGGAACGGGATCTTCACCCGTGATCGACTTCAATGCCCATAACCAATGCCCGGGCTCTTTTTTCATTTCCTTGAGAATCAGAGGAACCACAAAGGAACCCATACCGATAATTTGCTGATATGCCGGGTGCATGACAATATCCGATAGGGATGGAAGAAATGCGGTCTCCGCTTCCCATTGAGATTTCAGACGACTAAATTTCATCTGAGGGAACAGGAATTCCCTCGAAATCGGGACAAAATAATCCAGGATGAAATCTTCATAGGCTCTTGACAACGTATCAGATTCTTCACCTAAGGCCGTGGCGGAGATGGATATATCGGTAAAATACTTTGCGGACATTATCACTGCTTCATTCTGGCATGTATAGGTCATTTGAATAGCTCCATAGCTTTCATCGTCCTGCAGCACCGGAAGAAACCGGTCTACTCGACAAAAACACCTCGTTTTTAAAATCATGTAGTTCTTCGAATTTATTCCAGATATCTTCTTCATTGCCGGAATAACTTGTTTCTTTAAATACATCTATATCGAAAATGAAAGGGAGTCTTTGTACCCCCGGTTCCGGGGCTTCCATCGTTTGATTAATAACGGCCACAGTTTCGATATCCGGCTTTGGTATAACGAGCCTCATAAAGAAATGTGCCAACGCTTGCGGAAGTTCGGGGGCAACTTCCGGTACGGTTAATACATATTCTTTAAAATCTTTCATAGGCAGGGGTATTTCTATTCGATTAATGTATCTTAGCGCAATCCGGGTAATTTTTAATGGCTTCGCAATTTTAACATAAATTCCCCATAGTTCGCGTCCTTCTGAGCGAAATGCATTCCAGTCGCTGTACGGCTTTAATTTATTGAAAGAGAAACCGTTTAATCTGGATTGGACGACTTTTTTTTCAACCGGTGAACGGAAAAGATACCCCGTCTGACTTGTTTCAGGCTTTTCAACGGAAGCGCCGTTCCGATCAAATCTGATGCCTGCGGAAAACTCCGTTCGGTGCTGTTTTTCAGGGTAACGCGTCTTAATCGTGTCATAAACCATCTCTAATGTATCCAGAGTCGCATCTTTGGGCAGTTCAACTCGGATATCTAAAATAGCCTCCACAATCGGGGCATTAGGGAATATAGTGTATTGGCTCAAGACGTTTCTCCCTGATTATGGACGGGTTCACTGGGTTTCATTTATTACATTTACCATAAATACGCCGCGGTTTCTACAAATGATATCAAAACAAGAAGAAGACCTGTCAGGAGCACGTGATATGTCCGGTTTATAGCACGTAATCTGTCCGGTTTGTTAGAGTCACCGTTGGAGGTGGCGGATGAGACGGACAGAGATACAACAGGAGAACCGGAAGATGCG
>Ga0209212_1001613_pt1 | contig 35652 bp, 35 predicted proteins | sample RifGroC2_FD_183996 | JGI IMG/M metagenome (GOLD analysis project Ga0209212, IMG submission 183996) | Groundwater microbial communities from Rifle, Colorado, USA - Groundwater C2 (SPAdes) (version 2) | ecosystem: Environmental > Aquatic > Deep subsurface > Groundwater | place: Rifle, Colorado...
GAGTTCACATTCGCAGGAACATCTTCCCCGGCAGTTGCTTTACCAACCCTTTAAATTCCAGCGATAGCAGGGAGACAAGTGTATCCGGCGTTGACATGCGTGCCCGGTCCGAAATCGCGTCGATATGCATCGGATCGTCCCCGAGCAGCCCATGCACGGTTTGCTCGAAAAGTGTCAAGGGCGGGAGTGGGCGTTTTACGCGATCCCGTTTGAGGATCGGCCTGAGCTTGACGTGGAGTTCATCTAGTATGTCTTCAACGCTGTTGATCAACTTGGCTTGTCCTTCTCGAATGAGTTTGTGCGGTCCCGAGCTTCGCTTTTCGAAAACGCTCCCTGGGACGGCAAACACCTCCCGGTTTTGATCGAGCGACGTGGTGGCGGTAATCATCGCTCCTCCGTCTTCCAGTGATTCTACGATGACCGCCCCAAGAGCAAGGCCGCTGATGATGCGGTTCCGCCGGGGGAAGTGCGGGGCATCGGGCTTTGTCCCCATGGGAAACTCCGAGAGCACAGCCCCCGAGTGGGCAATCTTTCGCATGAGGTCGCGGTTCTCGGGTGGGTAGGGGATGTCAATGCCGGATCCGATTACTGCGAGTGTCCTTCCTCTTGCGTCGAGGGCGGTTATGTGTGCGATCGTGTCAATTCCGCGTGCAAGGCCGCTGACCACCGTAAGGCCAAGTCCTGTGAGCGCAGCGGCAAGCGAAGCAGCCGTCTTCTGACCATAAGGGCTAGGCTTCCGAGTACCGACCACTGCAATGGAAAAAGCATCGCGGGGGTCGAGTTTTCCGGAGACAAAGAGAAGCGGTGGAGGATCGTAGATCTTCTTGAGGAGGTCAGGGTAGTCGTCATCCCAGAGGGTGATGACGTCAACCCCGGCCTTTTCGGCTCTTGAGAGCTGGTTGTCGGCAAATTGTCTGTCAATCTCCCGCGGGATGGCGGCGGCAAGCGAAATGTCAATTCCCTTCACACGGACCAATTCACGAGGTGTGGCCTTGAGGACATTTTCCGGACTCTTGAAGTGAGCGACAAGGGATCGGATCTTCAGCGGGCCGAGACGCGGGACAGCAGACAAGCAGAGCAGGCTGTGGACATCAGACATGTTTCCCCCCAAAAATCGGTGTGACTATTCTTCCAACGAATACCCGTCGACGACGGCGACTATGACTGTGTGAACAGGTACATCTTTTCGTTGAAGGATTTGCTGTGCACCGGCGCCTTCCTGGATAGCCAGAACGGTGTCCCCCACACCCGCGTCGACATCATCGACGGCGAGGATATCTCGGCCGCTCAGTGTGCCGTCAAGATTCAGCGCCTGAATGAGCAGAAGCTTGCGGTCCTTCAATGAAGGATTCTTTTGAGTCGAAACAATCGTGCCTGTTACCTTGCAGAGTATCATAGCCTCCCTCGTGGTTATGAATCGGGATGCACTGCCCGGCTGAACTCGCCCACGAGCTCGTCGGCCCGGGCCTTGTTGCCGGCTTCCGCGATCACGCGCAGGATGGGCTCAGTGTTGGACTTTCGCACATGCACCCATGAATCGGGGAAGTCGACCTTGAGCCCGTCGATCGTCGACACGGTTCCCCGGTCCGCAAAACGGCGATTGAGACGGTCGAGAACTTCGTCGGGGTTGAGTGAACCGATGTCGATCTTCCCTTTCGTGATAGAGTATTGGGGAAGTGAATGCTTGAGTTGCGAGAGCGTTCCGCCGGATTCCGCCAGGTGCTGCAGGGTAAGCGCTATTCCCACGGAGGCATCGCGGCCCAGATGGGCTTTCGTGAGGATCACGCCGCCGCTCCCCTCGCCACCGACGATGGCGCCTATCTCCTTCATCTTCTTCGCCACGTTGATTTCCCCCACGGCGGTCCGGATGGATTCCGCCCCGTATTGTCGGGCGATATCATCAACCGCCCTCGTTGTGGAGAGGTTGGTGACAACCCGAAGAGGACCGTGGGTCTTCTTTCTCCCTCTTTGCGATGAAGCCGTTTCGCACTCAAGGACAAACTTCACGACGCTGGCGATGGTGTATTCCTCGCCGAACGGTTCTCCCCGCTCATCGATCAGCACCAATCGGTCGACGTCGGGATCCACAGCGATTCCAAGATCTGCTTTCTCCTGTTTGACGCGGCGCCGAAGTGATCCGAGGTTTTCGGGTAAGGGCTCGGGGGCGTGTGCGAAAACCCCGGAAAGATCGCAGTTCATTTCGACCACCCTGCACCCCAGCTTGCGAAGGAGGGGAGGAACAATGACGGCGCCGGCGGCATTCACACAGTCCGCTACGACCTTGAATCTCCTTTTTCGAAGGCCCCTGAGATTGAGATACGGAAGATCAAGAATGGCCTGAATGTGATCGTCGACAAATTCCTCAGCGGGTGTGTGCCGGCCCATTTTGTCCCAGAGGGCATAAGTGCGGTTCGGAGAATCTGCGATGGCCCAGAAGTCGCGGTTCTGCTCGGCATCGAGAAACAGCCCTGTAGAATCAAGGAATTTGAGGCCGTTCCAGATCAGCGGATTGTGGCTTGCGGTGATGGAGATCCCCCCGGCGGCTTTCGAGCGCTCGACGGCGAGCTGGATGGTGGGCGTGGGACAGGTCCCTATGGCAACAACGTCGCAGCCCATGGAGAGGAGCGTGGACGATACAATGTGAGCGATGGGCTTGCCTGTTATACGTCCATCGCGGCCTATGACAATCCTTCCCCTTTTGCAGTATTCAGCGAAGGCCGACGTGTACTTGACAATCGTCTCAGGTGTAAGGCTTGAGCCGACAATCCCCCGAATTCCCGAAATGCTTACCATGAGCGACACAGGTGGTCCCAAAAGTGCGGAGCAATGTACAAAACGACGGTTGGAGAAGCAACCTTGGGTAGTGTCTCAATTTCCCTCTTAGACTACAACGCAGAGTCGCAGAGGACGCAAAGGATCGCAGAGAAAGGCAGAATTCGGAGTCTCCTCTGCGTTTCTCCGCGTCCTCTGCGCCTTTGCGTTAAAAACTACAATCAAATTGAGACACTACCCAACCTTGAATGTTAGTGGGTGCTTGAGTACTTTTGGATTAAGAAAGACGTCCGATGCAACTCGAGGACAAAGAGAAAAGAGAGCTCCTTCGTATTGCGCGTTCCAGCATCGATTCAGTTCTCCGCGAACTTCACGAGGAAGTCAACCCGGGAACTGCACAACTGCAGGAGCCGAGAGGAGTCTTTGTGACCTTGCGTCGGGGAGGAGAACTGAGAGGCTGCATTGGGTATGTCGAGGCCCGGCTGCCTCTTGTCGAGGCGGTCAAAGAGGTTGCCGTCAAGGCGGCCATGGAGGACCCAAGGTTTTATCCCCTGTCTCTCAAGGAGCTTGGATCTATTGAAATCGAAATTTCCGTCCTCTCGCCTCTCTTGCGTATCACCGACCCCCAAGCCATCGAAGTCGGGAAACATGGCCTTGTCATCGACGCGGGATTTGCCCGGGGCCTCCTGCTCCCGAGTGTTCCGGTTGAATACCATTGGACCCGGGAGGAGTTTCTCGGGCACACAGCACTGAAGGCGGGATTGCCTCAAGATATCTGGAAAACCGATCAGGCCCGGATCTACTCTTTTACGACTGAGACGTTTTCCGAAGCGGAACTTCATCAGGTTCATTGATCATGTCTACGATTCGTCCACCTGCGGTAGCGGGTCTGTTTTATCCGGGTCTTCAAACAGTGCTCACCAGGAATCTTGACGAGCTGATGTTGCGGGCGGCAACCCGTGGAAAACGGGGAAAACTGAAGGGATTGATAGCGCCTCATGCGGGGTATATCTATTCGGGGTATACGGCGGCAACCGGATACAAGCTTCTCAAAGAGAGGCCGTTCAGTTCTGTCATCATCGTCGGCCCGAGTCACCGCGAGTATTTCAACGGCGTATCGATCTACGACGGCGACGCATTCAAAACACCTCTGGGCGATGTCGAGGTGGATGCCGGCCTCAGGGACCAGCTGGTTCATGCGTGGAAGGATATTGCCTTGACAGACACGGGTCATGCTGCCGAGCATTCCGTTGAAGTGCAGCTCCCTTTCCTTCAAAGAGTCCTGGGGTCTTTTTCCTTCGTTCCCGTTGTCATGGGAGACCAAAGGCGCGAATACTGCAATCGTCTTGCGGAAGCCATTGGAGAGGTTTGTGCCGGCAAGGATGTTCTTCTTGTGGCAAGCAGCGACCTTTCCCACTATCATCCATACAAAGTCGCAATTGAACTCGACCGGATGGTTTTGAACCAAATCGAGCACTACGATCCGGAAGGACTCATGGAAAAGCTCGAGGCCGAGGAGCTTGAGGCCTGCGGCGGCGGTCCCGTCGCGGCTGTTATGATGGCCGCCCGAAAACTTGGCGCGAATTCATCGCAAATCCTCCATTACTGCAATTCCGGGGACGTATCGGGGGAAAAAGATGCAGTGGTAGGATATGTCTCTGCAGCACTTTTCCAGGAAGAATAATTGGCCGGTAATACCAGGAAGCTGAAGGTTACGATAGTCGGTGCAGGGAGCGTCGGAACGACGCTGGCTCGATTGCTGAAAAGTCGCGGGCATTCGATCGTTGCAGTGATCAGCAAGAATCGGAAATCGGCACGCACCCTTGCGCGTCTCCTTCATTGTCGGGTTGCAGGCGACGATGTCGCTTCAATTCCCGCAGAGACCTCATTTCTCCTCATTGCAGCTCCCGAAAGCGCCATTGAATCGATCGCGGGTTCCATTGCTTCGCTGAGTGGATTGGCGTTCGAGAGGATGTTTGCGGCGCATACTTCAGGAACGCTTTCGAGCGCGGCATTGTCTCCACTTGCCGGCAAAGGAGTGCGGACATTCTCCTTTCACCCGATTCAATCCTTCCCCAGAACCATGTCGGCCTCCACGTCCCTCGCATCGATGCGGGGGGTCTGGTACGGGTTCGAGGGGCCCGGCACAACGCGTTCGTTTGCACGCGCGTTGTCGTCTTCCCTGGGCGGCAAATTTCTACAAGTTCCGAAAGAGAAGAAAATTCTGTATCATCTTACCTGTGTTTTTGCTTCGAACTATCCCGTTGTGATCCTTGGAGCGGTTGAACGCCTGGCAAAGCAGATTTCGGGCGGTGATGTATCTCCCTTCAGGAAACTGTTTGACTCGAGCAGTGAGAACGCATTTCGCCTGGGGGCGTCGAAAGCCCTGACGGGGCCTGTCGCCCGGGGCAGCTCGGGAATAATTCATCGCCATATGGCGGAACTGGGTTCGAAGGAACCAGAGCTGCTTCCGGTGTACAGCGCCCTCGGACTCTACGCTCTTGAGATTCTTCGCGAAAAAGGTTTGTTGAACGAGAATGACTTGAGGCAAATAGAATCACTCCTGACGGGTAATGATGATCGTTGATTATCATACGCACACGTCGTTGTGCAAGCATGGCGAGGGGTCGATCGAAGACTATGTTCGAAGGGGAATCGATCTGGGGTTGCATGAAATAGGCTGCTCGGAACATGTGCCTATGCCCGAAGGGTTTGATTCCGTCCATCGGATGGACATCTCTCAATATTATGCCGATTATGCCCCGGCTGTCGGTGCGCTGAAGGAAAATACAAAGATCAGATCGTTGTGCGGGCGAGGGATTGAGGCTGATTATTTTCCGGGCACCGAGGACTGGATAAACGGATTCATTCGGGAAAATTCATTCGATTATGTTATTGGGTCGGTTCACTTTATCGGTGAATGGGGATTCGATAATCCCGTGTTTGTGCACCATTACGAGGAGCGGGATATCGATTCGACATATGAGGCCTACTTTGAGGCCATCAGGAAGTCGGCGCGAAGCGGACTCTTTGACATTATCGGGCATTGCGACCTTGTCAAGAAGTTCGGGCATCGGCCAAAGAAGGATCTCACCGATATCCTGAGAGAGACGATGAAGGTAATCGCGGATCACCATCTGTGCATCGAGATCAACACTTCCGGACTGCGAAAGCCGGTGAAGGAAATCTATCCATCCGAGCCTATTCTGTCGTTTGCGAAGGAGTTCAAGATCCCGCTGACCTTGGGATCGGATGCTCATTCACCGGAAGATGTGGCCAGGGATTTTGACAAGGCGGTGGCCCTGGTTGATCGATACGGGGGAGGAAAAATCACTGTTTTTGAGGAGAGGAATCGAAGGGAAGTTTCCGTTCATTAATTGAAAACGGCCTTCAGACATGACTATCGAAACGCTTCTCGTCGAACGAAAGAACGCGGTTGCCCGCGTAACGATCAACCGGCCCGACAAACTGAACGCGCTCAATGCTCAGGCCAAGAAAGAGCTGAATCAGGTTTTTGAGGAATTGAAATCGGATCCGGGGGTCAATGTCGTGATTCTCACCGGTGCAGGAGAGAAGGCCTTCGTTGCAGGCACCGACATCAAGGAACTTACCTTTCTCAATGCCGAGTCCGGAAAGGAATTCTCTTCCGGCGGCCAGCGAGTTTTCGATCTGATCGAAAACCTGGGCAAACCGGTCATCGCTGCCGTCAACGGTTATGCCCTGGGCGGCGGCTGCGAGCTTGCGTTGGCGTGTCACATCCGCGTTGCTTCCGAAAACGCGAAATTTGGCCAGCCCGAGGTCAATCTTGCTGTCATCCCCGGCTACGGCGGAACTCAACGGCTGGCTCGTCTCATAGGGAAGGGGCGTGCTCTTGAAATGATTCTCACCGGTGATCCGATTGATGCGGTGGAGGCCTTGAGGGTAGGACTGGTGAACAAAGTTGTCCCGTCGGCCGATCTGCTGCCGGTCTGCGAGGCAATTGCGGAGAAGATTGCCTCCAAGGGACAAATAGCAGTTCGTTTGGCTTTGAAAGCTGTAAACATGACCCAAGAAACAAACCTGACCGACGGGCAGGAGCTCGAGGCAAGCCTCTTTGGCCTCTGCTGCGACTCGGAAGATTTCCATGAAGGTACAAAGGCCTTCATGGAAAAGAGGAAGCCGGTGTTCAGGAACACATAGGCTCTCTGCACGGAGGATACCATCAGCAAGGATCAAAAAGCCGCTTCGGCGGACCAATCGAAAATCATGGAAAAGATTGTCTCTCTGGCCAAAAGGAGAGGCTTTGTCTTTCAGTCGAGTGAAATCTACGGTGGATTGAACGGATGCTGGGACTACGGCCCCCTGGGCGTTGAGATGCTGAACAACCTCAAGCAGCAGTGGTGGCGCGCCATGACGTACCGGGAAGACGTCGAGGGTGTCGATGCGTCGATCCTGATGCATCCACGGGTCTGGGAGGCCTCGGGCCATGTCGAGAATTTTACCGATCCTATGGTCGATTGCAAACAATGCAAGGCCCGCTACAAACTTGATATTCTTTTTGATGAATTATCGGTCAAGAAAAAGAAGGAGATCCTACGGGAGCTTGAACCGGGTAAATTCGAAGGTCAGATCAAGGACGACCGCGTCATAGAGGAATTCGAGAAGAGGCTGGAGAGGGCGCCTGAGATGGTGCATCTTCTCTCCTGCCCCAATTGCGGTAACAAGGGGACATTTACGGATGCCCGAAAGTTCAACCTTATGTTCAAGACGTTCGTCGGCCCGGTCGAGGATTCTTCCGCGGTCGTTTTTCTGAGGCCTGAAACCGCCCAGGGGATCTTTGTCAATGCTCTGAATATTCAGTCGGCATCTCGTCAAAAGGTCCCGTTTGGCATCGCTCAAATCGGTAAGGCCTTTCGGAATGAGATCAATACGAAGAATTTCCTTTTCCGTACGCGGGAATTTGAGCAGATGGAAATGCAGTTCTTTGTCAAACCCGGATCTGACGACCACTGGTTTGAGTATTGGCGTTCAGAGCGAATGGGTTGGTTTGAGAAGCTGGGCTTGAGAAAGGAAAGGCTTCGATGGCACCAGCACGCTCCGGACAAGCTCGCCCATTATGCGAAGATTGCCTACGACGTAGAGTATCAGTTTCCCTTTGGCTGGGGCGAAATCGAGGGGGTTCACAACCGCACCGACTACGACCTCTCGCGACACCAGCAGTTCTCGGGAAAGAGCATGGAGTTCTTCGACGAGGAATCGAAGGGGAAGTTCATTCCTTATGTGATAGAGACTTCGGCCGGCGCAAGCCGATCGTTCATGGCTTTTCTTGTGGATTCCTATCATGAGGAAGAGGCGCCGACAGGTGAGGGAGGAATGGAAATGAGGGTTGTCCTGCGGCTCAATCCAAAGCTTGCCCCCACGAAGGTCGCCATCTTTCCGCTTGTGAATCGGGATGGTATGCCGGAGACTGCACGGAAAATTGAGGCCGATCTTCGGCCGCTCATAAGGGTCTTCTACGATGAAAGCGGTGCGGTGGGACGCCGTTACAGGCGTCAGGACGAAGTCGGAACGCCGTACTGCGTGACTGTCGATTCACAAACTCTCCAGGATCAAACGGTCACCGTCCGCGACCGGGATTCCATGCGACAGGACAGGGTCAACGCCTCTCAACTGCGGACCTATCTCACGGAAAAGCTTCTCTCATAATGTCAGGTACGTCATCAATCGGATTGGCCCGGCGCAAAGTGCCGGGATGGATGATTGTCCTCATGAGTTCCAGCCTTCTCTTTGTAGAGGGCAACGCCCAATGGCTTGCGGATTCGAGCATAGACAATCGTATCCAGAGGGGAATCAAGCACATCTATAATCTCGAATTCTATGACGCGGACAAGCAGTTTGATGAAGTGATCCGAATGCGGCCGGAACATCCGGCGGGGCCGTTTTTCAAGGCAATGACCCAGTGGTGGCGCATTCTGAGCAATTTCGATGACGAATCGCAGGATAGTCATTTCTACGACATGCTTGAGGAGGTCATCGACATGTGCGACAAAATGCTGGAAAAGAATCCGGATGATGTCACAGCGCTCTTTTTCGAGGGTGGATCATTGGGATTCAGAGGCCGACTTCGGGCCAACCGGGGAAACTGGTTCGGAGCGGCGCGCGACGCGATTGCGGCTCTCCCCATCGTTCAGAAAGCGTACGAATTGGACCCTAAGAACAACGACATCCTCCTGGGGATGGGCATCTACAACTACTACGCCGAGATAATCCCAGTCGAATATCCGATTGTCAAACCGTTCATGGTTTTTTTGCCGAGCGGGAATCGGAAAAAGGGAATAGAGCAGCTCAGAAGCGCGGCCAAGCATGCGAAATACGCCAGGACGGAGGCGAGCTATTTTCTCGTGCAAAACTATTTTCTCTACGAAAAGGACTACCAATCGGCCCTTCTTCTCGCCAAGCAACTGAACGAAGACTTCCCGGGCAATCCTGATTTCCATCGATATTTGGGACGATGCTTTGTCAGTGTCGGTAATTGGGAAGAGGCATTTCGCGTCTTTTCCCATGTGCTGGATCGAGTCACTCGCGGGGCCGTGGGATACGATGATCACGACGGCAGAGAGGCATACTACTATGTTGGAAAGTACCTCTTTGCGAAATCCAACGACGCTGATGCGCTTGTCAATTTCCAGAAGTGCGATGAACTCTCTGACAAGATAGACAAGGACGGTGCGTCGGGTTTTGCATCAATGGCGAATCTTCACATTGGGATGATTTATGATCTTCAATCAAAACGCGGGGAGGCCCGAAGCAGGTATCGGGAGGTTCTCGGGATGAAGGCATTTGAGAATACCCATGCCGAAGCCCGCAAGTATCTTCAGCAGCCTTACAGGCGCCCATTCAAATGATTGAAATCTTCCTCCTCGGTCTTGCCGCAGCAGCCGCTGAGATCACCGGCGGATTGATCATTGTTTTGAAAAAGAACTGGCCAAGGCGGCTGCAGGAGACACTGCTGGCTTTAGGGGCGGGATTCATGCTGGCACTGGTGCTCTTGAAGCTTATTCCCCTCAGCATTGCCGCCATCGGTGAGTCGGCTGCCCTCATGGTGATGGTGGGCTTCGGTGTGATCCATTTCTTCGAGCACGCGGTTGTGAGCCATCTGCATTTTGGAGAGGAAACTCATGCGGAGGTGATGATATCAAAAGCAGCCACGCTTTCCGCATTTACGGGGCTTTTTATCCATTCCTTCTTTGACGGGTTTTCGATTTCATCCGGGATTCAGTTCAATTATTCGGTTGGCATCCTCATTTTCCTGGCGATCCTGCTGCACAAGTTTCCCGAGGGGCTGACGATAGGCTCCATTATGCACGCGGCGGGGTATTCCAGGCGGGTCGTTCTTCTTTCGGCGATAGGAGTGGGGCTTGCAACGATTCTGGGGGTTGTCGCGGTTGTTCTGCTCGCGAAGATCGACGAGAAGCTGATCGGGATGTCTTTTGCGTTCTCGGCCGGGGCTGCGATGTATGTAGGAGCCAGCGATCTGATCCCTGAAATCAACAAATCAAAAGACAGAATTCCGCCTCTTGTTGTTTTTGCAGGGATGCTGCTTTTTTACGTTACGGACCGCTTTCTTGAGGGGGTTCTACAGCCTTAGGCGATGTCAGAAATTCATACCGACGGAGATCCGGTGAATGCTTCCGATCTTGCCGTATGAATTGAGGGCATAGTCGATGACGTAGTCCTGCACCAGGATCCCTCCGCCGAAAGAGAATCCTGCCATTCCGGAAGTTGTGCCCAGCTTCAACTCGCGTCTCTTCTCATTGTCGAAACCGACTCTCAAGCGAACCGACTCGCTCATCAGGAATTCGGCTCCGATCGAAAACGCACTCAGGCGGTCGAAGAAAGAATTCTGCGATTCGTTGAGTTTGTGGAAGTTGAGATTCAGAAACACCGGGAGATGCTCGGGACGTTTCGTTATTCCGATCGTTATATCAAGCGGAAGGTTCTCGCGGACGCCGGCGTAAGTGTTGAATTGAGTGCCCAGGTGTCGGATACTGAGGCCGAGCGTAATCTGCTCGGAAGGAATTTGATACAGGAGCCCAGCCCCCATCGCTATCGCGCCTGCGCGAAAGCCGGCAATAGATGAATAGATTAATTCGAGGTTACCCCCCACGCTGAGGTTCTCTTCGATCATGGTTCCCCAACCGCCCGTCAGCGAAAGATCCTGGGCGCCGAAGGTGCCAAGTACATTCATCGACTCATCGGTCTCATCAAATGACCCATAGTCAATGAAACAGATTCCCGCGGCAAATGTCCCCAAATCGGGAACAGATTGTGCGTATGAAATTGCGCCGGCATTGACGTCGAGGAGATGCTTGATAAAACTCACTGAGCCCGCAGGTCTTTCGAGAGTGACCAGGGACGCGGGATTATAGAAAAGCAGATTCGGGTCGTTGGTCATCGACACGAAGCTTCCGTTGAGGGCCGAAGCTCTCGCATTCATGTCCAGGCGAAGGAAATCGAATGTCCCGTGATTCTGGGCGGAAACGTTGGGGGAAAAGAGCAGGAAGCAGAAAATGATGCAGACGACTTTCATCGAAAAAATCTAACCAAGAAAGGGGTGAATTTCAAGGTGTGGAGCATTCCGGCGTGAGGGAATTGCGAATCTTCGACATTTTGCATATATTAATGCGGTTCAAATGAAACATTGGAGGATTTGATGAAGCCGGGAATTCATCCAGATTATAAGCGTTCCATTGTGACGTGTGTTTGCGGCAATACGTTCGAAACACGCTCGACGGTGGGCAACCTGCACGTTGAAATCTGCTCAAACTGCCACCCATTCTTTACCGGGAAGCAGAAATTAGTGGATTCCGCCGGACGCGTTGAAAGGTACACAAAGAAGTATGGCAAACGGCAGAAGTCCGAACCGGCCTCTGCATCGTCATAAAACTTGTTGGTTTGTACAAACGGCGGAATGTATTGATCCAATGCATTCCGCTTTTTTTTGTTCGGAAACGCAGAGCTGAAGATTCGAATGTCGCAGCAGGACAACGATGGGCAATGAGCAAAACCAGACATCGGAAGTAACAAAGAAAGAGGACCTGTACGCCGGGCCGCGCGGGACGGCTGTGAAGATCCTCAACAGGATCGAACGATCCGACGCCTATCTGGATCGGCTCATCGACTCCGAAATGCGTGCGAACGACATGAATGAGCTTGACAAGGGGCTCATGAATGAGATCGTCACAGGTGTGGTTCGATGGCGCGCGAAAGTCGACTGGGTTCTGACCGGTTTTTTCCACGGCAACTTCACCAAAGCGGAGACGAACATCAAAAATGCTCTTCGCGTCGCTCTCTATCAAATTCTCTTTCTCGACAAGGTGCCTCCTTCGGCAGCCGTCAATGAGTCGGTAGAATTCATCAAGCGACTGAGGGGGCAAAAAGTTGCCGACCTGGTGAACGCCGTCCTCCGAAACATCCTCCGGAACCTTGAAAATATCCGTTACCCCGATGTAAACGAGAACCAGATCCAACACCTCGCCGTCGTGCAGTCGCATCCCCAGTGGGTCGTCAAACGATGGGTCCAGCGGTTCGGGTTCGACGAAACGAAAAATCTCCTCGAGGCCAATAACACGCGCCCCGACCTCTCTCTGCGCGTGAACAGGTTGAAAATCGACTTCAACTTCTTCCTTTCCAAACTTGAAGGGCTTCAGGTGCAATTTGCACGCTCGGCGTATCTTGATTTCTTTGTGCGCGTAAAGCATATGGCGGGGATTGGAGCGTCCGAGATGTTCCGGCAGGGCTTTTTTGTGGTGCAAGATGAAAGTGCCGGCCTTGCCATCAAACTCCTGGACCCTCAACCGGGAGACCGCGTTATCGATCTCTGTGCCGCGCCGGGAGGCAAGACGACCTTTATCGGCGAATTGATGCGGAATACGGGTGAAATTGTCGCTGTCGATCGGTACGAAACGCGGCTCAATCTTGTGAAGAATGCCTGCCAAAGGTTGGGAATAGCCAACGCGCATTTTATTGCCGCCGATGCAGCAGAGATGTCGGTCCCGCCGGCTGACAAGGTGCTCGTCGATGCTCCATGTTCAGGGCTTGGCGTGCTTTCGAAAAAGCCCGATTCGAAGTGGAGACGAGAGGCCGAAGATCTCGAAGATCTCTGTAAACTTCAGCAGAAGATCATGGACAACGCTGCTGTGTTGGTAAAGCCGGGAGGAATTGTTGTATACAGCACCTGTACGACCGAACCTGAAGAAAACCTCGGGGTAATCCGATCGTTCCTTGAGAGGCATCCTGAATTTTCCGTGGAACCCGCCTCTCAGTTTGTTGATGCCAGGCTTGTTCATTCCGAAGGATTCGTCGAGACCTTTCCGCATCGCCACGCCATGGACGGATCGTTCAGCATACGTCTCAAGAAAGCATCTTCCTGAGATAGTTCTTTGTTTAGGAAGCGAAATCTCTCTATATTTCCTCCGCCTCATTCTCCTCTTTTTTGAAATCATACGGACAGGAAAGGAGACCCCCTATGCGGACTCTTGTTCTCAGCTGGACCGTTGTCGCCCTCGTCTGTATTGCGTTTCTCTCTCCACCGTCTCCCACGTTCGCCGACGATCCGCTGGCATCGACGTTTTCCATTGTTGGCATCGATCTTGAAAATGGCGATGTCGGAGTGGCGGTTCAATCGAAATTCCCCAATGTCAGAGCCGTGGTTCCGTGGGCCGATGTGGGCGTGGGCGCCGTGGCAACCCAGTCATTTGTTAACGTATCATACGGCCCCCGCGGGCTTACATTGATGCGAAACGGTGCAACCGCTGAAGAGGCTCTGAAAATTCTTGTTGCCACAGACAGTGCGCGGCATTCCCGGCAGGCGGGAATCGTTGACGCAAAGGGCAACGCCGCCAGTTGGACAGGAAACGACTGCTTTGACTGGGCCGGCGGGATTACGGGCCAGCAAAACGGAGGGAGGGGCGTCATCGTAACGGGAAAAGGGTTCGCAGCCCAAGGAAACACCCTGGTCGGGAAAGAGACCGTTGAAGCGATGGCTACAACCTATCAAAAGACAAAGGGCTCGCTTGCAGACAAGCTGGTGGCTGCTCTCGTGGCCGGCGGCAAGGCGGGCGGAGACAGGAGAGGAGAAGAATCCGCTGCTCTCATTGTGAAGCGAAAAGGAGCGGGGTACGACGGGACGACGGACGATTACATTGACATCAGCATTTATGATCATGCAAAACCCCTGCAGGAACTCGAGCGTCTCTATGCTCTCCACAAGCTCTATTTCTTTCGTACAGAGCCAGGGAATCTGATTGAAATCGACGCGGCGATCTGCAAGGAATTGCAGACGATCATGAAGAACAAAGCATACAAAGGGATGGAGTTCTATTCCGGTACCATCAATGGCGTCTTCGACGAAGCAACAAGAAAAGCGCTGCAAGACTTCATGGGCTGGGAGAACTATGACGTGCGAATTCGTAGCGACGACATGATTGATCGCGAAGTCCTGCAGGACATCCGAAAAAACTACTCGGTGTGGATTGAGAGACGGTAAGGCCCTCACCGAAAAATACTGAAAGAGCGATTTCATGAAAGTCATTATCAAACCCAGGCCTGTCGACGGGAAGGATTGGCCGAAAGGGATGCAGCTGGGAGAAAAACCCGTTCCCACTGTGGAAAGGCCGACCGATGTCATCATAAAGGTGCATGCCGGAGCGGTATGCGGAACCGACGTCGGCATCTATCAGTCAAAGGATTCGCTTCGCAAAGAGATGTTGAAAGCGAAGACTGATCCTGTGACGGTCGGGCATGAATTCTGCGGCCGAATTGTCGAGGCGGGCAAGGATGCCCTGTCTGATCTGGCTCATCTTGTGATCAAGAAGGCAAAGGGCGACCCGGCCCTGATGAAGGTCGTGAAGAAGAAGACGGCGACGCAGTTAGCCGCGGACAAAGGGTTTCTTAAGTTTTTGGAGAAGAAGTTCTTTGCGACGGCTGAAATGCATATTACCTGCGGCACGTGCTATCAGTGCCGCATAGGAGAAAAACACGTCTGTCGCAACACCGTCATCAAGGGAGTGCATGACGACGGGGCCTGGGCTGAGTTCGTAAAGGTCCCGGCAGAGAATGTAAGGCTCTTTTTCGGACACGAGATTGCCCCCGAGATCATCAGTTTCATGGATGCCCTGGGAAATGCCACGCACACAGTCATGTCGGCACCTGTGCAGGGGAGGGACGTTGCGGTGCTCGGCTGCGGGGTGCAGGGACTGATGGCGGTTGCAGTTGCAAAGTGGGCCGGTGCGAAACGAATTTTTGTGACCGATGCCTCCCACGATAATTTCAGCCATGAGAAACTCGTGGGGCAGCGGTTCAAGCTCGCAAAGCTCTACGGTGCGGACTTCTGTTTCGATATGTCGCTCGAAGATGAGAAGCAGATGCTGATCGAGACCATCAGGGAGAAGACCGAGAACACCGGGGTGGATGCGGCGTTTGAAATGTCCGGGAGCTATCACGCGTATGAGGATGCATCGAAGATTCTGCGCATGGGCGGGACTTTCTCGCTGCTGGGGCTTCCTTCGGGGACAATGCAGGTCGATTTTGCGAAGAACATTATCTTCAGCGGAATTACGGTCCATGGAATTATCGGCAGGCGCGTCTTCCAGACATGGGACCAGATGGAAAAGCTCCTCAAAGCGGGGCTTGGCAAACAATTCATGAAGACTGGATTCGTCACTCATCAACTGCCGCTGGAACGTTTCGAAGAAGGATTCGCGGCGATCAGGTCCGGCGATGCATATAAAGTACTTCTTAAACCCTGAGAACCATCCATGAACGTGAATGAACTAGTTTCGTCCGAATTAGCGAAGCTGGAAGAGTCAAAAACGTACAAGTACGAGACGGCCCTTCAGACTGCACAGGCGGGGATCGTCAAGGTGAAGGGAAAACAGGTTGTCATGCTCGCTTCCAACAACTATCTGGGCATGTCAAACCATCCCGCAATCAAGAAAGCGGCAATTGAAGGAATTCGCAGGTTTGGGTACGGTGTCGCTTCGGTAAGGTTCCTTTGCGGAACTCAGACAATCCACCTTGAGCTCGAACGCAGAATCTCAAAATTTGTAGGAACTGAAGATACAATTCTGTTCTCATCGTGCTTCGCGGCGAACGAAGGCTTTTTTGCCTCGTTGACGAATGAGAAACTCGGCTACGAGACGTACAAGGACGTCATCTATAGCGACCGTTTGAATCATGCCAGCATCATCGACGGCCAGCGCCTCTGCAGAGCGGAAACAACAGAGAAGAAGATCTATAATCATGCCGATACAAAAGACCTGGAACGGCAGCTGGAAGAGGACAAGAACAAAGACTATCGTTTTCGAATCATAGCAACGGACGGCGTGTTCAGCATGGAAGGAGACCTGGCTCCCCTCTCCGACCTGGTCTCCCTGGCGCACAAATACGGAGCGGTATTGTTCGTCGATGACTCTCATGCAATTGGTGTTTGCGGAAAGACGGGACGCGGGACTCCGGAAGAATTCGGAGTTCTTGGAAATGTCGACGTCATCACGGGAACACTGGGGAAAGCCATTGGAGGTGCATCGGGCGGATACATCAGCGGATCGAAAGAGCTGATAGCGTACCTGAGGCAGAAGTCCCGTCCCTATACGTTCTCGAACTCGCTTCCTCCCGCAATTGTGCACGCGTGCATTGCCTCCTTTGACTTGTTGACGAAGGACAAGTCCATCGTGAGACGTTTGCAGGATCATACGCGGTATTTCCGGAAGGAGATTCAAGCCCTTGGATTCAAGATTCTGGAAGGGACGCATCCCATTGTGCCAATCATGCTCGGCGAAGCATCGCTTGCTCAGGACATGAGTGCCGCGCTTCTCAAGGCGGGGGTTTACATCAAGGGATTGTGGTTTCCTGTAGTCCCCCGCGGCGAAGCCCGCCTGAGGGCCCAGATTTCTGCAGCCTTGACAAAAAAGGATATTGACAGGGCCCTCGAGGCTTTCGAGAAGGTTGGCAAAAAACTCGGAGTAATATAGGGGACGCCGTGATCCAAGGCCGAGTGGTGTTCATTGATCTCTTGAGGGGCTGGGCCGGGCTCGTGATGATTGAGGTGCACGTCATCAATGCATTCGTTATCACGGAAGTGCGATCGGCGGATTGGTTTCCGGCTCTCAACTTCATGAACGGCCTCGTCGCTCCGTCATTCCTTTTTGTCGCGGGGCTTGTGTTTGTCGTGGTAAGTGAAAGGAAGCTGCCGGAGTTTCGCGAATACGGAGGGGTTTTCTGGAAGCAGATTGGGCGGATTCTCCTTATTTGGGCAGTGGGTTATTTTCTTCACCTCCCGATCTTTTCCTTCAGCCGCACTCTGCACGGGACAACTCCGGAAGACTGGCTCAAGTTCTTTCAGGCAGACATCCTCCATTGTATTGCAGCCGGCCTGCTGACCCTTTTCATTGTGAGGTTGTTCGTCAAACGAAATGACATGTTCGAACGAATCCTGTGGGGGAGTGTTGCCCTGGTTGTCCTGTCGGCTCCTTTCCTGTGGGAGACTGATTTCAACACATTCGTTCATCCTTTCCTCGGGGCGTACATGAATGGGCAACATTATTCTCAGTTCCCGCTCTTCCCGTGGCTCGGCTTTCTTTTCGTTGGAGGGATCGTCGGGGTCAGATATTCGAGGGCGCGTACGGAACAACGCGAATTGTCGTTCATGAAATCCGTTTTCTGGTGGGGAGCGGGGTCGGTCCTCATCGTTTTGCTCATGGGCGACCACTTTCCCATCCCGGGTGCCTCGACGGAGATACGCCCGCAGCCGGTGTTCTTCGTGCTACGCATGGGAATTGTTCTCTTGCTTCTGGCGGGTTTCTGGTGGTTTGAACAGGTGCGAAAGACCGAGAATTCATTCGTCCTGGGTGTCAGCCGCGAGACCCTCTTGGTTTATGCGGCGCATCTTCTTATTATCTATGGGACGTTTTGGAATGAGAAGAGTCTGGCTGACTTATACGGCCGTTCGTTGTCGTTTGGAGAAGGTCTGGCTGCCACGTTGGGCCTTGCTGCCGTAATGATCGTTGTTGCGGAATTGTGGGGGAGGATCAAGAAGAAGTCCCGTCCCCTGGCGCGCAATCTCAGCCTGGCCGGAGCAGCGGTGGTTCTTGTTATCTTCCTCGTGAAATAATCTCTTGGAATCCTTGATTGCCATATTGCTTGGGGTATTGATCGTTGTGGCAGGACTGTTGGCCTTTGTTCTTTTTCGCCGACCGCCTGTCCAATCGGGTGATTCCCTGCAAGCCGCGGGTTTTGTCCAGCAGCAAATTGAGAACCTGAGGGTCGAGCTGGCCTCAAGTCTCAAGAATACCACGGATGTGGTCAACCAGCACCTCCAGGTTGTCACCGCACAGCTTTCAAGCGTCACCCAGCAGCTGCAGTCAAACACGGGGCAGGTTGGGCAGCGTTTGGATAACGCAGCCCGTGTCATCCAGGACGTTCAGAACAAACTCGGTGAATTGGGGAAAGCGACACAGGAGATAAAAGAACTTGGTCAAAGCGTTTCAAAGCTCGAAGAAATGCTTCAGGCTCCGAAACTCCGCGGGGGATTGGGAGAACTCCTGCTCGAGGATCTCCTAAAGCAGGTATTGCCAACGGGTTCATACGAAATGCAGTACGCGTTCAAGAACGGCCAGAAAGTCGATGCCATTATTCGCACATCGGGCGGACTCGTACCGGTGGATGCCAAATTCCCCTTTGAAAATTTCAGGAAGATGCTCGAAGGGAGAAGCGATCAGGAAAAGAGGACTGCCCAGCGGGCGTTCCATTCCGACGTCCGCAAACATGTTGATGCGATCGCCACGAAGTATATTCGAACGGACGAGGGAACCTACGATTTCGCATTGATGTATATCCCGGCTGAGAATATTTACTACGAGACAATCATCAAGGATGACCTCCTGGGCGAAATTGAGAGTTTGCATTCCTATTCAATCCAGAAGCACGTTGTTCCGGTCTCTCCGAACAGCTTCTACGCCCATTTGATGGTCATCGCACTCGGTTTCAAGGGATTGTTGATCGAGAAAAATGCGAAGGAGATTCAGCAGTATCTTCAGCGTCTCGTCCTTGAGTTGAAAAAATTCTCCGACCTGTTTGAGACTCTGGGGATGCAGCTCAACAACGCAAAGAACAATTTTGACAAAGCGGACAAACAGCTTGCGAGCTTCACGGATCGGCTTGAGAGCATTCAGGCATCTCCGGGGGAGGATAAGCCCTCACAGTTGAGTCTGCTTTCGGGCGAGCATTGACGCCTTTCTGTCTTGCTTTTCGGTGTTGTTTTTGGGATATTCCGAGCGTTAAAACACACGAGGGAGGTTCCTATGGAAGGCAGTACAAATGAAGGGAAGCCGCTGCAATGGAAGTGGGTGCTTGTTGGAGTTGTAGTCGGGGTCGTGATTGCCGGCGCTTCATTCTTTATCGTCATGCCCACGTTCAATAGCATCCCGATTCAATCGCTCGTTCTCCTCTCCGGGTTTGTTATCACAGGAGCGATTGTCGGGTACGCCTCGCCGGGAGTGACCATCAGAGAGGCAAGCGTGGCAGGCGGAATGGTCGCTTTGATCATGATTGTGCTTCTCTATGCCACAGGACAGGCATTGGGACAGGATCTGCTTCGCAACCTTCTGCTTCTTGTATTTGGGTTTGGTCTCAGCTGGATCGGTGCCTGGGTGGGTGAGAAATTGCAGGGGAGTGAAGGGCACGATGAAAGTGAAACGAAGCGGCTGTTTACCGACGTGCAGGCAAAGTGGGTCATCATCGGCGTTATCCTCGGATTTGTTCTGAACGTGCTCGGGGTCTTTCTCGTTGCACCGCTTTTCAATGTCAGTCTCAATGCAGCGTTTGGAGCCTTCCTCATCAGCCTCGCCGTCACAGGATTCATCGTTGCATATAAATCCCCGGGTGTCACCCTCAAGGAGCCCGCGATCGCCGGTTTCCTCGCAGTGCTGCTGGATTGGTCGTTCCTCGAATTCATGCTCGAATTGCATGTTGAAGGTGGTTACCTCGCATTCGGCCTGATTCTTGGATTCTGCCTCAACCTGTTTGGCGCTTGGCTTGGCGAGAAGTATCAGATGTCCTTGGAATCGAAAGCGACGGATTCCCTGGCCGCTTCGGCTTAGAGGTCCCGTTCTTTATTCACAAGCCTCTTCCGTACAGGGAAGAGGCTTTTTTTATGCATTTTTGGCCAAATAGCATCCCGCGGCGTATTTCTGTATCTTTGCTTCGAATTGTAAAAGGTACTTTAGACCATGAAACCTCTCAAGCGAATCGGTATTCTCACCGGGGGCGGAGACTGCCCGGGCCTTAACGCGGTGATCCGAAGTGTGGCAAAGCCCGCAATAACTTACTTCGGAGCGACCGTTGTCGGTATCGAGGATGGATTCGAGGGGCTGGTGGAAGGGAGAAAAAGAGAACTGGAGAGAAAGGACATTACCGGTCTGCTCAGCCTCGGCGGAACCATCCTCGGGACGTCGAACAAAGGGGACCCGTTTCACTATCCGGTTGAAACAAAGGATGGCATCGAGGTGCGGGATTGCTCGGACCGGGCGATCCAGCACTACAGAGAATGGGGCCTCGACGTCCTTGTGGCAATCGGAGGGGACGGCACGATGCACATTGTCGACAAGTTCACCGACATGGGATTTCATTTTGTCGGGGTTCCCAAGACGATTGACAACGATCTTTCATCGACCGACATCACGTTCGGATACGACTCGGCACTATCGGTGGCAACAGATGCGATTGACCGGCTTCATACAACGGCATCAGCACACCACCGGGTGATGGTTATTGAGGTAATGGGACGATATGCCGGCTGGATCGCGTTGGGAGCAGGGCTTGCAGGCGGAGCTGATGTTATTCTGATTCCGGAAATTCCTTTTCACTGGGATAGAGTATTTGAGTACGTCAGGGAGCGCAACTTCAGCGGGGGACGTTTTAGCATTGTTTGTGTGGCCGAAGGAGCCAAGCCGGCTGATGGCGATCTCGTGGTGAAGGAAAAAGACAAGAAAAGGACCGATCCCGTCAGGTTGGGCGGTATAGGAGAGCTGGTCGGCAGGAGGATTACCGAGGGAACGGGACTTGAGACTCGCGTAACGGTACTCGGCCACGTTCAGCGCGGAGGAAGTCCGACACCGTACGACCGGATCCTCGCAACCCGATTCGGTTCCATGGCGCTCCAAATAGCCTCGCAAGGAAAATTCGGACACATGGTCGCCCTTCGCGGTTCAGATGTCATCGCCGTCCCCGTCAAGGAGGCGATTATAAAGTTGAGGACGGTCCCTCCCGATTCGCAATTGATACTGGCTGCACGGGCCGTTGGGACCTGCTTTGGGGACTGATGAAGGCGTACTTCGTCACAAGGTTTGGTCCTCCCGAGGTTCTGAAAATTAGCGAGGTCCCGCGTCCTGAACCGGGAAAGGGGGATGTCCTCGTTCGTGTGAAGTGCATCGGCCTCAACTTCGCCGAAGTTTTCGGCAGGCTTGGCGTCTATCCGGGAATACCCGATCCTCCTTTTATTCCCGGCATTGAGTGTTCCGGCGTCATTGAATCTATCGGTGCCGGGGTGAAAGGCTTGAAGCGCGGCGATCGGGTGATGGTTTTCAGCAAGCAAGGTTCGTACGCAGAATATGTTTGCACGCGTGCTGAGTATGTCCTCAGGATGCCCAAGAACATGTCATTCGATGTCGGTGCTTCGCTCAACGTCGCGTACTTCTCGGCATATCACGGGCTCATCACCCTCGCAAACCTCAGAAAGGGAGAGAAAGTCCTGGTCCATGCCGCCGCAGGGGGCGTTGGGACGGCAGCCATTCAAATCGGGAAGTATCTCGGCGCTGAGATCTTTGCAACTGTCGGCTCCGACGCGAAAATGGAAATGGCGAAACAGCAGGGGGCCGATCATGTGGTGAATTATCGGACAAACGATTTTGCGCAGTACGTGAGGACAGAAAGCAGCGGATATGGCGTCGATATTGTCCTGGATTCGGTCGGAGGCTCAGTGTTCAAGAAAGGATGGCGGCTCCTGGCACCGATGGGCCGCTACGTCCTTTTCGGTTTTGCGGCAGTTACGGGCAAACGGTCGATCAATAAACTCAGGGCGTTCAAACAGGCAATCAGCATGCCGTGGATCTTTCCGCCCGGAATTGTCTCAAGGAATGTGTCGTTGATGGGATTCAACCTCTATTTTCTGACTCACAAGGCCGTTTATTTTCACGCAATGGCGGAAACCATCATGCGGTGGTACAAGCGAAAGATCATTCGGCCTGTTCTGGGGAGGAAATTCACGTTTGACCGGATTGTCGACGCCCATGCATTCCTGCAGTCCCGCAACAGCGTCGGAAAGGTGGTCGTCGAAGTAGAAGGCGGGCGATGACAGGCAGGAATTCCCACCGGGGTACCATTGATTCACGGTTTCTCCTTGATGCTTACTGCAGCGGATTCTTTCCGATGGCCGAGCCCGAAACAGGAGAGATCCAATGGTTTTCACCCGATCCGCGCGGTATCATTGAACTTTCGGCGTTCACAATTCCCCGGAGCCTTCGACAGACCATCAGAAAAGGAATGATGGAAGTACGTATCAACGGGTGCTTTGAGACCATTATGCGCGAATGTGCCCGGAGGGAGGAAACCTGGATTTCTGAAGATCTCATCCGCACTTATGTCAGGCTTCACGAGCTTGGATTCGCGCACAGTGTCGAATCATGGGTCGGTCAGGAATTGGCGGGGGGATTGTACGGAGTGGCGATCGGAGGGGCTTTTTTTGGCGAATCGATGGTCTCACTCCGGCGTGACGCCTCCAAAGTTGCCCTTGCAGCCCTTGTTGAGCGGCTCAATCAGCGTGGATTTGGGCTGTTGGACACGCAATACATGACTCCGCACCTCAAACGATTCGGAGGGAGGGAGATTCCCCGGGCCGAGTACATGAAACGTCTTGATGCGGCGATCAGAAAACAATGCACATTCACATGATCATGGATCAGATCCTATGAACAATGTCCATAACGAACCCGTCATCACCGGAACGAGTTTTCCGGGACTTGGCACTCCGAAAAAAGGAAAAGTGCGTGACCTCTATGATCTGGGCGATTCCCTTCTCATTGTCGCGACCGACCGCCTCTCCGCCTACGATGTGATTTTGCCGCAGGGGATTCCGTTTAAAGGAAAGGTCCTGACAAAGATCTCAGAGTTCTGGTTTGACAAAACGCAGGAAATCATTCCCAACCATCTCACTTCGACGATTGTCTATGATTACCCTTCCCCCTGCAAGCCCTATTGGGATCAACTGAGCGACAGGAGTATGTTGGTGAAAAAAACCAAGCCGCTCCCTGTTGAGTGTGTGGTCCGGGGATACCTGTCGGGATCGGGATGGAACGACTACCGGGAGAGCGGGAGCGTGTGCGGAGTTGCATTGCCAAAAGGTCTGGCAGAATCCGCAAAACTTTCAGAGCCGATTTTCACGCCCGCCACCAAGGAGGAGGTTGGAGTGCATGATCAAAACATCTCATTTGAGCAAATGGCCTCAATTGTTGGAAAAGAGATCGCGACGAGAGTAAGAGATTTCACCATCGCTGTGTATCTCAGCGCATCGAAAATTGCCGAAAGCAAGGGGATCATTATTGCCGATACGAAAATGGAATTTGGAATCGACGCTTCCGGAAATCTTATTCTCATCGATGAGCTGCTCACGCCCGATTCTTCCCGGTTCTGGCCGAAAGACCGGTACATGCCCGGGAAAGCGCAACCGAGCTATGACAAACAGTTCGTCCGCGATTACCTTCTTTCGATAGACTTCAATAAGAAACCGCCTGGTCCGAAGTTGCCTGAGGAGGTCATTTTCAAGACGTCGGCGCTCTATCTCGAGGCATTGCGGATACTCACCGGTAAGACACTCATCTAGCTCTCCTGGACAAACGCATGGAGCCCGGATATCGCATCCTCGACCATCCGGCCGATATTGGAATCGAGTCGTGGGGCTCGACATTTGCAGAAGCATTGTCGATGGCCGTCTCGGGCCTTGTCTCTATTCTGGTTGATCCCGCAACCGTCGAACCAACGGAACAGAAATTCATTTCCGTCTCCGCACCAGACAGCGAAGCGCTTGTTGTCAGAATGCTTTCTGAAGTCCTTTTTCTTTTCGACGCCCAGCTTTTTGTACCAAAGAGTCTGACGGTAACGTCCGATTCCGTCACAAGCCTGCAAGGAACTGTGAACGGAGAGCCTCTCCGCGAAGGCAAGCACCGAATGCGAACGGATGTCAAGGCCGTAACGTACCATCAGGTTTCCGTCCGCCGTCAGGCAGGCGCGGGGATTTTCATCACAGCGTATCTTGACATTTGAAAATGATTCGACGTCTGGGTCCCTATAGGTATCTCATACCGAAGTCGTTCATGCATGGAATGACGGTGGAAGGCCTTGTTTTTGCAGATGATGTTCTGATGAAAGCCATTGAGCAAGACCTGACGATGCAGCAGATTGCGAACGTCGCGACGTTGCCGGGTCTTGTCGGACGATCGCTTGCAATGCCCGATGCCCATCAGGGATACGGGTTCGCAATTGGAGGAGTCGCTGCGGCAGACATGGAGCGGGGTGTCGTTTCTGCCGGAGGGGTCGGATTTGACATTAATTGCGGCGTACGCCTCCTTGCATCTCCATTCTCGGCGGAGGATGTAAGGAAGAAGATTGATCCGCTTCTTGATCGGCTTTTTCGCGACATCCCGTGCGGTGCCGGAAAGCGGGGGATGGTGGGCCTGACCGTCGGGGAATTGGATAACGTGCTAGAGGAGGGGGCCCATTGGGCGGTGAGACAGGGATTTGGGATTTCACGTGACCTTGGCTTCATCGAAGAGACAGGACGGCTCCGATCGACAGATCCTTCGAAAGTAAGCGATCGGGCGAAACAGCGAGGTCGTGAACAACTGGGCACACTCGGCTCGGGAAACCATTTCGTGGAAGTGCAGCAGGTCGCCGAGCTCTTTGACCCGGTCGCAGCAAAAGCCTTCGGGCTCTATCCGGGGCAGGTGGTCGTGCTCATCCACACGGGTTCACGCGGATTGGGGCATCAGGTATGCACCGACCATCTGGATATCATGCAGGAGGCAATGAAAAAGTATGGGATTCATGTCGTTGATCGGCAGTTGGCGTGCGTGCCGATTCGCTCGAAGGAGGGACAGGATTATCTTGGCGCAATGGCAGCGGCGGCGAATTTCGCCTTTGCGAACAGGCAGATAATCACCCATGGTGTCCGTTCGGCCTTCAAAAGCTTGTTCGGGGAAGGGAATCTGAACGTCGTGTACGATGTTGCACACAATATAGCAAAGGAAGAAACCCATGAGGTCGACGGCGAGCGGAAGAGGGTGCTTGTGCATCGAAAGGGTGCGACGAGGGCATTTCCGAAACATTCCGCCGGCCTCCCGGAGGAATACTCAGAAGTCGGTCAACCTGTGCTGATCCCGGGAAGCATGGGGACATCTTCCTATGTCTTGGTCGGAACGGAAAAGGCGATGGAGGAGACATTTGGCTCTTCGTGCCACGGGGCGGGAAGAGCCAAGAGCCGTCATGCGGCCAAGAAGGAGACGACGGCCGAAGAACTCATCGAGCGGCTGAATCAAAAAGGAATCAAGGTTCGTGGAGCTTCGAAGAGCGGCCTCACTGAGGAGAGTCCCGAAGCCTACAAAGACGTCAGCGCGGTTGTCGATGTTGTTGAGAATGCAGGGATCGCACGTAAGGTCGCGAAACTCATTCCCATCGGTGTCATCAAGGGATGAGGCCCTGTCTTCTCTGTGTCCTCAGTGGTTAACTCTTTGTAAATCAGAGTTATTTGTATATATTAGAAATGATTCCTGAAATTACGTGGAGAAGAAATGCTGGATCTTACGAAAGAGAATATTCTGCAGGTGCTTCGCCAGGTTCAAGACCCCGATTTACACAGGGACATTGTGACCCTTGGCTTTGTCAAGAAGCTTGAAATCAAAGGAAAAAATGTTCATTTCGATCTTGAACTGACAACGCCGGCATGTCCGGTGCGCGATCAGTTCAAGGTCGATTGCGAAGGGGTCATTCGGAAAGAGATTCGGGATGTAGGAAACATCGAGATCGAGATGACATCGAATGTTGTTTCTCATTCAAACGAGCGGAAAGAATCCATTATTCCGGGTGTGAAGAACACCGTCGCTGTTGCAAGCGGGAAGGGGGGGGTGGGGAAGTCTACGGTCGCCGTAAACCTTGCTGTTTCTCTTGCGATGGACGGGGCTCGCGTCGGCCTTGTTGATGCCGATATCTATGGGCCGAGTGCTCCATTGATGTTTGGCATTACCGAAAAGCCAAAAATGTCGAACAACAAGCTTCTTCCGTTAGAGGGTCACGGAGTGAAGGTCATGTCAATCGGTTTCCTGGTGGACCCGATGCAAGCCGTGATCTGGCGCGGTCCCATGGCGAGCGGAGCAGTGAAGCAGTTTCTGTCAGACGTCTCGTGGGGTGACCTCGACTACCTGGTTTTTGATCTGCCGCCCGGTACCGGAGATATTCAGCTCACGCTTGTCCAGACTATTCCTCTGACCGGGGCGGTGATTGTTACAACTCCCCAGGATGTGGCGCTCGCGGATGCAAGGAAGGGGCTGGTGATGTTCAATAAGGTGAACGTCCCGGTGCTGGGAATTGTGGAAAACATGAGCTACTATGTGTGCGGTCACTGCGGTCATCGTGAAGATATATTCGATTCCGGGGGTGGTTCGAGGACGGCACGGGAATTGGGGGTTCCATTTCTCGGTGAAATACCGATCAACACCGCCATACGTGTCGCAGGGGACAAGGGCAATCCGGTTGTCGTCGCAGACCCGGCATCCAAGCACTCTGAAGTCATTCGACAGATTGCCCGTAACCTCGCAGCTCAGATCAGTATCCAGAATGTCAACGGTATTCCGGCGCCGAAGGTGGAGATCCTTCTACCTTCCTGATACGGTGATTCTCCATGTCGATGAACGACGCAATTGAACAAAGCCTCGTGAGGATTCGTCCTTACCTTCAGGTGGATGGCGGGGATGTCGAGCTGGTGAAGGTGACCGAGGATGGAATTGTTGAGGTGCGCCTGACGGGCTCATGTGCCTCGTGTCCAATGTCTTTGATGACGCTGCGGGCCGGGATTGAACGCGCGTTGATGCTCGACCATGAAGGGGTCATACGGGTTGAGCAGGTGAGATAGACCCCTGAAGTCCCTCCCCCGTGCGGTGTTTCTTCTTACCGTCTTGCTCTTAACTCCACGTCGACAATCTTCCCATCTTTGAGCTGGATGATCCTGGCAGGAAACTTCTTCACGAGCTCATAATTGTGTGTTGCCATCAGGATTGCCGTTCCCCGCATGTTGATCTTCTGAAGGAGCTCCATGATCTCGTTTGATGATCCGGGATCGAGGTTTCCGGTCGGTTCGTCAGCAAGGAGGAGGGGGGGCGAATTCACAATTGCCCGTGCGATGACCACCCGCTGCTGTTCTCCTCCGGAGAGCTCGTGAGGCATTTGAAGCCGTTTATGGCTCAATCCGACGTCCGCCAGCGCAAGCAACACCCTCTTCTTGGTTTCACTTCTCCTGGTGTTTGTTGCATAAAGGGCAAACGCTACATTCTCGTAAACGTCGCGGTCCTCCAGAAGTTTGAAATCCTGAAAGACCACGCCAAGTCTCCTTCGCAAATAGGGGATTTCACGCGGTTTGATCGCCGCCGAATCGAACCCTGCCACCATGACCCCGCCGGATGACGGTTTGAGATCCATGTAGAGCAGCCGAAGCAGCGAGCTCTTGCCTGCCCCTGTCTGGCCGACCAGATAGACGAACTCGCCCGACTTCATCGAGAAGTCGACATTGTCGAGTACCATCTGGCCGTCAAACGAGACCGTTACCGAATTCAGTTCGATCATTTGCGACGTTTGGAGATTGTGATAGCGAGTTTGATTGCTTCAAGCATGCTGTCCAGCCTGGCGACGCCCTTGCCCGCGATGTCGTAAGCAGTTCCATGATCCGGCGAGGTGCGGACAATACTCAAGCCTGCCGAAAAATTCACCGCTTTTCCGAATGAGCTCATCTTCAAGGGAATCAGTCCCTGGTCGTGGTACATCGCGACGATTGCATCATACTTCTTATAGGCCCCCGTCCCAAAGAACGCGTCGGAGGAGAATGGTCCCTGGATCAGCATCCCATTCTTGCGAGCCTCTTCGATCGCAGGTTCAATGACTTCGAGCTCTTCCTTCCCGATATCTCCGTGTTCTCCTGCGTGAGGATTGAGGCTCAAAACCGCGAGGGAGGGTCTTTTCACGGCGAAATCATGTCGCAGCGATGCGTCGATGATGCCGATCTTCTCAAGGAGCTTCTCTTTTGTGATCCGCCCGGCCACTTCTTTGAGGGGGACATGTATTGTCACGAGGCCCACGCGCATGGTATTCGACACGAGCATCATGGCCACCTGCTGTGATCGTGTGAACAGAGCGATCATCTCCGTTTGCCCGGGAAAGTTGTAGCCTGCGAGATGGAGGGCCTCTTTGGACGCCGGGGCGGTAACCATTGCATCTGCTTTTCCGCTCAGGCAAAGGGAAACTGCGTTTTCAAGCGCAACGCCGGCAGATTTCCCGCTCGATTTGGTCGGTCCGCCGTATTGAACGTCTGCCGCAATTCCGTCCCCGACATCGATGACAGCAATGGTATTCCCCTTCGGGAGAATGGCGGCGGCCCTCTGAATCCTGGCAGGGATGCGGAGAGACGAACGGACATGGTCAAGGAGCCCGAAAGGGCCGACGAGGACCGGCGTGCAGATCTTTTTGACGGCGGAATGTGCAGCTGCCTTCAGGGCGAGCTCGGGTCCGATCCCGTTAAAGTCACCGGCTGTTATCGCGATGACGGGTTTCATAGATTCTCGACACCCGTAAGAGTATAGATGCCCCCACGGCGCTCGTCTTCAAAAATAAACCGTTTCTTCAGTTGTACATAGGTCCACACTTCGCGGGGCGGAGCAGAAGGCGAGAATAACCTCTCCTTGTTCGTCGGGGAGCCGTAGAGTATGAAGATCCTTCCCCGATCCGATTTGTAGCCATCTGCTTCACGGTTCGAAGAGAAGTTCTGGTTTGCCATATCGACTCTGCGGTAGTACTCCATCATGTGCTCGTTGTACGCCGTTGTTGTATCATTGTCGCGGCGCTTCCAGAAATTGAAAAACGCTTCGATGAACCGTGAATCGGAAAGCGTGTGAAAGTCCTCCATCTCCTCTTCCGTGGCAATATGCTGAAGCGCTTCGACGGCGAATTCCAGGTTGGCGAGGGAAAGCGGCCGGCGCGCCCAGAAAATCCTGAACTCTTCTTTGCTGTGCTTTGCATCAGTTCCGGAGGCGAAATCCAATGTGAGTGTCACTTCCCCGGGATAGAGCCTCTCCAGGGGAAGCGGGATGAACACCGTTTTCCATCCCTTGGGTGCGGCGGAGCGGATGTAACGGATGGGGAAGGCCGAAGCAAATGAACCGTCATCCGTTTGGGACTGCAGCGACGCGATACCTTCGGTGACGAGAATGGAATCTCCCCGAAATTCCTGCGGCGGCAGAACCTTGTATTCCGTTTGATTGGACAAATGATACTTCAGGGTCGGTGTCTTGTCCGAGGGGTCAAAGACATTGAACAGGTAGCCACCATGCTCACCGAAGAATACCGCCGTTCCATGATTTAATACCTCGTAGGCTCCCGCCTCAGAACCCGGTGAGGGGACAACAAACACCGGTGAGGATATGTCGAGCTTTGTTCCGTCGGGTTTCTTCGCCGTCACCGTCTGGTTGTTGTTGACAAACGACCTTTCAGATTGAGCATCATCGAGGGAGAACCAGATGGTATAGGTTCCTGGAGGAACTTTCATGGAGAAAGCCCCCTGAATGTCGGGAGGGCGATCTTCGTCGGACGGCGCTGAATTCCTTTTCAGGAGGAGCGATCGGAATTCTCTCGCCGCCGAGTTGTTCTTCTCATCTTTAAGCTCGACAATAAGCTCGCCTTTGCCGACATACGCGGCACCGCCGGAGGCTTCCATATTGCGGAGGATAACGAAAAAGTCCTGCCGGATCCGATAGTGGATTTGAACATTTGCAGAGCTTGTGTCGGTCGAAAACAGCGGAATAGCCTCAAACGAGACCGAGGAAAGGATCGGCAGCGAAGAGGGTGATCGCCTTCCCGGCTGTGCAGGTAAAAGAGATGCCGCCAGGAAAAGGAGCAGAAATGCCCTGCTAGAGTGCGAGGTCATGAAGAATCGAAACATTTTGCCGTCCGATAATTTTTCCGGGATTGAGAATGTCATTGGGATCAAAGGCTTTCTTCACCGAACAGAACAGATCATAGATCTCGGGCCCGTAGAGGCGTTCGAGGAATGGAGTTCTGACGAAGCCGTCGCCATGTTCCCCCGAAAGCGTTCCGCCAAGCGATATTGCCAGGTCGTAGACTTCAGAAGCGATCGGGTCAACTGCCTTGTAATGGCCGGGGTTCTTGAGATCGACGAATGCCGCACAATGCACATTGCCTGTCCCTGCGTGGCCATAAATTGAGAAGTCTATTCCGTAGGCGTTGAGAATGTCGCCGAGTCCTTTGAGGTATTCGGAAAGACGGGGCAACGGTACCGCAACATCCTCAACGAACGAGGTCTTCCCCTTCGATTTGACATAATTGATGATCTTGCTTGCCTCTTCCCGGAGCTTCCACAGGCGGAGAATCTCTTCCTCGGTTGTGAGCGGCGTAAATTTGAGCGGCAGGCTGAGGGAAACAGTCCTGTTCAACCGAACGATACTCCTTGCGAGGTCTTCTTGGGAATCCCCCTCAAACTCAAAATACAGCATCGCCTTGGCATCCGGGTGAATCATGGCGTCGATTTCGCTGCTTATCCCTTTGGCAAGCGATACATAGCTGTGGTCGAGAATCTCGATTGCCGAAGGGTCAAGTTCGAGACCCAGCAGAGTTGCATCCGCCGTCTTCTCATAGCTGTTGAGATACACAAGGGCTCCCATCCTGTATTTCGGGATGGGGATGATGTCCAGAGTCGCCCCGACTGTGAGGGCAAGCGTCCCCTCGGAACCCACAAGCAATTGTCGGAAATCAACTGAAGGAAGCGAAACAGCCCCCTTAAGATTGTAACCCGAGGAGTTCTTTGCCACCGACGGAAAATGTTCCTGGATGAGCTTCTTCTTCTGCAGAAGCAGTGGTGAAAGTGTCTTGACGATGGACGAGTAAAGGGGGTTGCCTGAGGGGTCGGTCTGGGCTGTCTTTGTTATGCGCGCCAGCTCTCCGTTTGAGAGAACCACTGAAAGCTCGCGGACGAAATCCTTCGTCGACCCATGCTTGATACCATGTGAGCCGGCAGCATTCGTGGCGATCATCCCGCCAATTGTGCAGAGGCTTGAACTGGCCGGGTCAATCGGGAAGTGTTTTCCGCTGTTTCGTAGTTGTTCATTCAGTACCGAAAGAACAACTCCGGGCTCAACGGTCACCGTATCCTCATTCTGGCTGAGAATATGGTTCGTCGAACGCGTGAAATCGACAATGATTCCATATCCGATTGCCTGGCCCGCAAGTCCGGTCGCAGCGCCGCGGGGAATTACGGAAATACCGTTTTCGTTGCAGAATGTGACGAGGGCCTGCACATCAATGATTCCCGATGGGTAGACGACACCGATCGGTACGACCTTATACCAACCCGCGTCGGTGCTGTACTGCTCCCTTGTGCCTCCGTCGAAGGAGCATTCGCCGCTGACGCGTTGCCGTATCTCTTTTTCAATGTGGTCGGAAAAGGGTTTCACGGTTCGAAGATAGCGAGAAAGTGAGGGAAAGGCAAAATAGAGCCGTGATTACTTCCATCGGCGGAGAAATTCGGTGAGGAGTCTCACTCCAATTCCCGAGCCGCCGCGTTGATGATACTCGGTGGCCTCTTCGAGCATTGCCGTGCCCGCAATATCGAGGTGAGCCCAACGATATTTTCCTGTGAACTTCTTGAGGAACCATGCGGCGGTGATTGCTCCTGCCCATCGGCCTCCGACATTCTTGACGTCGGCTACGTCGCTTTTGATAAGCTTTTCATATTCGTCAAACATCGGGAGTTCCCAAACGCGCTCATAGGTTTCCTCTCCGGCAGCCTTCAATTGTGCCATGAGCGATGCGTCATTACCCATCATTCCGCTGGCATGATGGCCAAGCGCAACAACACAGGCTCCCGTCAGCGTTGCGAGGTCAATGACGGCGGCGGGCTTGTATTTCTCGGCATACCCAAGCGCGTCGGCCAGAATCAATCTGCCTTCGGCGTCGGTGTTGTCTACTTCCGAAGTTCTTCCGTTGTAGTGGCGTAGAATGTCTCCGGGGCGAAGGGAACTGCCACTCGGCATGTTCTCCACGGCGGGAATCAGGCCGACAATTTTAACGGGTAGCTTCAGGCGCGCAACGGCTTCAAAAGTGCCGAGCACGGCGGCGGCGCCCGACATATCCATTTTCATTTCTGCCATATTGGCCGATGGCTTGATTGAAATCCCTCCTGAATCGAACGTGACACCTTTTCCAACCAGGACGACGGGTTTCAGAGAGGATTTTCCATACTCAAGGATAATGAACCGGGGTGGGCGGACGCTTCCCTGTGCCACGCCGAGGATGCCCCCCATGCCGAGCTTGCGCAGCTCCGTCTCTTCGAGCACCGTCACGCCGAAGCCGAGCCGCTTTCCCAGCTCTTGAGCTTTTTCGGCCAATGTCTCAGGGTAGATCTCATTGCCGGGTGCATTGGCCAAATTCATGGCCGTCATGGTCGCTTCGGCGATAATTTGGCATTCTCCCACTGCCTTGGAAGCTGCCGTTGCGACCGGCCGGAGGTCACTGCAGATAGTGACCGTCTCTACGCCGTTTGAATCATCTTCCTTCTTCGTGATATACTTGTCAAAACGATAGAGAGCCAGTAACGCCCCTTCTCCCATGGCCCGAAGCACATCTGCCGGATGTTGCACAGGCCCGGGAAACCAGAGCGCGAGCGACTTTGCTTTCAACTTCTGTGCCCGCTTTGCGGCGACTGCTGCCGAACGTCTGTATTGCTCGAGCGAGAGGTTCTTTTGTTCGCCGAGTCCCACGAGAAGAACGCGCGTCGATGTCTTTCCATCTCCATAGACCAGCGCCGTCTCCCCGGCTTTTCCTTTGAAGTCGCCCGTGTCGAAAGGGAGGAGCATCCGCGACCCCAATTTCTTCGCGAGAACGCTCCTTTCTTTGTTTTGGATTCCCTTTTCCTGATGGAAGAAGAAAGCGAGAACATCGGATTTGACTGCTGTGGGAGAGGCAGATGCGAACGAGAGCTTCATTGTTTCCTCGTCATAACAGATAGTGATGAGAACGATCGATAACAGATTTCTTGAGGTCTTTCAACGTCGTGCTGTTTACGCGGGCCCCCGCTGCATTCTTGTGGCCGTTTCCCCCAAATTCTTGGGCGAGCCTGTTGACCCATATGTCTCCGAGAGACCGGAAACTTATCTTGACATGATCCTGGAGCTCGACGAACAGAAGACCGATCTGAACGCCTTTGATCCCCATGGCAAAAGGGACAAACCGTTCGACGTCGGATTCCGTGGTCCCCGTCTGATGAAAGAGGTTCCTGTCGACGGCTATGACGGCGACACGGCCATCGTGGAACGTCTCAAGCGTCGACAATGCTTTGCCCAGGAGCACGATCCGGTTCAACGGCGCCTGATCGTAGATTTGGCGGTAGGTCTCGACGGGGTCGACCCCGCAGTCGAGAAGTTTCGCGACGATCCGATGAAGTTCACCGTCGGTCTTGGGATACCGGAATGAACCGGTGTCGGTCATGATTGCGGCGTAAAGGGCCGTTGCGGCGGAAGGAGAAAGCGGTGATGCACCGAGGTGTTCGAGAAGGCGAAAAATGATCTCTCCTGTGGCCGCACACGAATCATCGATGACCGAAAGATCGGCGAACGGATGAGGATCGAGATGGTGATCGATGACGATCTTCTTCGCAGGGCTTTCCAGAACATGATCTCTCAAATCGGCGATTCGGTCGGGATGATTTGTATCGACAATGATGATGACATCCGCTTCCTTGATGACACGGGCGTGCGCCGAAGGATCGAACTGGCGGACAGTATTGCCGGAGTCAAGGAACTGGTAGAAGTCGGGTGTTGCGCTGTGATTCAGGATGTTGACGTCTTTACCCGATTCGGTGAGATAGGCCGCGAGGGCAAGCTCACTTCCTATTCCGTCGCCGTCAGGATTCAGATGGGTCGTGAGGACGATCCGCCGGGCCGGATCGATGATGCGCTTAAACAGATCGAATTGTTGTGGTGTGGCGGTCATAAAAAAAAGGGGGTGATCCGCATGACGGACCACCCCCGGCACAACTTACTGATACCTCAGTTGATAACCCACGTTTCCCCGGAATTCAGGAGCTTCTTCATATCCCCGTCGCCGCGTTTCTGCCGCGCCGTCTCAATCTGCTTCGTCATCTCTTCATCGTAGCACGGACGATCGTTCGCGAGGAAAATACCGACGGGCCTCGGGAGATGGGACTTGTAGGTCATGTCGGCCAGAATGAAGGAGAGGGTTGTATCGGTCTCATTGTGGACCAGCAGGTCGTTCACGGAGTATTTGCCGTCTGCGAGAGAGACGACCTCGGGCGTGAACCCGTTGAGTCGAATTCCCTTATTGTGTTCTTTTCCGAATACGAGCGGCTTTCCGTGTTCAATGAAAACAACGTTGTCGTCCTTTGTGTCTTTCTCAGTGAACTGGAAGAATGCGCCGTCGTTGAACACGTTGCAGTTCTGATAGATCTCGACAAAAGAGGTCCCTTTATGTTCGGCCGCCCTCTTCAGCACCGCCTGCATATGCTTCGGGTCCCGGTCCAGCGTTCGTGCTACGAAGGACGCGCTTGAACCGAGTGCCAGTGCGGCAGGGTTGAAGGGGTAATCGAGGGAACCGAACGGAGTGGATTTTGTAATCTTGCCCTTTTCCGACGTCGGTGAATACTGACCCTTGGTGAGGCCGTAGATCTGGTTGTTGAACAGGAGCACCTTGATGTCGATGTTTCTTCGAAGGAGATGAATGAAGTGATTGCCGCCGATGCTCATTCCGTCGCCGTCGCCGGTCACGACCCACACTGTAAGGTCCGGACGAGCAAGCTTGAGTCCTGAGGCGATGGCCGTTGCCCTGCCATGGATGCTGTGAAAACCGTACGTCTTCATATAATAGGGGAACCTGCTCGAGCACCCGATTCCCGATACGAAGACCATCTTGTGACGCGGAACGCCCAGATCGGGGAGAATCCGCTGGGTTTGGGCGAGAATTGAGTAATCACCGCAGCCCGGACACCACCGGACATCCTGATCGCTTTGAAAGTCTTTCGAGCTGTACTTTACAGGCTCAGACGTCACACTCTTGATCGCTTCGTCAACCAGCTGACTCATGGTTATCCTTTCAGTATTTCCGCTATTTTCTTTTCGATCTCCACCGCCTTAAAGGGCAATCCCTGGACCTTATTCAGCGGAATTGTCGGGATGAGATACCTCATTCTCAGAACACCGGAAAGTTGCCCAAGGTTCATTTCGGGAACGAGGACGTTCTTGAATTTGCCCAGCACATCGCCAAGGTTCTTCGGCATGGGATTGAGGTAGCGCAGGTGTATCTGCGAAACCTTTTTTCCCCGCTCCCGTGTCTTTGTCACGGCACTACGAATTGCGCCGTAAGTGCTTCCCCAACCGATGACAACTAACTCGCCATCCTTTTCGCCGTCGACGCCGATAGGCGGGATCTCGTTTGCGATTCGTTCGACCTTCTCGGTTCGCAGTTTCACCATTGTTTCGTGATTGACGGGATCGTAGCTCACATTTC
>Ga0209212_1001617_pt1 | contig 35622 bp, 30 predicted proteins | sample RifGroC2_FD_183996 | JGI IMG/M metagenome (GOLD analysis project Ga0209212, IMG submission 183996) | Groundwater microbial communities from Rifle, Colorado, USA - Groundwater C2 (SPAdes) (version 2) | ecosystem: Environmental > Aquatic > Deep subsurface > Groundwater | place: Rifle, Colorado...
GGTAATCTCTCAAATTCGTTTTATCAAGAATGGAGAGACACCCAAATTTACAATAAATAATTCTCTTATTTGCTACTTATCAAATAGTTATGTTTTCATGGGACTATAAACCGCTCAAAACAGGAAGAATTCAGGAGCGTCTTTTATTTCTGAAAAACAAGAGGGTGTACTTATTTAGGCAGCCCCTGTTTTTTTAGACTTAGACTGTCAATATTGTAATCTTCAAATATGATAGCTATTGCAATCTTTGATAAAAATGTAAAAAGCAAAAATCCAAGAGAAAATACCATTACAGCAGTCCTGATTTCAGTCCAGGATGGTGTATATACATAAATCTGTCCTAAAACATCAGGGGTAAATGCAGGTATAATCAATGCGATTCCTTTTTCAACATAAACACTGCCATAAATTAGAACTGCGCCAATATTCAAAGTCAGAAAATTTTTCCGGGTTTTGGGGATCAGGAAAAGAATAAATGCTATACAACCCATAATAATTGATGACCAGCTGTAAGGGACAATTTCTTTGTGATCACCTATACCGAACAGTAAATATTTCCAATATAAAATATGCTCGGTTCCGGAATAGAACTCCTTAAAAAGTTCAGCAATAGTAAAAAACAGATAAATGAACATTGCATACACCATAAGTTCGGCAATTGTCCATATAGCTTCATCTTTTATCTCAAATTTAGTGGTTCTTCTAAGTATTTGAAAAAGGATTAAAAGAATTGCCGGACCTGAACAAAAAGCTGAAGCCAGAAACCTTGGAGCTAACAATGCACTATTCCAGAATATACGACCAGGTAAAGCATTATAAAGAAATGCTGTTGTTGTATGAATAGCAACAGCCATAGGTATGCTGATCAGAACAAGTGGTAATACAATTGATTTCTTATATTCCTTTTTATAAAAAATACAATATAGTAAATAGGTTACAACAAATAAGTTAATTAATAAATAGATGATGAGAACGAAAAAGTCCCAGGAGAGCATAGAAGAGGGGAAGTTCATTGTGCCTATCAGTGGCAGCATGTGCCAGAACCGAAGCGGATTTCCAATATCTACAACGATAAATGAAATACACATAATTACAGCACAAACTGCAAGCAATTCACCGAAAATTACAATTTCTTTGATTGGTTTCCAATCATAAATATAAGCCGGGATAACTAACATAACGGCGGCTGCTGCAACTCCTACAAGAAAGGTAAAATTTCCGATATAAAAAGCCCAGGATACGGAATCCCGCATGTTAGTTTTAATCAATCCGTAAGTTAACTGCTCTGCATAACCTGCTCCTCCCCAAAGTATTAATAACACCAGGAGAATCAGCCAGGCAAAATATGTTTTCCTTCCGTGAAAAATTATTCTTATGCTTCCTGTTATAAAACGAATTAAATTCATATTTAAATCTGTTAATTTATCCGGATAATTTAAAAAATGCTTTAAACTTAAGTTTCTTAGTTGCCGAAGAAATAATAGAATTTGGGTTGAAAGTTCAATTCCTGTTTCAATACGAGAACTCGCTTGTTTTCCAATATATATCTGATTTCACTTTCAGGATCTAAAAGATTTCCAAACTTTCTTGCACCAACCGGGCATATTTCAACACATGAAGGGTATTTGCCTTCCCTGGCTCTTTGGATACAGAAGGTGCATTTTTCCACAACGCCCTTCTTTCTGGGCCTGTTTCCCAGGTAATGCATTTCACTGTTTAATTCTGCTACAGGTACAGTTGGTTCACCCCAGTTAAAATGTCTTGCATCATATGGGCAGGCTGCCATACAATATCTGCATCCGATGCACCAGTTATAATCAACCACGACAATTCCATCAGGCTCCTGCCAGGTAGCTTTTACAGGACATACAGTCACACACTGGGGGTTTCTGCATTGCTGACATTGTACCGGAACATAAAAATGTCCTTTTTCCGGGACTTTCTCAGGATTGTACTGAGCATTGGAATCTGCAAAATCAATCCCTTTTTCTTTTTCCATCTGAAGAACTTCTATCCACTGAATTTGTGGCTCACGTGACTGATTGTTTTCATTTACACAGGCATAAACACATTTTCTGCATCCAACACACTTCGATAAATCAAGTGCATAACCAAACAAAGTTCCTTCTATAGCAGGTTTGTCAGATACGTGAAATTCTTTGCCATATTTTTCTTTGTATTTGATTTCCAGATTTTTAACTATCTCATTTTTTTCTTCATCTGATAACGTTCTGAAATTCTGCTGAAGAAACTCATCAAATGCCTCCATGTCACAACCCGAAAGAGCGAGTGCTGAGAATGTTGCCAAAGAAATATTTTTTATAAACGACCTTCTTGACTTTTCTTTTTTCATTTCTGCAATAATATTCAAGTATTGAAATTATTTAATCTCTTCCTGTTTTATCGGTGGAGGATCCGGTGTTAGTTCCCGGAATTTTGGTGAATGCGGATTATGACAATGTACACAAAGCAGATATTCCTTTTTTCCGTTCCATTCACCTGTTCTCTTTCCATGAACTCCTACTTTCCAGTCTCTGTATTTTTCACCATGGCACTGACCACATAGTTTATAAGACTCCTTAAAATCCAGTAATTTTCCACTCGCAAGCCTTAATGAATCTCTGTTATTAAGATCATGGCAGTCAAGACACCAGCGGTTTTCACTATCATGGTTAAATATTTGTGAAATGTCATCATGCATGTCCACTAATTCCCTTCTGACCGGATTAGATTCCATATCTGCATGACATTCAGTACAGGGAAATATACCATCGCTGAAAGGAGGAGCTTCGACTGCATACTCTTCACCCTTTTCACTAGTTATGTTTCCGGTGAGTTCTGTATAAACTTTATTTGTTTCAATATTGTCTGATCCTTTGTTATTACACCCGGTAAACAGACCAATATTAAGTATAATAAAGATTACAGATATTTGAGTAATTCTGTAAACTTTCCTCTTCATATTAAATTTACGTTTCAAATCATAGTTTAAAGCATACCTGAAATTTTCCCTTACCTGGTAAATTAAGGATTATGTCTCTCGGTGTAAGTTAATATATTTGTTCGGGATTAATCAAGTTCTTAAGAGTACTTTGGTACTGATATATAGCATATAATAACAAATTAAAGAATAATATCAATCTTAAAACAAAATAACTTAATTCTTTTTACCATGCTGTCCGGGAGAAAAGCCTTAGTGAACCTGCAATATTTGCCTGAAAATAATAAAAAAGGGTGCCCCTGCGGACACCCTTTAAGCTTCTTATTAATCAACTTTATCAGATAGCTGCAAGAGTATTTTCAAGAAGTGTTTTCATATACGGTTTATTGTGTACACCGGCACCTCCACCTCTGTAAACAAGCTGGTAATTCAAAATTGCTCCGAACTGAGCATTCGTAAGAACCATTGCAGGTTTTGCAGTGTTTATGTCCTTCTGTGCCTGTGTCCAGCTTGAGGTTGAACCCGGATTCTTGTAGTTACCATCCGGATTTGAGTTTGGGTCATAAATGCTCAGGTAACCATGATAAGTACCATCGTCCTCTACCTGGAGGATATCGCCATTGGCCGGACTGATGGCATTAATTTCATCTTCCAGGCTAGTCAAAAGCGTATTGATATCAGTCTTGGCAGATGTGTAAAGGTCTTTTGCTGAAGTTGTAGATGAGTGGCAGCCAGAAGTAGCACATCCATTAAAGTTTCCGACAGAACTGAATGAATGCCCTCCGGCGAGCCCTGATGGAGTAGCCATATGGCACATATCGCAGGACGCTTTGGCTACGTGTTCTGATTGTGTATAAGCTGTTCCTGTGAATTCAATACCTCCTGTGCCAGCTGCCATAGCTCCCTGTGCACCATAGTGAACACCTGTTCGGTAACCTAGTGTTGAAAGAGCATAAGTTGCAGTTGGTTCTGAAACCAGTTTTGCATAATCAATTACATTTCCACTGGCGGCTGTAACCGGCCTTGGTTGGTGGCATTTTGCACAAAGATTTCCGGTGGTTTTTGTGAAGTTAATCTCTTTGGCTGCACCCCACATTGTCATTTTTACTGCTGCAGTTGTAGCGAGAGGAGAAAATTCCGTTCCTGCATAAGTTGTATGAAGTGAGCTGTGACATGTGAAGCAGGATATCGGACCTGGCAACGCCAGTACACTGGCTTCGGCAATGTAGTCGTTGGTATATTTCCCTGAACCATCAGGTCCTGTAAATGTAGCAGGTGTGCTTTTTGATACAACATTAAGGAAACCCTTCTGTGAGTGGCATGGAGCACAACTGTTGCTGGTTCCCCTTTCAAAAGCTTCACCGGTTGCATGCAGTGAATGTTCAAATTCAATTGCAACAGCCTCAACAGTTGTTTTGTTGTGGCACAGCTTGCAGGTCTCATTAGCATCCACACCATCCTTACCGTTGGTACCGTTTGTTCCGTTTGTTCCGTTTGTTCCTGCCGGACCTTGGGGACCCATAGGACCTTCACATGCAGTCAGGATGAATCCTGCAATCGTTAAAAGCGATAAAATTTTTAGTAGGTTTTTCATATCAGGTTTGTTTGGTTAAATTTTCTTAACGCAAGATACAGTATTTATCTGTTATAAATATAACAATAAAAAATGTTTTTTAAAACATTTTTTATTGATAGAAATTACATACAGACCTGATAAATATCATTTATTATCTTGATATTTGTTACTTGTTTTGCAAATCTGATACTGGGAAAAAACCTGAAAACGTTATAAAATCATGGCGGGACCGGATATGATAAACAACTGTGAAAAATGCAATGCCGGGTGGAAGAACTTCAAACACCTTACAAAAAATGAACTTGAACAGGTGAATAATAACAGGTATGAAGCAACATTTAAACCTGGTGAGGTCATGATAAAGCAGGGATCTCCTGCCTCAAATGCCATGTTTATGGCAACAGGAGTTGCCAAGAGCTATATTGAAGGTTTGAACGGTAAGAATTTTATCCTGAATCTCGAGAAGCCTGGTTGCCTGATCATGGGACCCGGAACATACGTGAATTCACGGCATGATTACTCAGTTGCAGCTATTACCTCCATCCGGGCCTGTTTTGTGAGCTCGGATTTACTTAAACAGCTTGCCCGCACAAACGGAGCTTTTGCGGAGAGCCTTACCGAATATTTCTGTTCAAGATCCGTCAGATCTCATACCCGTATGATCAGCATGGCACAGAAACGAATGCCCGGCAGGCTGGCAGAATTATTGCTGTACCTTGCCGATGAGATTTTCGGCACCAGTGAATTTGATATGATACTTACAAGGCAGGAGCTGGGTGAAATGACAAGTATGGCAAAGGAATGTGTTGTCAGAATATTAAAGGAGCTGGAGGACTCCGGCGTGATCTACTCCGATTCATTCAAGGTAAAGATACTCGACAGGGGAAAGCTCTTAAGAATCTCCGAAAAAGGATGAAACAGAATACTTTTCTGAACATTTTTCATTCGGCCTTTATAATTAAACAGATCATTGCAATGGTTTACATAATATATTATTAATAAAATTATATTTGCGACCGGTTCGGGTGACGCGGAACCCGGAACCCGGAACCCTGTACTATACATTAATATATATCTTTAAAAAAGCCTGTTTATGATTATGAAGTTTATTAAATACCTCTTCTCCCCGTCAATGATGGGAATCCTGTTTATAGTGTTTGCCATGTCTATGGCAGTTGCAACTTTCCTGGAGAATGATTTCGGATCTGCAGCCACATATAATATGGTATATGATACAAGATGGTTTGAACTGATACTTCTTCTTCTATCGGTCAATCTCATCGGGCGGCTCATTATAATGAAGCTTTTCAAAAAGCAAAAACTTCCGGTAGCATTATTTCACCTGGCATTCATACTTATGATTACAGGAGCAGGTATCACCAGGTATTTCGGATGGGAAGGAACGATGCATATAAGAGAGGGAAATACTCAGAATGAATGTTTCTCATCAGAAAAGCATATCGGGTATACCATAAAAGACAATTCCGGGAAAGTTATTGCATCCCGCTCAAAAAAATATACCCTTACTTCCGTTTCAGCAGATAACTACAATCAGGAGATAAGTATTAATGATAAGGATTACCAACTGGAACTCTCAAAGATCATTCCAAATGCTGCAAGAGAAACCGTTCCGGGAGGTACATTTAAAGCTGTGGCCGTAAATCCGAGAGAAAGGGAGACCGGTCAGAAGGCTTTCATTTTCAATATATACAGTGGTAATGAGTCCGAAACTGTTTATCTGTGGGCAAGGGATGATGCTGAATTTACTGAGGGTTCTTGTGTTATAGACGGGCATAATGTCAGTATAAGATATGGCTCGGACGTAATTAAACTTCCTTTCAGTATAAAACTTAATGATTTTATACTGGAAAGATATCCCGGTTCAAGCAGCCCTTCAGGCTATAAAAGCGATGTTGTTCTTATTGATAAGGATGAAAATGTAGAAAAGCCATTCCTCATATTTATGAATAATATCCTGAAATACAGAGGATATCGTTTTTATCAGTCTTCATACGACCATGATGAAAAGGGTACAATCCTGTCTGTGAATCACGACACTGCAGGAATGTTGGTAACATATACCGGTTATGCTCTTCTGATTTTATTCATCATAATAGCACTTATCAGCAGAAGCTCTGTTTTCCATAATGTTAATTCAGGATACTGGAATTCTGTTTTAAGGAAATCGGTCCCCCTGATATTAGTGGTATTTCTGACCGGGTTACAGGATGCCGGGGCACAGAAACTGGTACCTGACAAAAGAGCTGCCGAAGAGCTCGGCAAGGTGCTGGTACAGGATCAGAAGGGAAGGACCAAACCTCTCTTCACCCTTAGCAATGACATTCTTCGCAAAGTGACCAGGGAGAATAAGTTCGAAGGAATGACCTCGATGCAGGTATTTATGGGCGTGTATCTCGATTTCAATAACTGGAAGGATGTTCCTCTTATCAGGATCTCAAATGATGATTTAAAAAGAAGACTTGGGGTAAGTGGTAATTATGCTAAATTCTCCGATATTGTAGATTTGCAGGATGGTTCATACAAGATCTCTGAAGATGTCAATAATGCCTATGCAAAGGCTCCGGGTGACAGGACCAGGCTTGACAAGGAGATGATGAAGGTGGATGAGAGAGTGAACATTGTATTTATGATCTACAAAGGTGATTTTCTCAGGCTGTTTCCACTTAAGGATGGAACTCATGACTGGGTTTCTCCTGAAGCCGCTCTTGTTAAGGCTGTAAATGGAGACGATTCTACATATCTTAAAGGTATAATGCCAATTCTTTCGGAAGCTGTACATAATAATAATATAGCGGCAGTGCGTCAGGTTGCCCGGTCTGTCAGAGATTATCAATCGAGGTTTACCAGTTATGAACTACCGTCAGGGACAAAAACCAATATTGAACTCCTGTATTATAAAATGAATGTCTTTGAGAAACTCTTCCCTTTTTATGCAACTGTAGGTCTGGTAATGCTGATCGGGCTAATTACAATGGTGATCCGTGGCAGAAAAGAAACATCATGGTTAGTAAGAGGGCTGGGCTGGGTGCTTTTTGCAGGATTTCTTTTCCATACGACAGGGCTGGGACTTAGATGGTATATATCGGGGCATTCACCCATGAGCAATGGTTACGAATCGATGATCTTCATCTCCTGGGTTACGTTGCTGGCAGGATTTATATTCAGCCGTAAATCGGCTTTTGCCCTTTCAGCTACTGCAGTTCTTGCTTCAATGACCCTGATGGTGGCACACCTGAGCTTCATGGATCCTGAAATCACCAACCTTGTACCGGTTCTTAAATCCTACTGGCTGACTCTCCATGTATCTGTAATAACCGGCAGCTACGGATTCCTTGGTCTGGGTGCAATTCTCGGTCTTATTACAATGGTACTTCTCACATTGTCGAACGACAAAAACCGTGAGAGGATCTCCAACACTATTGATGAGCTTACTGTCATAAACTATAAATCACTTACCCTGGGTCTCTACTTCCTTACTATCGGCACATTCCTTGGTGCTGTATGGGCCAACGAATCATGGGGTCGTTACTGGGGATGGGATCCGAAAGAGACATGGTCGCTGATCACAATTATAATATACAGCATAGTTGTCCACAGCAGGAACATACCCGGTATGAAGGATATCTTCACTTTTAACCTGATCTCGCTGTTTGCCTTCTCTTCAGTGTTGATGACCTATTTTGGTGTAAACTACTATTTATCAGGCCTTCATTCGTACGCTGCCGGTGATCCTGTGCCGGTTCCCTCATTTGTTTATATTACTGTAATAATTCTGACAATAGTCTCATTCGTTGCATACCTGAAATATACAACTTGGAACAAGGTTGCTCGTATAGAAAAATAGAAAGTAGCAGAATAATACTTAACAATAATAGTATCTTTGTTCTTTCTATTAAAAATAAACATATGAGACAGGACCAATCCATTTCCTGCAGTCAATGCAGGAATGATTTATGTTTCTTTAAGCAATATGAGTCATCATTAAACTCTGCTGCAGTTGAAGCAAAAAAACAACAGGAGTACTATTTGACCGGACAATATATTATTCATGAAGGGAGTCCTATTCATGGGGTTTATTTTGTACAAAAGGGTAAAGTCAAAATTTTTTCTTCAGGGCTTAATAGTACTCCGCAGATAGTGAGACTTGTTCATGCTGGCGAGTCGTTGTGTTTCAGAGGGTATGGAAGAAAAACCTACCTCACAGATTCTGTTACTCTGGAAGACAGCCGGATATGTTATTTTAATGAGAAAGATTTTATAGAACTATGCGACCTTTCAATACTCTCAAGACACCTGGTAACATATCTTGGGAATGAACTTGAAATTGCTGAAAAAAGATTGAAATACCTGATGCAAATGAACGTTAGGGAAAAAACAGCAGAAGCCCTCTTGTTCATGAAGAAAAGTTTTGGTGTAAATAAAAATAACGAGTTAGATGTATACATGAGCCGGAAAGATATTGCCTGCATTGCGGGAACTAGCGAAGAACTAATTATTCGCCAGTTATCTGACTTTGAAAAAGAGAAAATCATTTTAAGAAGAGAACACGGAACCAGAATTGCTTTACTGGATGAAAAAAGGTTAGAAAAATTAGTTAGCAAGTATAATGCTTTAATCTGATTACCTGCCTTTTCCGTTTCTTTTATTTTTCTTTTTACCTGAATATTATTTGTAAATCACCATTCGATTTCACTCTTCGGATAATCTCATTTTTCAGAATTATTTTCCTGAAAAAGTAAGATAGTTCTCAATTTTTGTCTAATGCAGTATATGAGTTAATTTTTTTTCTCATCTTAATCTTACACCCTGGTCATAACTTCCTGAAGATTCGTTACTATTCAGTTCCTTGCACATGGTGTAAAGTCATCTCCGGATTTTTGTCAGGTCAAGTTATTATAATTTAATTTCCAAAATATTTAATGTTAATTATTTCACAGTTAAATTTAAGATTGTCATTATGACTTAATTTGAAGCCAAAATAAATGACACTTAATGAAAGAGATAAAAGTATTAACTAAAAAAACTATTATGAAGAAAAAAGATTCAATCTCGAAATTAGCCAAACTTTCAGGAGTTTTCCTGATATGTGTTGGAATGAGTATCCTATTCAGCAGTTGCGAAAAAAAGAATAATGATGATCAAAATGGACCTATAGTTAGGGGAACTGATAGTTATGATATTGCTGATGCTTCACCCCAGGCTTATGTGGATGCGTTAATTGTTGCGACAAGCAATGGAGAAATTGGTGTTGCTTACAGTTTGATTCCAAAAGGAAATTGGTATTTAGATATACCACACTCAGCAGTAAATTGGAAAACTGCTTATATGGGATATGGTTCCTTTTTAACTGGTAAATTTAGTTGGTTCGCATTAAAGAATTTCTACTTTGATGAAAAAGATCCATCAAAAATTGCTTTTGAAGCAAAAGTTTATCTTAATTCAGTGGTCACAAGTCAGCCCCTTAGAGATGATGGTTGCTTGTTAACTACATATAAAACCAATGCTTCTTATCAAGAAGAAACTGCAAACTTAGCGACAATTAAATCTACTAGTGCTAGTTATCATACTGATGATGCAGGTTATACAGTTTTAGCTGATTTAACTTTCCTTGGTGTTACTCGCAAGGTAACGATGGATCTGTATTATGTGGGTAAGCAGACATTTACAACCTATGACCTGATAAGTTTTGACGCTGAATTTCCGTTTAACGCTATCTCGGACTTTGGACTTAGTGCCACTACCGTTGCAGATCTAGTTACTGTTAATCTGAATCTGAATTTTAAGAAAAGTAAATAATTCTCCTTCCAGCAAGATAAATATTTGAAAAATGAAGCCTATTGTATATTTGTGTATTATTGCTGTTTGTCTGTTCACCTCTTGTGAAAGTAGCTATGTTGAAGCACCGGAGCCTATACCAGCTGTAAGTTTTAACAATGATATACTCCCAATTTTGGTTTCGAATTGTCATAGTTGTCATGAAATCGGTAAAGTTTTTCCGGGGTTGATTCTAAGTACCGACAAGGCTTATAATCAGTTACTATTTGATGGCGCAAATGCTCCGTATGTAAATACTAATGATCCTGAAGCGAGCAAATTATACTTTAAACTTAACCGAGATATGCCCCCATTTGGATTACTTCAAAGTAACGAAATCGCAAAGATATTGAAATGGATCCAGGATGGTGCTAAAAACGACTAAAATTTACCTTATGAAACTCATTCTTGTCGCTATTGCATTAATAATTGGGATTAGTTCAGGATTCTCCCAGGAGAATCCTGAAAATTCTGAAACAACCAAACCTAAAGATTCCCCTATTTTGATTAGAGACTCTTTTGAGGATATTATATTGATAAACAATCAAACCTCAAAGGTACTTAGAAAGAATACACTTCAATTGGAGATTCAACATCGGTTTGGAAGAATCGACCAGGGATTTCAGGTGGGGAATAATTTTGATTTATTTGGAATATTCGGATCTTCAAATATTCGTGTTGGTGCTAATTTTGGATTATCAGACAGAATAATGATTGGGATTGGTGGGACCAAAAATAATAATCTATACAATTTGCAATGGAAATATAATATTTTTCGTCAAACAGAATCTATGGGGATGCCTGTATCTGTTACTTATTATGGCAATACATCTGTCAACATTTCGGCAAACTCGGATTTCGTCACGGTTTCAAAAAGACTATCTTATTTCCATCAAATACTTATTTCTCGCAAATTCAGCAATAAACTTTCCTTACAAATTGCCCCATCAATAGCCCATTTCAATATTATTGATACTATCCGTTATCAAGACATTTCGCATAATAATTTCAGCTTTTGTTTTAGTGGGAGATATAAATTCGCAGCACAAACATCTTTTATATTTGAATATACACAACCTCTGACTATCTCTGAATCGGTTGGCACCAAACCTGATTTAGGCATTGGTGTAGAGATTGCCACCCGAAGTCATGCTTTTCAGCTATTTGTTGGTACTGCGAATGCAATTATTAATCAATATAATATGGCATATAACGCTCTGGATTTCACCAAGGGAGAAATACAACTCGGCTTTAATATTATACGTAGGTGGAATTTTTAATGTTGTAATAAATACGCATATCATTATCAGGCTATGTTCAATAAACATTTAAAGAAATATGAAATTATTAATGAAGGAAATAAAAATGAAACATCTGAAGAATATAGTATTGCTTTCGGCCCTGGTCGGAGTTTGCCTGGGATTTATATCTGTGAAAAGCCCTAACCAACCCATCTTTGGAAATATTGAAAAGGAGTATCTCTTGTCAAAATCTTTCAATTTTTATCCGCAAGAGAAAGATACTTCAAAATGGGTGGCTCCTGCAGAGGCCGATAATCTTAAAAATCCGATTGATGTCAACGAAAAGACGCTGACTGAAGGATCGACCATTTACAAAATAAACTGTAGATCCTGTCATGGCCGGTTAGGTGATGGGAAAGGAGTAGAAGCTGCAGATTTATCAACTCTGTCAACAAATTTTACTGATCCCTCATTTGTGAAACAAAGTGATGGGTCCATGTTCTGGAAGATAAGCCATGGGAGGAATGATATGAAACCTATGAACGTTGTTTTATCTGAAAAAGAAATTTGGACCGTGATTAATTTTATTAAAACTTTTTCTCAGCCTTCTAAAGAGTAATTGATAGACAGGGGACTCTTAATTTTTAAAATTCAGAATCATCTATATGATTGATAATTTAACAGCCAAAGATCTTTTGGTATTTAAAATTCAATTATTTATCATTTTATTCTTAGTATTAACAACATTCGGGTTTAATGTTCAAACTGTTTTTGCTCAGAATACGGCTGCGGACCATTTTGACGAATTTTGTGCAGATTGCCATTCAATTGGTGAAGGGGATATGAAAGGACCTGATCTTCTTGGAGTTGAACAAAAATATTCTGAAGATTGGCTGGTAAAATTTATCCATTCATCAAAAACCCTGATTAACAGTGGGGATCCAAAAGCAGTGGCTACATTTGAAAAATACAAAAAGCAAAATATGCCTGATACTGATCTTTCTGTATCGGAAATCAGGGCTTTAATTGCATATATAAAAAGTTTTAATAAGAATACAGCAAAAAAACCTTCAATAACTAATGATTCTCTGGATGTTAGTAATATCAAAGAGATAAAGAGTGTAATTCAGGCAACCGTAGAGGAAGCTTTAGAAGCCAGACAGTATAATGAAAGGCTTGGATCTATTGAGAAAAAGCTGGATGTGTTATTGCAATATAATAGGAAATCTCTTTCTGCCAGAATTACAGATGAAGAGATAGAAAAAGGCAGAAAATTATTTGAAGGAATAATTCCTTTCACGGGTAATGTTCCTGCATGTGTTACATGCCATAATACATTTAAGATCGATACTTTGAACTGGAACCCATCGGCCTTTGACATTGCAACCGCTTTTTCCCAAAGGAATGATGCTGATATAACCAGCTTAATAATCAATCCGGTTTCTAATAAAATGAAGGCAGTTCTGAATGGCCACAGATTAGCTGATTATGAAGCATTTTATATCACTGCTTATTTACAATCTATTGAGAGGACCGGACTAATAGAGTATAAAAAATTACCGGTAAAACTTCTTGTTTTTATCGGCCTGTGCCTGGTAATGATGTTCTCATTAATTGATTTAATGTTTACGAAAATAATCAAACTTAAACTGTTAAATATCTTTATTTTTATTGTGACCGGGATATTGATAAGCAATACAATTTACGTTAATGCTGCAAATATTGGGTTGAGTCAAAATTATGCACCGGATCAACCGATAAAATTCTCTCACGAAATTCATGTAAAGGAAAATAAAATTGAATGTTTGTTTTGTCATAATGGCCCTGAATTTAGCCGAGAATCAGGTATTCCATCTACAAATGTTTGCATGATTTGTCATAACAAAATCAGAACTGGTGAGAGGACCGGCCAATTTGAGATCAATAAAATTGTAAAAACATTTGAAAACAAAATACCGATAGAATGGATTAAAGTCCACAATCTGCCTGATCATGTTTTTTTTAGTCATGCTCAACATGTAAGTGTTGGAAAAATTGAATGCAGAACTTGTCATGGAGATATTGACGAAATGCATATTACCCGGCAGGTTTCAACCCTTTCAATGGGATGGTGTGTTAATTGCCATAGAGAAAGCAAAGTTCAATTTGAAGAAAACAAGTTTTATTCTGAGCACCAGGAGCTCCATGATGACCTGAAAAGCGGTAAAATAAGGATGGTTACTGCAGACAAAATAGGAGCAAACGATTGCCAGACATGCCATTATTAATTTTTCAGTTTAGAAAACAGGAATAGTTGTAATGAAGATTTTACTGATGCTGAAATTAAAATAAACGCAATCTCATTTAAAAATATGAAAAAATACTGGAGAAGTATTGAAGAGAAGGATGACCAACCTGGATCCAATGATGACGAGAAAATGGATGAATCTAAAAAGGAATTTTTTGAAGAAATGTCAAATGATCTGTCATCGGGTACAAGTGTTACGCGGAGAGACTTCTTAAAAGTATGGGGATATAGTATAACTGCTGCCACTTTGGTAGCAAGTTGTGAATCACGTGTCAATAAAGCTATTCCCTTTTTAATCAAACCAGAAGAAGTAATTTCAGGTATTGCAAATTATTATGCTTCTTCTTATGTTGACGGGAATGAGTATTGCAGCATTTTAGTGAAAACAAGGGAAGGCAGACCAATTAAGATTGAAGGGAATGTAAAATCCGGCGTGACCAAAGGTGGAACAAACGCCAGGGTTCAGGCATCAATTTTAAGCCTGTATGACGAATCGGAACGGATAAAGGGCCCTTTGCATAATAACAATAAAACAACATGGGAAAATATTGACGAGAATGTGACACCGCTACTACAATCCATTAATGCCAAAAATGGGAAAATAGTAATATTATCTTCTACAATTATTAGCCCGTCAACTAAAAATGTTTATAAGGATTTCATTAAAACATACCCAAATACAAGGATCATTTATTATGATGCAATATCTGCCTCAGGAATATTGATGGCAAATAAAAATTCTTTTGACCAAATGGTCATTCCAGCCTACAGATTTGAACGTGCCGATATTATTGTCAGTTTTGGTGCAGATTTTCTTGGCACCTGGCTTTCTCCTATTGAATTCACCAGGCTATATGTGCAAAATAGAAAACTTGACGGCAAAAAAAATATGTCAAGACATATTCAGTTTGAAACGGGATTATCTTTAACAGGTAGTAATGCAGATGAAAGATTCCCCATCAAACCTTCGGAGGAGGAAATTATGCTTGTTAACCTGTACAATGAGCTGTTACAAATCTCCGGAAATTCTACTGATATCGTTTCAAGTTCACCCAATAATATTAAGCGTCTTGCCAATGATTTATGGTCAATCAGAGGCAAATCGCTTGTATTATCCGGGAGCAATGATGTAAACATACAAATTCTGGTAAATGCTATTAATGTATTGCTTGAAAATTATGGAAAAACAATTGATCTGAGTACCCCGTTGTACATAAAACAGGGTATAGATAGAGAAATGGAGGATTTGGTCAGGGACATGGAAGAAAATAAAATTGATGCATTGATTATAAATAATGTTAATCCTGCTTATGATTATCCTGAATCTGACAAATTTGTTAACGGGTTAGCTAACTTAATACTATCAATATCATTTTCAGGGACAATTGACGAAACAACTTCTTTGGTTAATTATGTTTGTCCTGATAATCATTATCTGGAATCCTGGAATGATGTCGAGCCTAGGAAAGGCTTTTTCAGTTTGGTTCAACCAACGATTAACCCATTATTTGATACACGTGCCTCACAGGAAAGTCTGCTTAAATGGGCCGGTAAGGATATTGGTTTCTTCGATTATATTCAACAACATTGGGAGAATAATATTTATCCTCTACAAGATGAGTTCACCTCAAAGGAATCCGGGTTTAAATTTTTTTGGATAAAAAGTTTGCAGAATGGTGTTTTTGAAATTAATTCGCCTGCTGCTGCTGAAATCCATCATAAATTCAACGCTTCAGTTGTACAACCTGCGATAAATGAGCTGGTCAGTCAGAAGACTGATAATGCCGATAAAATTGAATTACAACTTGTTGAAAATATTGGTGTTGGCAATGGGAAACACGCTAATAATCCCTGGTTGCAGGAGTTGCCGGATCCTATTTCAAAAGTTTGCTGGGATAATTATGTATCTGTTTCACCTCGTCATGCTGCTGAATTAGGAGTTGAGAACGGTGATGTTGTAATTGTAAGTTCAACTCTTGAACAAATAGAATTACCGGTATTGTTACAACCGGGCCAGGCATATAAAACAATTTCCATCCCATTGGGCTATGGAAGGAAAAATGCTGGTAAAGTGGGCAATAATATAGGGAAGAATGCTTTCAGATTTTGTAAAATTAAAGATGGGAATATTCAATATAAAAATGATATCAAACTTATTAAAACTAACAAAAAACATTTATTGGCTTTAACTCAAACTTATAATTCAATGCTGGGGAGGCCAATTGTAAGGGAAACAACTTTAGATCAGTATATTAGAAATCCCTCCTCAGGTAATGAAATGCACGAAAAACAGCAAAAAGGGTCTGTATCCCTTTATAAATCACCCGTTCATATTGGTAACCATTGGGGTTTATCAATTGATCTTAATGCCTGTACTGGTTGTAGCGCCTGTAGTATAGCTTGCCAGGCTGAAAACAATATTCCGGTTATTGGTAAGGAAGAGGTGCGAAAACGTCGAATTATGCATTGGATGCGTATCGACAGGTACTATTCAGATTCTGTAGACAATCCTCAGGTTTATCATATACCCATAATGTGTCAGCATTGTGCTAATGCACCATGTGAAAATGTTTGTCCCGTCGCGGCTACTATGCATAGTCATGATGGTCTTAATCATCAGAGTTACAATCGTTGTATCGGCACCAGGTATTGCATGAGTAATTGTCCATATAAAGTCCGCAGGTTTAACTGGTATGCATATACCGAAGCCGAAAAAATGGATTCTTACCTTAATTCTGATTATGGAAGAATGGTTCTTAATCCGGATGTAATTGTAAGGTCAAGGGGCGTGGCGGAAAAATGTTCTTTGTGTATTCAAAGGATCCAGGAAAGTGAAACAAAAGCCAAACTTGAAAATCGTCTGTTAAACGAGGATGAAATAAAACCCGCCTGTATGCAATCCTGTCCTGCAAATGCGATATTGTTCGGAAACCTGAAAAATGAAAACAGCAACATAGCTAAGAAATTCAAGGATGAAAGAAATTATCATTTACTTGAAGAAATACATGTATTACCATCTGTGGGTTATCTTTTGAAGGTTCGAAACCAACCTTACGGAAGGACGTGACAAGAGTTTCAAACAACTATTTATAAAATAATGGAAAATGTATAATACAGCAATCAGAGGACCATTAATAAAAGGGGACAAAACCATTCATCAGATAACAGAGGAAATTTGTCAGCCTATTGATAGGCGACCCGGTTATTGGTGGTATTTTGTTTTTTTGTTATGCCTTGGGGCTTTAATTTATGGAGGTTGGGCAGTATATATCACTGTACATGAGGGTATTGGAACATGGGGGTTGAATAATTCCGTAACCTGGGGCTGGTGTATAATAAACTTTGTATGGTGGATAGGGATAGGCCATGCGGGAACAGCTTTTTCAATTTTTTTATTGGTTTTGGAACAAAAATGGAGAACCTCAATAAACCGGGCTGCCGAATTAATGACTGTGGTGGCAGTGATCTGTGCCGTTCATTTTCCTATTCTGCATATTGGCAGATTGTGGGATGGATTTTTCATTTTACCTTATCCCAATACCAGGGGTCCTTTATGGCTAAACTTTAATTCACCTTTATTTTGGGATGTTTTAGCTATTTGTACCTACTTCATGGCCTCCTCACTTTTCTGGTATGTTGGGATGATACCGGATTTGGCTACAATTCGGGACAGGACAACTTCAAAAATCAAAAGAGCTATATATGGTTTTTTATGTTTTGGCTGGATTGGTTCATCCAGAGATTGGTTTCGATATGAAAAGCTCAGTTGGATTATTGGAGGTTTAACTGCAGCGCTTGTTGTCTCGGTTCATTCAATTGTTGCCATGGACTTTGCTACATCAGTCTTGCCTGGTTGGCATACTACCATTTTCCCCCCATATTTTGTTGTCGGAGCCATCCTCTCAGGTTTTGCAATGGTATTAACTTTAATGATAATAATTAGAAAAGTCTATAAGTTAAATGATTATATTACTGATTCACATCTTAACGCTATCTGTAAAATCCTTGTTTTTATAAGTTTGATAATGGGGACCGCATATTCTACCGAGTTATTTATGGCCTGGTACTCAAATAACGAATATGAAATGTTCACTTTTTTCCACAATAGAGTTACCGGAGAATATAATACGGCATTTTGGATAATGTTAATAAGCAATGCGATCTTGCCACAACTTTTCTGGTTTAAGAAAATTAGGAAAAAATTAGCAATTGTATTCATTATTTCATTATGCATTAACATTGGCATGTGGTTTGAACGGTATGTTATTGTTATTACTTCCCTGACAAAAGATTATTTCCCTTCCAACTGGGCCGACTACAGGCCTACAACTGTAGAAGTCGGATTATTTACGGGAACATTTGGGTTCTTTGTACTGTGTATCTTATTGTTTTTCAAATATCTTCCTATGATCTCACTGTATGAAGTAAAAGGAGTATCGAAATATAAAAGTAATTAAATGACTATTAGATAAAATAAGAAATGATTGGAACAATTTTAGGGGTTTACGAAGATGAGGAATTATTGATTTCAGCACTACAAAAACTTCAGGATGAAAAGATTGAAATAAGTGAAGTGTTAACTCCTTATCCTGTCCATGAGGTTTTTAAAATTATGAAGAGAAAAACCAGGCTTCCTCTAGCCACTTTTCTGTTTTGTGTGTTAGGAGTAATTTTAACATATTTGTTTTTATATTGGGCCTCTGTGCTGAGCTATCCTCTTATTTTCGGTGGCAAACCACTTAATTCCATTCCTTCATTTATTCTAATCTGTTTTGTAATGATGATATTTTTCGGTGTATTTTTATCTGTTATTGCTTTTTTTGTAAGATCAAAATTATATCCCGGCAAAAAAGCTAAAATCCATTATCCGAGAATAACCGACAATGCTTTTGTCATAATGATTGATAAAAAACCGGAAATGTCTTCCAATGACATTAAACAACTAAATTCCATCTTAAAAGATCATGGAGCGGTTGAAGTTCTGGAAAAATAGAAAAAGATTAGAATGATTTGAAATAGATTTTTCTAATAAAGATTATTTTCTTATGACATTTACAATGATGATGAGAAAAAAGTTAATGCAGAATCTGGTTATCTCTTTAATCATAGTTTTGAGCCAAATTCCAATTTCCTGTGATACGAACAGAAATTCAAGAGGATATGAATATTTTCCTGACATGGTTTACTCAAGGGCATATGAAACTTATGCTCCCAACCCTGTGTTGCCGAATGGAATGACAGCCCAGCCCCCGGTTAAAGGGACAATTCCTGTCAACATGGTTCCATATCAATATCCAAAAACTCCTGAAGGTTTGAGATTGGCAGGATTGGAGCTGATTAACCCAGTTGAGCCCAATGAGGAAAATATTGCCCGTGGCAAATTTGAATATAATGTTTTTTGTGCCAATTGTCATGGAATTGATGGCAGAGGTGATGGAAATCTATACGCAAATGGGAAATATCCATCGGAACCGCCTTCTTTAATAACAGAAGATATGTTGAGCAGGCCCGATGGAGAATTTTTCCATATTATAACACTTGGATCAGCCATTATGGGACCTTTTGCTTCTCTGATACGAAGTGAAGACAAGTGGAAAGTGATTCTATATATAAAAAAGGATCTTTCAGGAAAAAACTAAATACAGCAAAGTAATGGAGGAAAATTATTCTGTTTCACTGACATTTAAATCTATAATTCAGGGAAGTATTATTCTGGGAGTAATTACATTTGGTTTGGGACTTTATTTTAACACTGAGAAAACCTGGGCTAACTTCTTATTAAATAACTATTACTTTATTTCAATTGTAATTGGTGCAACTTTTTTTTTAGCAATACAGTATGTTACGCAATCAGGATGGTCTGCAATGTTTGCCAGAATTCCTCATGCTATTGGTATGTATATGCCTTTAGCTGCTATTATCCTGTTTCTGATCTTTGGAATGCACTCAGTATATCATTGGTCAATTCCCGGTGTAGCCGAGAATAATCCGGGAATAGAACATAAATCTTCATACTTAAACATTCCATTTTTCTTTATCAGGATAGTTTTCTTTTTAGCATTATGGATTTTCATGATCAGACTATTAAGAAAAACTTCATTAAAGGAGGATCATGCAAGCAATCTGAAATATTTTTACAAAAGCGAATATTATTCTAAGATATATATATTCATTCTGTCAATTTCTTTCTCACTGCTGACATTTGATTTAATCATGTCCATCGACGTGGATTGGTTTAGTACTATTTTTGCAGTAAAAAATTTTGTTTCAGCATTTTACCATGGTGTTTCCGTTATTACTCTAATTGTAATATTGCTTTATAGAAAAGGGTGTTTCAAGGATTTAAACGAGGCACATTTGCGCTATTTTTCCAGATATATTTTTATATTGGGCATCATATGGGCATATTTATGGTTTGTTCAATATTTATTAATCTGGTTTGCAAATATTCAGGAAGAAACCATATATTACGTCATACGAACTGAAGGAAAATTGAAAATATTCTTCTTTCTGGATATTATTTTGAATTGGGCAATACCCTTTTCAATTTTATTATCTGCAAGAACAAACACGAACAAATTAGTATTAATAATTGTCTGCATAATCCTGATAATTGGTCAATGGTTAGATCTTTATTTTCAGATAATGCCCGGATCAGTGGGGGAATTAAATATTGGATACATTGAGATTGGACTTTTTGCCGGTTTTGCCGGGTTGTTTATTTTTATTGTCAACAGGGCCTTAACCAAAATTCCACTTATTCCAAAAAACCATCCTTTTTTGGGGGAGAGTATTAGTAGCCATTTAGATTAAGGTTTTGGGTCAACAAAATTGAAACTGAACTGATTCAAAAAAATCAGTTCTCAGAATCCTTGGAGCTAATATCAAAAATAAAAGGCAGGATCCCGCTTTCGCGGGATTCGTCTTTTCATTTTGGGGTGGAAGATTAGGCTCGAATCCACGACCACTTAAATGATAATACTGATAACTATCTGTAAAATTAAACCCGCTAAGAATAAGATACTGAACCTTCTGTTATATACAAAAGCATAGCTGGCAAAATATAATGGCCATGTGGTTTTTATCCCTGGAATGGGTTGAAGCGGTTTTGGTTCAAGAAATACTTTTGCAGTTTGTAAATATTTCGGCAGAGCAAGAACAACAATTAAAAATGATAATCCGAGAATACCTTTGTAAATAAAAAAGCCGATCAGGATATATTGTAAAAGCCATATGACTATGGTTGTATGTCTTGATACTTTTTCCCCCAGTAATACAGGTAAAGTATATACTCTTTTCTCTATATCCTTATCTGATTTATCAATATGTTTCCCGAATATTACACTTGTGGGGCCAATTGCGTATAGAAGGCTTAGATAGATAACATCCCAGTTCCAGAATCCGTTTGAAGTGATATAATAAGCACCACCAATCATCAAAGGGCCCCAGACTATAACTACTGTCAGTTCACCTAACCCTATGTATTTTAATGGCCAGGTATAGAACACCAGGAACAAAATGCCTGCTGCCATTAAATATATGGTTGTTGTGTCAGTTTGTAAAACAAGAAACACTCCGCAGGCAACTGCAAACAGAAGAGTAACCAGGATATACATATAGAAAGTACTGGTTGAAGTATATCCCTTTTCGACTATCTGCGGGCCATACAAAGTTCTGTAATAGTTTTCATTATCAATACCTTTCCTGTAATCAATCAGGTCGTTTAATAAATTATTTGCAGCATGGGCGAAGACCAGCCCCATCAGACAGACAATAAAATTTATGGCATTGAAAGCCCCGGTATAATAATAAGCAAGTAATCCTCCGATAGCACACGATATTGCCGTCATTATAAAAACAGCTGACCTCGTTGCCACAAGCCACTTTGAAATAATATCGAGGGAAAACCATTCCTCCTTTGAAACCTGAGGGATAGCGGTTAATGTTTTCATCCAGAATGTTATTGTTTTCATAATTTTAAATTTATAGGTTAGTAACAGGAGTATTTAAATATGTATGTGTTTTTCAGCATGATATGAAGATCTGACAAGTGGTCCGCTCTCTACAAAACGGAATCCTTTTTCAAGACCTGTTTTTTTGTAATGTTCAAATACCTCAGGCTTTACGTATTCCACCAGTCTTGTATGTCTTTCTGATGGTGGCAGATACTGTCCGATAGTTAATACTTTAACTCCGGCCATTAACAAATCGTCCATTGTTCTGATGACTTCTGTTTCTGATTCACCAAGGCCAACCATAAAACCACTCTTTGTAATGAGTCCTGATCCGGAGATATATTTTAATACTTTCAGACTCTTTTCATAAGTGGCCAGACTTCTGATTCCCGGACTTATACGTTCTACAGTCTCAATATTATGTGAAATAACTTCGGGTTTCTCATTGATTACCAGATCAATGAGATCATGATTGTTATTAAAATCCGGAATCAATGTTTCAATAGTAATTCCCGGATTTACCTTTTTAATTGTTTTGATTGTCCTGGCCCAGACAGATGCTCCCTGGTCATTAAGGTCATCTCTTGCGACTGAAGTTATGACACAATGTTTAAGAGCTAAGATCATTATTGCATTGGCAACACGATCGGGTTCTTCATTGTCGACCTGATCGGGCATCATTGATTTCACATAACAAAACCTGCAATTCCTTGTACATTTATCTCCCAGAATCATAAATGTTGCGGTGCCCGCACTCCAGCATTCTCCCTTATTCGGACAATTTCCGCTGCTGCAGATGGTATTTAATTTTTGCTCATCAATGATATTTTTTACCAAAGAGTAGTTTTTCCCATGTGGCAAAGGTACCTTCATCCAGGGTGGCAGATGAGTTTTATCGGTCTTAATACTCATTTTTTGTCTCTCCTTTGTTAATTAAACAAACAGGTGCTCCTTCTCTTCAATGAACAATTCAATATTAACATTGTTTATTTTTCTCAGAATTAACAGGAATTAATGTTTCATGGAAAATACATTTTTAAAGTCAGCATCTATTATAAATATTGACCGGAAGAAAATTCGCCGGATCCGTTTCTTAACGAAAAGTACTTTTGTTTTAACTTTCGATCGTGATGACATCCAGTTTACTGCAGGGCAGCATATTACAATAGGTACCCGGGGATCACTAAACCAAAGGGAATATTCAGTTTATAGTGGTGAGCAACAAAATTATCTCGAAATTCTTGTGAAGGAAGTTTTAGACGGTAATGTATCAATACAGCTAAGAAACAGTAAGCCCGGAGATTTGCTGGAGGTAAACGGACCATTTGGATCATTCAGGCTGGAGATAAAAGATATGTATTCGAGGAAACATCTTTTTATTGCAACAGGTACCGGAATTTCGCCATTTCATAGTATGGTGACCTCTTATCCGGGAATAGACTATACAATTCTTCATGGTATACGATATATAAATGAGGCATATGATAAACATGATTACAATCCTAAAAGATATATAACCTGTACATCAAAAGAGAAAAGCTCCGGTTATAATGGGAGGGTTACGGACTATCTGTCAGATTACCAGCCTGAACCGGGTACCATATATTATCTGTGTGGAAACAGCAGTATGATCTTTGAGGCTACAGGAATATTAAGAAATAAAGGAGTGACCGGAGATCGTATTTTAAGAGAGGTCTATTTTTAAACGATGCCGGAAGTAGCTGTTTCGGCCCGGCGAAGTCTGTGACTTCACCGGAATAAGATGTAGTCTGAGACTACATTATATAAAAAGCGAAGTTACAAACTTCGCTTAGCTGGGGCTTTAACTTAAGAGTAGTGCAGGAAAGAATGGTATAACTTTCCCCTCCTTTTCAAGGAGGGGTGGCCGGGACAATTGATTATCTGATGTTTACAAAATTTATTTCCCGGCCGGGGTGGTTGATTTGATTATTTCTTTTTACCATTATATCTATTAATAACAAAACCTCCTCAACAGAAAAAGTCTTAAATCTTTAAGAGCATATCTCAGGAACAGTTACACATCAACTAAGGCAGTCCTGGTGGACGTGTTAAAAATATAATATGGAATCGATCAGATAAACCAATCAACCACCCCGGCCGCATATAATCATTGTAACACATTAATTATCTGTGTGCTGCGGCCACCCCTCCTTGAAAAGGAGGGGAAACTTATGAGCGAACTGTATTTCAAAAAAAAAGTCTTTTGCCGTTACTGATCTACCTTGTAAATCCTTCCTCAGACTCCTTAAGTTAACGGCTATGCCCGTCGGGGTTGAATAACTAATTGTGCCACACGGCACGATTTATATTGAAATCAAATGCATCAGATTAATAAACCAGTATCTGATAACCCCTTTCATTAAAAAAGCTTTCTGTAAGTGAAATGTTTACAGTAAAACCCAGAAAATACCCACCGCCTCCCGATCCGCATAATTTCAGATAAAACATATTATTTTCCAACCCATAATAAAAGGATTGAATAATGTTCTCAGGAATCATTTCATTGAATATTTCAAGCTGCATATTTGTGAGTTTGCGGATAGCTGAAAAGAACCTTTCAGCATTACCGGATTCTGATAATGATATGATACATTCATTATTCACAGGAATATACTCCTGATGTATTTTTTTAATATACTCAGGATCTGATTTGCATCTCATATTGAACTTTTCTACAAGCTCGCCGGTTTTTCTGCTAACCTGGCTGTATACCAGAAACAATCCAAATTCCTGAAGTAACATTTCAACCGGAAGTTTAAATGTTATGCCTATCTTATTTCCCTCAAGAAGCAAAGGAGTCTTAAGATAACTGACCAGCGGGTCGATGCCGGAACTGTAGCCATGATAATATGATTCAAGCAGTGCCAGACAATTTTTTATTTTCAGAATATCCATTTCGCAGTTACGGATATTTGAGTATTTATCGAAAATAGCTGCTACCAGCGCCCCTGAGCTTCCTATTCCGGATTCTTCAGGAATATCTGATTTAAAATAAAGTCCTTTTTCAATATCCTTTTCAAATGATTCAAAATCTAAGGGGAAAGTCAGCCTCTGATTTATACATGATTGTCTGGAAAAAGTGAGGAATTCCTTTAAACGATGGTTTGACCGGTCTGGTTCCCGGGATTCTTTGTCAGTGTCAGCATCCATAAATGCCAGTTCCCCCACAAACCTTTTAAAAGGTATGGTTAGTGCATATGAATTTAACAGGATTGTGTATTCTCCAAAGAGCAAAATTTTTGACGGATACATTACTGAATGATTATTTTTGAATTGATTCAGGACCTTTTCCCATAATGTCATCGATCCACATACCATCTTCACAAAAAAGTATTAGTTCCGATTTTATGAAGGAGATCATCATATCTCTGATGCTTTCAGGGTATAATAAATGGATGTTTGGCCCGGCATCTAATGTAAAGCTGAATTCAAGACCGGAATCCTGTCTGAACCTGACTATTTTATTTATTATTTGAAGGCTTTCAGGTTTAATTAAAATATAAGGAGGATCTGAAAGCAGAAACATTGAATGCAGGCTTGCTGCTTCATACTCCGTAACTTTTCTTAAAAGTTTTTCATCACCGGTTTTCAATGCAGTTATTGATGCAAGAGCATTTTTCCTTCCGGTCTCATACTTTATTTCCTTGTATGGATTAGATTCCATTTTCGTATGACCCTGGCTGCTTGTGACTTGTTTTACACCAGAATTTACAACCAGTATTGAATCGTACCAGTTGATAAAATTTCTATGTAAAGAATCCGATAATGGTATTGCGTAATCGTCTGAAGAATGTTCAATTCCGGAAATCTCCCCCCAGAGTACCCAACCTCCGTAAATGGATCTGCAGGCACTACCTGAACCAAGTCTTGCAAGATGAGAAGCCTTTCTGAAAAATTGTTCTTCATTTTCATAGTTACCTGATACCTGCCGGTTGATTTCAATAAGACACAGTGCCAGTGAACTTATTGACGAAGCAGAAGAGGCAATACCTGCTGAATGTGGAAACGAATTCGATGTTTCTATATTCAGATGAAGATCTTTTAAGCTTGGTAATGCGTTAATGGCACTTTCAAGAAACAGAGAAGTTCTTTTTTCAAACAGAATATTTTTTTCACCCTGGAATAAAAAATCAAAAGAAGGACTCGCTGAATTTGCTTTCTTTTTATATTCCATACTTGTTTCCGTACAACATTTCGTTAAAGTCATACTAACAGAAGGATTTGCCGGTACCTGATATCCTTTTTTCCCCCAGTATTTTACCACAGCAATATTTGAAGGGCTGCGCCATGCAGTTTTTCCTGACTTCACCTTATTGTTAAATTAATTTTTTACAATCTCATCAAATCCGAAAAGAATTTCCAGTCTTTTGTCATTAAAATATCGCCTGATGACGGTTTCATTAAGGGGTGAGGCAACCATAGCAAAATCTCCTCCCCAGGCTCCCAATGATTTGATTTCTCCTTCAAAATCGTTAAAATATTTTTCTTTGATTCTGGGCATATTTAATGTTCCTGCTATAATTTTTTCATGCTCGGTTATACTTCTGATAAATTCTTCCATATTTTCTGCTGTAGCAATTATATCGGTAAGACCAGTAATAATCCGACAAAGGTTTTTGTTCTTTTCAATGAATTTGAGATTATTATCTATACTGGTTGAGGTACTTTGTTTTCTTCCCAGGTAAAGAAACCAGATGAAATTTTTAAATACCGGATTAAATGCCACAGGAATAATTTCACGGGTTCCTTCCTTAAGCCGGAAGAAAACAGGAGTAGGAGATAAGGAGGCGGCAATATCATATCCCGATCCTGAGGAAACCATTTTATTCAGCTCAAACGGATCAATTCCGGCATAATTTGCAAGATTTGAAATTAAGGTGGAACTGCTGCCCCATCCCCAGTTCAGATTGAAATCTATCTCGCAGGTTATATTATACGACCACCCTTTTCTGAAAAAGTCCGGGTTAATGGTTCGGATACCCTTTAATAGTCTCTCAAGTCTCAGTGCTTTTCCCATGTCTGATGAACTTTTGGAAATTAAATCATCACAGTTAAAGTCAGCTCTGAACCAGGGTTTTCCAAGTTCATTTGTTTTCCATTGGATATTATTCCCGGAGTCATTAATACATTCAACCTTCAACGACTGGCCAAATTTGAGTGGAACAGTAAGTGCCTTAGCCCCGGTTAATACAAAATACTCGCCTGAGATGATCAGATTACCATTTGAAAACCAGTAGTTTTGCATTTGCTGATTCATAAGTTTCCTCTTATGCTGGTAAGGAAATCAGAAATAGCGCTGAAAGAATACTGTTTGTTTCTGAAGTGTTCTTCAACTAATATTTTTTCAGATTCATTCACATTGAAATGGGAAAGAAAATTATTCAGATGCAATCTCATATGTCCTTTTTGAATACCATCAGTTATAAGCGAACGGATAGCTGCAAAATTACTGGCCAGTCCTACGCTTGCAACAACCTTCATTAATTCCCCCGATGTGGGGTTATTCATGATCTGAAGAGCCAATCTGGCCATAGGATGAACAGAGGTTGCTCCACCTACAGTTCCGATTGATAAAGGTATGCTGAGCCTATACCTGAACCGGTTTCCACTAATCTCAATATCAGTAAGTGCTGTATAATTACCATCCTTAGCTGCATAGGCATGACCGCATGCTTCCACTGCCCTGAAATCATTTCCTGTAGCAAGTAATACAGCATCAACACCATTGAATATTCCTTTATTATGTGTAACAGCTCTCGGAATATATTCACGTGCAATTTGAACGGCTTTTGCGAATTTTCGGGCAAATTGCTCAGGTGTCAGGTTACCTGAAATCTCCGATAACCGGCTTATACTGCATTCTGCTGAACATTCGACAAGGCAATCAGGTGTAAAATTCGATAAAATAGCCATTATTATTTCAGCTTCCCTGTCAGTTCCCGTAAAATTACTGTTGATAAATGAAACTAATTCTGACCCCATCGTTTCGAGGCATGAATTAATTAAGTTGGCACCCATTGAATCAACTGTATCAAAATCAACATTAACAATATGATAATCATTGTTCCCGTGGTGATCAGGATTAAAGGTTATATCAGTTATGCCACCACCTCTTTTTTCCATATTAACTGTTAATGACTTCACAGAAGAGGCCAGTTTTTCTTTGAGGAGAGGTAACATGGATTGTAACTTTTCAATGTTCCCATTCCAGGAAAAATAGATCTGTCCACTCTTTTTTGTCCCTGATATTTCTGATTTAAACCCCCCCTGACCGGACCAGAATTTTGCTGCGGAAGCTGCTGCAGCCACTACTGAACTTTCTTCAGTTACCATTGGTACAAAATACCATTTATCGTTTACTCTGAAATTAGGAGCAATACTAAATGGTAATGAATAATTTGAAATGTAATTTTCAGTTAAATTTTCAATTACTCCATCAGGATCTTTATCATTTTCCCGGAAGGCAGTTAGCAGACTTATTTGCTGTTCATTAAGATTAACATTCTTCTTAAGTAAATCTATTCTCTCTGTTATGTTAAGTTTCGAAAAACCTGTCAGAACTTTCATATTACCCGGGAAATGATTTTTTGTTTACAGTCCTAAATGTCTTGAAATAAGAACTCTCAATATCTCTGAAGTGCCTTCACCAATCTGCAATATTCTCTGGTCACGGTAAAACCTCTCAATATCATTATTTTTCATTAAACCATATGCCCCATGGATCTGAACCGCTTCATCTGCAATTTCTTTTGCAATTTCGGAACAATATAATTTGATAAGAGCTGCCTCCTTTGTAAAAGGAAGTTTTGCATCCTTTTGCCAACACACTTTATACAGAGTGTTTCTGGCCAGTTCGAGCTTTATTTGCATGTCTGCCAGTTTGAATGCGATCGATTGAAATTTTCCTATCGGCTGTTCAAACTGATGACGTTTCCTGGAATATTCCAGTGCCATTTCGAATGCCCCCTGGGCGAGTCCAAGTCCGATCGCTGCAATCGAAAGCCTTCCTGAGTCGAGTGTTTCGAGCATAATGTGTGCTCCTCTGCCTCGTTCCCCAAGCAGATTTTTTTCAGGGACTCTGCAATTATTAAATGAAATTTTCCCTGTATCAACGGCCCTCCATAACATCTTATTTGAAATAGGTTCTGTTGAATAACCTGAAGTATGTTTATCAACAAGGATAACTGAAAGCTCTTTCTTATTGTTTCTTTCTCCGGAAATAGCTAAAACTGTAATACCGGCTGAACAATCGGATGCAGAATTTGTGATAAAAAGTTTTGATCCGTTTATATTCCATTTTCCATCAGATAATTCAGCTTTGGTTTTAATCCTGGTAACATCTGAACCTGCATCAGCTTCAGTCAGGCCAAATGCCCATAATGAATCACCAGTGGTTAGTTTAGGCAAATAGTGTGACTTTTGTTCTTTTGTTCCATAATTACAGATTGGAGCTATTCCCAGTGAATTATGTGCTGCAACTGTTGCTGCCTGCGAACTATCGACCCTCGCCAGTTCTTCAACAGCAATGATATATGATAGCGTATCGAGGTTCTGCCCCCCGTATTCTTTTGGTATGGTTATCCCTAGTAGCCCGATTTCCCCCATACGTTTGGTTAATTGTTGGGAGAATCTTGCTTCATCATCCAGCTTTGCGGCAATTGGTCTGATTTCCTTCTCAGCAAAATCTCTTATTTTCGATCTGAGTTCAATGTGATTTTTTTTTATTAAGGGATTTGTATTTAAATCATTCTGCATAAGATTGCTTTTATTAATTCTTCGATAAAAACTTCGTCATTCTTGCCACTGCATCATCTGACATCTTCATTCTTGTAATTGTTTTAACGGTTTTCCTGATATTGTAAGAATTTATATTTTTCTTGTTTAATGCTCTTAACAGATGCTTCGTCTCTGTTAAGGCTTGGGGAGAAGCCTTATAAATATTCTGTATCAATTCATTTGCCTTCAGTTCCATATCGTTAAGATCTTCATAAATCTTATCAATAAGTCCTATTTGAAGCGCCTCTTCAGCAGTGAAAATTTCTCCGCTAAAAATCTGGAATTTAACATCTGCATGGTTTACTCTTGTCAATAGATAAGGCATTATTACCGATGGAACCAATCCTAATCTTAATTCAGGCAGGCGGAAAATGGAATTTTTAAGTCCTAACGTTAAATCACCTGCACCTATGAACCCTAATCCCCCACCGAAGACGTCACCATGAACCAGATTAATAACCACTTTATCTGATTGGTAGATTAGTTTAAAACATATTGCGAGTTTCTTGCTGTCGCTGTAACACTTCTTATATCCCGGAGACCCTGAATTTTTCATCCAGTTAATATCAGCTCCCGAACAAAATGATTTTCCTCTGCCTCTTATGAGGATTACCATAAGCTTCTTTTGCTCATTAATCCATCTGAAAGCTTTGATTAACTCTTCAATTGTTGCCAGGTTTAAAGCATTCCTTATATCAGGCTGATTTAGCCATACAGTAACCTGTCTATCCTTAATTTCAATTTCAATCCTTTTTAGATTCAGCATAATAATTTTTATTGCTTACATTCTGTAAACCCCTGTCTTTGGTTCAGGAAAGGGTTTGTTCAGCGACATTGATATTCCCATAGCTAAAACTTTCCGTGTATCGACAGGATCGATTATACCATCATCCCAGATTCTTGAAGTACTATACAGAGCTGAACTTTCAGCTTCAAAATTCTGCAATATTTTCTGTTTTAGTCTTGTCTCATCAGCGGTTAATTGGTCAGTACTTCTGTTCTTTTGTTTTATGCTGATCAATACCTCTGCAGCCTGTTCACCTCCCATGACTGAAATTTTTGAGTTTGGCCAGATAAATAAAAGGTTTGGCTGGTACGCCCTGCCTGCCATTGCATAGTTTCCAGCGCCTGAAGAGCTGCCGATAATAATGGTAAATTTTGGCACATTTGCAGTGGCAACTGCCTGGATCATTTTGGCTCCGTCTTTTGCAATGCCTTTGTGTTCATATTCTTTTCCAACCATAAACCCTGCTATATTCTGTAAAAATATCATAGGGATATTCCTGTTACAGCATATCTCAATAAAATGGGTAGCTTTCAATGTAGATTCCGGAAACAGAATCCCATTATTGGCAATAATACCCACATTATATCCCATTATCCTGGCAAATCCGGTAATTATTGATTTCCCATAATTGGCTTTAAATTCCTGTAAACAACTTGCGTCGACCAGCCTTGCAATAATCTCGTACATGTTTATACCCTTTTTAAGGTTTGCGGGCATAATTCCATAAATATCATCGATCGGATACAGGGGTGCGACGGATTCTTTTCTGTCAGTGAACTGTTTTTGCTTTTTATTAATGTGTTCAAATATGTTTCTGCATAACAATATTGCATCTTGTTCATTTTCAGCTAAATGATCGGCAACCCCGGAAATGGAAGTGTGAATATCTGCTCCTCCTAGTTCTTCAACAGTAACAATTTCACCTGTGGCTGCTTTTACAAGGGGTGGACCGGCCAGAAAAATGGATCCTGTGTCTCTGACAATTATGCTTTCATCGCTCATTGCGGGGATATAGGCGCCACCGGCAGTACAGGAACCCATGACTAATGCAACCTGAGGGATTCTTTCGGCTGACAATTTTGCCTGATTGAAGAAAATTTTTCCAAAATGGTCACTGTCAGGATAAACATTTGCCTGCTCAGGTAAATAGATACCACCTGAATCAACCAGATAGACGATGGGCAGATTATTACTCAATGCTATTTCCTGTGCTCTTAAATGCTTTTTGATTGTTTCACTGACGTATGTTCCACCTTTAACAGTAGCATCGTTAGCTATAATTATGGTCTCCATACCTTCAATGACTCCCAGTCCGGTAATTATACCGGCTCCCGGAAACTGATTATTGTATTTTTCATATGCAGCAAGCTGAGAGAATTCGAGAAAAGGAGTGTTCTTATCTGTCAGTAGTTTTATTCTTTCACGAGCAAGGAGTTTTCCTCTCTTCCTGTGTTGTAATAAAACTTTCTCATCCCTGCTGTTTTGAGATGCGCTTAATATCTTTTGAATATTCTTACTTAAAGATTTATTATAGTGATAATTAGTAATAAATTCATCAGATTGGGTTTTTACCCTTGTCTTTAAAACAACCATAGATATTTTGGACATTGATTAGTATCAATTATTAACATTTTAAACAATGAAAAGTTTAAATGAATTTTTTAAGTCTGAATATTAAGTGATGGGAAGCAATCCCGCGGGACGTCCTGAAAGCAAAATCCCGGAATCCTCTTATTAAGGTATCCGGGATTTTTCGGGTGGAAGATGGGATTCGAACCCACGACCTTCGGAACCACAATCCGACGTTCTAACCGACTGAACTACATCCACCGTTTCAGGAGTGCAAAATAAGCCCAAAATTTCTATTTCACAAAATATTAATTTTATTTTCTCTTCCTCTGGTCAATTACTATATTTGTCCTGCTCAATATTATTGATGCTACAGGGACAATTTAAACAGGAGAAGTCAGTTTTTATATTAATTAAAATCTGTTTCTGGTTTGAGGCGGTTAAAACTAATGGACAATATATCGGGGCTCCAGCTATTTCAGCTGATGAAGCCTGTTATATTCCTGATTATCAGCATAGTTTTTACTAAGAGCCATCTTACGCGTGCAGATATCGGCAGATGGGAAATGTTCATGTTCATTGCCGGGCTTATCACCTTTTTCTGGGTCACTGGCATTATTCAGTCACTTCTTCCTCTTTACCACAGGAATAAAACTTACAGAAAACTGGGTGATAACGGAACCTCAAAATCCCCTGAGATCTTCAATGCCTTCCTTCTGCTCTGTTTCTTCAGCCTTCTTTTCTTCGTTTTGGGGCACGTTTACAAGAGTAATTTTTCCGTTTTCAGTTTCAGGGGCAATGTACCATTCCTGAACCTGCTCCTTCTTTATATTCTGCTCAGCAGTCCGGTCTGCCTTATTGAATATATCTACCTCCTCAATAACCGTTCATACCGGATCTTTCAGTATGGTTTGTATACATTCTCGGGACAGCTTATCATGATTATCCTGCCGGTATTGCTCGGGAAGGATATAATATGGTCAATTTACGGATTGCTGGTGATCACAGGTATCAGGTGGATCTGGCTGATAGTGCTGTTGAGGAGATATACCGAAATGACTGTATCGTGGCAGTTCATGAAGGAACACCTTTACCTCGGAACTCCTCTGATTCTGACATCGCTTATAAGCGGATCAGCTCAGTATACCGATGGAGTAATAATCTCAGCGGTATATCGCGACCCTGCTATGTTTGCCTGGTTCCGTTACGGAGCCAAAGAGTTCCCCCTTGTTCTTATGCTTGCTAACGGCCTGAGCAATGCCATGCTTCCGGAGTTTTCAACCCGTGAAAGAATGAGAGAATCACTTGCTAAGATCAAGGTCAAATCAAAACGTCTGATGAATATACTCTTTCCTTCCGCTATATTTATTATGCTGATTTCAAGATGGCTGTATCCAAGGATGTTCAACCCTGAGTTCCAGAAGAGCGCCGATATCTTTCTTATATATTCATTGCTTATAATTCCGCGGCTGGTATTTCCGCAGACAGTGATAGTGGGCAGAAAAAAGACACATATTACCCTCATTGCCGCAATACTTGAACTATTACTTAATATACCTCTGAGTCTGCTTATGATAAAATGGGGCTATGGTCTTGTTGGTGTGGCTCTTTCGACATTTACAGTTTATGTTTTTGGCAAAGTATTTCTGGCAGGTTACCTCTGGCTTAAAATGAACATTAAGCCTTCCGAATATATCCCGGTGAAGCTGTACAGCATATATTGTGTTCTCACGGGAATTGTATTTGTCCTCATTGATCACAGGATCATAGATATACATTAATTAGGCTGAAGGCTGAAGGCTAAAGGCTAAAGGCTCAGAAGTGGCTTTTCCTTCCGCCTTTCGCCCTTCGCTCTTCGCCCTTCGCCTTTTTGTTAAATCTCTCTATATTTGCATCTGACATACAAATTGTTTATGCAGATTCTGGAAGTTGCAAAAATACAGGACAGGAAGGAATTTATTGATCTTCCGAAAAGATTATACAGGGATGATCCCTGCTGGGTGTGTCCTCTCGATTCAGCAGTTGAATCTGTATTTGATCCTGCCGTAAACCATACTTTTAAACATGGTGAAGCGATCAGGTGGATACTTAAGGATGAAGACGGATCAACAATCGGAAGGATAGCTGCTTTTATCGACTCAGTGAGGTCTGCTGCAAATAATCAGCCAACAGGCGGTATCGGCTACTTTGAAGTGATAGATTCACGTGACGCTGCATTTCTCCTTTTTGACACGGCGAAGTTATGGCTTAAGGATCGCAATATCGAAGCAATGGATGGTCCGATAAATTTCGGAGAGAATGATAATAACTGGGGATTGCTGGTTGAAGGATTCATGCAACAGGGATTTGGAATGCCCTATAATATGCGTTATTACATGGATTTCTTTGAAGCTTATGGCTTTAAAGCATACTTCGAACAGTATTCTTACCACAGGACGATCAGGGAAGATAACAATAAAATAGTGCAGTTCCCTGAGAGGATAATGAAAATTGCCAGCTGGCTGGCTAAAAGGCCCGGCTATACATTTTCACATTTTGAAAAAAGGAATAAGGAGAAATATGTAAAAGATATCGTTGAGATTTATAACTCTACCTGGTCTGTGTTCAAGGAAGATTTTACCCCGCTCGAAACAGCATTTCTGTATGAATCTTTTGAAAAATCTAAACCAATCATTGATGAGGAACTTATATGGTTTGCATACCATAACGACAGACCGATCTCATTTTTTATATTGTTACCCGATGTTAACCAGATACTTATACATTTTGACGGAAAGATGAATCTGTGGAATAAGATCCGTTTTGTCTATTTTATGCTGACTCATAAAATGACCAGGATGAGAGCTATTGCCGGAGGTGTTCATCCTTCATACCAGAACAGCGGAGTTGAATCCGCGATCTTCCTGCATCTCTATAATATGTTCCTTAAAAAGCCGTGGTTCATAGAGCTGGAGCTGTCGTGGGTAGGGGATTACAATCCGAAAATGATAGCCATTTATGAAGCCCTGGGAGCCTCAAGGGCAAAAACACATATTACCTTTCGTTACCTGATTAATGACAAACTGACATTCCGGACCTATAAAGAAGAAATGAATGAGAGGAAAAACCTGAAATAGAATTGCAGATCTCTTTTGTAATAATTTCAAAATTCATTTTGTATATTAAATAAATGTAATTAATTTTGCAAACCCTGAATAAAGGGAATTTTTAAGATTAAATAACAGATAGAGCAATGAAAAACGGAATACATCCCAGCAATTACAGGTTTGTGGTATTTCAGGATATGTCAAATGGTTATTCTTTCCTGAGCAAGTCTACAGCACCTTCAAAGGATACTATCAAATGGGAAGATGGAAATGAGTATCCGCTGCTTAAGCTGGAAATATCAAATACCTCTCATCCATTCTATACCGGTAAGATGAAGCTTGTTGATACTGCAGGAAGGGTTGATAAATTTATGAACCGTTATAAGGATCATGTAGGTAAAAAGAAATAATACGATATTTTTCCTGACTTCGACACTGGGTCACCCAAAACTAAAAATTTGAGCTAAATTCTTTTGCTCATCGGTGATTAGCAGGATATGTGATACTTCCCTGTTTTGAGTATTAGCTTTCACTTGATAGATTGTTTT